>Ga0082212_10000205_pt1 | contig 87099 bp, 68 predicted proteins | sample TergutNt197P3_FD_71548 | JGI IMG/M metagenome (GOLD analysis project Ga0082212, IMG submission 71548) | Neocapritermes taracua P3 segment gut microbial communities from Petit-Saut dam, French Guiana - Nt197 P3 | ecosystem: Host-associated > Arthropoda: Insects > Digestive system > Gut ...
GTCAGGTTGACCTGATGTTAGCCCTTTTTTATTTCTTTCCGTTGAAATTCGGATAATCAAAATACAGCACAAATCCGAACGCTTCGCCAATTATGCGAATTGGCGCAGGGTTCGGATTTGCGCTTATTTTGGTGCGGGTGGTGGGACTTGAACCCACACGGTTTTACCCAAAGGTGTTTGAGACCTCCTCGTCTGCCATTCCGACACACCCGCATGCCGCTTCCGCACAACGCATTCCATTATACCACATAAAAAACAAAAATGCAACACATTTGAAAACAAACTATATAATTTTTATTTATTTCCCCTGTATTTTGCATAACGAAAAAATATATCAATAATTTGCCAATCCTCGTTTCCCATAGCAATGCCCAAAAAATTTTCAAGGTCAAAATCGCAAATTTCGTTGACAAATGACGCGCGCCGTGTTAAACTGTACCTAGGCACAACGAAGTTGCGGCCGGAAAACGGCATGGGGGAAAATTGCAAAATGCCCGATTTCATAAAAAATGCCATAAACAAGATAAAAGCCAAAATCAAAAAAAACGACGAAAACAACCCCGAATACAGGATCGAATTCGCCAATCGCATATCAAACAAAGCGATAAAGTACGTAAGCGAGCGGCATGTCGATGCGTCAAGCGGAGAAGTGGCCGACACTGTCATCGGGAAAAACGGCTTTTTTTCCATAAACAAAAACAACGAAATATCAATTTACTGCGGGGGCGAGGAATTGTTCCGGGCGTTTGTGCCCGATCTGAAAGCCTATGAATTTTTGTCGCTCGAAGGGGCGGTTATGGAAGCGGTGGATCTGGCATCCGGCAAGCCGAGGACTATAATCGCATACTATAAATATCACAGGCGGTGAGCCAAAATTGCATCCCTTTTCCGCATCGCTTGCCGTTTTTTTGCATGATACCGCCGCCACAGCCAAAAGTCAAAAATATTTTGCAAATCAAATTTTTTTTGCGCGATTATCCGGAGGCTTTCATGTTCGCGTATTCTTTCGCGATTTTTTGCCTTGCCAGCGATATAGCCGCATATATTCCGATAAACACGATGAACACCTCGAGCCTGCCGAGTATCATCCCGGACATCAGCACGACGAGCGATCCGGCGGAAGCGCCCGCGTTCGTCAGCCCGTTTGAGATTCCCACCGTGCCGAAAGCCGAGGCAAATTCGAACATGGCGTCGAACAGCGGGCAATCGGCGGTCAAGGTCAAAAGCAGCGTCCCCACGATGAAAACGCCCATATAGCAGGCCACAAAACCGAAAGTGTCCTTTACAATCGCGTTGTCGACCGGCATTTGTCCCTGCGCCCGGAAGTAAGTGAGTTCGGTCACTTTTCGCGCCGGGGAAATCCTGGTTTTCACGTTTTCTTTTGTGATCCGGATGAGCAAATACGCTCGGAGCAATTTTATGCCGCCCGCAGTCGAGCCCACGCTCCCCCCTATGATCATGAGCGCCATGAGCAGCCCCAGCGCGAAAGGCGGCCAAAGCGAGTAGTCCATCGTGGAATATCCGGTCGTGGTGAAAGTGGTGACGACGCCAAACAGGGAATTAATCAGGCCTTCCCGGATGCCCATTCCCATTTTGTGCATGAGAGAAAATGCGGCAAGGGGCACAAACACGCAAATCAGCCCTATCATGAAACGCACTTCGCTCACCCGCAGTATTTTGCGGAATTTCCCTTTTACCAAAAGCAGCAGCACGGAAAAGTTGGTGGAGCCCACAAGCATGAGCGCCACCGTCGTGATCTCGATTGCAAGGCTGTGGTACCCGCCGATGCTCTCTGCCTGCGTCGTGAATCCGGCAGTGGAGAGAGCGCACATGGAATGGCATAGCGCATCGAACAATTTCATCCCGAACAGGCGGTATGCAAGCGATCCCGCCGCGAGAAAACAGCTGTACAGCAAAAAAATGATCTGCGAAGTCCTTTTCAGGCTCGGCATGATCCTGTCGGGGTGGCCTTCCGCGCTGTAAAGATTCATGTTCTGCCTGTTTTGCACCAGCATGGCGATCATGATGATAAAGCCAAGCCCGCCGCAGTATTGCATGAATGCGCGGTGAAACAGGAAAATGTGCGGCATGAGCGCAACATCCGCGACAGTCAGCCCGGTGGTAGTCCAGCCGCTGACCGATTCAAACAGCGCGAGCATAAAATTCAACTGCCCGCCCAACATGAACGGGGCGGCTCCTGCGAAAAAGGCGAAGCACCACGCGAACATGACGGGCAGGCTCCCCTTTTGCAGCGGCGACTGCCATTGCGTGGCCGGTTTTTCCTTTCGCGGCGCGCAAAAACACAAAACAAGCCCCAAAACGACGGAAACCGCCGAAGGGAGCAAAAAGGCCGATATGTATTTTCCGTCTTCCGGGTAGAAGGGCACCACGGCAAGCGGCGCCGCAACGAGCAGGCCGACGAGCAGTATGAGCTTGCCGTAATTGCTGCTCTCGGAGACGAATTTTTTGAAATTGGCCACTTATACGGTCACCGTCCCGTCAATTCGCGGATTGCCGCCATTTCGTGCTCGTCCGTCGAGATGAGCACCAGCACGTCCCCGGAGAGTATGCGGGTGTCGCCGCGGGGCACCATGCCCTTGTCGCCGCGCAATATGCAGCCGATGATGACTTCCTTGGGCAAATTCAGTTCCCACAGCTTTTTGTCCGCGGCGGGCGCATTTTGGGAAATTGGCAGCTGCGCTATTTTTATCTGCCCCTTTCCCACCGGCGCCAGCGTGGTCATTTCATCCATGAACGCTTGCTGCTCGATGATTCCTGCGATTGCGTTGATGGCGCACACCACGGAATCTATGCCCATGCGATAGAAAAACTCCGTTTTTTTTGGGTCGGAAATGATCGCGACGGTTTTCTTGACTTTGAATTTCTTTTTGCAAAGCTCGCAGATCACGAGGTTGTCGTCGTCCCGGTCGGTGAGCGCGATCGCTATGTCGGCGCCGTAGGCGTTGGCGTCCTCCAAAATGAACGGCTTGGAACCGTCGCCGTTGAACACGCTGAGCTTTTCGATTTCGGCCAATGACTTGCAGTTGGCCAAATCCTCGTTCACCGCAGTGACGCTGTACCCCTTTTTTATCAGCGAGGCGGCGAGGGATTTCGTCCTTTTGAAGCCGCCGATCAATAATACCCGTTTTTTCATACGTTGGTCTTTCTAATCCGATTCGGCAAATTCGTCTTTTCCCAACCCGCAAACGGGGCAGGCGAAATCGTCCGGGAGTTCCTCCCATTTTGTCCCGGGCTCGATCCCGTTGTCCGGGTCTCCCGCAGCTTCGTCATACACATAGCCGCATACGCATTCGTATTTCATTGATAAAGTCCCTCCTTTATTTTGTTTGTCATAATTTGGCGAAATCGCCCGCCCCGTGTTTGCAGATGGGGCAGATGAAATCGTCCGGAAGCTCCTCGCCTTCGCGCACATATCCGCATATCTTGCACACATACCCGCTTTTTTTATCCGTTTTCGGGGCGGGATCCGGCTTGATGTGGTCGAAATAATAGCGGTACGTCACGCTGGGTTCGTCCGAAACGGCAAACGCCTGCGTGACCTCGGCGAAAAACACGGTGTGGGTCCCGCAGTCGTAAGAACCGGTCACTTTGGCCGAGATCACGCTGTTGGAGCAATCCGGCAGATACCTGATTCCGTTGGCGGTCCGGGCGTCCCCGCATCCTGCGAATTTGTCGGCGTCCCTGCCGCTTTGGAAGCCGAAACGTTTTATCGCCTCGAAGGGCGTGCCCTCGGTCAGCACGGAGAGGTTGAATTCCCCGCTCTTTTGGAGCATGTCGTGCGTGTGGTTGGCCTTGCTGACAGATATGGATACGCACAGCGGGGATGAGGTTATTTGGGCGGCGGTGTTGATTATGCAGCCGTTGTCCAAGCCGTCGGCGCGGGCGCTCAGGACGAAAAGCCCGTATGACAGCCTATGCATGGTCTCCGCGTCTATTTCGCCGCCGGCGCCCGGAACCGCGCGGCCGGCTTTCGGCTTGGGGAAAGTGCCGGCGATCGCCTCCGCCAGAGCGGCGATGTCCGAGAGCTGCTTCGCCTTCACGCCGGACTTTATATTCAACGCATCGCCTATGATGTTCATATTCTTGCACTTTTCGAGCTTTGCGCGGATAAGGGTTCCGCTGGCTGCGGCCCAGGATCCGTTTTCGATTATCGCCACGGTGCGGTTTTGGATGTTGTGCGCGGCAAGATCGTTGACAAGTTCCTCCATGGATATGAATATCCCGGCGTTGTAGGTCGGCGAGGCGAATACGAGATGGCTCCACTTGAATGCGGCCGACACGATTTCGGAAGCCGGGGTGACCGAAACGTCGTACATCTCCGTGTTTATGCCAAAGCCCCGCAAGTTTGAAGCGAGTATCTCCGCCGCGTTTTCGGTGTTGCCGTAAATGGAGGCATAGGCTATCATGACCCCTTGCCGCTCGGGCTCGTAGCGGCTCCAGCGCGCGTATTTTGAAATTATGTCCTTGAAATTTTTGCGCCAGACAAATCCGTGCAGCGGGCATATCAGCTTGATGTCCAAAGCCGACGCCTTTTCGAGGATCGATTTGGCCTGCTCCCCGTATTTGCCGACGATATTGGCGTAATACCGCCTCGCTTCGTCCATGTAGTCCCTTTCGAAATCCACTTCGTCGGAAAACAGCGCGCCGTTGAGCGCCCCGAAACTCCCGAAAGCATCTGCGGAAAACAGTATTTTGCCCGCAGAATCATAGGTGACCATGACTTCGGGCCAGTGTACCATCGGTGCCATGACAAAATTGAGCTTATGCCTGCCGGTTTCAAGCGCGTCCGTTTCAGTGACTGCGAGAAACCGGGAAGAAAAATCGAAATCATTGAACTGATTGACAAACGCCAATGTTTTCGCATTGCCGACGAGTTTCATTTCGGGATATTTTTCCGCCAGTTCGCAAACTACGGACGCATGGTCGGGCTCCACGTGCTGGACGACGAGGTAATCGAGCCTGCGGCCGCCCAGCGCCTCGGCGAGATTTTCCAAGAACCTTTGCCGCACCGCCTTGTCCACCGTGTCGAACAATACGGTCTTTTCGTCAATCAGAAGATACGAATTGTACGAAACGCCGCGCGGAACGGAATATACCCCCTCGAACATCGCCAACCGCCGGTCGTTCGCGCCGACCCAAATCAAATCGTCTGTTACTTTTTTTAAGCAGTGCATAAAATTTCATCCTTTTGTAATTTAAAATTGGAAATTTTTGTTTTCCGTTTCCCATTATACCATTTTTTTCCGGCTTATGCAATAGGTTTTCGCAAATTGCGGAAATTTTTGTTGATTTGGCCAATTGCCTTGACAAACAAAAGCTTGCCGTGTATAATGTATGGTAATATGCAGCACATAATTATCGAGTGTCATTTTATGAATCGTGAAATATTTTAAGGGGGCTAATATGTGGAAATGGCAGGTAATTTTGATGAATTTGACACAGAAGGTTCGCTCCCCGGCGCACACCATATGCCGCGCCCGCGGATTGACAAACTGCTCGACGCCGCCACCCGCGGCAAATTGGTTTATGTGATCGCCGGGGCCGGGTACGGGAAGACCCAGGCGGTGCGCCACTATATCGGAAAACAGAAAGATGCCGTGGTGAGATGGGTCCAGCTTGGCGAAAATGACAACATCGGTTCGCGCTACTGGGAAAACCTCACGCACAACATTTCCCTCGACAACCCGGATTTGGCCGACAGCTTGCGCGAGTTCGGCTTCCCCGAAACATCCCTGCGATTCAGGCAATTTGCCGCAATCCTCAAAACCGCGGAACACCGCTCAAAAAAAACCTTCCTCGTGCTGGATGATTTTCACCTGATCCATTCCGAGCAGTCGCTGGCTTTCGCCGAACGCTGCGCCTACCTGCATATCCCCGGCGCGTGCGTGATCGTCATTTCCAGAAAGGAACCGGAAATGAATATAGTCCCGCTGCTGGCCAAGGGGCAGGCGCACATCATAACGGAAGAAGAACTGCGTTTCACGGCCGAGGAGATTTCGGATTTTCTGAAAGGGAGCGAAATTGCGTTTTCCGCGAAAAATCTCCCGCAAATCATAGAAGCCACCAAAGGCTGGGCGCTGGCAATCCGGCTTTTGTCGCTGACCTTGAAAAGGCTGCCGTCAAGCCTTGGCTTCGCCCTCGAAACCATGAAGCAGAACATTTTCAAATCGATGGAAATCGAGGCTTTCGACGGGTTTCCCGAAAGCACGAAAAAAGCTATGGTGAAGCTGTCGCTGACATCCGGCCTGCCCGCGGCGATATCGCAAAAACTTTTTGAAGGCGCTTCGTTTTTGGGCGAATCGCCCGAGCTCGCCTCATTCGTATGGTTCGACAGCCTGACGGGGGAATACAGGGTGCATCCGCTGTACTGGGAATTTTTGCAAAGCAAGCATTTCATCCTCTCCGACGCCGAAAAAGAGGAGACATACCGGCAAGCGGCAAAATGGTGCATGAAAAACAACTTTCATTTGGACGCCATGCATTATTTCGCCAAATTGCGCGATTTTGGGCAGATGGTGGCAAATTTCCTGTCTTTCCCCTTTAAGCTGCCCCCTGACGCTTGCGAATATTTTTTGGGCATTTTGGAAGCTTTGGGCTTGGACGGCGAAAAACAGGGCGACACCGACGCCCTGCTTTTGAAATATCTGTTCACGCCCCATTTGCTCATGGGGATCGGCAGGTATGAAGAAGCAAAAAAAATATATTGCGAAGTCGTGGAAAAATGGGAAAATTCCGAATTCCCGCTTTCGGTGAACCTCGTGTATGCCGCTTACGGCGGCCTGACATACATCAACGTCCAGACATGCACAGCGACGCACGACTATGCTTTCGGCGAATATTTGAGAAGGGCGATCGGGCATCTGAAAAAATCGAACCTTCCCACGGTAAAACTCTCGGGGTCTTTTGCCGTGGCCGACGTGCGCTCGTTTGCCTGCTTGGTCGGCGAAGGCGCGGATATGGCGGAAATCGCCCTTTTCCAAGAAATATCGGCCCAGGCCGCCCGCTATGTCGCAGAAAGCGATTATTCCAGCTACTACGGCTACGACGACCTTTTGTCGTGCGAACTCGCTTTTTTCAAAAATCGGCTCGATGATGCGAGAAGCTTCGCCCATGAAGCGATTTTGAAGGCCCGCGAAAAAAAGCAGTACAACGTGGAAATGATGGCCGCCGGCTATTTGCTCCGTATTTCCGCCTGCGAAGGGGACGCCTTGCTGTCCAAGGAAATATTGAAGCAAATGGAAGAGCATTTGAAAAACCCGAATTTTTGGAACCGCCAGCTGCTCTACGATTTGTTCGCGGGCTTTTTTTATCTCCAGATCGGATTGAACCGGATGGCGCCCTCGCGCATGTTCATGGAGGAAAGGGAGACGCCGAACGAAGTCCATGTCCCCGTCCAGGAGCTTATCGTTTGCGCGAAAAACTATATTTCCCTCAAAAAATACAACCAGGCGCTCGTGGTGCTGTGCAATTCATACCCCAGGGAACCAAAAGAGCGTTTTTTGCTCGGGGAGCTGACGCTTGCGCTGCTTTCCGCCGCCGCGCGCATAAAGACGGGAGATGTCCGGGGCGCGATGAAAGACTTTGAAAAGGCGTATGCGCTTTCGTGCGGGGGCGAATTTGAAATGCCGTTTATCGAGCTCGGCAGAAACCTGCATCCGCTGGCAGAGGCCGCCCTGAAGCAGGAAAATTTCGCCGCAGGCGAAAAATGGCTCAAAACGCTCGCGCGCAAAGCCTCAATTTACGCAAAGAAATCCGCCTTTGTCGCAAACTCGTTCAAAATGGGCAAAGAAGCCGAAAGCGGCGTGCAGCTGTCGGACCGGGAGCGGGAGGTCATGAACGATCTGTATCATGGGCTTTCCCGCGACGAAATAGCGGCAAACCGGTATTTGTCCATAAACACCGTCAAAAAAATCCTTCAGTCGGCGTATATAAAATTGGATGCGAACAACAACGTGGACGCCGTCCGCATCGCATTGGAAAAAAAATTGGTCGAATGATTAATTTTTATTTTTTCGCCGAAATGGTTGACTTTTGCATGATGTTATGCTATAATGCCCTAACGGATGAAAGAAAAACTAACTTGGTGGGGTGATTTTTTTATGAGCAAAACCATAAAGATAAAACATGAATTGTGCACAGGATGCAATCGTTGCGTCAGGGAATGCCCGATGGAAGCCGCCAATATAACTTACGAAGACGAAGGCGGCAAAATCAAAGTGGACATCGACCCGGAAAAATGCGTCGTCTGCGGCTCGTGCGTGGCCGTGTGCAGGCACGACGCGAGGTATTACGAGGACGACACCGATCGCTTTTTCAGCGACTTGAAAAGCGGCGTGCCGATTTCCCTTGTAGCCGCGCCCTCGATAAAAACGAACATACCGGAATACAAGAGGCTCTTTGGGCGCCTCAAAGCGCTCGGAGTCAACAAAATATACGACGTTTCCCTCGGAGCCGACATCTGCATATGGGGATATATCCGCTATTGCGAAAAAAACGGCGGCAAACCGATCATCTCGCAGGCGTGCCCCGCAGTAGTCAATTACTGCGAGATGTACCACCCCGATCTGCTGGGTTACCTGGCTCCCGTGCAGAGCCCGATGGCTTCGCTTGCCATCTACATGAAAGAATACGAGGGCATAACCGACCGCATCGCCGCGCTGTCCCCATGCATCGCCAAAACGGACGAATTCGAAGGCACGGGGCTTTTGCACTATAACGTCACTTTTTCAAAGCTGCGCGACTATCTGGAAAAAAACGGCTTGCAGCTTCCCGCCGAAGAAACCGACTTCGACCATTACGAATGCGGGCTTGGATCCCTGTTCCCCACGCCGGGTGGCCTAAAGGAAAACATAGAGTTTTTCTTAGGCAAAACCCTCAGCGTGGACAAGGCGGAAGGCCGCGACGTGTTCGAAAAATTGGATGCATACGCGGTGGCTCCGGAAGAAAAGCTGCCGCAGATTTTTGACGTGCTGAACTGCGCGGAAGGTTGCAACATGGGCACCGCCTGCCCGCATTCGTCGAATTTCTTCGATATCAACCGACAGATGGACAGCCGCAGGGAGATGGCCACGACCGGCCGCGACAGGGAATATTACAGGGATTTGTACAAAAAGTACGACGACTCATTGGATCTTTCACTGTTCCTCAGAAAATACAGGCCCGCGTCGGCGCCCTCCCGGAAAATATCCCAGGAAGACATCGAAAAGGCCTTTGTTCTGCTGAACAAGACAGACAAAGAAAAACAAAGCGTGGACTGCGGCGCCTGCGGGAGCGACACCTGCCAGGAAATGGCGAGGAAAATCGCCCTGGGGGTGAACATCCCGGCAAATTGCATTGTACGCACAATGGAAACCGCGAAAGAAGAACACGAAAAAAACGTGAGCATGCTCGAACGTTTCGCCATGATTTGGGATCACATAGAGAGCGGCGCCATGATAATTGACGGCGAAACCCATGAAATCATAGATGTCAATCCGGCCGCCGCGGCTATGTACGGCGATACTAAGGAAAATATGGTGGGTATGAAGTGCTGCCGCTGTTTTGGGAAGCACGACTGCCCGATCATGGACGAGCGCCGCGATTTCGAACGCGCGGAACGGCAGCTTTTCAAGGCCGACGGCACGGTGGCCCCCATCCAAAAATCCGTTTCGAAAATAGATTACTACGGGCGCCCGGCGATATTGGAAAGTTTTGCCGACATATCGCACATCAAGGAACTCGAGCGGCAAAAAAGCATGATGGAAGCCAGCGAGCGCGTCCGCATCCTGCTCGACGCCACCCCCCTTTGCACGCATTTTTGGAACCAAAGCGGCGAATTGATCGAATGCAACCGGGAAGCGCTGAAGCTCTTCCGCATGCCTAGCAAAGAAGAATATATACGGCGCTATGACGAGCTTGTGCCGGAGTTCCAGCCGGATGGGAGGCCGTCCAAGGAAACGGCGGACATGCTCCTCCAAAAAACGTTTGCAGAGGGCACGCAGCGCTTTGAATGGATGCGCCAGCTGCCCGGAGGCGAGCCGATCCCGGTCGAGGTGACCTTGGTCCGCGTCGACTACAAGGGCGAGCCGCTTGTCGCGGGATACACGAGGGATTTGAGGGAACAAAAGCAGATGCTCAGCGAAGTCAACGAATCGGCGGCGAAACTGAAAGCCGTCGTCTCAAATCACCCGGGGACGATTTGGAGCGTGGACTGCGACAACGTGATCACGCTGTTTGACGGGCGCTATCTTTCCGAAATCGGCGTCAAGCCGGATTTCATCGAGGGAAAAAACCTCGATTTGGCCAGACAGAAAAACAGGCATCTGGACATCATCGACAATGTACAAAAGACCATCGCGGGAAAGGCGCAGGACTGGATTTCCGAAATAGACGGCAAGATGTTCCGCGTGCGCACTTCCCCGATTTGCGACGAAGAGGGAAATATAACCGGCGTGGTCGGGAATACCGATGACATAACGGAAATCGTCCAGCTGCAGCACGAGCTGAAAAGCGCGCTCGCAAAAGCGGAAGCGACGCAAGCCACGATATCCTCCATGTTCGATCTCAACCCCCACATAATAATCCTGTTCGACTCAAAATTCAGGGTGATAGATTGCAACCCGGCGGCGATCAAGTTCATGAACTTTGATACGAAAGAAGAGATGCTCAACGGATTTGTCGCGCGCATGATAGCGAGCATACCTCCGTTCCAGCCGGATGGCCGCCCCTCCGTGCCGCTGCCCGAAAGGCTTATGCAGACGGTGAAAGACGGCGTGGTCGATTTTGAAACCGAATTGATCATAAACGGCCTGACGCGGATTTTTAACGTGGAATTGAAAAAGATCCCCTATGAAAACGATTTTGCCGTTGTGGGTTATGTCATCGACATGACCGAAGTCTATGAGCGCGAGGCGGAGCTCGCCAAAGCGCAGGAGCTGAACAAACTGCAATTGATGAAATTGGACCTGATGATCAGGGCCACGAAAATCGGCCTTTGGGACATGGAAGTCATAAAAGACGATCCGGTGAATCCGGAAAACATTTTCATGTGGTCGGACGAATTCAGGGATATGCTGGGATATTTTGACAAAAATGATTTCCCGAATTTGTTGGGCAGCTGGAGCGACCTGCTGCACCCGGAAGACAAGGAAAGGACGCTTGCCGCCTTCGAAAAGCATTTGCTCGACAATACCGGCAGGACGCCGTACGACATCGAATACAGATTGCTCCGGAAAAACGGCGAATACGCCTATTACCACGCTTCCGGCGAAACCATCCGCGATGAAAACGGCGATGCCCTCCGGGTCGCAGGTTCACTGATGGACGTCACCGAGATGAAAAACATTTTGCTCAACACGGAAAAGCACCGCATAGAGGCGGAAGCCGCAAACCAAGCCAAAAGCGCTTTCTTGAGCACCATGAGCCACGAAATACGGACGCCGATGAACGCCATCTTGGGCATCATCGAGATCCAGCTGCAAAACGACCTGCTCGAAGACGAAATGAAAGAGGCGCTGGGCAAAGTTTACATTTCAGGCGACATGCTGCTGGGCATCATCAACGACATTCTCGACTTGTCCAAAATAGAAGCGGGCAAATTGGAACTTATTCCCGAAAAATACGAAATCGCCAGCTTCATCAGCGACACCGCGCAGCTCAACATGATGCGCATAGGCTCAAAGCCGATCGAGTTTGAACTCGACGTAGATGTGAACCTGCCCGTGTTTTTGATAGGCGACGAACTCCGCGTAAAGCAAATATTGAACAACATACTTTCCAACGCTTTCAAATACACCTCCAAAGGCACGGTCAAACTTTCGGTTTCCTCGGAGCCGATCGAGGACGCCGAAGAGATGACAGCTTTGATTGTCAGCGTGAGCGATACGGGCCAGGGCATGACCAAGGAGCAGGTTGACAAGCTGTTCGACGAATATTCCCGCTTCAACATGGAGGCCAACCGCTCCACGGAGGGGACCGGGCTCGGAATGAATATAACGCGGAACCTGATACGCATGATGAAAGGCGAAATTCTTGTGGAGAGCGAGCTGGGCAAAGGCTCCACGTTCACCGTGCGCCTGCCGCAGGGTTTGGTAGACGACCAGGTGTTAGGCGTTCAAATGGCGGAAAACCTGCACCAGTTCCGCACAAACAGCAGCCGGGCGCAGATGAAGCGGGCACAAATCTCCAGGGAACCAATGCCTTATGGAAGCGTTTTGATCGTGGACGACGTGGAAACGAACATCTATGTGGCCAAAGGGCTCATGGCTCCCTATGAGCTGAAAATCGAATCGGCTGACAGCGGATTTGCCGCAATTGAAAAAATCAAGCACGGCAAAGAGTATGACATCGTGTTCATGGATCACATGATGCCGCAGATGGACGGCGTAGAAGCCACCAGAATCTTGCGGGACATGGGCTACAACCACCCGATAGTGGCATTGACTGCAAACGCCATAGCGGGGCAAGCCGATATTTTCTTGGGAAACGGCTTCGACGATTTCATTTCCAAACCCATCGACGTGCGCCAGCTCAACAACGTGCTCAACAAATTGGTACGCGACAAGCAAAAACCGGAAACGATAGAAGCGGCGAAAAAGCAGGCGGAATCAAAAAAAGCCCAATCCCCCGACGAAACGCCCAAACCGGCCATCGACCCCGGTTTCGCCGAAATATTTGCTCGCGACGCGGAAAAGACGCTCGCGACGCTGGAAGCTTTGGCGGCAAAAAACGATTATAGCGACGAAAACGACATGCGCTCCTACGTCATCAATGTGCACGGCATAAAAAGCGCGCTCGCCAACATCGGGAAAATGGATCTGTCGGCAAAGGCCTTGAAACTGGAAATGGCGGGGCGCGAAGGAAAATTGGAAATCATCACAGAGGAAACCGACGCCTTCCTGCGTTCGCTGCGGGTTTTTGTGGAAGAACTGGCGCCGCCGGAAGAGGAAAAACCCGATGGCGGCGAAACAAGCGAGGATACCGCCCGGTTGCGGGAAAAACTGCTTGAAATCAAGGCGGCTTGCCAACAGTACGATGAAAACACGGCGGATGAAGCTTTGGCTTCGCTGAGGGAAAAAAAGTGGTCGAAGCAAACCAAAGAATTGCTCGCTTCGATCTCCGAGCATTTGCTGCACAGCGATTTTGACGAAATCGGCGAAATTATCGATGAACTTCTGCAGGGCTGAAAACCGGCGAATCAAAATCTGATCGGGCGGAATCGAGAAAGGCAAAAGCGTGAAAGAAATCATCAGGACAAAAAACGATTTGTGCGCGGGCTGCAACAGGTGCGTTCGGGAATGTCCCATGGAAACGGCAAATATCACATATCAGGATGCCGAGGGCAACATCAAGGTCAAAATAGACCACGGCAAATGCATAGCGTGCGGACGCTGCATTTCCGCGTGCAAGCATGATGCGAGATATTTCGAAGACGACACGATGCGGTTCTTCGGCGATCTTTCAAAAGGGCTCCCCATATCGGTCATCGCCTCCCCTTCGATTCGGACAAATATGCCGGAATACAAGCGGCTGTTCACATATTTGAAGCAAGCCGGCGTAAAAAAAATATACGACGTTTCCCTGGGCGCCGACATCTGCACTTGGGCGTACATCCGGCACATTGAAAGCGGCTCCCAGGAACATTTCGTGACGCAGCCCTGCCCGGTGATCGTATCGTACTGCGAGACATACCGGCACGATCTGCTGAAATACCTGTCCCCGGTGCAAAGCCCCATGGCCTGCATATCCATTTATATGAAAGAATATGAAAAAATAACCGGCGAAATCGCCGCGCTGTCGCCGTGCATCGCCAAAAAAAACGAATTTGAAAGCACAGGGCTGTCCGGATACAATGTCACTTTTTCCAAGCTGCGCGAATATCTGGAAAAAAACGCCATTGGCCTCCCCGAAAAAGAAACCGGATTCGACCACCCCGAAAGCGGCCTGGGCTCCTTGTTCCCCATGCCCGGCGGCCTTAAAAAGAATATAGAGTTTTTCTTCGGGAAAGAGATTCAAATATCCAAAGCGGAAGGGTTCGGCGTGTATGAAGCGCTGAACCTTTACGCCGGAACCGCCCGGGATCTGCTTCCCCATGTTTTCGATGTGCTGAGCTGCCAAAATGGCTGCAACATCGGATCCGCCTGCCTGTCCGGAAGAAACATATTTGAAATCGAAAAAACGATGAGCGACAGCGGGAAAGCCGCGACAAGCGGCCGCAACAGGGAATATTTCGAATCGCTGTACAAAAGCTATGACGAATCGCTCGACCTCTTTCGATTCATGAGGGAATATTCCCCCGTCGATGCGCCCTCCCCGCAAATAACCGACGCGGATATCGGGCGCGCTTTTGAGTTGTTGGGCAAAAGCGATTTTGAAAAGCAAAATATCGACTGCAGCGCCTGCGGTTCCGAGACTTGCCGCCATATGGCGAGAAAAATCGCCTTGGGCGTGAACATACCCGCCAACTGCATTTTCAAGACGAAAGAAGACGCGAAAAAAGAGCACGCGGACAATATCCTCGCCTACGACCAGCTTGCGGCGCTGGAAAAAATACGCGAAGCGGACGAGCGCATGCGGGTAGTGCTCGATGCGACGCCGTATTGCGTCACCCTCATGGACAAGGATTTTGGCATCATCGACTGCAACGAAGAAACCGTAAGATTTTTCATGGCAAAAGACAAGCGCGAATACATAAGCCGTTTTTTTGACTTTTTCCCGGAATATCAGCCTGATGGCCAAAACTCACTGGCAAAAGCCGAAAAATATCACAGGGAGGCTTTTGAAAGCGGGCGGCGTTGTTTTGAATGGCTGCACCAATTGCCGGACGGCACGCTGCTGCCCATGGAAATCACCCTCGTCCGCGTCATTTACGGAGGCAATTACGTGCTGGCGGGCTTTGCCCGCGACCTCCGCGAATACAAGCGGATGATCAGCGACATCGAGCATCGGGACACTATGCTGAGCGCAGTCAACAACGCAGCCACGCTTCTGCTTCAGGCGGGAGTCGAAGAATTTGAAGGCGCCTTGTCGAGCAGCATGGAGATGATGACCGAAGTGGTGGACGTAGACCGCATGTACATATGGAAAAATCATGTACGGGACGGCAAAATGCGCTGCACGCAGCTGTATGAATGGTCCCAGAAAGTCGAGCCGCAGCAAGGCAATGAATACACAACCGATATTTCATATGACGAAAATATGCCAAGCTGGGAAAAAAGGCTCTTTGAAGGGAAATGCATCAACGACCTTGTAAAAGATATGTCCCCGGCGGAACAGGCGCAATTGTCCCCGCAGGGAATATTGTCCGTTCTGGTCGTGCCGATATTTTTGTCGGGCGAATTCTGGGGTTTTGTGGGTTTCGACGATTGCCACCATGAAAAATTGTTTACGGAAACGGAAGAATCCGTACTGCGTTCGGGCAGCATGTTGATCGCAAATGCCCTCATGCGCAACGAAATGACGCAAAAACTCACTTCGGCCCTGGAAAAAAGTCAGGTGGCAAGCCAGGCCAAAAGCAATTTTCTCTCAAACATGAGCCATGAAATCAGGACACCCATGAACGCCATCATCGGAATGTCTTCAATCGCCGAATCCGCCCCGGATGCAAGCGGGAAGGATTATGCGATAAAAAAGATAAAGGACGCCTCGAAGCATTTGCTGGGGGTGATCAACGATATTTTGGACATATCCAAAATAGAGGCCGGAAAATTCGAGCTTTCGGCGACGGAATTCATTTTCGACAATATGCTCAAACGAGTGGTGACCGTAAACAAATACCGCATAGATGAAAAGCGGCAGAATTTTTCGCTGCAAATCGACAATGCAATCCCGAGAAAATTGGTGGGGGACGAACAGCGGCTCGCCCAAGTCGTCACCAACCTGCTTTCCAACGCGGTAAAATTCACGCCCGATGAGGGTTCCATCGTCATAGGCGCGAAATTGTTGGACGAAGTGGACGGGAACTGCACAGTGCAGATAAACGTCACCGATTCGGGAATCGGCATAAACCCGGCCCAACGGGCAAAATTGTTTCAATCCTTCCAGCAGGCGGAAAGCGGCATCTCGCGCAAATTCGGCGGGACCGGGCTCGGGCTTTCCATTTCCAAAAATATCGTCGAGATGATGGGCGGAAAGATTTGGGTCGATTCGAAACCCGGGAAAGGCTCCTCCTTCATTTTCACCATCCGGGCAAAACGGGTGGATGAAAAAGACAGCTGCGCCTTCAATTGGAACCATGTCCGCATCTTGGCCGCCGACGCCGATCCTGCGGTTTTGGAATGCCTGAAAGACGTCACCGAAAGGCACGGCGCAACGTGCGAAACCGCGGCGGACGGAGAAGAAGTTTTGCGCCTTGTTTGCGACAACGGCCCCTATGACATTTGTTTCGTGGATTACGCGATAGCGGGCATAAATGCGGCAGAATTGACAAATATGCCGAAATCGGGGGAACGCGGCGCAAAAAAAATTCCCGTCGTTCTGATGGCCGATTCCCGGTACGGCGAAATAGAGGAAGAAGCGAAGGCGGCGGGCATAAAAAAATTATTGTACAAGCCTCTGCTTTTTTCCGACATGGTGGATACGATAAACGGGATCCTCGGCATCGACCACGAAAAAATAGAGGCCGTGCAGCCGGGCAACGGCGGCCTGTTCGAAGGATTCCATATTTTGCTTGCCGAAGATATGGAAATAAACCGCGAAATCGTGGGCGCGCTGCTGGAGCCGACGCTGGTTTCGATCGATTACGCCGAAAACGGCAAAGAGGCTGTCCGGATGTTTTGCGATTCGCCCGATAAATATGACATTATTTTCATGGATTTGCAAATGCCCGAAATGGACGGCCTGGAAGCCACGCGGCGCATCCGCGCGCTCGATTCCCCGAAAGCCAAAACCCTCCCGATCATCGCAATGACTGCAAACGTATTCAAGGAGGATGTCGAAAAATGCCTCGCGGCGGGCATGGACGGGCATATAAGCAAGCCGCTGGATTTTGACGAGGTGCTCGGCAAGCTGCGGGTTTATTTGAACCTTGAAACAAAAAACGAAACAAAAAACGGCCCCGCATTGCGCGGGGGGGCGGAAAATGATTGAGGCCGCCTCGCCGCGGACATCTGAAACATGCCTGCTTTCAGATCGATGAATGTTTCGTCCTGCCGATTATGTGATCCTGGATCGTTTTGTCGAGCAGTATGAATTTTTGGCTGAATCCGGACACGCGCACCGCCAAATTCCTGTATTTCCCGGGATTTTTTTGCGCGTCTCTGAGCGTTTCCGCACTTGCCACGTTGAACTGCACGTTGCAAAGGCCCGCTTTCGCCCCCGCAATCATAATGTCGCATAAATGCTGTATGTTGTTTTCGCCGAAAAGCTCAGGGGCAACTTCGACGATCGCCGAAGCCGTGCCGGGGGCTTTTTTTGTCGGGAGCTGCGAAATCGAATTGATCAGCGCGGTCAGCCCGCTAAAATCCCGCCCCTGCATCGGAGACACGCTGTAAGCCATGATTTCCCCTTTGTGCCTCCCGTCGGGGGTGGCTCCGGTTTTTCGCCCGTAGTCTACCATCCAGTAGAAGGTGAAAGGCTGCGCATGGAACATATAGCCGAATTCCTCCGAAAGTTCGTCCAAATAATCGCACGCCGCATCCATGATTTCAAAAGCCGTTTCGTCCACTTCCGCTATGTCGTTGCCGAATTTCGGCGCCCTGTTTATAAAATCGAGCCTTGCCGTTTCGTCGGGCCAGTCGTCTGCAAGCTGCGCCGCAAGCTTTTTCATCGAATATCTTTTTTGCACGAATACCAATTCGCGCACCGCCGCCATCGAATCGGCGAGATTCGGGATGCCGTACATCATCATCTGGTAGTAGTCGTATTTCGCGCCGAAACCGTTGAAGTCCATCCCCGATTCCAAGCACCCCTGTGTCAGGAGGGATTTGTACGGTTTTGGGGAATTGAAGCCCGCATATGGTATATGGGCCGCCGTGTCCATATAGGATGCCTTGATTATTTTTTTCAGCCAGGCAAAAACCGCATCCTTGAATTGCCCATAAGTTTCGTATTCGTCCGTTTTCAAGGCATATTCGACCGATTTGAGCAGGTTTGCGTGAGCCGAAACGGCGTGTGGGTTGGATTTTCCGGGGATCACGGTTTCCACGCAGCCTATCTGGGCATAGCCGCGCGCATCCTCCATCGCTATGCCCTTTTTTGCGAGCGCGGGGATCATCACATCGTCGTTGAAAAAAAACGGGATCCCTTTTTGCATATGCCCGACCACTTCAAGCGCGCGCCGCAAAAAAGCGGGGTCGGAATTTGCCGAGAACCGCACCGAAAGGCAGCGCACAAAATCCAGGGCCTCGGTGGCGTCGAGCATGAGCCGGGACAATTCGTTCGCCGCATCGCAGCCCTCGCTGTCGCAGCCCCCCACGCAGGACTGCTGCACGTCGTAGTCCCTGTACAACTTGATCCACAGGCAGCATATGAGCTCAAATGCCTGAGCTTTTGTCAAAACCCCATTATCGATGTCGGATCTGTAATATGGATAGAGGATCAAATCGAGCCTCCCGAGCGAATTTGCGTTTATGCCGTCTTCCCAGGTGTTTATCATATGCGAAAACCACAGGCTCTGCAGCGCCTCATGGAAGCTGCCCGCAGGATTTCGCGGCACTTTGCGGCATATTTCCGCGATGTTTTCAAGGTCGGCTTCTTTGGCTTTTTCGGCGTAACGCTCCCCGATCGCCGAAGCTGCCCTGCATACGCGCTTTATCGCCGAGTACCATTTGCTTCCGCCGTTCGATTTTTCGCATTCCCCGACTTTTTTCAGCAAACCGTCAAAGCCCAATTTCAAAACCTGCTCATACCCGATGACCGAATGGTTGTCGGTGATGATCGCCCCGCCGATTGCGCCGTCCTTAGCCAATTCATCGTCAAGCTGCCCGTTTTCGGGATATTTGCGGCGATAGAGCCCCAGCGCCGACTGAAATTGTTTTTTCAGCGCATTTGCCTCGGCTTCGGATATTTCGCCCAAATTTCGCTGTATGTCCACGCACTCCGACGGATCTTCACCCAAGCCGTAATTGCAGCCCACGATCAATTCGCCCTCCAAAATTACAGCCTTCGAATTCAATATCACGCTCTCCATGCCCGCCGCCGTCAGGCATACATTTTCATATTCGGGGTTTCTTTTCGCCTCTTGCAAAATTCCGCTGCAAAACCAGCGCGCCCTCTCCAATTCCACGATTTTTGCGTGCGGTTTTGCATTGACGGCATTTTCCCTGAGCGTTTCGCAATTTTTCGACAAACTATATTTCAACCTTTACCACCCCCTTTTAATCATAGGTCATATTTATGTAAAATCATGCTTGAAAAAGCAAAAATAAAATTAATTTTTTGTTTACTTTTTTGCTCGCTTCTGGTATAATACGCAATATAAAGAAAAAAACAAAACAATAATGAGGAGCGTTGGCCATGAAAATAAAAGCGGCGGTTTTTGAAGGCCCCAACCGGCCTTTTGGAGTGAAAGAATTTGAAATGACAAAACCCGAAAAAGGGTTCGCCTTGGTAAAAATGATAGCAAGCGGGATCTGCGGAACGGATCTGCACATTTACGAAGGAAAACTCGGAGTTCCCTTTGCGCCCATTATAATAGGCCATGAATTCATAGGGGAGATATGCGAAATAAATCCGCAGGATGCGGCAGCGGGAGGATTCCAAAAGGGCGACAGGGTGATTGTCAACGTGGCGAAACCCTGCCACGAGTGCTATCTTTGTGAAATGGGCGAAAGCGCGACATGCCAAAATCTCGGGGTCACCTATTTCCACGAGCTCGATAAGCCTCCATATGTGTGCGGGGGCTATGCGGACCATACATACGCGCCTATCGGCAACATCGTCAAGATACCGAGCGAGGTTCCGCCAAAAACGATCTCCATATTCGCTTGCGCCGGCCCGACTATAATCAACGCGGTGAGATGCTGCGGCGGGCTAAAGCTCAAAAACATCAAAACGCTTGTAGTCCAGGGGCTTGGGCCAATCGGCCTGTTTTCGGTTTTGTACGCAAAAGCCAACGGAGTCAAAAACATCGCGGTCGTTTCAACGGGCAAAAACAAAAAAAGAATCGAACTTGCAAAATCTTTCGGGGCGGATTGTTTTCTGGAAATATCGGATACGCAAAAAGAAGAGCGGGTTGGCAAAATATTGGAAATAAGCGAAGGGATCGGGGCGGACTGCGTAATTGAGGCATCGGGGAATCCCGAAGCGTTTTGCGAGGGGATGGAAATGCTCCGAAACAGGGGGGCATACCTTGTCCCGGGATTGTATTCGGACAGGGGGGAAATCAGCATAAAGCCGCATATGATCACTTTCAAGGCGCTGCAGATAATCGGCTCGGCGCAATATTCCGTCGAGGACCAAAAAAAATATGTCGAATTCATCGGAAGCAACAGGCAATACTGGCGCACAATCGACAGCGCGTGCACGCATGAATGGCAAATCGGCGAAATAAACGAAGCGGTCGAAACCTGCGCGAGGGGCGATTCCGTAAAGGCGATTTTCGTAAATGGATAGCGCAGGCGATATAGCGCCAAAAGCGGTCCGATTGGGCCGCAAATTTGCTTAAAAACGTCAAAACATCAAATTGACCCCACAAAAAAGAAAAAAGGCCCTTTTGGGCCTTTTTTCTTTTTTTGCGTATTTGTATATTTGCTGGAATTTCTAAAATATATAAAAAACAAGCAAATATGTCGAAAGTATACCCGATAGGGTGTAGCAGGAAACAATATAAAATGATAAAATATATACAAATCTAAAGCAAATATAATTATTAATTTTTGAAAAGGAGGAAAGCATGATGAATATCAGTGAAAGATTGAGAAGACTGCGGTTAAAAGCGAAAAAAACATTGAATGAACTAAGCAAAGCATTGAATGTTTCGTTGAACACCGTGTACAGATGGGAACATGAACTGAGCATACCGCGCAAATCCGCATTGCGCAAAATCGCCGATTATTACGATGTCCCGTTCGAATGGCTGCTTCACGGAAGTTACGGCGATGAAAACGGCAAATACATCGGCGAAATTCTGAATCCCGAAAACGAAACCGACCAAAAAATCCTGAAAATGATCAAATATTTGCCCGAGCGGAGCAAATACAGAATATTGGGATACATCGAACGCATGTGCGTGGAAAACGAATAGGGATGGTCCGGCGCCAAAAAATATTTGTCTGTTGACAAATATTTTTTTTCGTTATATAATAAGCGCAGATAAATCAAAAAGAAACGAGGGGATATTATGCCATCATCCGAAAAGGAGATATTGCGCGCAAAATATTACATTGAGACAGACGGCGAGCTTGCAGATGTGGGAAAGGATCTCGCCGAAATCGAAACCACCGGAAAATGGAGTTCCGATGCCGGGCAAACCGGGCAAACCGAATTGTTTGACAGCTGCAGGGGATATGTATACGAAATAGACGAACTCGAAAAAGGCAGGGGGTTTGTCACCCTCGCAATCCCGATGAAAAATCTCGACATGGAAAACAGCGCGTTTTCATCGCTCTGGCTTTACATGGTCGGCGGCGCGACGCATGCGCTCATCTCGTACAATAAGTCGCGTTTGGTGGATTTTGGTTTTCCCGAAGAATTCAACAAATATTTTTCGGGTCCCAAGTGGGGCGTAGACGGATTGAAAAAATATCTCGGCGTGCCCGATAACGAGCCCATAATAGGGACGATAGTGAAACCCACTTCGGGGCTGAAAGCCGACGAAGTCGCCGCAATATGCAAGGCTTACGCCGAAGGCGGGCTGCAATTCATAAAAGACGACGAAAAATACATGAACACGCCGCATTGCCCGATAAAGGAACGCGTGGAAAAAGCCATGAAATTAATATGGGGCGCCGAGGACAAAACGGGAAAGAAAGTCATCTATGCGCCCCATGTGACCACCGGGCCGGAAAATATATTGAAATTCGGCGAGACTGCGATCAAAGCCGGGGCGCGAGCGTTGATGATAAACATATTCTCATCGTCGTTTTCATGCCTGAAAATGCTGCGCGATGAATTTGACGTGCCCATATATGCGCATTGCGGAGGCAAAGAGGCGCTCGGCAGGGCTCCGGGCCAGGGCGTCGCCCCGGAAGTGGTGGCAAAACTCGCGCGGCTGATGGGCGCGGAGTTTTTCCGCTCGAACATTTTGGGCGGCTATCTCGTCGGGGGTACCAATGAAGAGATAGAATCGCTGATTTGCACGATGAGGGCCCCGATGAAAGGCATAAAAGACTTGGTGCCCGCGCTTTCGGGGGGGCTTTCCCCAAAAAACCTCGGAGAAAACCTCGCCGCTTTCGGCACTGGTATAATGGCGCTCGCGGGCTCGGGGATAACCCAGCACCCCGGGGGGATAGCTTGCGGCGTGGAGGCGATGAAAGCGGTCGCGGCAGGCTATATGAATGCGGCAAATTGACTTGCGCCGCTATTCGGGCCGCAGCGCGCCGATGACCACATACCGCGCATCGTTGAATTCATAGGTGCAGGTGGACAAGGCGACTATCCTGTCGCCTTGGCCGTACTCCGACCCGCTTTTGAAAGTGGTGTGTTTTTTTGCATAGGCCAGAAGCGATTGCAAATTCACTTCATACATAAAAGCCCTTTCCCGCCATTCCCCGGCTCCGATCACGCAACCGTACAAAAGATCGACCCGGTAGTTGCCTTTTGGGGTGTATAGATACATATACGGATGTTCAACGTAATATTGCTGTTTTTTGTATTCGGTCAAACTCCCGAACATTCCCCCGTATTTCATGTTGTGCCCGTAGATGACGGTCAATTCGTCCGAAAAATCCGGCGCATTGTTGTAGTCGATGAACAGCGAGCCGTTGGAATTGGGGGTCCCGTCAGGCAAGTGGTGGAGATAGTAATCGTAATCCGTCGCCCGTATCACCGGATAGTCTATCATGGTGCCCGGGCAGTAGAGCCACGCTTCCCCATCCGGGTTTATCTGCTGCAATACTTCGAAATTTATGCCCGACCCCGGTTTTTGTTCTTCATCCGCCGAATTTTTCGGATTTGCCAAGGGCTGCCCTTCCGGATTTTCCGAATGGCTGAAAGGATCGTTGATTTCGCGAACCGCGCTTGATGCGGAATCTGCCCTCACCATGTCCGCCAACTTCGAATAACCCTCGTCGCCGATTTTGTATGTTTGCCGGATTTCGCTGAGCTTGAAGCCGGATATCGCCATGACGCATATCGACAGCGCCAAAAACAGCCATGCGATGCCATGCTTTTTCATGATTGTGACCATCCCTTTCTGCGCCTCCTGCAACACAGCAGGTAAGCGGCGCTTGTCGCTGCCGTGAAGGCTGCTATGCAAAGCAATGCGCTGTACAATGCGCTTTTGGATTCGTCGCCTGTTTTGGGCCCGTTTTGCGCAGGAGGCCGCGGCCACGGAGATTGCTGGAGCGGCGGCTGCTGGCCCGGAGACGGCCAATTCGGCTTTTGTTCCCCTATCGGCAATTTCGGCGGCTGTTGGCCCGGCGGTTGCAAATCCGGCTTTTGCCCTGCCCCCGGCGGTTGCTGGTCTGATACTTGTTCTTCCTCCGGTTCGTCGTCGGTCGTATTTTCCGCGATCGAATCTTCCGTCGCCGGTTCTTCCGTGGCTGTCGGTTCTTTTGTGGCCGCGGTGTTTTCCGCAGTCAAATTTTCCGTTGCGGGCGGTTCTGTTTGCGGTTCTGCCGTTGACGGCTTTGTTGCCGGCTGCCCTGTCGCAGGCGGCTCTGTTGCCGGCGGTTTTATCGTTGGCGGCCATGCCGTAGGCGCTTCCGTTGAAGATGGCGGCTGCGTCGACGGCGGCGGCTGCGTCGTGGATCCGCCTTGGCTTTTGTAAGTGTTCAGATATGTAAACGAAGAAACCTGCCTGTTGGAGCTGTTTGTGACGATGCGGTTCAGCACGAGTTGCCCATCCTCAGCTTTTACGTTATCCGTGATGGTATATACCTCCGCATCGTAGGTGTAGCCGGATATGTCCGTGTTCAATTCGGAAACCGTGTAATAATAAGTGCCCTCTTTGCTGTAGCTCCAGGTGCCGAATTCGCCCCGGCCCGAGCCGACTATCGATATGGTTTTTGCGCCGTTTTGGCTGCCTTCCGGCATGGGATTGGACAAATCCCCCGCCTTCAATTGGAACAAAAAGGCGCTTGGCTGCGCGGGGTCTCCGAAAACCGTTTTCACCACGGACGGGTCCACCATCAGCTTTGGGTCGCTCGGGGCTATGGTGTATGAATGCCCGAAATATATCTCGGACGCTTTTGCCCCGTTGTTTTTGTAGACGACGATTGCCGCCGCCAAGTCGCTTTTTATGTGCACCTCTATGGCGTACAGCTGCCGGTCCAGCGCATAGCCGGCCGCCGCTTCCGTGATGCATGCCACCTCGTAGGCATATATGCCCGGATGGGCGAAATTTATCGGCCCGATTTCGATGTTTTTTGTCCCTGCGATGGTAAATGTATATCCGCCCGCATCGCTGCCGTCCGGCATGGGATTCGAAGGCTGTTTCGGGGTCAGCCTGTAAGAAAACGTTTCGTTTGGCGCGGATGCCCCGTCGTCGGCAAAAACCTGCCGCACAGCCAGCGCGACATTTCCCGCCTTGGCCGCAAAGGCCGCCGTGAAGAAAATATAGTTCATAAATAAAACCAGCATCAGGGCCGCCGCAAAAATTTTGCCGTATTTTTTTTCGGTCATGGTCGCTCATCCCCCTTTCCGCAATATATCATGAGCGGATTTTTTTTGTTTTTTGTAGCGTTTTTTGTTGTTGGCAATCAGCGACAACAGCAGTATAAGCAGCATGAATGGAATAATTATCGCGACCACCTTGATCCAGATGGGGATCTGCGTCCAGAAATCGGCCAGTTTGTCCACCGCCAATGTAACTTTATCGCCCGGTTCGTCTTTTTCAAAGAAGTCGCCGTGTATATCGTCTGTTAGCTTGCCCACGAGGATGTCCCTGCCGTTTGTCGAAACTGAGGAACAAGTGGAGAGCAGCACAATATGGTCGTCTGCGGTTATCCCTATTTCGCGCGTGTGCAGCGCCAGTTCAAAAATCCTGTCCAGATAGGCCTGCCGCGCTTCTTTTTTTGTTATGTTCGTTTTAAAAACCGTATCGTCGTATGCGTCGGTGTGAAGGAAGGCGAAAAATTCCAGCCCGTGTTCCTCGCCGCCGTAATACAGCGTCCCGTAGCGGCGCTCCTCAAAATAGCCTTTGTCGGAAAAATTCCCTATTTCACCGAACATCGCGCTTTTTTCCATGTGATGCCCGTACAGAATCGAAGAAAAATCCGAAAAATCCCTGCTGCATCGGTAATCCAAGAAGATCGCCCCCGAGAGTGAATATTTCCCTTCCGCGTTTGTGTTGACATATCTCATATTGTCGCCGCCCTGCACGACCGGATAGTTTATGTTGGTGCCGTATACCTCAAGCCAGGAAAAAACATCCGGGTTGACGGCTCGCAATTCTTCGAATGAGGCGCCTTCGTTTTCCTCGGTGGGCTTGTATGCCTCATAGCGCACGGAGTTTGCCGCTTGGTACACTTGCTTTGAATCCCATATAGCATAAAATCCGACGGCGATCAGCAAAAAGACCATGATCATTACCGCCGTGTCTACGATTCCGTTTACCAGCCGTATCGTTTTTTTGCCCGCTTTGGCCGCTATGTTCATATGGGACTCCTTTCTTTCTTTTTTTATTTCCAATCTGTTCCGGGGGGTGCGGGATACATACCCGCACCCCCCGCTGACCGGCGCATTTTTTTGTTTAGTTGTAGCTGACCGCCGCGTTTTTGACTGTCGCTTTTGTCTTGCGCGCCTTGAATGCGATGAATGTTATGAATCCGCCGGTGGCCAAGATGATCATGCCGATGAAGGGCAGGTCGTTTAAGTCAAGTCCGGTGGGGGTCGTCGTGTTGTTGGTGTTTGTGAAGTCAGCGCTGTTTTTCCCTTCGCCGACATACAGCGTGGTCTTGTAAACGCTATTGTTTGCATACGGGAGTTCGAGATCTGCGCCTTTGGTTCCTGTTTCCTCTAGGCCCGGGTCGTCATCGTATGTGACGATTACGCTGGGCGCATAACCGGCAGTTCCATACTCCTTTATCTCATAAGTCGTGCCCACAGGGGTGTCAATAAATACCAGATATTGGCCGTCTTTGAGGTAGAAGGTGGTCAATGTGCCGTCGTCGAACACGATGTGGTTGGCTCCGGGGGCTGCTCCGTTGTCTTCAGAGGTGACGTTTTTATAACCTGTGGGGGTGTTCGGATCTTCTTCCACCACATATCCTTTGTAGCTCGCGTTCGGTTCGTTCAAGAGGCTGGGGGTATTGATTGTGAGATCGTATTTGAAGTAGATCGTCGAGCTGGCGAAGTCGCCGGAGACCACTTTGCTTATGGAGAGCGTCCAATTATTGTCATCCTCGGGGTCAGTACCGCCGTTGGCTTTCACGTAGGTGTTGATGAAAATCATTTGGCTGTATTCGAATTCCTGGGTTTCTTTGCCCGGGGTCGGGTCTACTTTTTCATCGCCTTCTTCTCCGTCTTCTTTCGTGGTCTTCATCGCGCCGACATAGAAAACGTAGGTGTTGCCGTTGGTTCCGTCTTTTACTAAGACTGTAACGGTGTATTTGACTACTGAATAAGTCATCAGATCATAGGGGGCGATGGGATAAGAGCTGTTTGTTCCGAATGTGCCGGTGACCTCTGTGATCTCGTATACATACGCGCCGGCGTGAGGCCAAGTGATATTGCTGTTGGTGAAAAGTTCGCTTGATTCGAGGTAATAATAGTCGATGCCGTTGCCGTCTTTGTCGGGTTCTGTGTGGGTGTAACCATTGGCATCGGGAAACTCGATTTCGACTTTGCCATTGTCGCCGATCACCGGCATGGTAGCTACGACGTTGCCGTCATCGTCGCCATCCACGCTTATCGGAGTGACGGTGAATTCAAAGGTCGTCTGCGGGACAGCTGTGCCGTAGGGTACTTGCAAGAGTTTGGTGATGGCGGCAAGCGCCGGATCTGTTTCTGTGCCTTCCATTTGTTTGGAAGATGGATTGGGGTTTCCACCGTCGTCGTCGTCTTCGCCCGCCGCGAATGCGGGTATGATGCTCATCAGGGTCATAAGGAACATGATGGCCGCGAGGGCGAGAGATACCAGGATTCTTGATTTTTTCATTTGTGATTTTCTCCTTTGTTAATTAATTGTTTTTTTGTTTTTTTTATGTATAGACGCGGATAAGGTTGGATATCTCCGAGGGCCCTTCTTCGACTTCGCAAGCCCTATTCCGCGTTTATAGCTTTGTTTTTTCGCTTTTTTTATCATGCCTTTATTATAAGGGATAAAGTTTGTTGAATGTCAATACCTTTTTTTGATTTTCTTTAAAAAAATTTTTGTTTTCCAAAAACGACGCAGTATTGCGGGTTTTGAGCGTTCGTTTCTTTGTCTGCCGGATTTTTTGTGTTTGGGCTTTGTCTAAATCGCCCTTTTTTCCTGAAAGCGGCTTGCAGGCTTTCCCTACATTCTCCGCCGCCTGAGTATGGTTATCGCGGTTCCGTGCGTGTCGTTTATGTCCACCGCGCCGTACATTCGGCTGTCCATCGTCCCCTCCCGGGCATCTCCCAAAACAAATATCTGCCCTTCTTCCAAGGCGAGGGGGAATTCGATTCCATCCGAGTATCGCTTGGTGGTCTGGTATATATCGGGTTCCTGCTGCAGCGCCCCGTTTATCGTGAGGCCGTCCTCGGTGATGTCCACTATGTCCCCGGCCACCGCGATCACCCTCCGGACTTGTTTTTGCCCTTGGACGGTGAGCAGCACGAGATCCCCGGCATGGTAATTCTTGTTCCATCGGTAATACATAACCAAATCGCCGTCTTTGATCGAGGGGTGCATGCCAGGTTCCACGCTGTAGTGCAGCCCGTAGACAAAAGTGAAAATGACTGCTATGGAGCCGATTATCGCCGCTATTTTCAAACCAAGCGCCCCGAGTTCTTTGGAAAGCGAACGTTCGGCGGGGATAGCTTCGCGGCAGGGAGGGTAAATATCCGCCATAAATTCGCGGTTCAATTCTTCCAATGACTTCACGACCATTTTGCATGCCTCCTTTTTTGCCAATCGATATTATGGTTTAATTATAAGGCATGGAGTCTCTTTAATGTCAATGCTTTTTTTGATATTTTTGAAAAAAATTTTATTTGTGCGCAATATGCCCCGGTATCGGCGCTTTTTGGCATATGGGGACACGGATATTTCGCCGTGCCCGAAAGCCATTCTCTTGAATCGCCTCTTTTTATTTAAGAGCAAGTTGCAGGTTTCGCCCCGGTTTTGCGGCGGATGAGCGTCTTGGCCGCGAACCATCCGAGAACCGCCAACGCCGCCAGTATGGGCAGTAATAGCATCGCCCCGATGCTGCCTAAGCCAAGCCCGGTTTCCGGCGCGTACTTTCTTTCGTTGGTGAAATCCACGGAGCGCGGGCTGTCCGTCATGTCGAATTCCCCGGTGTCCCTGCCGTCCCCATCGCCGAGCTCGCTGTCGGCGTAGCTGGCGTTGTAGTTGTTGTCATTCGCTTCCTCGATTTGTATTTTGTAGGTTTCGGTGACATTTTCTATGACAATGCTTTCGCCGTGCTTCAGCTTTATTTCCGCTTCCCCGTTCGCGTTGAGCGTCAGCGTCCCTGTCGCGGATCCCTTGGCATATGCGAATGCTGTGCCCTGCGGAAGCGGATCGCCGGCCGAATCCTTGAAGGTTACGGTAAATGCGAATTCCTTGATCTTGTTTCCGTAGGCGCCCGTCACCGTTTTTGAGATTGTCAATGTGGTGAGCGCATATTCCCGATAGACGAAGTATATGATAAAATTTTGGGTCACCGGATCGATCGCCACCGTTCCGCCCGGCGTATATGTGCCCGGCAAATAATTGCCGCCGATGGAATATCCCAACGGTTTGTAGCCGTCAATGGCCGGTATGGTTTTAAAATATTCCGGGGTTGACTGTTTGATGTTGGTTTTTGTGTCGGGGGCCAATGATTTGCCGTTTATATCCACGTATTTTTCCGTTATCATGTAGTACAGAGCGGAGTCTATATAAACGGGCAGCGAGCCGCTGTTCGCATTCGCGGGCAGGTTATGCGCGTCGTACCCGGCGCGCGTTATTATCGAATATATCTGCGGGCTGTCGTCCTCAATGCGCAAAACGCTTTTGAAATCGGATCCGATCTCCGCGAATATGTTGTCGGTGCGGGAAGAGGTGATATCCGAGCTGTAGGCGAAGTGATGGTATCCGGCGGGAAGCTCCAAGGTTTTCAAAAACGCGCCCCCGTTTTCGGCGTACACGTGCAGGGGGGTATTTGCCGAGTTTGAAATGACCGCATTGAGGCAGGCGTTGACAAAATATCCGTCGCCCTGGTTGCTCGCGGTGTTGATGGCGGGCTTGTTTCCGCCGGAATACGCCTTCACGTTTGCCGCCGCGTCGAGATACAGGGCGGCAATGTCGTCGTCCGATCCGATGCCCGTGCTTATATCGCTCTTCGCGATTATGGTCCCGCCCGCGATGGTTATCGGGTCGCCGTATGAATGGCTGAAATAACCGATGCCCGGGCCGATGCTGCCTTTCGCGTATATATTTCCTCCTGTGATCGTGATGGATAGCGGAGAATGAATGTCAGAGCCGTGCATTCTGCCGATCCCGGTCGTATAGGAAACCGCGCGGATCGTGCCCCCTGTGATCAAGATGCTGCCCGCTCCCTCGCGGTTGAGGCCGGAAGCGGTTCCGATGGCCGCGCCTTCTCCTGTTCCGAAACTAGCGAGGCGGATGACCTCCGCGTCTATATTTCCGCCGCTGATCGTTATGTGCCCTGCCGGGCCGAAAGTGCCGCCGCCGATGCCCGCGGCGCGGGTTTGCTGCCGTATGGTCAATGTGCCGCCCGCGATATTTATCGTTCCGCCGTCGCCGCCGTTTCCGGTGTTGCCACCGCCGCCGCCGATGCACGCTCCACCGTATCCGGTTCCCAAGTCGTCGCCGGGGCCGATTTGGGTCAGGTTCAGCACGCCGCCCATAATGATGGTCGCGCCACCGTTGCCTCCGGGGCTCGCGGGGCTTGCGCTATTGAAAATTTTGGTGCCGCCGCCGCCGATGCACGCTCCGCTCGATCGGGAGATTATGTTTATCGTGCCGCCGTTGATGGTTATCGTGCCGGCATCGTTTTCTTCGGCGCCGCCGATGCCCGCGTGGGATGAGCCTTTCGAGCTGGCTTCCGAGGGAATGGCAAGAATATCCCCGGAATCGTTTCCGCTCAGGCTGTCGATGTAAATTTCGGCAGACGAAGGTACCTCTATATAGCCCCTCACAAAATTTGCCCCGTCCAACAACAGGTTCAATTTGCCCGTGCCCGACAGTATGATCGTGCCGATTTCCATATCTATGTCGCTTATGACCAATGTGACCTCCACGCCCGCCGGAATTTCTATCGCCTTGAATATGGAAGTGTATCTGTTTGGGGATTCGGGAGGGGAGCCGATGCCATATGTATCGTCAAAATATCCGGTTTGGATTATATGGTAAATTTTTTTGTCTGCGCCCGAATCGAAAATCAGCGTGTTATTGGAAACGGCTTTATATTTGTTATAAGGTAATATATAGGCATTTGTACCTTGTCCAGTTACCTTATAGCCCGAGCCAATCTTAGGGGCGGTCGTCATGGACAGGTCGATGGTGTCTTCGTATTCGTAATACCAGCCATTCCACGTAAAACCGTCATTGCCGAAATCCGGCATATTCGCCGGGCCTTCCTCCATTTCCTCCTCGGCATCGAATTCGTCTTCGGTTTCGTCCTCTTGCTCGATTTCTTCTTCTTCGAGTTCGTCCTCTTCCTCTGTTTCAAATTCTTCGTCAGATTCCGATTCTTCCGAATCTTCTTCTTCCGTATCTGTCTCTGCCTCGGCGCTTTCTTCCGTCTCTTCCGTCTCTTCCGTCTCTTCTATCTCTTCTTGCCATTCTTCTGTGGCCGGCTCGCTTTCCACGGATTCCTCCGATTCCTCCGATTCAACAGTTTCTTCGGATTCAAAGAGTTCGTCGGCATCGTCGGTTTCGTCAAATATATCTTTTGTTTCTTCTTCGCTTTCATCGACGGATTCCACGGCCAAGCCGGAATCTTCGATTTCTTCGATTTCTTCAATATTTTCGATTTCTTCGATTTCTTCGAATTCGTCTGTTTCCGGTTCGTCCAATATGGCGATTTCCTTCAGTTCGATTTTCGGCTCGATTTCCGGTTCTTCCTCACCTACTGCGGAATAAAAGGAAAAAACGGATTCGTCTTCGTTTTCGTTTTCGAAATCATTTTCGCCTATGACAAATTCCATAGCTTCCGAACTATCTTCTTCGGATTCCGTGGCTGCGTCCTGCGCATTTATCGCGAACAAGTTCGCCAAAATAGCCAAGAACAAAACGGCGGCCAACAGCGCCCTGAAACGTTTTGCGTTATATTGTTTTTTCATTGTTTGCACACTCCTTTTCGTTAAAAAATTCATCCTTTTTCATTTCAATTTTCCATTTCTCATACAGCTCTTTTAATTTCGGCCATGCCTTTTTGAAACAGTGCAAAATACTCACGCAAAAATAGCTTCCCTCCATAAAATTTATGCGTTTGAAAATAACGTCGGCAGGTTCTTTCCCGTCATAAAAGCGATGGTCCAATTCGTTTGCGACGGCACAGAGCTGGGCAATCATCGGGATGTCTTTGATTTGCAGCCCATCCGGAAACCCGTTGCCGCCGGGCCGTTCATGGTGATAGCGCACCATGTCTGAAACCAATTGCATTTGCGATTCGTTTCTGGACAAAAATTCTTCGGTTTGTCCCAAAAATTCCGCCCCGATTTCCGGATGCCGCAAATAGTCGCTTTCATTTTTTATGAGGGTGGGAACAAGCAATTTGCCGATGTCGTGGAAAGTTCCCCCTATATGCGCAATCATGGGCAGGTTCGAACCGGTCGATGCGGCATATGGTATGAAGTCAGCGGCGTATTCGACTATGACCGAAGAACAAATCGCCACGCGGCGGCAATGGTTGCGCAGCGGCAAAGGAAAATATTCAAGAAGTTTATCCAAATCTTTGACGAAAACTTCGTCGTCGATCAATATCGGCATTTTATTTTTCATTTCAAATTCCTTTTCTGTTCCTTTCCAACGGATTACGGATTATGTATATAGTGTAAGGGATAAAGTTTCTTGAATGTCAATGCCTTTTCGCGTTTTTTCGCAAAAAAATTTTTTTGTGCAAAATATATCGGCAAAACAAAGGGTTTTGGCGCGCCGACGATTATGTATTCCGGCGGATTCGGGCGCCATTTGTAAAAAACGCCCTTTTTTTCTTACAGTTGCTTGCAGGTTTTTTGTTTTTCGGCTTGCAAAAAAGCAAATTTTGTGATATAATTGTGCATATCGTTATTTTTAAGTTATCGCAGGAGGCGTTTGATTAATGAAGGATTTTTATTCTGTGAAGGAATTTGCCAAATTGACAAAAATCGAAGCTTCGACTTTGCGTTTTTGGGATGAAATAGGTCTTTTCTCGCCGGCAAAACGCAATCCGGAAAACAATTACAGATATTACTCTCTGGCGCAAGTCACAGCGGTCAATTTCGTGTCTGTTTTGAGCGAACTGAACATTCCGCTAAAAGAAATTTCCGAATTGCGGAAAAAACGGAATCCCGAGGATTTCATGAAATTGCTCGAAAAGCAGGAGAGGGACATGGACATGGAGCTCAGGGCGTTGCGCGAGCGTTCCTCCATAATCCACGCCAGGCGGGAACTGATCCGTTACGGGCTAAGCGTAGACGACAGGCAAGTTTCCGTCCTGCACCGGGACAACAAGGCGCTGATCCTATGGCCGCGCAACGAATACCAGGAAGACGAAACGTTCATCGAGCCCCTCGCCAATTTTGTCAATCAAGTGGAAAGTTATCGCATAAACCTCAATTTTCCCGTGGGCGGGTATTGGGACGACTTGCAATCGTTCCAAAGAGCGCCTTCGCAGCCGGATCATTTCATTTCGATTGACCCGGTGGGGACCCATGTCAGGAAAGCGGGGGAATACTTGATCGGCTTTTCCCGGGGGAATTACGGCGAAATGGGCGACTTGCCCGAAAGGATGGCGGAACATGCCAAAAAAAACAACTTGAACGTTTCAGGGCCGCTGTATGTCATGTATCTGCTCGACGAAATTTGCGTTCAGGAAGATTCCATGTATTTGGCCCAAGCCTGCGTGGCCGTTTCCAAACCGAAAAAAAGGCAATAAGAAAGGGCGGCAAAACACCCGCCTTTGCAATTATTCCCTATTTTGGCAAAAACAAAAAAAAATCCCGATATACCGCAATATATCGGGATTATCTTATTGGAGCTGGTGGACGGATTTGAACCCCCGACCTGCTGATTACAAATCAGCTGCTCTGCCAGCTGAGCTACACCAGCCCGTCGCGACAAGAGGTATTATACCACATTGAAATCGCTTTGTCAAGGGGTATGGTGAAGTTTTTTTGAGCCGCCACGAATCCGGGAATTTGGCTAAGTTTTGTAGTAATCGAGAAGCGAATCCGCCACTTCGACGATGCGCCTGATGTTTTCCAGCGGTATGTCCTCGGCGATTTCCGCGTACAGGCTTAATCCGCCCTCGGGCAGCGCGAGCGCGTTCACGCATTCCCATATATGCTTCTCGATCTCGTCGGGCGAGGCCACGGGGAACAGCTGCCGGTCGAGGTCGAGGTGGACCGCTATTCTGTTGTACCGCGAACCCCTCGTGGCCTCTTTGAGCTTCTCCAGCCCGTTTGCGCGAAACTGCGGGTTCACCGCGTCGAGGCCATATCTCCGCAGGTCGGGTATTATCTCGTATATGCAGCCGTCCGTGTGCATGAAGATCATCTTGTTATGCTCCTTGCACTGCGCGAACAGCTTTTCGTACCATTTCCCGATGGTTTTCCTCCATACGGCGGGGCCTGTGGGCAGTGCGGTCTGCGCGCCCAGATCGTCGCCATAGGAGACAAACAAGTCCCCGCGCTCGTTTGCGCCCTTGATCGCGTTCTCTGTCTGCCGCTTCGCGTACAGGTACACTTTTTCCATCAATATTTGGTATATTTCGTTTTCCTCGTAGAAATCTATCATCGCCTCCTCGTAGCCGCGCAGGTAGGTGTACCGCAGAAATACCAGCCCGTGCTCGAGCCCGATGTCGGCTTCCGGTATCCCTATGTTTTTTGCGTCCTCCAAACTGTTCACCGGATGGCTTACGCATATCGAGTCGTGCCCCTCGATCAGGTTGTCCCACTCGCAGCCCCAGTGGTCGGTGTGCTTCCCGAGCTCGTACTGCCAAGGCAGCGGATATTTTTGCGCATAGCTCCCCTTTTTGTGCCCGGGAAACAGCCTCGGGTGATCCAGCACCACTTCCTCGAGCTTTTCGCCGTGCCGTTCCCATGTGGGTTTGTAGAATCCCACCGATACGCGCAGCTCCTCCGGATTTTGGAACAGCCATGCTTTGTGCGTTTCGTTCATTTGTTTTTCCCCTCTCGTTTTTTTTATGGTCGAGGTGACAGGATTTGAACCTGCGGCCCCTTGGTCCCAAACCAAGTGCGCTACCAAACTGCGCCACACCTCGAAAAAACAACATGGTCGTCATTATATCACAGAAATTTTCGAAAGTCAATAGGGATCGCATATAAAAACATCGCGCATCAATAAAATTTTCTCTGTTCTTTTTTGCTTTTTCGTATTTGGCCGACGACTACATAAATGGCGGAAATGGCAACGAATATGACCACGCTCGCCGTAAACCAGCCACCCGAAACTATATTTTTTATTTGGTCGAGCACATACAGGATGTAGCTGCGCTCGACTTCGGAAAGCGAAACCAGCCCCGCGCTGCCTACTTCCTCGCCGTTGTACAAAATGGTGATTTTGCCGAGCTGCTGGCCCTTTTCTATGGGTGCCACCAAATCGTCCTCGAATATGTCGATGACCCTGTCGGTTTCGTTGTTTATGTCCGCGTTTTGCGGCAACAACACGGCTATGTCCCTGTCGGGGCAAAGGGTGACTTCGTCGCGGTTGGCCGCAAGCCTCACGCTTACGGTTTTCACCACGTCCGTTGTTTTAAGCAGCGTTTTGTAGCCGTATATCGAAAAAGCCCACTCGAACAGGTCTTTCGCATCGCCAAAACAGTTGAGCCGATAGCTGTCGCTTCCGGGGATGGGGGTGGATGTGGAATTCATCACGACGCATAAATACGACAAATCGTTTTGTTGCGCAATTGTGACCAGGCAATCCCCTCCCGCTTCTGTGGATCCGTAGTTCATCCCTTTGGCGTATTCGTAATAATATTGCGGATACTGGTTTTTCGAAACGAAATGGTTCCGGTTGGGCAAGGGGCGCGGCTCGCTGTATTTGTTGGTGGGCGGTATGTCGTATTTGGGCGAAGAGGTTATGTCCATGATCGCCTGTATTTTGCTGGCGTAAAATGCGATTTTCGCCGTGTCCGAAGCCGTGGTGTGCATATCCGGCGAATCCAAGCCGGTGGGGTTGATGAAAACCGTGTCCGTGCAGCCGAGCTCGACCGCTTTTTTGTTCATCAAGACGACGAAGTCCGTCACATTTTCCGCCACATATTCGGAGAGCGCGAGCGCCGCGTCGTTCACACCGCGCAAAAGCAAGGCATTCAAAAGATCCTCGACGGTAAAAATCTCCCCCTCGCTCATGCGCACTGCCAACAGGTTCCCGGAAGCGTAATCGCTTACATATCTCGAAATTGCCACTTCGCTTTTTAGGTCGCCCACATTTTCAAGCACCACGATGGCAGTCATTATTTTTACAGTCGAAGCGGGATAAACAATTTTGCCGATGTTTTTTTCGTATATGACGTCGCCCGTGGCGGCGTTGAGCAGTATCGCGGCCGCAGCGGTTACATCGGGCGGATCTTGCAGCCCCGAAGTATTCGCCATATGGACTTTTACGTCGTTGCCCGGCGCATTCGTCCCTTGGGCGCAAAGCGGCGCGACCGCCAAAAGGCAAAGCAAAGCCGAAAGCAAAATATGCGCTGTTTTTTTGTCTGCTTTTTTGAATACCATTTTTTTGTACCACGCAAATAACCGTTTTTTATATTTTACCACCATCGGCGGCGCTTGTCAAGGGGGCGACAAAAAAACAGCAGATAAAACTTTTTCAAAATTTTATCTGCTTTCTTGTACACCCTGTTGGGTTGCACAGAACGTTTTGGCACCGACCTATTTTTCCGGACCGTCTCCAGTCGAGTATTTTCGGCGATGGCGAGCTTAACTTCCGTGTTCGGAATGGGAACGGGTGGACCCTCGCCTCTAGCGACACCAAATAGCTTTGCTGTTCATGCACACATTATATCAGAATGCGGCGCGTTTGTCAAGAGGTTTTCCAAAAAAAATTATTTTTTTTATTTTTTTGTCATTTTTGACAATTTATCGCAAACCAATTGACAAATTTATGTGCATATAGTATAATAGTTGTCAGTTTTCAGTTTTCAGAATTTGGAATAGGGGGGTGGATGCAATATTCGATTTCAAATTCAGCCAAAAGGCGATAAAAATTTTGCTCGTCTTGATAATCGCCGTTTTTTTCATGCCGTTTTTTTTCGTTTCGTGCAGCGAGGGCGATGCCGGGGCGGATTTCAGCGGGTTCGAAATTTCGACGGGCAAATACATAGGCGATTATTGGCAGCAAGGCAGCCTTTTCGGGTTCGCGCTTATTGTTTTGCCCGCCGTTTCGTTGGTATTTTCTTTTTTTGCCGCCAAAAACGGCATGCTGCGCGCAATTTGCAGGTATTTGTTTTTCATCGCGCCCATATTCGACGTCTTCGCGGCTTTTGTCGCATGGAAGGCCTTTTTGGCGTCCGCCTCCGCCAAATTCGGGCAAATCCCCGTCACAGTCGGCATAAAGCCCGGTTTTGTCTTTTACATGATTTTAAACGCTGCGCTTTTCGCGGCGGGGGTCGCAAATTATTTCGCGAAACGGGAATAGGGACAAGTTTTCAGTACTTCCCCAGTTCAAGCCCTTTTTCGATGAAATATTTGTATGTCTCGTAATCCACAGTCTTCGGGATCGAGTGGTCGGAGTGCAAAAAGTACGCGAAGCCCTGCTTGACAGTGGGGATTTTGGCTTCGAGTTCCGCGTCTATTATTTTTTTGTCGTTTGAATACAGCGCGCGGACGTCGATGCCGCCCATCAAGGCTATTTTGTCGCCGAAATTTTTGTATATCCTGAGCAGATCCATGCCCGCCTTGACTTCGATGACCTGCAGGCCGTCTATTCCCGCCTCGATCATGTGCGGCAATAACGGTTCGATGAATCCGCAGGAGTGCATCATCACTTTGAGCCCTTTGCTGTGCGCGTAATCCATCGTGGCCTTGTGGTTTGGCATGATGAACTTTCTGTACATTTCGGGAGACATGAACGGCGCGCCCTTGAAGCCCATATCCTCATATATGAACATCCCGTCGGGCAGCCCCTCTTGGTCAAATATCATCTCCCACATGCCTATCATGGCTTTCGTGTAAGTGGCGCCCATGTCCGAAACCCAGTCCGGGTCGTCGATCATGCCCATCAGCATGTTCTCGTGGCCGCAAAGGTCTTTCATGATTTCGAAAATGTGCGCCCCCGACCACATGAAATACCTGTTGTGCTCCGCCGCGTATTTTTTGGTTTTTTGATATCCCTCGAAACCTATCCTCTTGGCATCGGCGAAAATGTTGGGTTTTATGAGTTCCTCCCATTTTTCGCGGCAGTTCACCGTGAATCCTATGTGCTCCGGGGTGGTGTCGTGCTTTTTGTGGCGGCGCATGATCGCGTAGTTCTGGTCCTTTACGGTGATTGTGTCCTCGTCCTCGGCCACAACCTCGGGTTTGAAATTCATGTCGCCCGCGAAATTGAACCAACCCGATCCCATCATGTCGTAGCCAAAGTGCAGGTTGAAATCCGTGCCTTCCGGGATTTTGCCTTTGGCGAGCCATTCTTTGTGCGTGTCGCCCCAAAAATGTTCGTACAAACCTATCCTATCGGGTTTTTTGTGGTCAAAAAGGAGTTTCGTGCGCTCAAGTCCTGTGAGTTCAGCCATGTTAAAATACCTCCGTAAAATTAATTTTTGTTTGCGGTAAACACATTATACCACCAAAAAATGCTTGCGTCAATATAAATATTATTTATTTGTTGCATATTTTTTCACATTTATGGCGTATATTTTATATATATGATTTCCTTGGATAGAACGGAGAAATATGAAAAAATGAATTTGAAAAAGAATATGGAGCTTTTTTTCTGGTTCTTTATGTTCGGGTTCGTAAAATTCCGCGACGAGTACAACACGCACGACTACGTCCGCAGCCATTTTTGCCCCAAGTACATACCCGAAAAAGAACTCGACGAAAAAGAACAGCTGCTCAGGGACACGCCCGGCCCGTCGGGCATAAAGTACGCGTATTATGTGGGAAGCAGGGTTTCCGGGATTTCCGGGGCGGTATTTGCGATTGCCGCGCTGCTGGCGCCGGTCGTGGCCGTGGCGGTGGTTTTCGCGCTCGTATACGAGCCGTTCATGAACGTGCAGGTGGCCGGCATATTCATGGGCGAAAAAATCTTCAACGGCATGCACGCGGCCGCGCTGGGGCTGGTCATCGCGCATCTGTACAAGATAATATACTTCAACTCGGTGAGGCGCAAGGCGCTGATATTCATCCTTCCTGCGGCGGTGGCGTTCATCTTCATCACCGACATAGTTCACTTAAACAACGCTTTGCTGATGCCGATATACATAGCGGCGGTGGCAGCGCTGGGGGCAGTTTGCGGGCTGATACATGTCAAAGCCGAGGCGTACCGGAAAAAGCACCCGAAACAGCTCGATCCATACAGCAAGAAAGCGATCAAGCTGCGCGATCGGCAGTTGAGGGACGAAGAGTGGGATATGAAAGGCTTCATAGACGACGACACGATTAAGAGGCGCAAGCAACAGGAGGAAGAAGCCCGATTAGAGAGGATGAAAAACGAGAAGATAAACAAGATAAGCGATGGGAAGGAGTGAAATGGCAAAGTGGCCGTAAATTTTTTGAACTATATATTTGTGATGCTGCTCGCGGGGCTGGGCAGTTTCGGCGGCGGGGTCGGCGGGGTGAACATCATGAAGGAATTCGCCGTGAATGCCTGGGCGCCGTCGGAAGATGCGACGGGGGCGGTCATGTCCGAAGTGCTGAATGCGGCCTCATTTGCGCAGTACAACGGCTATGCGCAGGGCATGACGCTCGCGGCGTATCTGGGGACTAAAACCGAACTCGGGATTTTCGGCGCGATACTCGGGGCGTTTGCCTTCATGCTCCCTTCGATCCTGATTGTGGCCTTCATTTTGAAAATTGGCGTCAAGCTGTATAAAAACAACGTATTCAAATATGCGCTGAATTATGCGAACCTGTTTGCCGCAGGGCTGATATGCATGCTTTTTTGGAACTACATGATAACCATACTGAACGTCGACCTGATATATCCTCTGCTCGCCGGGCTGGCGTGCTTCGCGCACATATACTTCAACATAAACCCCGCTTTCATCATCCTCGGCGGGGCCGTCATCGGGATGGTTTGGCGCGCATAGTCCGCATGCCCGCAAAACCAACGACAAATGTAATTATTTTAAGAAGGGCAGAATTTTCCAATGTTATTTAATTCGCTGCAGTTTTTGGTGTTTTTTCCCGCAGTCACGATTATCTATTTTTTGATTCCGAAAGTGGCGGTCCGAAAATGGTTCTTGCTGGCGGCCAGCTGCTATTTCTATATGTCGTTCATCCCCGCGTACATCATCATACTCGCGACAAATACAATAGCCGACTATGCCGGTTCCCATTTGCTCACGAAGCACAAAGAGGACAAGAGGCTGAAAACGCTGTTTTTCGTTTTGCCGCTTGTGATAAACGTGGGTATACTCGTCTATTTCAAGTACGCCTATTTCACTGCGGGGATAATGAATTTCTTCGGGGCCAAAATCGGGCTGAAGGCGATAGTTTTGCCCGACATAATTTTGCCGATCGGGATATCCTTCCACGCTTTCCAGAGCATGGGGTATCTCATAGACGTGTACAGGGGGAAGGTCAACGCGGAAAGGAATTTCGGCACCTTCGCGCTGTTTTTGATGTTTTTCCCGCAGCTTGTGGCCGGACCCATCGAAAGAACCGAAAACCTGATGGGCCAGTTCGCGGACAAGCACTATCTTTCATACAAAAACATATCGCAGGGCGGAAGAATGATGCTCTGGGGCATGGTGAAAAAAGTGCTGATAGCGGACAACCTCGCGCTGTTCGTGGATGCTGTGTACAAATCGCCCCAGGACTACGGGAACGCGGCGGTCTATATAGCCGTGATATTTTTCGCCTTCCAGATATACTGCGATTTTTCCGGGTATTCGGAAATAGCGATCGGGGCGGCGCAGATCATGGGCTTCAGGCTCATGAAAAACTTCGACACGCCCTATTTCGCCACTTCGATGACGTCGTTTTGGAGAAGGTGGCACATTTCGCTCTCCACATGGTTCAAAGACTATATATACATACCCCTTGGCGGAAACCGCGTGAGCCGCCCGAGATGGTGCCTGAACCAGATCGTCACCTTTTCGATAAGCGGGCTGTGGCACGGGGCGAACTTTACTTTTGTGATATGGGGGTTTTTGCACGGCTTGATTTTGATAGCGGAAAAGCTGACTTCCGGGATCCGCGCCAAAGTTTCGGGTTTTACAGCGCGCGCGAAACTGGGCAAATTCAACCCCGTTCGGCCCGTCGCCGCCTTTTTGTGCGTGTGCTATACATTTTTTGTGAGCTGCCTGCTCTGGATCCTGTTCCGCGCCGAAAGCTTCGGCGACGCATTCTATATGATAAAGACGCTTTTTTCGGGGTTGCCGAAATTCGAATCGTTCGACAAAACCGCGGAGCTGTTCGCCGGGGTTCCGCGGATTGGCATATATGTGGCGGCATTCGGCATTTGCATGCTTTTGGCTGTGGATTTTTTGTGCAGGAAATCGGATTTTCGCACGGCTTTCGGGAAAGCGCCGATTTTCGCGAGGCTCCCCGTTTATGCGGTTTTCATCATCTTGATTTTGGTGTTTGGCGCCTACGAAACAAAATCGTTCATCTATTTCCAGTTTTGAAAGGAGACGAAAAAGTTGAGCAAGCTTGAAAATATCTATTCCGAAATCACCCCGGAGATTTTGGAACTCACGAAATTGTGCGAAGCGGGAACGATTTCCCCCGAATTATACGAAAAATACAACATATACAGAGGGTTGCGCGACTTAAACGGCAACGGCGTGCGCGCGGGGCTGACGAACATTTGCGAAGTGACGGCAAAAGAGTTGGTCAACGGCGTGGAATGCCCCGCTGACGGCAAACTTTTTTACAGAGGAATCGAGATAAAGGAACTTGTGAAAGGGTTTATGGAAGATAAGCGCTTTGGTTTTGAAGAAACCATTCATCTCCTGCTTTTCGGGTTTTTGCCAAATGAAAAACAGCTTGAAGATTTTATTGCCTTGCTCGGGCATTATTGTTCCCTGCCCCCCAAGTTCAACCGCGATGTCATAATGAAGGCCCCCAGCACCGACATGATGAACACCCTGGCCCGCAGCGTGCTGACGCTGTACGCTTATGACGACAATGCCGACGACATATCGCTGGCCAACGTTTTGCGCCAATGCCTGCAGCTCATCGCGATGTTTCCGATGCTGGCCGTGTATGGGTATCAGGCGTATATGCACTATCACGGGGAGCAAAGCCTCGTGATACATCAGCCAAACCCGAAGCTGTCCTACGCCGAAAATATTTTCGCCCTGCTTCGCCACGACCAGAAATACACGGAACTCGAAGCGCGTATTTTGGACGCCGCTCTCGTGCTTCACGCCGAACACGGCGGCGGGAACAACTCCACTTTCGCCATACGCGTGGTTTCCTCTTCCGGGACTGACACTTACAGCGCAGTCGCGGCGGCCTTAGGCAGCCTGAAAGGGCCAAAGCACGGCGGCGCGAACATAGAAGTGGCGCACATGATGAAAGATTTGAAAGAAAATGTATCAGACACTTCCGACGAAGGCCAAGTCGCGGACTACCTCAAAAAGCTGCTGCACAAGGAGGCTTTTGACCGATCTGGCCTGATTTATGGGATCGGGCACGCGGTATATTCGCGAAGCGACCCGCGCGCCATAGTTTTTGAAGATTTCGTGAAACAGTTGAGCCGCGAAAAAGGAAGGGAAGAAGAATACCGGCTGTATGCGACAGTGGCACGCATCGCGCCGGAACTCATCGTGTCGGAACGGAAGATATACAAAGGAGTTTCGGCGAACATCGACTTTTACAGCGGTTTCGTGTACGATATGCTCGGGTTGCCCGAAAAGCTGTACACGCCGATATTCGCCATTTCCCGAATGGTCGGCTGGAGCGCACACAGGCTTGAGGAACTGCACACTTCAAACCGCATCATACGCCCGGCATACAAGGGCGTTTCAGAAGCGAGGCAATATGTTTCGTTAGGCAAAAGGTAAGATTTTTTTGGCAAACGAAGGATAAAAAAGATAAATTTATATGAAAAGAGGGTTGTATAGAAAATGAAAAAATTGCATCTCATAAGCAACGCCCATATCGACCCCGTCTGGCAATGGGAATGGGAAGAAGGCGCCGCTATGGCAATATCGACGTTCCGCACGGCTGCGGATTTGTGCGAGCAGTTCGACGGGTTCATCTTCAACCACAACGAGGCGAAACTGTATATGTGGGTCGAAGAATACGAACCGGAACTGTTTGAGCGCATCAAAAAACTCGTCCATGCGAAAAAGTGGAACATCATTGGCGGCTGGATCGTTCAGCCCGATTGCAACTTGCCTTCGGGGGAATCCTTTGTCAGGCATTCGCTGTACGGAATAAACTATTTTTACGAAAAGTTCGGCGTCCGCCCCCGCGCGATCAACAACTTCGACCCGTTCGGGCACACGCAGGGGCTTGCGCAGATACTGAGCAAAGCGGGATACAAATATTACGTCTTCTGCCGCCCGGACCCAAACGAGCTTCCCTTGCCTTTCGTGTTCAAATGGAAAGGATTCGACGGCTCCCATATAATAGCTTCAAGGTCGTATGACGGATACGGCTCGCCGCTCGGCAAAGCGGCCCAAACGATAGACGCCTTTATTTCAAACCACCCGCAAGAGGATATAAGCTACCGCTTGTGGGGGGTCGGCGACCACGGGGGCGGCCCCTCGGAGAAGGATTTGGAAGACCTCGAAACTCTGTTTAAAAAATATGCGGGCAATATAACGGTAGTCCATTCCACGCCGGAAGAATTTTTTGGCGAATATGTGAAAGAATACGAAAAATCCGGGGCGGAGCTTCCCGAAATCGACCGCGACATAAACTCCGTTTTTGTGGGCTGCTACACTTCTCAGGCGCTGATAAAACAGCTGCACAGGAAACTCGAAAACGATCTTCTGTTCACCGAAAAAATGGTTTCGAACGCCAAAATCAACGGCTTGATGGAATATCCAAAAAAGGATATAAAGGACGCATGGCTCGATTTGCTGTATCTCGAATTCCACGACATACTTGCGGGCACCTGCATAGCCTCGGCGGAAGATGCGTGCATACGCGGGTTCCACCGTCCGCTCGAAGTGTTGTCGCAAATAAAGGCGCGCGCGTTCTTTGCGCTCGCATCCGGGCAAAAACAGGCTGAAAGCGGCGAAATACCGATACTTGTGTACAACCCGCACCCCTTTGGCGCGGAAGGCATATACGAATGCGAGTTCATGCTCGAAGACCAAAACTGGAAGGAAGAATTCACCGATGTCGAGATATACCAAAACGGCGCTAAAATACCGGCGCAAGTGGAAAAGGAAGTGGGCAACCTGACGCTCGATTGGCGCAAAAGGGTGGCATTCAAGGCGACCCTCGAACCTTCCGCCATGTCGCGCTTTGATTGCCGGCTTAAAACGCTCCCGAAAAAACCCGTCGCCAAAACGGATATGAAAGACGGCTACCTTTCTTTTTCAAACGGCGATATGAGCATAAAAATCAACGCCGAAACGGGATATGTCGATTCATACAAAGTGGGGGGCAAAGAGCTTGCCGGCGCAAAATTCGCCGAGATTTCGGTGTACTCCGACACCGCCGATCCGTGGAAATCGGACGGATGCTACATAGAAAACTGCGAGGGCGCATTTGCTTTGATGGACGAAAAAGAAGCGGCGGAATTTTCCGGGGCGCCCGTGGAAACGCTTTCGCCCATTCGCGTGATTGAGGACGGGGAAGCGAGAATCTGCGTCGAGGCGCTGATGAAATACAATCATTCTTTTGCCCGCGCGGTATATATGATTCCAAAATCGGGCACGGACTTTTGCGCCGAATATACGCTGTATTTCAATGAAAAAGACAAGCACGTGCGCCTGCATATGCCCACTTCATACAGCAATTTCACCGCCCAGACCGCTTACGGCGAATACGGGCTGCATACGGACGGAAAGGAACAAGCGGCGCAGAAATGGTTCATGGGGGACGACGGCGAAAACGCATTGGCGGTAATAAACCGGGGCACATACGGGGTCAGCGTCAAGGGCAGCCTCATGCGCCAGAGCTTGCTTCGCACTTCGGCTTATGCCGCGCTCTCGATCGGCCGGCCGCTTGTGCCTTCCGACCGCTTCATGCCCAGAATAGACCAGGGCGAGCGCCATTTCTCGTTCATGTTCTGCGGCGGCGGCAAAAAGGCCGTCGCGGAAAAAATAGACCGCGTCTCGCTGGCATACAACGAAATGCCCATGGTATTGTCCTTTTTCCCGAGCGGAAACGGCAAAAACATCGAAAGCGGCATAAAGGTGGACAATGTGCGCATGGACGCATTGAAACAGGCGGAAAACGGCGACGGTTGCATAGCGAGGCTCTTTAATGCAAAAAACTCCCGCATAACGGGGCATATAACGTACAAAGCCATGAATATCGACGCCGATGTCGATTTCGGCGCATTCGAGATCAAGACATTTTGCATAACATACGGCGAGTTTGCGGAAATACCCATGCTTGAAAAAGATTTTTGAAAAAGGGGAATTTTATGAGGGGGAAGTATTTATGAACTTGAAAAAAATAATAATTCTCATGGCATTGTTATCGCTTTTGTTTTCCGCGCCGATCATTTTGCCTTCCTGCGGTTCCGATGGCCTGGATACAAAAGACAAAAACCATTCCGGCGACGGCGCGGAGAACACCGCCTCCGATGATCTCGAAGAAAGCACGGAAATAAGCGACGGGCTGCCGGATGTGGATTTGGGCGGCTACAATTTCAGGATCAATTCATATGAAGGCATATGTGACCGCGCATTCGCCGAAGACGACGTCGGCGAAGTGATCAACGATGCGCAATACCGCGCGAGATTGGCGGTCGAAGACAGGTTCAACGTAAAAATCAGCCTCATCATCGCAGGCGGATCCACCGACGGCTCCGATTTGAGCGCGGCGAAAAAATCCATATTGACGGCGGACGACGCTTTTGATTTGCTCCACGCCCACGACATCACATTGTGCACAAATTCGCTCGAAAACATTTTCATGAATTTGTACGATGTCCCCAACCTGGATTTCTCAAAACCGTGGTGGCCCCAAAACAGCGTCGATTCACTGACAATCCTCGGGCAGATGTATGCATACTCCAATTCTATGACCACCGACAGCATAGGCAATATAAGGGTGCTTTTCATCAACAAGGACATAGCGCAAAACTACGCGATCGCCACCCCGTACAAGGATGTGCTCGACGGCATATGGACAATCGACAAATTGACGGATATGACAAAAGACGTCTATTCCGATTTGAACGGAGACGGCGAAGCGGACGAAAATGACCTTTTCGGATTTGAATACAGGGATCAATATTTCATCTGCACGTTGGAACCTCTCGGCATAACGCCGTACAAAAGGGATGCGGAGGAAATCATAAAGCTCGATTTGAACAACGAAAGGACGCTTGTCGCCATAGACAAAATGTATGCGCTGCTGTTCGGCCAAAAATCCACGTTTTTCAAGGCTGACAGCAACACCGAAGACATTTTCATGAATGGCCGCGCATTGGCCACCTGCCTGACTTTGGGCGTCGCCGTCGACAAGCTCAGGTTCACGGAAATAAACTACGGAATATTGCCGATGCCGAAATTGGAAGCTTCGCAAAAAAATTATACCTCCGGCTATACGAGCTATCTGTTCGCAATCCCCAACACAGCCCAGAATTTGGAGAGGACGGGAGTGGTCATCGAGGCGCTGAGCGCGGAAGGGCACAAAAAAGTATTGCCCGCATATTATGAAATAGCGCTGAAAAACAAATATTTGCAGGACGAGGAATCGATTTTGATGCTCGACTTGATAAACGAATCGAAAATGCTCGATTTGGCATGGTGCTACAATGTCAATTACGCCGGCCCGTATTGGTTCATGAGGGATTTGTTCATCGGCGGGAAAACGCCGTCAACCGATTTTGCCTCATGGTACGACAAAAACGAAAAAAAGCAATTGGCGGGGCTTGAAACCATAATCACAAAATTCGAAAACATGCAGGGGGGAAACTAAAATGGCAATCCAAAAAATATCGCCGAAAAAATATGCGGTGATTTCAAGCGGAGGCGCATTTGACGCGAAAGAGCTGCTCCGAATTGCCGAAGAGTGCGAAGACGGCGCAAAAATAGTATTCGAGCCGGGAGATTATTATTTCCCTTCGGCGGAAAATGCGGTAAAGCTGCGCGGCATACGCAAAAACATCGCTTTTGAAGCGGCGGGCGGCGCCAGATTCATCGGGGGCAAATCGGTTTCGGGCTCAATCCCGGCGCCAAAAAAAGCAAAAGAAAGGTTTTTCCCCGAAGCCCGGGACAAAATCTTTTGCGTGGACTTGAAAAATGGCGGAATAGATGATGTGTGCGGATTTGTCTCCCGGGGGTTCGGGCGCGAGGTGACCCCTTCCCACTCCGAAGCGTTCGCCGACGGAATGCCGCTGAACCTTTCGCGCTATCCCAAAAACGGCTATCTTGAAATCACGGGATACGGTGAAGAGGAAACAAACGAATGGGCGCAAAAAGTCGGCAAATTGGACAAAGGATTTTTTTATGAAAGCGGGCGGCCGGAAAAATGGGCCGCAGCCGACGACATATTAGTTCACGGATATTGGTCCTGGGATTGGGCCAACTCATACGAAAAAATCGCTGAAATAGACAAAAAATCGGGCAAAATACTAACCGAGGAACCATATGGCCAATATGCCTTCAAGCCGGGGCAAAGGTTCAACTTTTATAACATTTTGGAGGAAGTCACCGAGAACGGCGACTATTACATAGACAAAAAGGAAATGATTTTGTACTATATCCCCCACAACGGCCAAACCCCCCCGGAAGAAATATTGATTTCGACCTTGAAGGAGCCGTTGTGGAGCGTAAGCGGGTGCGAAAACCTCTGCTTCGAGGGATTTCGAATGGAGTCGACTTGCGGCGGCGGCATTGCCGTCGAAAACTGCGGGAACATAAAGATTTCAGCCTGCGAATTCAAAAATATCGGCAACTGCGCCGTGACGATAAGCAAATGCCGGAACGTCACCGTCGAAAACTGCGACATTCACGACTGCGGAGATGGCGGAATCAGCGTAAGCTGCGGAAACAGGGCGACCCTCGAGCCCGGCAATGTAAAAATAGACAACAACCACATTTTCAAAATAGCGAAATGGACTCGCACATACCAAACCGCAGTCAATGCGTCGGGCGTGGGGATAGAGATAAAAAACAACCTGATCCATGATTGCCCGCACACCGGAATATTGTTTTGGGGAAATGAAATACAGGTAAAAAACAACGAGATATACAGCGCCCTTCTCGAAACGGGCGATGCGGGCGCGGTTTATACGGGCCGCGACTATACATACCGGGGAAATGCGGTTTCGGGAAACTACATACACCACTTAGGCGGGGTCGGAATGGGCACGATGGGCATATACAACGACGACTGCGTTTCGGGCACGCTAATGGAGGAAAACATTTTCTTTGAAGTCCAGAGAGCCGTGTTTCTCGGCGGCGGGCGGAACTTTTTGGTAAAAGGCAATCTGTTTGTGGACTGCCATCCTTCGATAGAAATAGACGGCAGAGGCACGTCAAGCCACGCCATATGGCGCAAAATGGTCGATGAATATATGCGCGACAAGTTTTACAATATAAAAGACGGCGGAATAAGCGCCGGCGCAATGGATGAACCGTATATTTCGCGCTACCCCGAACTTGCCGAAGTAGACGGGTTTTACCGCGAAAACCTGCCGATTCCCCCCAGCGCAGCAATCGAAGGCAACGTGTACTGCTCAAACAAAAAACTCGAATTCACATGGGACTACGAGCCGGGCGAGTTCACCGTGCGCAAAAACAAATCCGTAGGCCGCGATTATTTCGAGGACTACACAATAGGCCTCTTTGACATAAAAGAGGGAACGGACGCCGAAATGTACGGGTTCAAACGGCTCGAAATGGCCAAATGCGGCTTGGACGAAAAACGCCGCAAGGCCAATCCCCCGCGAATATTGACCGGCCTTGGCTTTGAAGCCGGAAACCTGGTTTTCAAGTACAAAAATTTTTCGGATATAAACGCAAAAGGGAAAATACGCCTATATTCCGAAGATATTGAATTGGCGCCTTTTGAGGCTGACATCGGCGCAAACAGCGAAGGGGCGATAAAAATACCGCTTGAAATCGAGCCGAACAAGCAAATTTCAATAGAGGCGAGAAGCGATGTTGCGGGAATCAGGCCGTGCAGGGCGAAAATCAATGCAATGCGGTGAATGATCTCGTCATTCAAACGTCCCCAGCAGTTTTTCCAACGCCTTTTCGTATGCCCGTTCGTTCTTTTCAAACGTAGATGTGAATTCGCGTTTTTTGTTGGACATCAAATCTCTGAGTATAAGGCAGGCGCCCCCAACTTCCGTGCTGTATATCATTCCGAAATCGAATACAAGCCCGTTTCTTATTATGTCTATCATTTCCGCAGATTCATCGTCTCTCGAATATTTTGTTTTCAAAGCCACATCGTAAAACGCCGGAATGACTTTTTTGTAGCTCTCGGCGCATAGCGCCTCTGTCATTATGCCTGTCATTTCAAGGTTTTGCACCGTTGTCGGGACGCAGAACAGCGAAAAATACGCTACCGAGCGCGTTTGATAATTTTTTTGCTGCTCGTCCCATTTCGGATACGGTATTATCCCGAAATCCATATCCATTCCCCTAAGTTTCTGGGCATTTCCGAGAAGTTCGGGCAAAAACATAGCCCTGCCTTCTTCAAAAATATACCTGTAAATGTTTTCGGGTCCGGGGGAGGATTCGGGATTTGCGTAAACTCCGGGGTTGTTCCATAAGAATTCATATAATTTATCGACTATGTCGGCCATTTTTTGCGAATTTTCCGCAAAATACGGAATTTGGTTTTCCCCTATCGCAACCACGGGGGCGTCGAAGCAACCCTGAAAATTATCCACGAGGTTCGTGGTATCCGTCGCATAGCCGAACAAATCGTTTTTCGGATCCATAATTCCGTCGCCATCAAGGTCTTTATACACGTTTCTGCATATTTCGTCGAGTTTGTCTATAGTCCATTTGCCTGAGCGGACGAGTTCATACGGATTTTCTATCTGGTAATCCGCTATCAGTTTTTTGTTGAAATACACGGCAAGTATATCTTCCCACAACGACAGCGACAAGTCGCCGGTAACAAAAAACATTTTGTTGTTTACCGTGATATTTTCCATCAAATCTTTGCTCCACCAAGGCTTTTCGAAATTGACATACGGCAGTTCGTGCAAATTTATGAGGTAACCGCCTATTTGCAGTTTCGGCATATACGCCGCATAGCCGGCGAGCAGCTGAAACTCGTCATCGCCCGCTGATACGCTGGTTCGGACTTTTTTCAAATATATTTCCTGTTCGTTCCAGCCTCCCATGACGTCGATTGCGTCCAGCTTCACGTTAAATCTTTCTTCGGCCGCCAAATTGCGCTTGTAAACCGCATCATTTACCACATCTGCGTTTTCCGCTTCGGCAAAAAATTCATAATTCCATTCGGTTCGCTGCAAAACAGTGAAAGTTTTCCCTCCGAAATCCATTTCAGGCAAATCGTCCGTCGCGTTTTCCCTGATTTTCATATTGTATATGTCGTTTTCTTCCGCTTCTTCCAAAAAATCGCTCGCTTCATCATTTGAATTTCCGGACGGATCCGAATCCGCCCCGTTTTCAAGAAGCGCGTTTCTATTCTGACAGCATAGGCAGCATGTGCAAACAACAAATATAAATGACATGAGCATAGTTGCGGAAATCAGCTTTTTCATAAGACAACCCCGTTTTCGTTTTAATTTTTTTGATTTTTTGTATCGGCGCTTTCGCTTTCGTTTGCGCCGGAGCCGCCGCCCTCCCCCGAATCTTTGCCGCAGGCCGCAAACAGCAGCAGCAAAACGAGAGCGTGTCGAATATCGGGGTACGGTCGGGAACCCGTTTTTCCAGCGCGGCAAAAACCCGTTCATTTTGCGTCATAACCACATCACCTTCGCTATCATTCATCATATGCGAACATTATACCATACAACGAAAGCGATATTCAACCCCCAAAAAATATTTTTTTCCGCAGAGGCGAAAATCAAAAATATCCCTTTACTTTTTTTTTCATATGTGTTAAAATTCTGATAATGACAAAAATATAGAAAACGAACCGTCAAAGGAGGGCGAAAATATGTATTTGCTTGGGATCGATATAGGCACTTCGAGCACCAAGACAATTTTGTTTGACATAAGCGGCCGGGCCGTATCTTCGGCTGTGGATGACTACCCCATGTACCAGCCAAAAAACGGCTGGGCCGAACAGGATGCCGACGACTGGTGGAATGCAACAAAGACCACGGTTTTGGAAGTGATGGCGAAATCGAAAGTCAATCCGAAAGACATAAAGGGCATAGGCCTTTCGGGCCAGATGCACGGGCTGGTGATGCTTGGAAGCGATGGCCGCCCGCTGCGCAGCTCGATCATCTGGTGCGACCAGAGGACCGCTCTCGAATGCGAGCAGATGACTTCGCTTGTGGGGGCGGACAGGCTCGTTGAGATAACTGCGAACCCCGCCCTGACCGGCTTCACCGCATCGAAGATCATGTGGGTGAAAAACAACGAGCCCGAAATCTACGCCAAATGCAAAAAGATACTGCTGCCAAAGGACTATATAAGGTACAAGCTGACCGGGGAATTTGCCACCGAAGTTTCGGACGGCTCCGGAATGCAGCTTTTAGACGTGCCAAACAGGCGCTGGAGCGCCTATGTAACCGATAAGTTCGGAATCGACATGGATCTGCTCGGCAGGGTCTACGAATCGCCGGAAATAACGGGCACGGTCACAAAAGAGGCCGCAGACTCCTGCGGGCTGTGCGAGGGGATCCCCGTAGTCGGCGGTGCGGGCGACCAGGCGGCCTCGGCCGTTGGCAACGGCATAGTCAAGAGCGGGGTGGTATCGGCCACCATCGGCACCTCCGGGGTGGTGTTCGCCCATCTCGACAGTTTCGCCGTGGACAAAGAGGGAAGGGCGCATACATTGTGCCACGCGGTGCCGGGCACCTGGCACGTGATGGGGGTCACGCAGAGCGCGGGGCTTTCGTACAAGTGGTTTCGCGACAACTTCATGACTTCCGAAAAATACACAGCGGAACAGCTCGCCTCGGACCAAAACGCGCTCATAGACAAAATCGCGGCGACCTCGCCCCCGGGCGCAAACGGGCTTTTGTACCTGCCCTATCTGATGGGCGAGAGGACCCCGCACCTGGACGCGGACTGCCGAGGGGTGTTTTTCGGGCTTTCGGCCATGCACGAAAAAAAGGATCTGCTGCGCGCGGTGATGGAAGGGGTGGTGTTCTCCATGAACGACTGCCTCGGGATAATCCGCGAAATGGGCGCTTCCCCGAGCTTCGTGTACGCCGCGGGAGGCGGGGCCAACAGCCCGCTTTGGCGGCAGATGATGGCCGATGTGATGGGCGTGGAGATCGCAGTCAACAACTCCACCGAAAGCGGCGCGCTCGGAGTCGCGATATTGGCCGGCGTGGGCGCGGGGATTTACAGCGACGTGGCCTCGGCCTGCGAGTCGATAATCAGGCGAAAGGATTCCCAGACAGGCGATCCAAAGAACAGCGGGCTCTATGCGGCGATGTATGAACTCTACAAAAATCTTTACAAATCGCTGAAAAAAGACTTTTCGGATTTAGCCAAAATAAACAAAAATTTTTAAAATAAACCATAATGAAAGGGAAAGGGAAAAAATTATGTTGGTTGTGAACATCGGCAAGATTCCGGGGAAAGAATTCGAGGTTTTGGGGCTTGTGAAAGGTTCCGTGGTGCAGTCCAAACACTTCGGCAAAGACATGATGGCGGGATTTAAGACGCTCGTGGGCGGCGAAATCAAAGGATACACCGAAATGCTCGTCGAGGCGCGCCAGATCGCCACCGACCGCATGGTGGCCGAAGCGCAGGCCCTTGGCGCGGACGCGGTGCTCAGGGTGACATACGCGAGCTCCTCGGTGATGCAGGGAGCAGCGGAGATGATGGCATACGGCACAGCCGTGAAATACGTGTGAACGGTGTAGGGCAAGGGCTCTGCTCTTGCCATTGTACGCCATATGCAGAATTGATGCAATCATACGCACGCGTGTAAAATTAAAAAAACAGGAGAAAAAATTATGTATAGCGGATTGACCAGCAATTTAGGAAACCTTTACAAGCTCACAGACGCGAAGACCAGATCCGTCTCGCCGGAAAATTTCACCGGCGAAAAAGGCAAAGGCGGGATGGCGACCGAAGGCAACGGAAAAAACTGCGCGAGGGAACTCGGGATAGGCTGGAAAATCAGCCCTTGCGTGACAATCAAGCCGGGAGAGGTTTTCACCATGGCCGACGTGAAGTCGAGCGGGGCGATAAACCACATATGGTGCACCACATCGGGCAGGAATTGGCGGGATTTCATTTTGAGGATCTATTGGGACGGCTCGGAGGCTCCGAGCGTGGAATGCCCGATAGGGGACTTTTTCTGCTCGGGCTGGGGGGAATACACCCCGGTGACCTCGCTTGCGGTTTGCGTGAACCCCGGAAGGGCGTTTAACTGCTACTGGAACATGCCGTTTAAAAAAGGTTTCAGGATGACCCTCGAAAACAGGGACACAAAGGACATGGTGATATACTACCAAATCGACTACACCGAGGCCGAAATCCCCGCAAACGAGGAAATCGCCTATTTCCACGCGCAGTTCAGGCGCCAGAATCCCCTGCCCTACAAAGATGTCTACACCATACTCGACGGCGTTTCCGGCAAGGGCCAGTTCGTTGGAACCTATATGGCCTGGCAGGTCAACAACAACGGCTGGTGGGGCGAGGGCGAAATCAAGTTCTATCTGGACGGCGACAAAGAATTTCCCACCATATGCGGCACCGGAACCGAGGACTACTTCTGCGGCTCGTATGATTTCGAGAACCCCTATGAGCGCAAATACGAAAATTTCAGCAGCCCATACGCGGGTTTCCACCAAATACTCAAATCCGACGAGCTGTACAGGGTCCAGAAGAGGTTCGGGATGTACAGATGGCACATAGCCGACCCGGTGCGATTCGACGAAGACCTTAAAGTGACCATACAGGCGCTCGGCTGGCGGAGCGAGGGCAGGTACCTGCCGCTGCAGGACGACATAGCGAGCGTGGCGTACTGGTACCAGACGCTGCCCGCGGCGCCTTTCCCCGCTTTGCCCGACAGGGACTATCTGGAGGTGATTTGACATGATCCCAAGACCGGAATTTCCAAACCCGCAGTTTGAGAGAAAAACCTGGCAGAACCTAAACGGAAAATGGCAATTTTGCTTCGACCACGCCAAATCGGGCGAGGAGCGCGGCTATGCAAGCGACGACAAGGCTTTCGAGCTGGAGATAAACGTGCCCTTTAGCTACGAGAGCCCGCTTTCGGGGATAAATATAAAAGATTTCTGCGAGTGCGTCTGGTACAAAAGGAGCTTCGAGATAGATGCAAGCTGGGACAAAGGCAGGACGCTTCTGCATTTCGGGGCGGTCGATTACCACGCAAAAGTCTGGATAAACGGGAAATACGTGAGCTTTCACAGGGGCGGCATGACCGGCTTTTGCTTCGATGTGACAAAATATATTCATCCCGGCGAAAACACGATCACGGTAAAAGCCGAGGACAACCTGCGCGGAGGCAAACAGCCCTCCGGCAAGCAGTGCCCGAACTTTTTCTCGGCTGGCTGCCACTACACCAGGACCACCGGCATATGGCAAACCGTGTGGCTCGAATATGTCCCATTTGAGAGCTACATAAAAGATTTCAAGATCCGCACCGACATAGAAAATTCCGTGGTCACCATAGACGCCGCGTTTTCCGATGCCGTAAAAAATGCCGTATTTACAGTCGAAATCCTCGACGGCGACAGGGGGATCGTAAACGACAAACCGTTTATGGCGGGCGGGACAAATGTGTCCGTGCAGCTCGATGTCCCCAAAGATGATCTGCGCTTGTGGGACGTTGGCAAAGGGGAGCTTTACGGCTTGGTTTTGACCTACGGCGACGGCGCGAACAAAGACACAGTCCACAGCTATTTCGGCATGAGAAGCGTGGCGATAGAAGGGCGCAAAATACTTCTGAACGGCAGGCCGGTGTTCCAGAGGCTGGTTTTGGATCAGGGATTTTACCCCGAGGGCACCTGGACCGCCCCGTCGGCGAAGGCACTTGAAGAGGACATCGCGTTCTCGATGGAAGCGGGATTCAACGGGGCGAGGCTGCACCAGAAGATTTTCGAGCCGCTGTTCCACTACTATGCCGACCGCGCGGGGTATCTCACCTGGGGCGAGCACGGCAACTGGGGGATGGACTATTCGGGCGAAAGCTACCAGAATTTTTTGTGCGAATGGATAGAGGAAGTGAACCGTGACGCGAGCCATCCCTCGATAGTGGGCTGGTGCCCGCATAACGAGACCAACTGGGGTCAGAGAAGGGACGATCTGGCATATATATACAGGCTGACCAAATCAATCGACCCCTCGCGCCCCTGCATCGACACTTCCGGTTATGTCCACGTCGAGACCGATATATTCGACATCCACGACTACGACCAGAACGTCGCGCCGTTTGCGGAAAGATATGCGGCTCTCACCGATGAAAGCGGCAAAAAAGAGATATTCCAAAACGACAACAGGTGGCCAAGGGAAAAAATCATGGAGCTGCCGTATTTCGTGAGCGAGTTCGGCGGCACCTGGTGGAGCGAAGCGGGCAAGGAAACCAACAACAACAAGCAGAGCTGGGGCTACGGCAAGGCCCCGGAGGACATAGAAAAATTCTACGAGCGCTTTGAAGGGCTGGTCACCGCGCTTTTGGACAACCCGGCGATATGCGCCTTCTGCTACACCCAGCTCACCGACGTGGAGCAAGAGCAAAACGGGATACTTTGCTACGACAGGCAAAAGAAATTCGACATGGCGAAGCTGCGCGGGATTCTCACGAAAATCGCGGCGATAGAAAAATAAGGGGAAAAGGAATAACTTTGTATATCGCAAGCATGGAACAGCTCCCAGCTGTAAAATTTTCCCGTATTATTGCGCAAAAGATACCCTTTTAGAGGGTATCTTTTTTTATCATCCTGCAAATTGCCTTCTCAATAATTTTTATTGTTTTCCCAGGCGTCGAGCATGGCTTTCAGGTGATGCTCCGGCACATCCGGCAAAAGATTGTGCACTCCCGAAAAGATAAACCCGCCGCCTTGCTTTAATATATTTATGCACTCCGACACCTTTATATACACTTCGTCGTATGATTCGTTTTTATCTACCAGCTGCGAATCATACGCCCCGCCCCAAAAAATGATCTTGTCGCCGAATTCTTTTTTCAGTTTTTTCGCCGACATATTGTTCGCCGATATTTGGACGGGATTTATGATGTCCGCCCCGCATTCTATCAAATCGTCCATGATATTGTACACCGATCCGCATGAATGCAGGTTTATCTTCATGTCCGTGATTTTTTTCCAGCCCGAAAACAAATCCGAATAAGGCTTTTTGTAAATCTCGCGCCACAGATCCGCGCCGATCAAAACGTCCCTGTTGTCGCCTATGTCATGGGCGATCATCAGTATATCGGCGTATTTCCCGATAGCTTGATTTAACTGTTTTAGCTGCGACAGCGCCGCCTCCACGCATTTGTGCAAAAATTCGCGCATTATTTCGGGGTATTCTTTCATCAGTATCATGCTTTTTGCAAAACCGCCCGGCTGTATTTGCAAATCGGTCAAAATTTCGCCCATGCATATGGACAAATCCGTTTCCTCATAAAGCAATTTCGCGGAATTTTCCAGGTTTCTCAACAGTTCGTCGGATAAATCACGGCTTGGGTTGAAATTATCCGGCGAGGGCAAATGCTCAAGCTCCATGTCGTCGTAAAACCCGCTGTTTGAAGCCGCGTCGCCGACCAAATCGAAAAAATATCCCCCTTTCGGGCATATGCTGTTTCCGGCAGTTTCCCAAACGACGCTGCCGTCGCTGTTTTCCCTAAACCTGTCGGATTCCGGAATTTGAAACTTTTTGCCCCACAATATCTGCTCTTTCCATTTCAAAATCTCATCGGGCGACGATTTTCTGAATGGCGACTTGCACATTCGGGGCGAGGCCAAAAGCACGATGTCACCTTTCATTTTGTCTATCACATCGAGCTCAAATACGGCATTGGTCATAAAAGTGCATATTTTTGGGGAATCCGGCTTCACGGCCAAAATCTCCTGAAGCTTACGGTATGCCAAAACATGAAGCCCCTCTGTTTCGCAGCCGCCCAACCCGTTCGGGACATAATCCGGTATTTCGCGGTTCAATACTTTTTTTACTCTTTCCCTCGCAATCATGATTCCTCCGACAAAAATGATAATCGTTTCCTCTAACAAAATGTATAGGGCATCGCAACCCGGTTTGTTTTGTCCTTCGTGATAAAATGGTTTTTGACCCCGAGCTCGTCCATCCAGCCCCTGACCTCGATCGTTTGCCATATATGCGTGTTAAATCCCAAACCTGCGTCATTGTCCCAAAGCCACGACGGCGTGTCCCAAAAACACGCTTTGGGGCTTATGGCCTTGTATACCTCAAATGCGACGCCGTTTTGCCCGTGGTGCGCCATTTGGACAAAATCGGATTTCAATTCAACAAAATGCCTGTCAAGCAGCTTCATTCCGCCTTCGACGCCAAGATCGGCGAGAAAAATCATCGAATGGCCGCCAAGCGCCATTTTCAACACCACCGATGTGTTGTTGATAAAATTTTCGGATATCGAAAAGTCCGGCGCATACAGAACTTTGAAAACCGCCTCGCCGAAATCCAAAATATCGTTTTCATACAATGTTTGCGTGAGCGGAGCCATTTTTTCCTTATGCTTTTCAAATTCAAAACCGCCCGCGCTGTGCGCCTCATCGTATTTCAGCAATAATTCGGCAGGGGGAAAATTGTATAATATTTTGCCGAGGGAAAATTCTTTTTCATGGTTTTCGAATGCTTCCATCATGGCCCCGTGATGGTCGCTATGAACATGGGTCAGGATCCAGGCGTCGATATGAATTTCGCCGCCGGTCAAATTTTTTATGTAATCCAAAAGGTATGCGGCGTTGCAGCGGCAGCCGCCGTCGATGACGATGATTTTACCGTCTTTTGTTTCGATTACATACGACATCATCTGCGAATGGCTTTGCGAGGCCAGCTGGTGTATGGCGTTGCACCGGTTCATCTTGGACAATCCTTTCGAGCTGAAATTCAATCAAACATTATCGTTTCCACTATTTCATTGTAACATTTGTCGGCTGGTTTTGTCAAGATGTTTATTGAAAATTTTTTTTCGCTTTGCGGATTGACAAATCCAAAAAATCGTGCTAAAATGGATTCAAGAAGCAAAAAACACAAAAAAAACACGATTGAAGGGAAAATGCAATATGGAAAAACTCAAAGACGGGATACAATCGCCCGTAGATTACGAAAAAATGTCCCCTGCGGCAAAAAAGATACGCGATTTTTACGCGGTCAAGCCGAATGCGGGCATAATTCAGACGGAGTTCGGGTATTTTTGCCTCGATGCCTGGAAGGCCCGGGGGGACATAACGGACAAAACAAACCTTTCGGAAATCTTCATGTATGAGGACACGGGATTTGCGAACTTAGGCGGGCTCGGTTGGTGCGAGGCGCAGTTTTACCCGTTTTTTGAGCAAAAGGTAATAGAGGACAGGGGAGAATACGAGCTTGCGCAGGATCACGCCGGGCGGCACATACTGTTTTTCAAGGGGCGCCGGAGCGGGTTCATGCCCGAATACGTGGCCCATCCGGTAAAAGACATGAAATCGTGGGAGGAAAACTGCAAGTGGCGCATGGATCCAAATTCGCCCGAGAGATACAAAAACATCGAAGCGGACATGGAGTGGCGCATAAAAAGGGCCAACGAGGGCTGCGTGGTGCAGCAGGGGGTCGTGGGCGGATATATGTACCTTAGGAGCTTAATTGGCCCCGAGGATCTGCTGTACAAATTTTACGACGAACCCGAATTGATCCACGACTGCATGAAGACATGGTTTCTCCTCGCCGACCGGATCATAGCCGAACACCAGAAGTATCTCACCCTCGACGAGCTGTTTTTCGGGGAGGACATATGCTACAAATCCGGTCCGCTCATATCGCCCGACATGATGCGCGAATTTTTGCTTCCCTACTATGGGCAGCTGATTGAAAACATAAAGGCGCGCCAGATAGATAAATCGCGGCACTTGTTTTTCCAGATCGACACCGACGGGTTCTGCAACCCCGTGATCGAAGTCTATCAGGAAATCGGCATGGACCATATGTCGCCTTTTGAAGTGGCGTCGGGCTGCGACGTGGTGGAAATCGGCAAAAAATACCCGGAGCTCCGCATGCGCGGCGGGATAGACAAGAGGGTTTTGGCAAGCGGCAAAGAGGCGATAGACCGCATGGTCGATTATATAATGCCCGCCATGAAAAAGCGCGGAGGGTATATCCCCACCTGCGACCACGGGGTCCCGGAGGAAGTGGACTTTTCCGACTATATGCACTACAGGCAGAGGATGCAGGAGTTTAAGTCATGAACGTGACAGACGCGCTGCAAAAAGAGTTCAAAATCCCCGAAAAAAAACTCGCCGACACGATAGCCCTCTTCGACAACGGCGACACAGTGCCCTTTATCGCCCGATACAGAAAAGAGGTAACCGGTTCTTTGGACGACCAGGTGCTCCGCGAGCTTTATGACCGCTTGAATTACCTGCGCAACTTGGAGAACCGCAAAAACGAAGTGCGCGCCGCAATCGAAAGCCAGGGCAAACTCAACGATGAAATCTCGGCGGCGATAGAAGCCGCCGGGACTTTGGTCGAAGTCGAGGATATATACAGGCCATACCGTCCAAAAAGAAAAACCAGAGCTTCCGTCGCCAAAGAAAAGGGACTATTGCCCCTTTCCGAAATCTTGTACAGCCAAGATATGTTCGAAGGCGACATCGGTGAAATCGCGGCGGGATATATAGACGGGGAAAAAGGGGTGAATTCCGTCGAAGAGGCGATAGGCGGCGCCATGGACATAGTGGCGGAGAACGTATCTGACAATGCGGCATACAGAAAACAAGTCCGGATTCTGACTTTTGAGCACGCGATGATAACTTCCAAAAAGATCGGGGATGGCGAAGAGGGCAATATATATTCCATGTATTTCGATTTCGCCGAACCGGTGGGCAAAATCCCGAGCCACAGGATACTCGCCCTGAACCGCGCAGAGAAGGAGGGCTTCATAAAAGTTTCGGTCGAAGTGGACAAAAGCTTGCCTTTAAACTACCTGTTTGGCGAAACTGTCAGCAAAAAACGGAGCCTGACCACGCAGTATGTCGAAAAGGCCGTGGTCGACGCCTACGACAGGCTCATTTCCCCCTCGATAGAGCGCGAAATCCGCGGAGACATATTCGACCAGTCGAGCGAAGCGAGCATAAAAGTATTCGCGCTTAATTTAAAAAACCTGCTGCTCTCACCGCCTTTAAAAGGCAAAACGGTGCTTGGATTCGATCCCGGCTACCGCACCGGCTGCAAGCTGTCGGTGGTGGACAAAACCGGAAAAGTGATCGGCACAGGAGTGATATACCCCACAAAACCATTGGAAAAAACCGCGGAATCCGAAAAGATCGTGACAGATCTCATAAAAAAACACAAAATCGACGTAGTGGCGATCGGAAACGGCACCGCCTCGAAAGAAAGCGAGATATTTGTCGCGAACCTGCTGAAAAAATTAAACTGCGGCGCGAAATACATCATGGTTTCGGAATCGGGCGCTTCGGTGTATTCTGCATCGAAGCTCGGCGCGGAGGAATTCCCCGAATTCGACGTGACGCTTCGAAGCGCGGTTTCGATAGCCAGACGGCTCCAAGACCCTCTGGCGGAACTCGTGAAAATCGATCCCAAATCGATCGGCGTGGGCCAGTACCAGCACGACATGAAGCAGGCGAAACTCGACGAAGCGCTCGCGGGGGTGGTCGAGGATTGCGTTAATTCGGTCGGCGTGGATGTGAACACCGCTTCATACAGCCTTTTATCCTATGTTTCGGGCATAAATTCGGCTTCGGCCAAAAACATAGTAAAGTACCGCGAGGAAAACGGCGAATTCGCTTCCCGCAAAGAAATAAAGAAAACGCCGAAAATCGGGGCGAAGGCTTTCGAGCAGTGCGCGGGGTTTTTGCGGATACCGAACGGCGGCGAAGTGTTCGACAACACGGGCATACACCCGGAATCCTACGACGCTGCCGAAAAACTTTTGCAAATGTACGGATTTGCGCCCGAGGACGTGCGCAATTCGCAAATCGCCGGATTGTCCGAGCGCGCAAAGCAGGACGGGCTCGCGGATGTGGCCGAACTTCTGGGCATTGGACTCCCCACATTGGCTGATATAATAAAAGAGCTGGAAAAGCCCGGGCGCGACATACGCGACGACTTCCCTGAACCGGTGCTGAGGGACGATATAATGGATGCAAGCGACTTGAAAGTGGGAATGGCGCTGACCGGGGTGGTGCGAAACGTCATCGATTTCGGGGCATTCGTGGACATCGGCGTGCACCAGGACGGGCTCGTGCACGTTTCGGAGATAGCGGACAGATATATAAGGCATCCCAGCGAGGTTTTGGCTGTGGGGGACATCGTCAAAGTTTCGGTGAAATCGATCGATCCGGGAGGGAAAAAAATCGGGCTGACGATGAAAGGGGTAAAATAAAAAGTTCAAAAAGCGTTAAATTTGTTTGCATGATATACACAAAATATTAAAAAACGCCATAATATCTGCCCCTTGCGCGGCGGGTTTTATGCAATATACATAAATAATTCCCAAAAAGTTTGTAACATTAGACACTTTTATTTTTCATAAATATTTGGTATAGTATATATAGACAAAAATATATAATTTTATCGTCGTATTTTTTTTAGGAGGATTGAAAATGGCAAGTGTATCACTAAGACATATGTATAAAAAGTTTCCCGGCGGCGTTACTGCGGTATCTGATTTCAGTCTTGAAATAAAAGACAAAGAATTTTTGATACTCGTGGGACCGTCCGGCTGCGGCAAAACTACGACACTCCGAATGATAGCGGGTCTCGAAGAAATCACGGAAGGCGAATTGTTCATCGGCGACAAGCTGGTAAACGACGTGGCCCCCAAGGACAGGGACATAGCGATGGTGTTCCAGAACTACGCGCTTTATCCGCATATGACCGTTTATGAGAACATGGCTTTCGGCCTCAAGCTCAGGAAAGTCACAAAAGAAGAAATAAAGAGAAGGGTCGAAGAAGCCTCGAGGATACTCGCCATCGAGTACCTTTTGGACAGGCGCCCGAAAGCGCTTTCCGGCGGGCAGAAGCAGCGCGTCGCTTTGGGAAGGGCGATCGTGCGCGAACCCAAAGTGTTCCTGTTGGACGAGCCGCTCTCGAACCTGGACGCGAAGCTGCGCGCCTCGATGAGAACGGAGCTCACCAAGCTGCACCAAAAGATCGGCACCACGTTCATCTACGTCACCCATGACCAGGTCGAAGCCATGACGATGGCCTCGCGCATCGTGGTCATGAAGGATTCGTTCATCCAGCAGGTAGATACCCCGCAGAATCTGTATGACTACCCGGTCAACCATTTCGTGGCGGGATTCATCGGCACCCCCCAGATGAACTTCATCGACGGCACCATAGACAAAAAAGGCAACGACCTGTATTTCACTTTCGGGAAATATTCGCTGAAGCTGCCTCCGGAAAAATCGAACAACACAGATTTGCAGGAATACACGGGCAAAACGGTCATCGCGGGGCTCCGCCCGGAAGTGCTGTACGACGAACCCATGTATCTGAGCCAATTTTCCGAAACTGTGATCGAGGCGAAAGTCGAAGTTACGGAGCTCATGGGCAACGAGATATTCTTGTACTTGGTGGTGGAGGAAACGCCGCTGATCGCCCGCGTTTCGCCGCGTTCGACCGCGCAGCCGGAAGAGACGATAAAAATCGCGCTCGACATAGCGAGGATGCATATATTCGACAAAGACACCGAAAAGTGCATAGTGCATTAAAAATAAAAAACAAAAAACAAAACGCGGGATACGGAAGTTTCCCGCGTTTTGGCTTTTAGCCTTATATCTGTTCTTTGACTTTCGCCCTTTTGCCCACGCGCTCGCGCAGATAGTAGAGTTTCGCCCTGCGCACCTTGCCGCGCCTCACCACATCCACCTTGTCGACGTTGGGCGAATGGAGCGGGAATGTTTTTTCAGTCCCCACCCCGTACGAGAAGCGCCTGACGGTGAAAGTTTCGTTGATCCCGCCGCCCCTCTTGGCGATCACGGTTCCTTCGAATATCTGTATCCTCTCCCTCGCGCCCTCTTTGATTTTGTTGTGGACCCTTACCGTGTCGCCTATGGAAAATTTCGGCGGATCGGTTTTCAACTGCTCGTTCGTCAACGCTTTTAAAAGCTCATATGCCATTTTAAAAGCCCTCCTTTCAAAATTTTTGGTTTGTATATTATTTTGACAGGCAGAAATCGCGTTCATGCACAAGCATACGCAGCGGACCGCAACTTTTTTTAGCCATACCCGCATAGTATACCACAGATCGTGGTGTTTATGCAAGGGTTTTGCCGTTATGTTTACAATTTATTCATAATATCTTTTTTTTGTCACTGTTTTGTCATGTCGTCTATCACTTTTTGGGCTTTTGCGTTGTCGGTGGTGGCGAGAAGTATAACATAATTTCCCACCGTCAACACTTTCGCATTTTCGATTATCGGCGCATCGCCCGGGGTGTATGCCAAAATGTCGCTGTTGGCTTTTGTTTTCAGCCTTCTTTCGAATACATCCTTCAAAACGGCGATGTTTTTTTCATCTCCCGGGGCAACTTTCAGAACGCCCACTTCGAACATATGCTGGCCCACGGGGATATAGAGGGCGCAGTCGGAAAAATGCCCGTATTCTTCAAGCGGCGAATATCCCCCATCTATCAAATACCCCGCATATTTGTCGTCGATGTAATTGTCGCTTTCTTCGTCCGCTCCGGAATAAAAATATTCGAACCCGCTTTCGGGCAATGATTCCGGGCCGTAAGCCGCCATGACCGCATCCGCGATTTCCTTTGCGGTATAATCGCTGTTTCTGGCGTCGTCTTTCTCGCACGCGCATATGGCGAAAATCAAAGCCGCGCAAATCAAAGCCGCCGATATTTTTTTCATACAATTTTTCATATTCTCAATTTTCTTTCTTCTTTTTTTTGCCGCCGCCGACAGCTATCAAAATTATCACCACGATCAGCGCCAAGCCGCCGCCCGCAATGCACAAAATCAAAACCAGATTGGAGCCTTCTTCGCTGTCCCCCGCGTTTTTTGCCGGGGCGTCGCCATTTTCCGCGTCGTCTCCCGCTTTTTCGGCCGCAGCTGCGGCTTCTTCTTCGGATTGTTTTATGCTCGCTTCGATGCTCGCTTGCTCGCGGCTGGCTTCCGCTTCCGCCTTGGCCGCTTCCCTGGAGGCTTCCCTCGATGCCTCTTCCGCCGCTTTGGCCTCTTCCGCGGCGGCAAATCCGTCAAGTTCCGCTTGCGTGAAAGTCAGCATTTCCAATGTGCCCTTGCAGTCTTTGTTGTGGCTTTGCCTCGTGTTGCCGTCCCAATCGCCTTCGTCCTTGAAAATGACAAGTTTTATTGCGCCGTTGTTGGTTATCACGATATTGTCGTACAGGACATACGCTTGATATTCAAGATTTTCCGTATCGTTTCCGGGATGGCAGGCGATCTGGAACCAATCTATCGTCTGCCCGATGAGGTCATCCACCGAAAGGTCGATCACCCTGTGATACCATCGGTCATAGGCATATTCGCTCATATCCCGGCCGGTGTGCATCCCGACGCTGTTTTGGTCTTCCAATCCGGCTATGTCCCTTAGGTTGTTTGAACCGACATTGGTAACCCCGTTTGCGTCGACTGCCCCGAAGCCTTCAAATTCCGAAGAACACCACACATCGTATTCGATCATGTCGCCGTCTTCGACCGTATATCCGATTTTTTTAAAATCTTTGAAATCATAGGCAAGGTTTTCGCCTTCCGGCTTGTTTATGTCAACCGTAAATTTGAGATAAGCCCCCGACGGTTCGGGTTTTGAATCTGCCGCCGCGCCCACGTTAAAAATCGAGGCCGCAGACAAGAGGGAAACGATCATAAATGCCGCCAATATGACCGCTGACAGCTTTTTTGCAAGTTTCATTTTTGACTCCTCCTGAACAAATTAAAAATTATGATGATTATGGGACGAATTGCGCTTACGCAGGTATTGTACCACAAATAAAAATCCCATTAATGAAGATTTTTTTAAATTTTTGCCGCTTTTTTGATAAATTTGCCGAAATGTGTTTGCAAAAATTTTATCAAAATGGTATAATGGCGGTAAGCGAAAATGGTTGGCGTGGACTAACGCCCATCAGTCGCAAGCAAAACAGAGGAAGGGCAATTTATGGCGATATCGAAAACTCGGATGATGGCAATTTCCGCTTTGGCTTATTTGGCATTCGTCGCCTTCTGCCTTGCGGCCCATTTGGCCTTGAATCCGGGCATCAAAAAAACTGCCGGCAGCGCCGATGAGCATGGCAAGGGAGTTGACCCGGAAATGGCCAAAAACGAAAATTACGGGGAAAACAGCGAAGAAAGCGAAATTTTAGGAGTCGTGCCGGATTGGCCGGAATATATTTTGCCGGAATCCGACTTGATTGAACCGGATGGCTTTTTGGGAACGGAAGCGGTGGTTGTGGGCAAAGACGGTTATCTTTACGAACCGTGGTACATAAACGAATATTACGGTTATGACTACGCCTATGTGTACACCGAAGACGAAGAGTTGGCGCGGCGCACGATGATACTCAAATTCATACAGGATGAGTTGGAAAAGCGGGGCATAGCGTTTTGCGTGGCCATATCGACGAGCAAGGCTTCATCGATGCCCCAATTCATACCGGAATTCTACAAAGATGCGCACTACGCGCTCGACGACGATTATATTCGCCCGTACATACGCTTCAAAAAGATGCTCGAGGAAAAAGGAGTGTACCACATCGATTCCAAATCGCTGTACAAGGCCATAGGCCTCACGAACACATTTCCCAAAACGGGCACCCACTGGAACAAGCTCGCTTCATTTGAGGCCACAAGGGCGATAATGGCCGAAATCGACCGCCAAACCGGAAGAAACATCGAAAAGTTGGTTTTCGGCGAAATCGTGGCAAAAAAAACGCCCGCCCCATTTTACGCAAACGAGCAGGATATATTCAACATCGGCTACGCGGGAAACCGCCAGGAAATGCGCAACGCGATCACCGACGACTTTTACTATTGGCCCGATGTGCACCTCGAAGACGGCGGGGAAAGCGGCGACCGCCTTGGCCACACGATAATTCAAGGCGGCAGTTTCAGCCACGATTTCGTGTACTATTTCAGAGACAAAAAAATCGCCAAAAGCGTGACTTCGTATTATTACAACAACGACGGGAAAGTCGACGTGGACTGGGCAAAAGAAATTGGGAAGGCCGAGTTCGTGCTCTTTGAGGTGAATGAACAGCATGTGTACAACATGGGCGGCGGCACCCCCGGGGACAGCAGCACCAATATCATCGACAGCCTGTATTTCTGGCTTGCCGGCAACCCTGCGAAATAAAAATAATAAAAACAGGAGGATTCTATTGATGGTTCAAAAAAACGAATGGGGTTTTTCGGAGGGGTACAAAGCATATCTCATCACCCTGAAAAACAAAAACGGCATGAGCGTTTCCCTGACAAATTACGGTGCGGCGATAACGAGTCTCTGCGTACCCGACAAAACCGGCGGCTTCACGGATGTGATGCTCGGCTATGACGACCTCGATGGCTACATAAACGGCAAATCCGCCCAGGGCGCATTGGTGGGGCGCTATGCCAACCGCATCGGCGGCGCCAAGTTTGCGCTGGGCGGAAAGCAATACGCCCTGTACAAAAACGACGGCGAAAATTGCCTGCATGGCGGCAAAGTGGGTTATGCGAAGCGCGTTTGGAACGTATACGGCATATCGGACGGCGAAAGCCCTTCTGTGGCGTTTTCATATGTCAGCCCCGACGGCGAGGGGAATTTCCCCGCGGAGCTGAAAGTCGTCGTGCGCTACACTTTGACTGCGCAAAATTCCCTGAAGCTCGAGTATTCCGCTGTCCCGGACGGCGAAACGGTCATAAACCTGACAAACCACGCCTATTTCAACCTTGACGGATATTTTGCCGGGGATATTTTGGGAACGAAAATGCAAATATTCGCAGACGGCTACACGCCCGTAGATTCTGCGCTGATCCCGCTGGGCGAAATCGCGCCGGTAAAGGGCACCCCGCTCGATTTCACCTCGCCGAAGCTGATCGGCGACGATGTGGCCAAGCTTTCCGAAATCGGCGGCTACGACCACAACTTCATTTTGGGCGAACCGGGAATTTGGCGGAAAGCGGCGGTGGCCTACTCCAAAGAAAGCAAAATAGAGCTGACCGCTTACACCGACATGCCCGCGGTGCAGCTCTACATAGCAATAAACCTGAACGAACCGGCGGCCAAAGGCGGAGCCCCGCTCATCAAATACGGCGGCTTCTGCCTTGAAACGCAATATTCGCCCAACACGCCGAATATGCCGAATTTCCCGCAGTGCACTTTCGCCAAAGGCGAAGAGTTCAAATTCACCACCGAATACGCATTTGCCGTAAAGTAAAATAATTATATTAAAGAGAGGTAAAATTTCATGAACAAAGGAGCAACGGTTTTCACCGTCAGGGATTACGCGAACGACAAAAAGCAATATGAGGAAACGCTTAAAAAAATCAAAAAAATCGGCTACGAAAGCGTGCAGTGCGGCACCCCCCCGTTTATGGGCGAGCTGGAACACAAAGCGATGTTGGACGCGGCGGGGCTGGAGTCCTGCTCGGCGTATGCGAGCCTCGAAGCGATGATTGGAAGCGTTGAAGCGTACAAAAAAGCCGTGGAAGCGGCGAAGGTCTACGGGGTCAAATACATATGCGTGGGAACGCTCCCGGACTCGCAGCGCGAGAGCGCCGAGGGATACAGGCAGTACGCTGCGGACTTGAACAAAGTTGGCAAGGAACTGGGCAAAGAGGGAATTGGAATAATGTACCACAACCACGCGCTCGAATTCTATTCGCTCGGAGGCGGAAGAAAAGGAATGGACATACTCTTCGAAGAAACCGATCCGTCGCTTGTTTTCTTCAACCTGGACACGCACTGGCTGGCTGCCGGAGGAGTGAACCCATCCGACTGGATATACATGGCAAAGGGCCGCCTGCCCATAATCCATTTCAAGGATTACGCGATAGGCGGCGGAGCCGAAATGGTCGAAGGCGTTTGCAAGCGCTTCGCGGAAGTCGGAGAAGGCAACCTCGATTGGCAATCGATCGTGAAAGCCTGCCACGAAACCGGCGTGGACTATGCGGTGGTGGAGCAGGACACCTGCAACCGCTGCCCGTTTGAAAGCCTGCGGATAAGCTACGAAAACATGGTGAAGTTCGACGTGTAAATTTTCCGGGCCCGCAAAATTTGAAAATTCGCGCAGGGACGAACCGGGTTCGACCGCAAAGCAAACATCACGGGCGGACAAAGTTCGTCCCTGCGGCAGATTCGTCGGAATAAAACAAAAGGGGGAATTTTCATGAAAAAAAGCATTGCAATGGTATCGCTGGTTTTGGCCATTCTCACGATTTTGCCGGCGGCATTGGTTTCGTGCGGCGAAAATGATTCGGGCGGCTCAGGAAAACCGAACGATGACGCGGCGGGCGAAAATCAAAATGCTCAGGATGATCAAGAAAATGCGGAAACGGAAAAAATAACATACGACGTGCCCGAAATGGACTGCGATGGCTACGATTTCAGGGCGTTGTGCAGGGAAGGCTGGACAATATACTGGTATTGCGTGGACGTATTCGCAGAAGCCGAGAACGGTGAACCCGTCAACGACGCGGTTTACAAAAGAAACAGGATATTTGGAAGACAAGTTCAATATAAACATATCCGAAATACGGCAAGGGGACGTTGCGGGTTTCGCGCAAAAACTGATCAAGTCCGGGAGCGACGATTTTGACGTGATGTTTCCGACCCTGACCGGGGCGGGATCGATGATCCAACAAGGTTATTTGCTGGATTTGCACACTGTCCCCTATCTGGATTTTGGAAAGCCTTGGTGGAACAAAACCGCCAACGATTCCTTGACCAGCGGGCATAAATTGTATGCCGGAATAGGCAACATCACCACGATGACAAACGATGCGACATGGGTATGCTTGTTCAACAAGGAAATGGTAAGGGATTTGGGTTTGCCGGATCATTATCAAATAGTCAAAGACGGCAAATGGACAATCGACATCCTGCACGAAAACGCCAAAAAAGCGACAAAAGACCTAAACGGGGACGGGGAACTGACTCCCGAGGATCAATGGGGCGCGATAGGCCAATACGAGAGTTCATATTGCCTGTTTGCCGCATCGGGGCAGTTCATCGTCGAAAAAGACGAAAACGACTATCCCGCTCTGGTATTGAACAGCGACCGCTCGGTATATGCGATGGACAAAGTGATCGACCTCATGACGGATAAAACCGCATATATCAATGCAGACGACTATACGGGGAAATATGAAAACGTCTGGATCGACATAACGACAAACGTATTTGCCGAAAGCCGCTGCCTGTATCTGATATGCAACATAGAGATAGTCAAAAACCTGCGCGGAATGGAAACAAATTTCGGAATATTGCCGCTTCCGAAAACAGACGGGCTGCAAGAAAAATATTACAACACGATGCAATACGGAAACGCTTCATGCGTGGCCCTTCCCGTCACCGCTTTGAATTTGGAACGCACAGGGGCGATAGTCGAAGCATGGGCGGCCGAATCCGTCGATACGCTGACAAAAGCGTATTACGATATAAATTTGAAAGGTAAAAATGCCCGCGACGACGAATCCGAAGAAATGCTTGACCTGATATTCTCGACGAGAGTGATAGATCAGGGAATGTTTTTCAATTGGGCGGGTCTGTACGACTTTTTCAACAATTTCGTCAAAACCAAAAGCGTCGATTTCGCTTCGGCATATGAAAAACAAGAACCCAAATGGATAACGGCAATAGAAAAAACGATAGCTGCGATCGAAGAAAACAATTGACAAAAATGCGACAATATGCTACACTATGTCCATAATGAAACAAGAGGTGAAAAAATGACAGGTTTTGACAGGACAATGGCCGCGTTGCGAAACTGCCGCACCGACAGGCCGCCATTTGACTTTTGGGCGGAGGATCCGACGCTTGCCAGGTTGTTTGGCTATCTTGGACACAACGACTTGGAAAAATTTTTGGACGACATGAAAATCGACATACGCTCGTTTAACGCGGCGGCTCCGGAAAACAAATCCTTGGGCAACGGCGTTTTTGAGAATATGTGGGGGGAGCGCTTCATTTTCCGCGAGACCGGATGGGGCCCGATGAGGGAAGACACCTACGGCGCGCTTTATTATGCGGAAAGCCTGGAAGAAATCAAAGCTTTCCGGTGGCCAAACAACGATATGCTGGATTACGGCAAACTATATGAAGAATGCCGCGAGGCCAAGGATAAAAAGCTCGCTGTGCGCTACGGCTTCGGCGACATATGGCAGCGCCCCGCTTTGGTGCGCGGGCTTGAAAACCATTTGGCCGACATGGCGGAAAACCCGGAATGGGTGCACTATTTGAGTTCTGTATTCACGGATTTTTATATAGAAGACTACAAACGCGCTTGGGAAACTTCGGAGGGGAAAATCGACATATTTTTGGTCGTTTCGGATTTGGGCACGCAAAGGGGGCCGCTGATATCCGTTTCCATGTTTGAGGAATTTCTCGCGCCGTATTTGGCCAAAATCGGAAAAGTCATCCACAGTTTCGGGGCGAAGTTCATGTTTCATTCCTGCGGGGACGTTGCGTGTTTTGTGCCATCTATGATAAAATGCGGCATCGATATATTAAACCCGATCCAGCCCGCAGGCGATCGGATGGCGCCCGAATCGCTGAAGCGTTTTTCCGGCAGGATTTGCTTTCACGGCGGCATGGACGTGCAAAAACTGATGCCGAACGGAACGGAAAGCGAAATCAAAGCCGAGGCGAGAAGGTACGCGGAATCTTTCAAAACGGGGTACATACTGTGTCCGGCGCACCTCTTCCAACCCGACACGCCCCCCGAAAACATCGTCGCCCTGTACAAAGCATTCGACTGAGAGGCGAAAAAGCGGTTATTTTAGATTTACGGATACTGAAAGGAAATTTTTTATGTACAGCGAAAAAGTGATGGAGCATTTCGCAAACCCGCGAAATGTGGGGGAAATCGAAGATGCCGACGGAATAGGCGAAGTCGGGAACGCGAAATGCGGGGATATAATGAAGATTTATTTGAAAATAAAAAACGACACCATAACCGATATAAAATTCAAGACATTTGGTTGCGGGGCGGCGATTGCGACCTCCTCCATCGCAACCGAAATGATACTCGGAAAATCCACGAAAGAGGCTTTGGCGCTCACAAACAAAGCGGTCGTCGAGGCGCTCGACGGCCTCCCCCCGGCAAAAATCCACTGTTCGGTGCTTGCCGAAGAAGCGGTGAAGAGCGCGATCGCCGATTACTACAAAAAAATGGGAATACCCGTGGATTTTCAAGTCGGCTGCGAAGGGTGCTGCAGCGAATGCGGGGCCTCCGAAGAAGAAAGCCGCTCGCATTAGATTTTACATATCAGGGGGATAAAAAAACTATGCCTGTATTCATATATTTTGTGATAGGCGCGCTCATCTTCGGTCTGTTTTTGAAATTTTCCATCGGAGGCGTCAAAAGGGTGATAAAATTCGTGATGATCTACGACGATCCCGACGCGCCGAAACATTCCCGCAAATCCATGATGCTTTCGATAATACCGTATTTTATCATTTTATTTTTGCTTTGCGTGTTTTCGACTTTCGGCCCCCTTGTGTTTTTCGTGGTTTTGCCGGCCTGGCTGTTCACTTTCTTTTTTCTTTACCATTATCTGAGGGTGTGGAAATACCACGGGTATTCCGTGCTGCTTCTGATTTTTCTCTCGATTTTGTGGCTGTCCGGATGTTTTGCCGTTTCCCCTTTTGCCAAACAAGCAATGACCGCGGCGGTAGATTTTGTCCGCTCGCTGCTTTAAAACATTCGGATGTTGACACAACCAAAAAATTATGGTACAATATGTTGGCTACAACAATAACGGGGTGAATACAATATGGAATACAAAATCAGCGAAAAAATGAAAAACATCAAGCCTTCGGCGATCAGGGAAATATTCAAATCCCTGACAGACCCTTCGGTGATCTCCTTCGCGGCGGGAAACCCCTCCCCGGACGCATTTCCGGTCGAACAGATAAAAGAGATTTCGCAGATTATCTACGAAAATATGCCCGTGCCCGCGCTGCAATACGGAATTTCGGAGGGATATGCCCCGCTCATAGAAAAAGTGCGCCTGCGCATAAAAGAAAAATTTAATATAGGGGGAAAAAACGACGCGACGCTCATCGTTTCCGGCGGCCAGCAGGGCATAGACCTGACCGGCAAAGTCATGTGCAACGAGGGGGATGCGGTGATCTGCGAAAGGCCTTCGTTTGTAGGCGCGATCAACTCCTTCAAGGCAAACGGGGCAAAGCCGGTGCAAATAGACATGGAATCCGACGGAACCCTGGAAAAGGCTCTGGCCGAAAACAAAAACGCCAAGATAATTTATTTGATCCCAACTTTCCAAAATCCGTCAGGTTCCACAATGCCCCTAAAAAAACGCAAATCCATTTTGGAAACAGCGAAAAAATACGGGGCCGTAATCCTCGAAGACAATCCATACGGAGAGCTGAGGTTTGGCGGCGAGGAGGTGCCCACGATAAAAAGCATGGACACGGACGGAGTAGTCGTGTACTGTTCGTCCTTTTCCAAAATAATCGCGCCCGCGATAAGAGTCGGCTATCTTATAGCGCCCAAGGAAATCGCGGGCAAGATCGTGGTGGCAAAACAAGGCAGCGACGTTCACACGAATATGTATTTCCAAATTTTGTGCGACTTGTTTATGGAAAAGTTCGACATAGACGCGCATATCGAAAAAATACGCGCTTTGTACAAAGAAAAGTGCATGCTGATGCTCGATGAGATGCATAAAAAATTCGACAGCCTCGGCATAAAATACACTTCCCCGGAGGGAGGGCTGTTTTTGTGGTGCAGCTTGCCGGAGGGCATGGACTTGGCCAAGTTCGTGCAGACAAGCTTGGAAAAAAAAGTGGCAGTCGTGCCGGGCGGCGCGTTTTTGGCCGACCCAAGCGAGGCCTCGCGTTCTTTCAGGGTGAACTTCTCCTATCCGTCCAAGGAGCAGATAATAGCCGGCATCGGAATTTTGGCGGATGTCGCGCATAGAATGAAATGAACAAATATGAACGATAGTTCGTATGCAGTTCATTCGCATACTTGCATAAAATGATTTTGAGGTAAATTTATGGACAATAATGAAAAAAGAATAATACTTTCGGGGATACAGCCCAGCGGAGACTTGCTTTTGTGCCATTATTTGGGCGCGATAAAAAATTGGGTGAAACTGCAGGACGATTACCAAAATTATTTTTGCGTGGTCGATATGCACGCGATAACGGTGAGGCAAGATCCTGCGGTTTTGAGAAGGCGTTCGATGGAAGTGGCGGCGATCTACATCGCCTGCGGGATAGACCCGGAAAAATGCACGCTGTTTGTCCAAAGCCATGTCCCCGCGCACGCGCAGCTTTCCTGGGTGCTGAACTGCTATACCATGTTCGGCGAACTTTCGAGGATGACGCAGTTCAAAGAAAAATCCGAGCAGCATTCCGACAACATCAACGCCGGGCTTTTCACTTACCCCGTTTTGATGGCTGCGGACATATTGGTGTACAATGCGCATTTGGTGCCGGTGGGCGCAGACCAAAAGCAGCACCTCGAACTGACCCGCGACATAGCGGACAGGTTCAATTCCGTTTATGGCGACGTGTTCACGATTCCCGAACCGTATATAGCAAAAGAACAGGGCGCGAAAATCATGTCGCTTCAAGAGCCGGCCAAAAAAATGAGCAAAAGCGATTCAAACGCGAATTCCAATATTTTGATCATGGAAAAAAAAGACGAAATAATCAAAAAATTCAAAAGGGCCGTGACAGATTCCGAATCCGAAGTGAGATTCGCCGAAGGCAAGGACGGCATAAACAACCTCATGACGATATATTCGTGCGCCTCGGGGAAAAGCTATGAGGATATAGAACGCGAATTTTCGGGCTTTGGCTACGGGAATTTCAAGCTTGCCGTGGGCGAGGCGGTCGCGGACATGCTTGCCCCGATACAAAAAAAATACGGGGAATTGATGGGCGACAAAACGGGGCTCGAAAAGATTTTGCGGGACGGGGCGCAAAAAGCTTCGCACAGGGCGGAAAAAACGCTCGCGAAAGTGTACAAAAAAATAGGATTCTTGCAGATTTAACCGATTAACGAAGGAGTAAAACAAAAATATGGAAAATATCATCAGCGAAATGAATTTCGGCGATATAAACGTCTATGATTTTTTGAATGCGGTCATGTCCGTGGTATTCGCCGCCCTCATGGCATTTGTCACCACGCCGATAGCCAGGGTGGTGGCGTTCAAAATAGGGGCGGTCGACGACCCGAAAAAAGACGACGGCAGGAGAATGCACAAAGTAGTCATGCCGCGTTTGGGCGGGCTCGCGATTTTTTTCTCTTTCGTCGTATCCATATTCATCTTCTACGAAATATCGGCGTTTACCCTGAGCCTGATCGCCGGGGCGCTTTTGATCGTCATCATAGGGATATTGGATGACGTTTTCAGGATACGCGCACTCTACAAATTTTTTGTCCATATCGCGGCGGCGGGATTGGTCGTTTGGCTTGGAGGAGTGGTAGTCGAGCGCATAAACATATTCGGGACATATATACAATTCGGATATCTCTCCATTCCGCTGACCATAATCTGGATAGTTGGGCTTATCAACGCGGTCAATTTCATCGACGGGCTTGACGGGCTCGCCTGCGGGATATCCACAATATCGGCAATTTCCATTTTGCTGGTCACGATTCTGATCGGGGATTTCAAAGTCGCCCTGATGGTCGCCATACTCGCGGGTTCTTGCCTTGGGTTTCTGCCCTTTAACATGAACCCCGCGAAAATCATCATGGGCGACACCGGGGCGACGTTTTTGGGGCTTATACTCGCGGTCGTATCCATCCAAGGCGTTTTCAAAATCCATGCCGTGCTCGCCTTTGTCATCCCGTTTCTGATACTCGGCGTTCCGATCTTCGACACAACTTTCGCAATTGCGAGAAGGCTCCTCTCGGGCAGGCACCCGTTTTCGGCGGACAGGGAACATCTGCACCACAGGCTCGTGGACATGGGATTCAACAAAAAACAGACTGTTCGCATTTTGTACGCGGTCAGCGCGCTTTTGGGGGTTTCCTCAGTCATGCTCGTCACCCAGAGGATAATCTACGCGATTATAATAATTGCGGTTTCTTTGGCGATAACTGTGGCGATGTGGTTTATTTTCAAGGACAAAAAAATGAGGGCCGAAAGCGGCCTCATATCCGAAAACGGCGATGAAGAAACCAAAGATGAACCAAAAACCGAAGAGGCAAAAAAAGAAAATGAATGAATCGGGGAAAAAACCAAAATTGGCCGCAATAAAGTCTGCCCTCGGCAAAAGCAACAAACTCACGACGGGAATATCGTTTTTGCTTTTGTTTTTGATCATGTTCGGGCTTTTCGCCTTTATACTGACCGGGCTGTACCGTTTCGGGCTGATAGAATTCCCCGCTTTTATCCAGAATTTGTTTTTCAAACCGGAGAGAATCGAACCCGAAGCGGAAAAAGACGACAAAAACATATATGATTTTTTTGCGCAAAATCCCGCGCCCGAAAATTACGAATCCGGCGGCGAAGGGTTTGTGCTGGAAATCACCTTGGAGAACGCGAGGGAGGCAATCGCGAACACGAAACTGCCCGAAAACCTGCATCTCGAAATGGAGGCGCGTTATTACACAAACGGCGAAATTTCGAGGACGGAAGAAATGTTCTTTTGGAAAAAAGGCGAAAAATGCAAATATTTGCTCAATGTAAATTCCGTGCCGGAGGAGTTGTACATAAATGATTCGCAATATGAATTTTTTGAAAATTTCGCCACCGGAAGCAAACAAAAAAGGAAAGCATTGGCGTTTTCCATTGGCAGCATCCCCCATATGCCGGACATCAACTACTACCTCGGCCTATTGGAAGGCGGGGAAATAACGAAATGCGAATTGAACCAAACCGACGATTCCAACGTGATCGCGATAGAATATATGCTGCCGCAAATATTCCAAAGGGAACTAATCCACATTTCGATAGACACGGGCATCGTGTTGGACGTGTGCAGTTATGACGCCAACGACGATAAAAACAAATATTACGAATGTGTTACCGCGATCCTTTCCGCTTATTACGACGGGGCAAGCGCCGCAAGGCCGATAAACGACTCTTTATTTGAGATAAAATAGCGCCGCCCCCCTTGCCTTTTGCCGCCGCTGCGGCGTTCACGGCGTATTTTGCCCCGATTTGTATTCTTCCGCGAGTTTTTCGAGTTCCTCGTCGCTTATAACTGTGGTGCGCCCATTCTCATATTCGGCGTCGATCCATTTTTTTATATATTCGCATATAGCGTCGCGCTTGTCAATTTTTTCCCCGCCGACAAGGCCGTAATAGCCGTTTAGCCAATAGGCGATCCCCGCAAGCCCGGAAACGTTGCTCACCAATACGTTTGCGGGCCGTTTGAGTATTGTCCCCGTGTCGAAGATATTGTATATCTCCTCATCCTTCAAAAGACCGTCGGCGTGTATCCCGGCTCTTGTCACATTGAAATTTTTGCCCACAAAAGGGGTTTGGGCGGGTATCTTGTAATTAAGTTCCTTTGAATAATAATCGGCGATCTCCGTTATGACCGAAGCGTCCATTCCGCTTAGCCCCCCCCTGAGCGAGGCGTATTCCATCACCATCGCCTCAAGCGGCACGTTGCCGGTCCTCTCGCCGATGCCAAGCAGCGAGCAATTGACCGCCGAACAGCCAAACAGCCAAGCTGTGGCCGCATTTACCACGCCTTTGTAAAAATCGTTGTGCCCGTGCCACTCTATAAGCGAACTCGGCACCCCGCAATATTTTTTCAGCCCGTAGATTATCCCCGGGACGCTTCTCGGCAAAGAAGCCCCTGTGTAGCATACCCCATAGCCCATGGTGTCGCAGGCTCGTATTTTTATCGGAATTTTCGATTCTTTCGAAAGCCTCATGAGTTCCCCGACGAAAGGCAGCACAAACCCGTATATGTCAGCCCTCGTTATGTCTTCGAGATGGCAGCGCGGCTTGATTCCCATTTCGAGCGCTTGCGAAACTACGGAAATATACTGCTCTATGGCTTTGGCCCTGTTTGTGCCGAGTTTGTTGAATATATGATAATCCGAACACGAAGTCAGTATGCCCGTTTCCTCTATGCCGATGTCGCGCACGAGTTTGAAATCGCCCTTGGTCGCCCTTATCCACGTGGTTATTTCCGGAAACCTATATCCCCTTTCCCGGCAAAGTTCCAGAGCTTTCCTGTCTTTTTCGGAATATATGAAAAATTCGGTTTGCCTGACAATCCCGTTTTCGCCCCCCAGCCTGTGGAGCATATCGAACAAATCGAGTACTTGCCCCGGAGTGTATGGTTCCCGCGCTTGCTGCCCGTCTCTGAATGTGGTATCGGTTATCCAGATTTCGTCCGGCATTTCCATGGGCACCCGCCTGTGGTTGAAAGAAACTTTCGGTATTTCGGAATATGGGAAAAGATCCCTGTAAAGGTTCGGATCCTCGACGTTTTGCAGGCTGTAATGATATACTTCCTGTTCCAGCAAATTGCTTCTTTTGTTGATGTCTATCATGTAAATGTATCGCTCCTTTTTGGTTGTATTTATAATCAAGCTTCGCCGTCGTCCTGCCCGATCGTGGGTTCCTCCGTGGGCGGGGGAGGAGGCGTTTCGGTTATTTGCTCCGGTTCAGGTTCCGGTTCTGTGTGTATGGGCGGCGCCTCGCTTTCAGGTTCCGACGGAGTTTCGACTACGGTTTCTGTCGTTTCTTCGGATTGCGCAGGGGCGGGCGTTTCGGGTTCCGGCGGGTTCGTCGGAGCTTCCGTGACTGGTGGAGGCGGCGGCGAAGTCGCTTCCGGTTCGGGCGGAAGCGGTTGCCGGGGCGCGGGTGCTTCTGTTGGCGGAGGCGCATAATCATAACCGGCGGGTTCAGGTTCGTGAGGCATCGGGCTTGCCGGCTCGTTTTGCTCTTCATCCTCCGGTTCTTCCGGCAGATCCATGGCTTCCGCGAATGTTTTATAGCCGAAATAATACGCGAGCACGTCTTCCGAAACGAAACCCGCCCATGTCCCTTTTGAACCTTTTTCGATAACGGATGATATGACAACTTCGGGATTGCTGTAAGGGGCAAAAGCGACAAATGTTCCGTTTTCGCTGCTTTTTCCGATATTGCCTTGCGCGGTGCCCGTTTTTCCGCCTACAAAATACCTTGGAAAATCCCTGAACAGCGAATACGCAGTCCCCGCTTCGATGACGTTGAGCATCCCCTGCTTGACAGCGTTTAAAATAGCTTCCGATATTTCCGCCGAATCGAATATTTCGGGTTTTGGCGCATAATAGATTTCATCCGAACCGTATTCTTTCACGCACAGAAGCAGCGTATTCTTGTATCTTTGCCCTCCGTTTAAAACGGCTCCGAGCATCGTGGCCATTTGCAGCGGCGAAAATGCGTTGAACGATTGCCCGATCGCCGCCGCGATCGTCTGTCCGCCGGTCCAAACCTGCCCCACCGATTGCGCATATTCACGCGAAGCCAGGATTCCGGGCGTTTCTCCTATCTCTATTCCCGTCCTGGTGCCGAAACCGAGCCGCATCGCATATTCGCCCAATGGGTTTATGCCCATTCTGTCTCCCACCACAAAGAAAAAATAGTTGCAAGAATGCTCTATTGCCTGGGTGACGTTTATCGCGCCGTGGGTAAATGCCGGATAAGCCCAGCATGCCGGTTGGTAATCTTCATATGCCGTGTATTTTCCCCGATCGGTTATGTATTCGTTCAATCCCAAATAACCGCTTCCCAGCGCGGCGACCGATGTGACGATTTTAAAAACCGAACCCGGCGCGTATTGCCCCATCGTGGCGCGGTTGAAAAGAGGCCTGTTTTTTTCGTCTGCGGCGAGTTCGGCATACTTTTCCGTGTTGAATGTATCCGTTATGTTATATGAAGGGTATGTCGCAATCGCCAAAACCTCCCCGGTCTCCGGGACTATCACCGCCGCGCCCCCGGAATTGGCATCTCCCCCGTTGAGTTTAGGGTCTCCGAAAGTTTTGGAAAGGATATGGATCCTGTCTATGGTTTTTTCCAGCGAATGCTCGGCGACTTGTTGCAATTCGATGTCGAGCGTGAGGTAAACGTCTTTTCCGGCGATCGGCTCTTTTGCATAACGCTCATCCAAAAGGTTTCCGTCTTGGTCGTATGTCCTCTCGATCTCGCCGTCGATGCCCCTCAGATACTCCTCAAAAGCGGCTTCGACCCCGCTTTTGCCCACTATCGCATCCATGCTGTAGCCCCTGTCGGTGTACCACTCCATTTTATCATCCGAGATTTTACCGATTGTTCCGATTATATGCGGGGCGGAATTTGGCAAATTGTACACCCGCTCGTACCTGAGCATTATCTCGACGCCGGGATAATTGTGCGAATTTTCCATTATCACCGCCATCAAAACTTTGTTTATGTCCTTGCATAATTTATACGTGTTGCTGCCCGCCAGAACGTCCATGCGGTCGAATTCGTAGCATATTCCGAGTATCGCCCAAAATAGCTTAGGATCTCTCCCGTTTTGCGGCATATATTCATCGAGGCTGTATTTAAGCGTCAAATAAGCCACGAGTTCGTCGGCAGAAGTGTTTACGTTCAATTGATTTTTTGAAAGGAACCTGTCAAGGCGATATCTGTCGTTTTGCGTCACCATGCTGTACGAATAGCGCGTTTCCTGGTTCTCGCCATCGGCCTCGATTGCCATGACCGGCATCGAGTTTTGCGTCAATTCCCCATTATAGAAATTTATTTTGCCCACCAAATCGACCAATATTTCGACATATCCCTTTTTGGGCATTTTTGTTCCGTCGATGACTATATCATAGATATTTTTGTTTGTGACCAAGGGGATTCCGTTTCTGTCGAATATCTCTCCCCTTACCGCCTGCACGGCAAATTTTTTTGTATATGTTGCCTGTGTTTTCCTTTTGTATTCGTCGGCTCTTGCGATCTGCATGTTCAACAGCGTGCTCCCGTAAAAAAATACCGCAAGCAAAAATACCGCAAGCAAACAAAAGCACCTGATAAAAGGTGTTTTTTTCGTCATTAGCTCCCTCTCCTTTCGATTCGTCGCGCACAACATATTCACATTATGTTATACGAAATTTTTCCCGCAGTCAGTTTGACCAACAGATATACGGCCGGCGCCAGCGCCACGGTGTATATGTATTCCGGAAGGATGAATTCCAAAATAGCGCGCTTTATGTCGAAATTCCCCCAAACGGCGAGCAAATAGACAAAATTGAAAAATTCGCGCAGCAGGCACGCGGACAAACTCATGATGCACATGGTAAACAAAGATTTGCGAAAATATGACTTTGTCAGGTTCGCTATCAGGTAAGCTGCGAAAAAATATTGCAACCCCGAGGAAAAAAGCGGCGAACCCACGGAAGAATCGACCAAAAACCCGCAAATCATCCCAAAAGCCGCAGCATATTTTTCGCTTTCGACGACCGCCGCCGCTACCACGAGCGATATGACCAGATTTGGCTTCGCGCCGAATATCCGAAGCCCGGCCAGCATATTCGTTTCGAGCACGGTGAAAAATATGAAAATGAGCGCGTAAATCCCCGATTTTATCACAAACTTTTTGTTTATTCTCATGTTATCGCATCTAATCTAATAGAAGTTTCTGCTGAATTCGTGGATGATCATCACGTTTTTTATTTCGTCGAAATCCACGGCCGGTTTCAAATAACCCGTCATGGTACGGGAAAACGGGTTTGCCGTCACTTCGACTATTTCTCCGATGTACAGATCTTCGGGGTATATGCCCCCGTTGCCCGAGGAGTACAGTTTGTCCCCCGTTTCTATGACGGTTTCTTTTGAAAGATAAGAAACCCGGCACAACCCCTTTTTTTCAAGCTCGAAATCCCCTTCGACGATGACTGCTTCGCCCGTGCGCTCTATATATGCCCCAATCGACTCCCCCGTGCGCATGAAGGGGACGATTTTCGCGAACAGAAGCCCCACTTCGCTCACATAGCCCACTATGGCATATTTTTCTTTTCCGGAATCCGTGCCCATGGCCGCTACAACCGGCATGTCTTTGTCAAGCGTTTGCGCCATTCCTTTGTTTATCGTCATCGAAGAAACATAGTTGCCCGGATCCCTTGCCGTTATTTTCGCATTCTGCATTTTATAATCCGGGCGTTTCCTTTTGAGTTCATAGAAAGCCATGAGCGTGTCGTTTTCGTCCTGCAGCCTCCAGGTGTCCTGAAGCCGGGACTGGGCATCCTCGAGTTTTGCCTTTAATTCTTCGATTTCATCTTTCATTTTGTTGAACTCGGTAAAATATCCGGCAAATCCGGCAAAACTGTCTTTTATAATGTCGGCGAAATTTTGGAAAGGGGCGAGGATCACATTCACCGCGTCGCTCACCACCGAGCCGAATCCGGACGCATTCAATATTATGGTGGACAGCGTGAGCGCCAATGCCACTATCAGCATTATTATGAAAAATTTGTTTTTGAAAATGGCTCCCATTCGTTCACCTCGATTTCACATATGACAAAACTCCGCTTAACGATTCGAGGTCATCGAGCACCGCCCCTATTCCGTCAACGACGCAGTCGAGCGGGCGTTTGGCAATATACGTTTTTATCCCGGTTTCCTCGTAAAGCAGCGTGGACATCCCTTTGAGCAGCGCCCCTCCTCCCGAACATGTTATTCCGCTGTCGTATATATCCGCGGCGAGTTCCGGCGGGGTTTTTTCGAGGGTTCGCTTTATCGTGTTTACAATCTGCCCGATGGGTTCGCTTATCGCATCGATCACGTCCGAGGTGGTCAAAATTATCTTTGCGGGGAGGCCCGAATACAAATTTCTCCCCCTTATCTCCATGTTTTCGGCCTGGACGTCGGGATGGACTGCCCCAATCGTTTTTTTTATCGATTCGGCGGTCGTTTCTCCGATTAGCACGTTATGGGTTTTTCTGACGTATTCTATCAGCGCCTCGTCGATTTTGTCCCCGGCTATCCTGATGGATCCCGGCTCGACTATGCCTCCAAGCGACAAAACCGCGACTTCGGTGGTTCCCCCGCCTATATCGACTATCATGGAACCCCGCGCGTCGCTCACTTTCAATGAAGCCCCGATGGCGGCGGCTATGGGTTCCTCTATGAGCGCCACGCTTTTCGCCCCCGCTTCCAGCGTGGCGTCTTCGACTGCGCGTTTCTCGACATCTGTCACCCCATATGGGACGCAAATGATGACTTTCGGCCTGTTGAAAAGGATCACCCCCGCCACGCGCTTGAAAAATGTGTTCAGCATTTTGGCGGTCACCCCGAAATCCGCTATGACCCCGTCTTTCAGCGGCCTGAAAACCTCAATGGTTTCCGGGGCTTTGCCGAGCATGTTTTTCGCTTCGTTTCCCACCGCCAAAACTTTCTTTGTTTTCGTTTCGATGGCGACCACCGAAGGTTCCCTGAGCAGTATCCCCCGCCCCTTGACGTAAACCAGCGTATTGGCTGTCCCGAGGTCTATTCCTATGCTTTTAGAAAAAAGAGCCATTCTTCATCTAATCCTTTCCGGCAGCTCTTGCGCATAATGCCCGGGCAACAAATCAAAAACCGTCATGCCGAAGCTGTCTGTTAAAATTTTGGCGAATTTGAAAACCGGGAGCCCCGCGACGTTGAAAAAATCGCCTTCTATGCGCTCTATGAACGCCGATCCGGGTCCCTCCGCGCCGTATGAACCGGCTTTTGCAAGCGGATCGCCCGTCTTCACGTATTGCTCTATCTCCCGCCTGCTTATATCCTTGAATTTTACTTTTGTCATGTCATAGTCGCACGCCGTTTTGTCGCCGAACACAACCGTTATGCCCGAATAGACCCTGTGAAATTTTCCCGACAGCTTCGAAAGCGTTTCGGCGGCGGCGCCCGCGTTTTTCGGCTTGCCTATTATTTGCCCTTCGAACTCGACGACGGTATCGGCTGCAATCACCAAAATATGCGGGTCGCCCATTTTCTCCGCCGCCATGCGGGCTTTTCTCTGCGACAGCCCCGTGACGATCTCCCAAGGGGCAAAATCTATGTGTTCATAGAGGGTTTCGTCTGCGTCTGTCACATATATTTCGGCGTCTATCCCGAAATTTGCGAGAATGCTCCTCCGCGCGGCGGATTTTGACGCCAGCACTATTTTATTTGGCGCGACGATAAAAATCACCTGTCTTTTTTTGAATTTTGCTCTCGAAGGACATTATACCACACAATTGTGTCAAAAATCAAGTTTAAATAATAAATTTTAAATTTTTTTGAAAACCATATTGACAAACCGGGCAATTTGTTGTATACTGTGTAATATGCCTCCGGCGCAAAAATAAAATTGCGGAATTGTGTAAGGGTAGCACGACAGACTCTGACTCTGTTTGTCTGGGTTCAAATCCTAGTTCCGCAGCCAAAGTGAAAAGTCCCATGAAATCAAGGGTTTCGGGACTTTTCGCTTTTCTGCGAGAGCGGATTTTTTACCATAAATTAGGTTTTTTCTTATAGCTTACCTTGAAAGCGTCCTAATTCCTCGACTGCTCGCTCATACATATCGCCGGTCAAATCCAACCCTGAAACACCGTCAATATACTCCATCCATAGCTGTATTTCAGTTTCTTCAGTGTTTATTTCAGCGAGGTAGCAATCAGGCCAGCGGAATGATTTAGTGAAAACCGTACCTAAGTCGGACGAATATAAGTCGTATTCCCGACGCCATGAACCGGGATCACTGTATCGTTTCCATTTCTTTTGCGTTTTCCAAACGACTTTATAGGAGTGTTCTTCATCATTTGCGGATACGGCTGTACCCGTTATAAGCCGGACATCGCCTAATGTGCCGCCCTGTAATTGTTTGGCTTGACAAGTAATACGGGTAAATCTTTTTTTGAACATGATATTTAATACATCATGTAAATCCTCAAAATTGATACCATGCTCGTTAAGGTCAAAATTATAATATTTATAGCTGATAATCTTGTTTGTTTTATCAAAACCGCTCGGTACAAGTTCAACGGCATGAACACAGCCTTCCGGGTCTTTAACGCTTTCGTCCAGATTTATACCCAACGCCCGGCAATCCAAAAATCCCATCTTTTTTTGATAAACGTCGGGATGCCCGCAAGTCATACATCCTGTATATCCAAGCGATTTGGCTATTTCAAGCCCGCGCATGACTAATGCCGTGCCTATTCCCCTGCGTTGGAACTCATAAGATTTTTCGGCAGGGTTGTCATTTTCACCTCGTTTGACCGCAAGGCTGTTCAGCCAAATAATATGTTCGCCTTTGTCACCCATCGGCAACGCGGAAAATATTGCGTGACCAAGATATATCCCGTCACTTGAAACAGCCGCTAAGTCAAGTTCCGAAATATAGTAAGGCGAGCGGCGGACATTATCAGCGAAAACTTCATGAAAATCACCGCTGCCGTCAAGTTTTCCATATCCAAAAGCGTCACGGTCGAGTTTCCTGATAATTTCGTATTCATCAGGGTTTATCTGCTGAATTTTGTATGTGTTCATTTATTTTTCTCCTATATCTTTACGCTTTTGCGCTTTTGGTGATATTAGAGATGTATTTTAAATCAATATCATCAAATACAATATCGTTTTCTATGTTATATATCCATTCTTTTTGATTATCATTTATATCTTCGGGATTGAAAAACCACGGTACAAAACACGATATTTGCCGATATTTCACAAACATGGGTATCTTTGAAAGCCAAAAACCGCTCAAATGGTTAGCGGATAAATAGCCTTTTAAAAAATTATCGATGATTGCCTTCGTAAAATCATTCCCTTTGTCGTCTTTTCGCCCCCACCACAGAGCATGGAAAAGCGCGATGCCGATGTCCAAAGCGAACCAAGCGTAGATATTATCACCAAAATCGAACAAGTTTATTTTGTCCCCGTCTATATGGAAATTATTTTGGTGCATATCGCAATGGATCAGCCCGTATGAATCCCTGTCCCTTGGGAAAGTTATAAACTCGTCGAGCAGTTCTTTCGTGATTTTGTATATTTCGGAATATACTTTCAGGCAATCAAATGCCATACCCCAACCCTCATAATATCTGTTAAATATATCGGGTATATTATATTTATCTGAGCGTCTATAATCTTTTGCCAACCGGTGCATATCGCCCATCAATTTGCCCCAATTAAAAAATATTTTATTATTCCATTTATCCGGGTCGTTTTTATCCCAAAACTGCCCTTTTACCATCTCAAACACAATAATATTAAAGTTTTTACCACTATTCTGTGTTGAAATAATAAGTTCGTTGTTGGTTGTTTTCAAAGGTCTGGCGACGCTTATATTATTTTCCGCCAGATAACAGATAAAATCCAGTTCGGCTCTCGTCTGCCGCCTTTGAGGAAGCCAGCCGGGTTCAAAATCTATAATATATTTTTTACCGTTTTTATCGAACGTAAAAATTTCTATCGGCGGATTCCCCCATTTGAAGGCGGATTCAACTTTAAAAGCGCGTATGTCGAAATTATATTCTTTTGATGCAAGTTCAAGCAAATCTTGATACCATTCCATTTTTCTATTTTCCTATTAATCCTATTATTTTTGGTTATTTTGGGGCGCAAAAATACCGCGGACAAGCAGCCTCGGTTGAAGCTGTTGTTTCGCGGCATTTGTATTTTAAAACAAAAAGGGATACGACCTGCATCGTATCCCGCTAACAGCAGTATTCACGAAAGGTTACTGTTGACGGCACAGCAAAAAATACGGGCGCATTTCCCGTTTTCTCAGCTTATGCCCGATATTCGGTTTTAGGTCGAAACCACCAATACCATACGAGCCGTCATTAAAACACATCCCCTTTCGGACTAAAGATTTCCTTACGGATTAAGCATATTATACAACATTAAATGCGGATTGTCAACGGAAAGAATGATTATAAATAATATTTTATCATCATTGTTCCACGGAATGTGTTCTTCTTTACGGTGTATATTGGCTATGCCGTTCAAGTCCGGTTCCGAAGTGGTTGCCAATCTGATTTTTATTTTATCCATTTTCTTTTCCCTCCATATAATCGACGCCCCATGTGTCCTCCTGTCCGTCTGTCAACACTTTTTCGTATTCAAAGCGGTATTGATAATACCCCAGCTTTTTGTGCAACCCCTGCGACTTGACGTTTTCACAGCCCGTGCCCGAACGGATTACTTTCGCGCCGTTTTGTTTTGCCGATTTTTCAGCGTAATCCATCAGGTAAGAAGCGATGCTTTTGCCTCGATAGGGTTCTTCAATGTATATATCCGATACATCAGCCCAAATGAAATGTTCATTTTCACTGTGAAACGGAACCCATAGATAGCCGACCGTTTCGCCTGATTCGGTCTTGATGATTTCGGCGATAGTCCGCTCGTCTTTCATGCTTTCGCGCAGAGCAGACAGGAATCCGTCCTGCTGACCGGGCCACGCGAACCAATTCGCCCGGTATTCCTCATATGGGATTTTCCGCGCCCACGGCGTGTCGCATTCGTAATTGACCCGGCAATGACATTCAAAGATGTAATCACGGTCGGCGTCGAGGTCGATTTTTATATGCCGGAAATTCATACCCGAATAATTTTGCTGTTCAGTATCTTCGATTGCCCATTCATATCTGCTCGTTTTTCGCTGACCGTCCTTTTGATACAAACCCGACCATGTTGGCGTATCTACAACTTCAAGAAAAGTCGCGCCGATTTTTTCGCAAACCCGGCGGGATGCGGCGTTGTTTTCGTCGTTGGTTATGAGGACATACTTAAATCCGCATTTCTTCAAGAACGGCTTTAGCGCCAATAACGCTTTAGTCATATACCCGCGATTGCGGTTGCTCTCGTCGTCGATCCAGTATCCTATTTGCGCACTGTAATGTATCCTTATTGAATAACCCATCCTGATAAAGATACCGCCGACCCATTTCCCATCAGCGTTAATATCGAATTGATAATAAGGGCCAAACCCGCTGTTGGGCTGCTCCAGATTTATT
>Ga0082212_10000206_pt1 | contig 86779 bp, 83 predicted proteins | sample TergutNt197P3_FD_71548 | JGI IMG/M metagenome (GOLD analysis project Ga0082212, IMG submission 71548) | Neocapritermes taracua P3 segment gut microbial communities from Petit-Saut dam, French Guiana - Nt197 P3 | ecosystem: Host-associated > Arthropoda: Insects > Digestive system > Gut ...
GGCTTCCCGTCCGGGTCGAGGCCTGAAGCCCTCGACCCGAGCGGAAAGCCTCGACCCGACGCAAGGCCCCGCCCGCGACAAAGGGGGCGCACCCACGGGCGCGCACCCCTCGACGAAGAGCCTCAGATCGTCCCCTGCCACCCGCCCGAGTGGGTCGAGGCCACGCTCACGGCGAAGATCACGATGACGATGACCAGCAGCATCACCACGATGCCGACGGCGCCCAGCACGATGCCGGTGATCGCCATGCCGCGGCCCTCGGCACCGGTCTGCCGGATGCGGCCCATGCTCATGATCCCGAGGATCAGGGCCGCGATCGAGGCCAGCACCGGGACCACGGTCAGACCCGCGATGCCGCACACGAGCGACGCGATCGCCAGGCCGTCGTTCGCCTGGTGCGGGGCGCCGTAGCCGTACGGCGGCTGCGCGTACGGCCCCTGCGCCGCGTAGGGCTGGCCGGCGTACGGCTCCTGACCGGCGTACGGCGGCTGCGCCTGGTACGGCGGCTGCTGCGGGTACTGGCCGTACTGGTCGTAGTGCCCGTACTGGCCCGGCTGCGCGGGCGGCGTGGGCTGCGCGGGGTGCGCCTCCGGGCCCGGCGCCGGCGGGAACCCGTACGAGGGCGGTGTCTGCCCCGGCGGGGTGGCGTCGTCGGCCGGGTCGCTCGGAGGGGGACCGTAGGGGTCGCTGCCGCTGCTCATGCCGTGATGCTAACGCTCAGCCTTCGTGTGGAACCTGCCCTGGGCGGCGAGCAGCCCCTCGGTGAGCACCATCTCGACGGCGTCGGCGGCGTCGTCGACCAGGATCGGCAGCTCCTTGCGCTCCGTGGCCGAGAAGTCCTTGAGCACGTAGTCGGCGGTGTCCATGCGGCCCGGCGGGCGGCCGACGCCCACGCGCACGCGCACGTAGTCCTTGGTGCCGAGCGCCTTGGAGATGTCGCGCAGGCCGTTGTGGCCGCCTTCGCCGCCGCCGATCTTCAGCTTGATCGTGTCGAAGGGGATGTCGACCTCGTCGTGCACCACCAGCACGTGGTCGGCGTCGATGCCGAAGTACTTGGCGAGGTTCGCGACCGGCCCGCCCGACGTGTTCATGTACGTGGTGGGCTTGCCCAGCACGACGCGCGGCCCCGGGCGCCCGCCGGGCAGCGTGCCCAGCCGCCCCTCGCCGACGACGGCCTGCGCGCGCGAGTGCCGCGAGTACCGGGCGCCGGCCCGCTCGGCGAGCAGGTCGAGCACCATCTGCCCCACGTTGTGCCGGTTCCCCGCGTACTGCGCGCCGGGGTTCCCGAGCCCGACGACCAGCCAGGGTGTATCGGTCATGCCGCGACTCTCTCCTTCGGTGGTTGAGCCTGTCGAGACCGCCTGCACGGGGGAGGCGGCCTCGACAGGCCCGGCCGCCCCCGGACGCGCGAAGGCGCCCGGTACCAGACGGTACCGGGCGCCTTCGGGACGGATCACTCCGCGGCAGCCTCGGCGGCCTCGGCGCCCTCGTCCTCGGTCTCGGCGGGGGCCTCGACCTGCGGCTCGTTGACGGTCACGACGATGTGCTCGCCGTCGGTGAGCAGCGTGACGCCCTGCGGGAGGGTGACGGTGGCGGCGGTGATGACGGTGCCGGCCTCGAGGCCCTCGATGGAGACCTCGACGTGCTGCGGCAGGTGCGTGGCCTCGGCCTCGACGTGCAGCGTCTGCGACTCGACCAGGTGGATGGTGCCGGGGGCCGACTCGCCGACGACGACGACGGGGACCTCGACGGCGATCTTCTCGCCGGCCTTCACGATCAGCAGGTCGATGTGCTCGATGACGTCACCGATGGCGTCGCGCTGGACGTCCTTGGCGACGGCGAGCTGCGACGTGCCGTCGAGCTCGATCGAGAACAGGACGTTCGACTGGCGGAGGGCGAGCATCGACTCGTGACCCGGGAGGGCGACGTGGATCGGGTCGGCGCCGTGGCCGTACAGGACCGCGGGGACCTTGCCCTCGCGGCGGATGCGGCGGGCGGCGCCCTTGCCGAAGTCGGTGCGGGACTCGGCGACGAGCTTGATCTCAGCCATGGGGATACTCCTGACGAATTCGCTGGTGGTGCCGCTGGGGCAACCAGCGGAAGTTTGCTCTAGGGCGGCTGCGTCGACGCGGGACACATGACGGACTCGCGCGGGGCACCCGGGGCCGCGGCGTCGAACGCCGCGAGTGTCGGGTGCGGGACCGCCCAGTCGATCACGGAGTCGTGGGGGGCGATCTCTCGCGGCCCGTCAGACGTCCCTCGCCGAGGCAACCTGGTTACTGTACCCGGCCCTGCGCCGTCGACGAAAACGGGGCGTCGCCGTCGGGAGCGGACGCCGCCTGCGGCGCCGCGGCGCGGTGCGGCTTGTAGACCACCTGGGCGTGGAACACGAACCGCACCAGGAACGCGACGACGATGAGCAGGGCCTGCACCAGCTCGGGGTGCAGCACCGTCTTCTCGACGATCCACCACAGCAGCAGCGTGCGCACTGCGGCCTCGGTGCCGTTGAACGTGAACGACTGCGCGAACCGCCGCCACACGTTCCCGTCGCGCAGGTCGCGGAACACGAACCGCTCCTGCAGCAGGAAGTTGGTGACGATCGTCACCGCGTTGGAGGCGATGACGGCGGGCAGGTAGTGCATGCCCGCGCGCTGCAGCCCGGCCAGGATGGCCAGGTTGAGCAGGGCTCCGATGGCGCCGATGACGGCGAAGGGCGACAGGCGCCCGAACCGGAGCGCCCACAGCTGCTGCACGTAGCGCACCCCGTTGGCGAACGACGCCTTCGACTCCCCCGCGAACCGCTCGCCGAACACGAACGGCTCCTCGACCACGGCGAGCTTGGTGCGGGCCAGCACCTCGAGCAGGATCTTGAACCCGCGCGGCTGGAGCGAGTCGAGGTCCACGCGCCCCGCGCGCACCGCGAAGAACCCGGTCATGGGGTCGGTCACGTTGCGCAGCTTGAGCGGGAACATCGAGCGGGCCAGCAGCCCGGACGCCTTGGACACGGCCTTGCGCCGCCAGCCGTCGAGGCCGCCGGCGTCGCCCGCCCCGGTGTACCGGGAGGCGACCACCACGTCGGCGTCGGCGTCGTCGCCGCGCCGCAGCAGCATCGGCACCAGCTCGGGCGGGTGCTGCAGGTCGCCGTCCATGACCACGGACCACTGCGACCCGCTCGCCTCGGCGGCGCGCAGCCCCTCGACCACGGCGCCGCTCAGCCCGCCGACGGGCTCCGTGCGGTGGATCACGCGCACCGGCATCGGGGCCGTGCGGGCGACGTCGGCCATGATCGCGGGCGTGTCGTCCGTCGAGTCGTCCACGAACAGGACGTCGCCGCCGTCGGGCAGGACGGCGGCGAGGCGCCGCACGAGCTCGGCGACGTTCGGACCCTCGTTGTACGTGGGCACCACGACGGTGACGGACACGCGGGGTCCTCCTGACGTCATCGGCTGAGCGCTGAGGTTTCGAGATTACCTGCACTCACCTGACCGCGACCTGACTGCGGCACCGGAGCAGTGCGACAGCCAGGTCGGCGTCAGGCGTGACGTGCGCCGACGCGTGCGGTCAGCTGTTGCCGTCGAACAGGCTCGTGACCGAGCCGTCGTCGAACACCTCGCGGATGGCGCGGGCGAGCAGCGGCGCGATGGGCAGCACCGTGAGCTCGGCGAAGCGCTTGGCCGGGGCGATCGGCAGGGTGTCGGTGATGACCACCTCGGACGCGCCGCACTCGTGCAGGCGCTGGGCGGCGGGGGCGGAGAGCACGCCGTGCGTCGCCGCGACAACGACCGACTTGGCGCCCGCGTCGAGGATGACCTTCACGGCCTCGGCGATGGTGCCGCCGGTGTCGATGAGGTCGTCGACCAGCACGCACTCGCGGCCCTCGACCTCGCCGACGATGCGGTTGGCGTGCGACTTGTTGGGCTGCGTGACGTCACGCGTCTTGTGCACGAACGCCAGCGGGCAGCCGCCCAGCTTGGCCGCCCACTGCTCGGCGACGCGGATGCGGCCGGCGTCGGGCGAGACCACGGCGACGTTCTCGAGGTCGACGCGCGTGCGCACGTAGTCCGTCAGCACGGGCATGGCCCACAGGTGGTCGACGGGGCCGTCGAAGAAGCCCTGGATCTGCGGGGTGTGCAGGTCGACGCTCATGATGCGGTCGGCGCCGGCGGTCTTGAGCAGGTCGGCCACCAGGCGGGCCGAGATGGGCTCGCGGCCGCGGGACTTCTTGTCCTGGCGGGCGTACGCGAAGAACGGCGCCACGACCGTGATCCGGTGGGCCGAGGCGCGCTTGGCGGCGTCGACCATGAGCAGCTGCTCCATGAGCCACTGGTTCACGGGCTGCGTGTGCGACTGGATCAGGAAGATGTCGGTGCCGCGGATCGACTCGCCGAAGCGGACGTACGTCTCGCTGTTGGCGAAGTCGTACGCGGAGACGGGCAGGAGCGCGATGTCGAGCTCCTTGGCGACCGCCTCGGCGAGCTCGGGGTGCGCCCGCCCGGAGGCGAGGACCAGCTCGCGGTCGGCCGTGCCGTGGATCGACGTGTTCATCAGTGTCCTTCGCTCTCGGCGCCGTCGCTGGTGGGTGAATTGTGGTCCCGCTCGGCGGCGCCCGCACCGGCGGAGGCGGCCGCTGATGCCTGGGCCGCCGCCGTACCGGGCCGCTTGCGCTCGGTCCAGCCGGCCGAGTTGTGCTGGTGCGCGCGCCCGACGCCGAGGGCCCCCGCCGGGACGTCCTCGGTGATCACGGAGCCGGCGGCCGTGTACGCGCCGTCGCCCACCGAGACCGGCGCGACCAGCACCGTGTCCGAGCCGGTGCGCACGTGCGAGCCGATGGTGGTGCGGTGCTTGTTCACGCCGTCGTAGTTGGCGACGATCGTCGCGGCGCCCAGGTTGGTCCCCTCGCCGATGGTGGCGTCGCCCACGTAGGACAGGTGCGGCACCTTGGAGCCGGCGCCCACCTGCGAGTTCTTGACCTCGACGAACGCGCCGATCTTGCCCTGGGCGCCCAGCACGGTGCCGGGGCGCAGGTAGCTGAACGGGCCCACGGTGGCGCCCGCCTCGATGACCGACAGCGAGCCGTGCGTGCGGACCACCGTCGCGCCCTCGCCGACCTCCATGTCGGTGAGCGTGGTGTCCGGGCCGATGGTCGCGCCCGTGGCCACCCTGGTGGCGCCGAGCAGCTGCGTGCCGGGCAGCAGCGTGACGTCCTGCTCCAGCTCGACGTCGACGTCGATCCACGTGGACGACGGGTCGACGATGGTGACGCCGTCGAGCATCCAGCGCTCGAGCGTGCGGCGGTTGAGCTCGGCGCCCAGCACGCTCAGCGCCAGGCGGTCGTTGGTGCCCTCGACCGTCATCGGGTCGTCGGTGATGACGGCGCGGACCGTGCGGCCCTCGGCCCGGGCGAACGCGACGACGTCGGTGAGGTACATCTCGCCCTGCGCGTTGTCCTGCGTGACGGAGCGCAGGCCGCGGCGCAGCACGTCGGCGTCGAACACGAAGATCGAGGCGTTGATCTCGCGGATCTCGCGCTGGGCGTCGGTGGCGTCCTTGTGCTCCACGATGGCGAGCACGTCACCCGTGCCCTCCTCGCGCACGATCCGGCCGTAGCCGGTCGCGTCGGCGACGACGGTGGTGAGGATCGTCACGGCGTTGCCGTCCTCGTGGTGGGCCGCGACGAGCTGGCCCAGCGTGGCGCCGTCGAGCAGCGGCACGTCGCTCGCGGTGACGACGACGGCGCCGTCGATCTCGCCCGCCAGCGCGTCGAGCGCCTCGAGGCCCACCTGCGCGGCCCGGCCGGTGCCGGGCACCTCGTCCTGGTCGACGACGACGGCGTCGGCGTCGATCCGCGCGACCTCGGCCGCGACCAGGTCCCGCCCGTGCCGCACGACGACGGCCAGGTGCGCGGGCGCCAGCTCGCGGCCCGCCGCCATCGCGTGCCCCAGCAGCGTGCGACCGCCGACGGCGTGCAGCACCTTGGGCCGGGACGACTTCATACGGGTGCCCTGCCCTGCGGCGAGGACGACGACCGCGGCCGGTGCCGTGGTCGCGGGGGTTTCGGTCGACACGGGAGGGAGACCTTCCTGCTCGGGATGTCTTTCGGGGGCTCCGCCCCCAGGACTCGAACCTGGACCAAGGGCACCAAAAACCCCTGTGCTGCCGATTACACCAAGGCGGATCGGGTGCCATCCGGCGGACGACCGCCCCGCACCCCCCCGACAGTCTGCCAGGTCGCCGCGCCACGCCGGGAACCGTCCGGGGATCCGCGACGCCAGGCACAATGTCTCCATGCCCGCAGCCCCTCGCGACACCCGCCGCCCCGCAGCCCGGGCCCCGCGCGCCCGCATGACGGCCAGCGAGCGGCGTGAACAGCTCGTCGCGGTGAGCCGGGGCCTGTTCGCCGAGAAGGGCTTCGACGGCACCAGCGTCGAGGAGATCGCCGCCCGCGCCGAGGTGTCCAAGCCGGTCGTGTACGAGCACTTCGGGGGCAAGGAGGGCATCTACGCCGTCGTCGTCGACCGCGAGGTGCAGGCCCTCACCGGGGCGCTCAAGGGGTCGCTCGCCGAGGGCGGCCACCCCAAGGTGCTCGTCGAGCGCACGGCCCTGGCCCTGCTCGACTACATCGAGACGCACGAGGACGGGTTCCGCATCCTGGTGCGCGACTCCCCCGTCGCGCAGGCGACGGGCACGTTCAGCTCCCTCATCGGCGACGTCGCCACCCAGGTGCAGCACCTGCTCGAGGACCAGTTCACGCGCAACGGGCTCGACCCGCGCCCCGCCCCGCTGTACGCGCAGATGCTCGTCGGGATGATCGCGCTGACCGGCCAGTACTGGCTCGACGCCCGCTCCCCCAAGAAGACCGAGGTGGCCGCCCACCTGGTCAACCTCGCGTGGAACGGCCTCAAGGGCATGGAGAAGAAGCCGGAGCTCACCAAGCCCCGCTGACGTCACGGTTCGGTGACCGTTGCCCGTCGGAACGGCTTGTGGCTGGTCACCTGGGGCAGGATCGACCCGTGACAGCCCTGGAGCTCGAGAACCTCACCAAGTCCTACGGCGACCGCCAGGCCCTCGACGGGGCCACCTTCTCCGTCGGATCCGGCGAGATCTTCGGCTTCGTCGGGTCCAACGGCGCCGGCAAGACGACGGCGATGCGCATCGTCCTGGGCGTCCTCGCCGCCGACGACGGCGAGGTGCGCTGGGCCGGCCGCCCCATCACGCTCGACGACCGGCGCCGCATCGGGTACATGCCCGAGGAGCGCGGGCTCTACCCGAAGATGAAGGTGGGCCAGCAGCTCGAGTACCTCGCCCGCCTCCACGGGCTCACCGCCGCCGCCGCGACCGCCGCCACGAAGCGCTGGACCGAGACCCTCGGCGTCGCCGAGCGCCTGGGCGACGAGGTGCAGAAGCTCTCCCTCGGCAACCAGCAGCGCGTGCAGCTCGCCGCCGCCCTGGTGCACGAACCCGACGTGCTCGTGCTCGACGAGCCGTTCTCCGGCCTCGACCCCGTGGCCGTCGACGTCATGAGCGGCGTGCTGCGCGAACGCTCCGCCGCCGGCGTCCCCGTCGTGTTCTCGTCCCACCAGCTCGACCTGGTGGAGCGGCTGTGCGACCGCGTCGGCATCATCCGGTCCGGCCGCATGGTGGCCACGGGCACCATCGACGAGCTGCGCCGCACCGACCGGCCCCGCTGGGCGGTGGTCGGGCCGCCGCCGTCGGCCTGGGCGAACCAGCTGTCCGGCGCGCGCGTGCTGAGCGACGACGACGCCGCGGGCGCCCGCCGCACCGTCGTCGAGACGCCCGGCGGCGACGGGCAGGACGTGCTGGCCGCGGCGCTCGCCGCGGGCTCCGTGCACGAGTTCGCGCCCTCGCGCCCCTCGCTCTCCGACCTGTTCCGCCACGCCGTCGCGTCCGAGGAGGCCGCCCGATGAGCACGCTCCCGACCACGACCCCGCACGGCCCCGCGCCCCTGTCGACGGTCCAGGCGACGATGCTCGTGGCGCGCCGCGAGATCGACACGCGCGTGCGCGCGAAGTCCTTCCAGATCACCACCGTGCTGTTCGTGCTGGTGGTGGTCGCGGGCATCCTCGTGGCGCACTTCGTCGGCGGGCGCACGCACACGATCGACGTCGGCACCACCGACGGGGGCGTCGTCGCCGCGGTGCAGCAGGCGGGCCGGTCGGCCGGGCTCGACCTGGCGGTCACGACCGTCCCGTCGCAGGACGTCGGCGAGGCCAAGCTGCGCGACGGCAGCCTCGCCGCGCTCGTGGTGCCGGAGGCGGGCGGCAGCGACGGCTTCTCCGTCGTCGTGAAGCAGACGCTCGACTCCCAGCTGCGCACCGTCCTCGACGGGCTGGCCCGGCAGCAGACGCTCGACTCCGAGGTGTCCGCCCTGGGCGGCGACCCGGCGGCGGTGACGGCGAAGGTGCTGGGCGCCCAGGCGCACGTCACGGCGCTGGAGCCGCAGAGCCAGCAGGACACCGCGCAGCTGGTGGTCGCCTACCTGGCCGGCGTGCTCATGTACATCACCCTGATGATCGGCTCGCAGCTGGTGGCGCAGGGCGTGGTCGAGGAGAAGACGTCGCGCGTCGTCGAGCTGCTGCTCTCCACGGTCCGGCCCGCGCAGCTCATGGCGGGCAAGGTGATCGGCATCGGCGCGGTCGCCCTGCTCCAGGTGGGGATCACCGTGATCGCGGCCGCCGTCGCGGCCACCCGGACGGGCGTGCTCGACACGAGCTCCCTGCAGATGGGGCCCGTGGTGCTGTGGGCCGTGCTGTGGTTCTTGGTGGGCTTCACGACGTTCTCGATCCTGTTCGCGGCCCTCGGCGCGCTCGTGTCGCGGCAGGAGGAGGTCAGCTCCGTGGTCACGCCCGTGACCATGGTGATGGTGCTGCCGTACGTGTTCGGGCTCGCGGTGCTGATCCCGGACCCGCACAACCAGATCGGCACGGTCGCGTCGTTCATCCCGTTCTTCGCCCCGTTCCTCATGCCGATCCGCGCCGCCCTCGGCGTCGCGCCCCTGTGGGAGCTGCTGCTGTCGCTCGCGATCTCGCTCGTAGTGCTGCCCGTGCTGGTGTGGGCGGCCGGGCGCATCTACTCGAACGCCGTGCTGCGCACCGGCGCCCGAGTGAGCCTCAAGGACGCGCTGCGCGGGTGAGCAGGCGCCGCCCGATGTCAAGAGTCTTGATGTCGAGACATCGGCGGTAGTCTCCGGTCCATGGAGTCACTGGTGCCCGACGAGGTCGACCGCATCGTCGCGGACTGGCGGCGCGAGCGCCCCGACCTGGCCGTCGAGCCGCTCGAGGTGTTCTCGCGCGTCACGCGCCTCGCACGCCACCTGGACCGGGCCCGCCGGGTCGCGTTCGCGACGCACGACCTCGAGACGTGGGAGTTCGACGTGCTGTCCGCGCTGCGCCGCGCCGGCAGCCCGTACGAGCTCTCGCCGGGCGCCCTCGTCACGGCCACGCTGGTCACCAGCGGCACCATGACCAACCGGATCGACCGCCTCGAGGGCCGCGGGCTCGTGGAGCGGCACCGCTCGCCCGACGACAGGCGCGGCGTCGTCGTGCGGCTCACCGCCTCCGGCCTGACCCGCGTGGACGACGCGCTCACCGACCTGCTGGCCCGCGAGGCGCGCATGCTCGAGTCGCTCGACGCGCACCACCGCCCCGACCTCGCGGCCCTGCTGCGCACCCTCAGCGCCCAGTTCGAGGACCTGCCGCACGACTGACGCGGGGTACCTTGGGCCCGTGCCGCGCGTCAGATCGATTCGACAGGACGGGGCGGCGGGGGCCTTCCTGCTCGTCGCGCTGCTGCTCGTCGCGCTCAACCTGCGGGCGCCGCTCACGTCGCTGCCGCCCGTCGTGGGGCAGGTCTCCGACGCCCTCGGCCTCTCCCCCGCCCAGGCGGGCCTGCTCACCTCCGTCCCCGTGTTGTGCTTCGCGCTGCTCACGCCGGCGGCGTCGGCGCTGGTGGCGCGGCGCGGGCCAGAGCTGTCCGTGCTGATCGCCGTGTGCGGGCTGCTCGTGGGGCAGCTGGTGCGGTCGGCCGGGAACGTGCCCGCGGCCCTGGCCGGCACGGCCCTGCTCGGCGCGGGCATCACGGTGGGCAACGTGGCCGTCCCGGTGATCATCGCGCGCGACTTCCGCGAGCGGTCCGCCGTCGTCACCGGCGCCTACTCCGCCACGATGAACCTCGGCTCGGCGTTCACCACCACGCTCACCGTGCCGCTCGCCGCCGCGCTCGGCTGGCAGTGGGCGCTGGCCGGGTGGGCGGTGCTGGCGGCGGTCGCGCTGGTCACGTGGACGACGGCGGTGCGCGGCGCCGCCGCCCGGCCCACCCCCGTCACGCGGCGGCCCGACGGCGCCCCGCACCTGGGCCGCACGATGGCCGTGCTCACCGCGCTGCTGACCGTGGCGTTCATCGGCCAGTCGTTCAGCTACTACGCCGTGACCGCGTGGCTGCCGGAGATCCTGCACGCCCGCCTCGGGCTCGCGCTCACAGCCGCGGGCGGGGCGGCCGCGCCGTTCCAGCTGTGCGCCGTGCTCGGGTCGCTCGGCGTGCCGCTGGCCCTCGCGCGCAGGGCTCGGCTGCGGTGGGTGTCGCTCGCGCTGGTGCTGTGCTGGGTGTCGCTGCCCACCGGGATGCTGCTGGCACCGGGCGCCACGATGCTGTGGATCGCGCTCGCCGGGGTGGCGCAGGGCGGCAACTTCACGGTGATCTTCACGCTCGTGGCCCAGCGGGCACCCACGGTCGCGGCGGCCCGACGGGCGTCGGCGCTCATCCAGACGGTCGGGTACGCGTTCGCGGCACTCGCGCCGACGGCGATGGGGGCCGCCCGGACGGCGTCGGGCGGGTGGACGGCGCCGCTCGTGGGGGTGCTGGTGGTGCTGGCAGTGATGGGGGCGGTGATGGCGGTGGCGACGCGGCCGGCGGCGGGCGCGGCGGCCGGCGCGGCGCCGGCGGCGGCGGCCGGCCCGATCAGGTCGGTGACTCGGGATCAGGTCGGCGCTCCCGAACCGCCGACCTGATCCCGAACCACCGACCTGTCGCGGTTGTCCCCAGGCCACCCAACGCGCCGCGCTCGGTTCCGGCAGGGTCCTCGCATGGGGAACGCCGCGCCGCAGATCCGCCTCGCCCGCGAGCACAGCCAGGCCGACCTGCGCGCCGCACGCCGCGCGGGCGAGATCGAGCGCGTGCGGCGCGGCGCCTACCGCGAGCTCGCGCCGACGCCCGGCCCCGCCGTGCACGCCGCCCACGACGAGCGCCTGCGCGCACTCGCCCGCATCCACGCCGTCGACCGGCAGCTGCGCAGCCCGCACGTGTTCAGCCACGTCAGCGCGGCGCTCCTCTGGGGCCTCGCCCTGTGGACGACGCCGGCGGTCACCCACCTCTACCAGCCCTATCGCGCGGGCGCGTCGGCCGCGGCGGACCTCGCCCGGCACCGCGGGACGCTGGAACAGCACGTGCTCATCGGCGGTATCCCGGCCACCGACCTGACCCGCACCGTCGTCGACTGCCTGACGACGCTGCACCCGCTCGACGGCCTGGTGCTCGCCGACTCGGCGCTGCGCCACGCCCTGGACCGCAATACGGCGAGGCTCCAGGTCGAGGCGCGCACCCGCCGCAACGGGCGCGCGAGGGCGCTGCTGCTGCTCGACCTCGCCGACGCCGGAGCCGAGTCGCCCTGGGAGAGCTGGGCGCGGTACATCGCGTTGCGGCTCGGGCTGCCCCGACCCGTGACCCAGCACCCCGTCGTCACGCGTCTGGGGACGTTCCGGGTGGACGTGGCCTGGCCGGAGCACGGCGTCCTCCTCGAGTTCGACGGCCTGGTCAAGTACCAGGACGGCGTGCTGACCAGCGGCTACAGCGGCACGAGGGCTCTGGTGGACGAGAAGCGCCGCGAGGACGCGATCGTCGAGGCCACGGGCGCCCGCCTGCTCCGCCTGACGTCGAGAGACGCGACCCGCCCGAAAGAGCTGGCAAGGCGCCTGGAGGCGGCGTTCGCCCCAACCCAGGGATTGCGGCCGGACCCGCGTCTCCCGCTCCCCCGATGATCAGGTCGGCGGTCGGGGATGAGGTCGGCGGTTCGGGAGCGCCGACCAGATCCGGAACCACCGACCTGACGCCCTCAACCCAGCGCCACCACCGCGTCCTGCTCGAACCGGTACAGGTGCCCGCCCACCGACTCCGGCAGCACCTCCGTCGTCCGCGCCGTCCACAGCGTGGCGCCCGTGGCGACGTCGAGCGCCGTCATCGTCACCGCGAACGGCAGGTTGCTGCTCCACGAGCCGTCCTCGGTCTCGAACAGCACCACGCGCTCGCCGTCCGTGACCACCTTGATCAGCCCGCTCGCCCCGATGCCGTTCTGCGCGCCGGAACGCTGCTGCCACAGCGGGTTGGTCCACAGGCTGCGGCCGGTGGCGGCGTCGAGGCCGACCAGCCCGGCGCCCTTGACCGCCACCACCACGTGGCGGGTGCGCGCCACCGGGTACCCGACGTCGTCGACGGCGCGCTTCCACACCAGGTGGGCGTCCGCGGCGTCGTAGGCCGAGAAGCCCGCCGAGCCCGTCGTGAGCATGAGGTCCGTGGGCGAGCCGTCGTTCACCGACACGGGTGCGACGACCCCGTCGACGTCACCGACGAACCTGCCCGCCCCGCTGTACACCATCGTCACCGTGTCGACGGCGCCCACGGGGCGCTGGTCGCCGGTGGCCTGGATCGCGTAGCCGCCCGCGTCGAGCTCGGTCACGGCCGGGCTGTACGGGAGCTCCTGCGGGGCGAACGCCTCGCGGGTGAGCACGACGTCGCCCGTAGCCAGGTCGAACGTGGCGTCGAGGCCGCACGCCGACACCCACACGCGGCGCGCGCCCATGTTGATCGCCCACCCGCCCTCGGGCTCGACGGTGACGGCCCCGTCGTCGCCGGCGACGTTCTGGCACTGGCCCAGCCCGTCGCCCGACGTCCCCGCCGGCGCCGACCCTCCGGCCACCGTCGCGACCCAGCGGGTGGCGCCGGTGACGGCGTCCTCGAGCCGGACGCGGGCGTCACGCGTCACCAGCGGGCCGCTGATCACGCCGTCGCGCAGCTGCGGGGCGGGGCTCTCGGGGCCCACCCGGTCGACCCGCAGCAGCGCGCCCCCTGGCGCCACGGCAACGGTCCCGGAGGCGGTCCGGCCCGCGAGCGCCCGCTGGGCGACGATCTTGCCGTGGCCGTCGATCACGACGACGCCGGTCTGGTTGACCCCGGTGACGCACACGAGCTCGGCGACCGCGCTGACCTCGCGGCCGGGCACGGGCACGCCCTCGCCGCACGTGTAGGCGTCGTCGACCAGCACGGTCCAGCGCGGGGCGCCGTCCTGCGGGTCGAGCGCCTGGACGGTGAGGCCGCCGGTGCGGTCGGAGGCGACCACCAGCAGCCCGTCCATGACGGCGATGGGCCGCGGCCGGACGGCGGCGTCGCGCCAGACGACGGCCGGCACGTGGTCGAGCCCGACGACGCCGCCGGGGGCCGTGACCAGCAGCGCGTCGGTGCGCTCGCGGCTCATGGTCTGGAGCGCGAGGTTCGTGGCGACCCCTCCTGCGGCGAGCACGGCGAGCACCAGCCCGGTGGCCACGAGGCGGCGGCGGGGCATCGCCCGCAGGCGCGCGCCGATGCGGCCGAACAGCTCTGCCAGGGCGCCCGGACCCTCCGGAGGCAGCGGGGAGCCCGGCGACGGCTCGTCGTCGGGGACGAGCGGGAACGCGAAGGAGCCGGACCCCTCGGAGGCACGTCTGCGGGCCACGTTCGAACCGTAAGCACGGGTGGCGTGACCCGCTCGCCTTGCCTGCCCGTCAGGGCAACGCGACGGGGCGCGCGGTCATCCCAGCCCGACGACGGCCCCGTCGTCGAACCGCACGAGGTGCCCGGCGACGGCGCGCGGTGCAGGGCCCGTGAGCGTGGCGCGCCACACGGTGCGCCCGCTGGCGACGTCGATGGCGATCCAGCGGGTGTGCTCGGCGGCGCCGAGGCCGCCGGCGTTCTCGACGACGACGACGCGGCCCCCGTCGGTGTACACGCCGGCGAACCCGAGCGGCGCGACGGGCGGCTCGCGCGACTCGTGGGAGTACAGGGGGACGGTCCACCGGGTCTTGCCGGTCCGGGTGTCGAGCGCGGTCACGTCGACGGTGCGGGCCACGAGCAGCACGCCGTCGGCCGCGGCGAGCAGCTGCTCGGTGCCGGTGGCGGTGGCGGTGCTCCAGCGTTCGGCGAGGGTGCCGGCGGCATAGGCGGCGAGGGTGGTGTCGCCGGCGACCACGATGGGCGCGACGGTGCCGTCGCTGGCCCAGGCCGTCTGGGGCTGGCCGGGCACGAACCCGCGCGCGTCCCCGCCGTCGGTGAACACCTGCCACGCGTGGACGTCGGGCGTGGCGCCGCTGCCGCTGCCCGCCTCGACCGCGTAGCCGCCGCCGAGCAGCTGGACGGCGTCGAGCCGGGTCGCGGAGGCGAGGGTGGTCGGGTCGGCCGGCGAGAAGGTGACCGCCGGGCGGGTCAGGTCGACGGCGGCGCCCATGCCGCAGGTCTCCACCTCGGCGCGGTCGCCGTGGACGCCGGCACCCCAGGCGCCGTCGGGCTCGAGGACGGCGGTCCCGTTCATGAACGAGACGCACGGATCGCCCACGGTCACGGTGGCCCCCGCCGCGAAGACGACCCCGGGCCCCTGGGCGCTCACGCGGACGGCACCGGTGGCGGCGTCCTCGACCCAGACGCGCACGGCGGCCGTCGCGAACGGGGCGTCGAGCGTCCACTGCTCGCCCGCGGCGCCCGCGGTCGGCGTCAGCGTCGGGGCGGGGGCAATCCGCCCCACGTGCACGGCGCGCAGCACCCGCCCGCCCGCGAGCGGCAGGCTGAGCCCGCCGTCCGCGGGCGTCATCGCGCGGTCCGCGGTGATCGCGCCGCCCGGCCCGACGACGACGACGTGCTGGAGCTGCGGCCCGCCCAGGCAGACGAGCTCGCCGGCGGTGCCGACGCTCTGGTCGCCGCCGTCCGGGGGCGTCGTCGCTCCCCCGCACTCGCGTGTCTCGGGGAGCACGGTGGTCCAGCGCACGCGGCCGGTCGCGGGGTCGATCCCGTGGAGCGTGAGGCTCCCGTCGGGGTCGACGACGCTGGACGGGTCCTCCTCCAGCACCAGCAGCCCGCGCATGACGGCCACGGGGTCCGGGTGCGGCACCTCGACGCGCCACACCTGCCGGGGCGCGTGCCCCAGGTCCAGCACGCCGCCCGGGGCGGTCGCGAGCAGCGCGTCGCGCACGACGTCGGGCTGCCAGGCGGGGCCCGCCGCCCCGACGGCGAGCACGAGGGCGGCGGCGACGCCCGTCACCGCGCGCCACCCGGGCGCCCGCGGCAGCCTCCGCCGTCGAACCGACAGGGCGTCAGCCGCAGCGGGAGGCTCCTCGTCGGGTTCGAGGTCGAAGGTGAACGTGTCGCCCTGCCTGCCGCGGGCCATGCGCGCTCCGCCCGCTCAGCCGAGGCCGACGACGGCGTGGTCGTCGAACCGCACCAGCCGACCGGCGATCGACTGCGGCACGCTCCCGCCGACGGTCGCCACCCAGTCGGTCCTGCCCGTGGCGAGGTCGAGGGCGGTCCAGCGGCGGTCGGCGGCGTTCTGGGGGCTGAGGCCGCCGTCGGACGTCGCCTCGACCAGCACCACCCGCCGGCCGTCCGTGAAGACGCCCACCAGCCCGCCCAGCCCGAGCTGGATCCCGCTCGACGTCATCGACGCGATGTTCCAGATCGGGTCGTCCCAGCGCTGCGCGCCCGTGCGCGCGTCGACCGCCCGGACGCCCGCCGTCGTGCCGAGCAGCACCACGCCCGCAGAGCGCAGCAGCAGCACGTCGCCCGAGGCGCCGGCGGTCCACCGCCGCGTCGCGTCGTCCACGGAGTAGGCGGAGACGCCGGCCTTCCGGGTCGTGAAGAGCAGGTCGCCCGGCGACCCGTCGGTGGCCCACGGCTGCGCGACGCTCCCCTCGACCGTGCCGACCGTGCTGCCGTCGCGGCGGTAGACGTGGGTGGTCGGCTCGGCGCTCGGCGCGTCCCAGGTGGTGCTCCAGCCGCCGCCCGGGTCGAGCGTCACGGTGTAGGTGCCGCCCCGCTGCGGGTCCTCGACCGTGTACCCGCCGCCGTCGAGCGACTGCACCGGGCGCAGCCACGGCTGGTAGCCGGGGTCGAACTGCGAGCGCTGCTGCAGGATCGCGCCGGTCGCGAGGTCGATGCTGACGTCCGTGCCGCACGTGGACAGCCACGCGATCGACGCGCCGACGTCGGACATCCACGTGCCGTCCGGCTCGATGCGCTCGGGGGCGTTCCCGTCCGGCTGCGCCACGCACTGCTGCGGGTCCCAGACGACGGTCCCGGCGGGCACGTGGGCGCCCGGCACCACGATGTCCCAGACCGTGCCGCCCGTCGAGGCGTCCTCGAGCCGCACCTGCAGGTCGCGCGTGACGAGCGGGCCGTCGAGCGTGGGCGGCAGGGTGTCGGGCTTGAGCGCCGGGTAGCGGGGCGCCGTGCCGACGGCCTCGACACGCAGCAGCCTGCCGCCCGGCACGGGCAGGTACAGCCCCGTCGAGACCCGGCCGTCGATGCGGCGCGTGGTCACGCGCCCGTCCGGGCGGACGACGGCGACGCCGTCCTGGCTGGTGCCGGTCAGGCACACGACCGCGTCGGTGGTGCCTACCTGCGGGCCTACCGCGGTGGCGGCCCCGGCGACCGTGCCGCAGTACGAGCCCTCGGGCACGACCGCCGTCCACCGGACGCGGCCGCTGGTCGGGTCGACGGCCTCCATCGTGATGCCCTTGCCGTCGATGGAGTCGGGGTGCTCCTCCACGACCACCAGCCCGTCCATCACTGCGACGGGGCGCGGCCGGTCCACCGACGCGGACCAGTCGGCCAGCGGGGCGTGCGCCAGCCCGGAGGCGCCACCCGGCGCGACGGCGAGCTGCTCGGAGAGACGCAGGTCGACGCCGGAGCGGTACGACCACGTGGCGGCGCCGGCCGAGGCGAGGCCCACCGCCAGGGCGGCCGCGCCGGCGACCACGCGGCGGCGTGCGCGCGTGCTGAGCCGTGGCCGGCGGCGGGCGTGCGGGGGCTCCGGGACGTTCGCGGGCGCAGACGGGCGCGCCCCCTCGACGGGAGGGTGCGGGAGCTCGTCGTCAGGCTCGAGGTCGAACTCGACCATCACCCCGGCGGCACGTCTGCGGGCCACGGCGGCAACGTAACGCCTGCGGGGGGTCGGGGGGTAGTCGCTCTGTTGACAACGGCTGCTTACTCAGTAACTATCCCTGCTGAGCGACGACGCTTACCCAGTAACCATGGAGGCATCCGTGTCCATCAGGCAAGGCTTCCTCGCGCTGCTCTCCGAGCAGCCGATGCACGGCTACCAGCTGCGCCAGGAGTTCGAGGCGCGCACCGGCGGCACGTGGCCACTCAACATCGGCCAGGCGTACACGACGCTCCAGCGTCTCGAGCGCGACGGCCTCGTCGAGCCAGTCCCCCAGCCCGACGGCCCCGAGCAGTTCCGGCTCACCGCGGCCGGGCGCACCGAGGCCAACGCCTGGTGGACGCGCCCTGTGGAGCGCAACGCCCCCGCGCGGGACGAGCTCGCCATCAAGCTCGCGCTCGCAGTCACCGTCCACGCCGAGGGCCGCCCCATCGACGTCGCCTCCGTGATCCAGCGGCAGCGCAAGGAGACCCTCCGGGCCCTGCGCGACTACACGCACCTCAAGCGCGGGACGACGCCCGACGGCCCGGGGCTGGCCTGGGCGCTGGTGCTGGACTCGCTGATCTTCGCCGCCGAGGCCGAGGTGCGGTGGCTCGACCATGTCGAGGCGACGGTCGCCCGCGCCGGCCGCACCCCGGTGGCCGAGCCGGCCCCGGTGACGGAGCCCGTCGAGACCCGAGGCGGCACCCGATGAGCGCGCCTGTCATGCTCGCCCTCCGCGGAGCCACCCGGGTCCACGGCCGCGGCCCCGCCGAGGTGCACGCCCTGCGCGGCGTCGACCTCGACGTGCGCATGGGTGAGCTCGTCGCCGTCATGGGCCCCTCCGGCTCCGGCAAGTCCACGCTCGTGCACCTGGCAGGCGGCCTCGACAGCCCGACGTCGGGCACCGTACAGGTAGGCCGCGACGACGTCGGCACCCTGGACGCCAAGGGCCGCGCGCGGCTGCGTCGCAAGCATGTCGGATACGTCTTCCAGGACCTCAACCTGGTTCCGGCGCTCACCGCGCTCGAGAACGTGACCCTGCCGCTGGAGCTCGACGGCGTCTCCGCCCGCCGCGCGCGTGCCGCCGGGGTAGCAGCCCTCGCCGAGGTGGGCATGGACGATCTCGCCGACCGCTTCCCCGACGACATGTCCGGCGGGCAGGCCCAGCGCGTGGCCATCGCGCGGGCGCTCGTCGGGCCGCGACGACTGGTGCTCGCCGACGAGCCCACCGGCGCCCTCGACACGGTCACCGGCGAGGCCGTCATGCGGGTGCTGCGCGCCCGCGTCGACGCCGGTGCGGCCGGCCTGCTCGTCACGCACGACGCCCGGCACGCCGCGTGGGCCGACCGGATCGTGTTCCTGCGCGACGGGCTCGTCGTCGACGAGACGGGTGCCGCGGCGGGACCGGAGCACCTGCTCGACGGGGCGGTGCAGGCGTGACGGCGACGGTGGCGCGACCGTCCACGCGGGTGCCGGACGTGTGCGAGCGTCGCCGCGGGCGGATCGCACGGTTCCGCGGTCGGTGGCGGGTCGCGCTGCGCTACGGCGCTCGCGACGCCCGGCGCGCCACGGGTCGCACCGCGCTCGTGGCGGTGATGGTGATGCTGCCGGTGGCGGTGGGGACGTTCGCAGCGACGACGCTGTGGTCGACGCGCTCGACGCCGGAGCGCGTCGTCGCCACCGAGCTCGGGCCTCTGCTGCAGGCGTCTGTTCAGTACGGCGGCTGCGCCCCCATCGTTCAGACGCCCGACGACAGGAGCGGCGGCGCCGCGTGCCAGGAGGGGAAGGCGAACCTCGCCGCCGTCCAGGACGCGATCTCCCACGCCCTCCCGTCCGCCGACACGCTCACGCTCGGGCTCACGGCACAGGTCGAGGTGCGGGGGCACGCCCTCCAGCGCTCCGTCACCGGGATGCAGACCGACCTCACGGTCCCGGACGTGGCCGCGGCATTTCCGCTGCGGGCCGGCCGGCTGCCGCGCGCAGGTGAGGTGGCGCTCGACGGGGCGATGGCGGGCGACCTCGGCGTCGGCCTCGGCGACCGGGTCGCGGTGCGGCTCTCGGCGGCGTCCGCCGACGCCGGGAACGCCCCCGCGAGCGCCGTCGTCGTCGGGCTGCTGGCACCGAACGCGCCGGCGGACACCTACGCGCTGCTGCCCGCGGCCGGGCCGCTCCAGACGCCGGCGACGTTCGACGTCACCGACTTCTGGTCAGCCCAGCCGCGCTGGCTCGTCAGCGGTAACTCACCTGTGACCTGGGACGACGTGCTCGCGGTGAACAAGGTGGGCGGGGTGGTGCTGAGCCGCTCGGTCACGCTTGACCCGCCGTCGGCCGACTCCGCGCCGCCGCGTCGCGGCCCGTCCACGAACGGCCTCAGCCAGCTCGTCAGCACCTGGAGCGCCTTCGCCGCGGTGGTGATCGTCGGTCTGCTCGAGGCCGTGCTCCTGGTCGGCCCGGCGTTCGCCGTCGGCGCCCGTCGGTCGGCTCGGTCCTTGGCCCTTGTCGTCGCCGCGGGCGGCAGCACACGGACCGTGCGGGCGATCGTGCTCGGGACCGGCGTCGTGATCGGGGCGTTCGCCTCGGTGGCCGGCGTGGCTCTCGGGCTCGCCGTGGCTGCTGTCGTGGTGACCCGCACCCAGGGCGGGCTGCGGTTCCTGTCCGTCCCGTGGCTGGCGGTCGTGGCCGTGGCCGTCGTCGGCGTGGTCCTGGCTGCGGCCGCCGCCTGGCTCCCCGCGCGCGGGGCGTCCAAGGCGGACGTCGTCGCGGTGCTGTCCGGGCGCCGCGGCGACACGGCACACCGCCGCTGGCCGGCGGTGCTCGGGTCGGTGCTCGCCGCGACCGGTTTCGGCGGGGCGATCGTCGCCGGCCTCACTGCACAGCCGCTGCTGATCGCTGCGGGTGCCGTCATGGGTGAGGTCGGGCTGGTGCTCGCCTGCGGCGGCATCGTCGTGCTGCTCGGGCGGGCAGCCGCGCGGTTGCCTCTGACCTGGCGGTTCGCGTTCCGCGACGCGGCACGGCACCGGTCACGGACGTCGCCCGCCATCGCCGCCGTCATCGTCGCCTGCGCCGGCGCAACCGCCGGGATGGTCTACTCGGACGCCCAGTCGCTCCACGACCTGCGATACATCATGCCTCTGGCTGCCCCCGACGTGCTCGTGCTGTCCACCACGGCGGACACGGGGCTCACGTCTGCGCAGATCGCAGCGGCAGGTGACGCCGTCCGGGCCGTCGTGCCCGCGGCCGGTCCCCTCCAGCCCGTTCACGTGCTCCGGTTCGCGTCCGACGACGTCGGCGTCCAGGTCGACCCCGCGCTCGGGCTCAGCACCTGGGCCGTCACGGGCACCCCGGTGCGGGGACCTGTCGTCGACGACGGGTCGCTTGTCGACATGCTCGGCATCCCCGACCCCGGCGCCGCCCGCGACGCCCTGCGGAGCGGGCGCGCCGTGGTCCAGACCGGCGCGGCCCGCCACGGCCATGTCCCCCTTGTCGTCACACACATGGACCCCGCCACCGGCACGGCGACCGCGGACGCCCCCGTGACGGTGCCTGCCGTCGGCGTCGGCGACCCTGCGGGGCCGTCGAACGCCAACCTGCCCGTGCTCCCGTCCGCCGTGGCGGCGACGCTGGGCGGCCAGGTGGTCGTCGGCGGGCTCGTCGCCCATGTGCCGCACACCGTCGGGATCGCCGCACAGGAGACGCTCCGGGCCACGCTGGCCGACCGCGTCGGCACGACCGACGCGGGGTCCGGCATCGTGGACGTGGCGTTCCAGGACGTCGCCCACCACTACGGCACGCCGCAGTGGCTGGTCACCCTCCTCATCCTGGGCAGCGCCGTGCTGCTCGCGCTGGCCGCAGCATGGATCGCCGCCGCGCTCGCCGCTGCGGAGACCCGGCCGGACCTCGCCACGCTGACCTCCGTGGGGGCGACCCCGTCCACCCGGAAGCGCATCGTCGCCGCTCAGGCCGGCACCATCGCGACCATCGGGGCCGTGGTCGGGTCGGTCTCGGGCGTGGCGCTGGGCGCGGCCTTCGTGCTGCCTCACCGGATTGCCGGGACGGCGGTCGACCCGACGTGGACGGTGGCGATCCCCTGGGCGGCGCTCGGCGCAACGCTGCTCGTGGTGCCGCTCCTGGCGGTGACGGCGTCCTGGCTGGCGACGCGCAGCGGTCTGGTGCTGACCCGACGCGCGACGGGCTGACCTCGCCGTCGGGTCGGTATTCCGTCGTCGTTTCGTGCGCGCGGGCGCACGAAACGACGACGGAGTACCGACCCGGCTAGCCTGCCCTCCGTGAACTTCGCGCTCATCACCGACGACGACGTCCCCCACGTCGTCGCCCTGTGGCAGCAGTGCGGCCTGACCCGCCCCTGGAACGACCCGTACCTGGACATCGCGGAGGCCCGCCGCGGCCCGACGTCGGCCGTGCTGGTGTCGCGCCGGGGCGACGGCGTCGCGGCGAGCGTCATGGCCGGCCTCGACGGGCACCGCGGCTGGCTGTACTACGTCGCCGTGGCCCCTGCGCTGCAGGGCACGGGGTTGGGCCGGGCCGCCGTCGCCGCGGGCGAGGACTGGCTGCGCGAGGCGGGTGCCCGCAAGGTGCAGCTCATGGTGCGCAGCACGAACGCGCAGGTCGTGGGCTTCTACGAGCGCCTGGGCTACGAGGACCAGGCGACCACGGTGCTGGGCCGCTGGTTCTGACGGGCCGCGCGCGGATCGTTGGCTCGGCACGGGGGCCGGCGTGGCGGCGGCGCTCGGCACCGGAGACGGCGTCAACGACACGCTCGCCGCCCCGGCCGGGAGCGCCGACGGGGCGCCGTCCCACGGCCGGGCCCGGGCGGTCCAGCCCCCCGCGAGCGCCCCCACGCCGAGGGTGGCCGCACCCGCCGTGAGCCGGTGCCGGGTGCGGCGGCGTCGGGCGCCGGGGATCACGCGCGCCAGGTGCACGTGGACGGTGGGCTCGACGTCGTCGACGAGGTCTCGCAGACCGCGGGCGAAGTCGTCGTCGGTTCGGGTGGTCATCGGGTGCTCCCTTCCGGGGCGGGGCTGTCGGTGGGGCCGGCGGCGTCCAGCACCGACCGGAGCTGGGCGAGGCCGCGCGAGGCGGTGGACTTGACGGTGCCGAGCGAGACGCCCAGGTCGGCGGCGACCTCCTGCTCGCTCAGGCCGACCAGGTGCCGCAGCACCACGATCCGGCGCTGCCGCACGGTCAGCGTGGCCAGCGCGCGGACCAGGCGGTCCCGGTCGGCGAGCCGGCTCTCCTCGCCGCCACGCCCGTGGTCGGGCAGGTCGGCGGCGTCGAGGAGCACCTCCCGGCGACGTCGTCGCCACAGGTCGATCCTCAGGTTGGCCAGGACCCGGCGCGCGTAGGCGAGCGGCTCGCGCTCGCATGCCTTGTCCCAGGCCACATACGTCCGCATCAGGGCCTGCTGGACCAGCTCGTCCGCCGGGTGGACGTCGCCGCACAGCAGCCACGCGGTGCGCGCGAGCTGCGGTGCGGCGGCCGTCATGAAGGCCGTGAACTCCTGGTCCCGTGACGCCGTCGTCACGATGCGGAACTGCGTCGCCCCGGGTGGGACGCCCTCGTGAGGGGAGGCCCCGAGGGCCGTCGTCGGCATGCTCATGCCCTTCTTACGCGCACGCCGCCCGAAAGGTTGAGCCTCCGATCAGCCCGCGACCTCCGCCGCCTCCAGCCACTCCAGCTCCAGCCCTTCCCGCTCCGAGGCGAGGTCGCGCAGCCTCCCGTCCAGCTCGGCGACGGCGTCGTAGTTGGTCGGGTCGGCGGCGATCTTCTCGTGGAGCTTGGCCTCGTCGTCGGCGATGCGTGCCAGGCGGCGCTCGATGCGGGCGATCGCCTTGCGCGCCTCCCGGACCTCGGCCTGCGACGGGCCGGTCGCGGTCGTCGGGGCCTCGACGGGCTCGGCCGCCGAGGAAGCCGAGACCGCCGGCGCTGCCGCCGCGAGCGCCAGGTACTCGTCCACGCCGCCCGGCAGGTGCCGCAGCCGCCCGTCGAGGATGGCGTACTGCTGGTCGGTGGCGCGTTCCAGCAGGTAGCGGTCGTGGGACACCACGATGAGCGTGCCCGGCCAGGAGTCGAGCAGGTCCTCCATGGCGGCGAGCATGTCGGTGTCGACGTCGTTGGACGGCTCGTCGAGGATCATGACGTTGGGCTCCGAGAGCAGCACGAGCAGCAGCTGGAGCCGCCGCTTCTGGCCGCCGGAGAGCTCGCGCACGCGGGCCGAGAGGTGTTCGCGCGCGAACCCGAGCCGCTCGAGCAGCTGGGCCGGCGTGAGGTCCTTGCCGTCGATCTGGTAGGTGGTGCGGTGCCGGGCCAGCACGTCGCGCACGCGGTCGTCGGCGATCTCGTCGAGGTGCGTGAACTGCTGGTCGAGCACGCCCAGCCGCACCGTCTTCCCGCGCTTGACGCGGCCCGACGTCGGCTCGCGGGTGCCCGCGATGAGCGAGAGCAGCGTCGACTTGCCGGCTCCGTTCGCGCCGAGGATCGCCGTGCGCTCCCCCGGCGCGATGTGCCACGTGACGTCGCTGATGACGGGCCGGCCGTCGAACGCCACGCCGGCGTCGACCAGGTCCACCACGTCCTTGCCCAGCCGGGACACGGCGAGCCGGTTGAGCTGGAGGGTGTCGCGCGGCGGCGGCACGTCGGCGATGAGCGCGTTCGCGGCGTCGATGCGGAACTTGGGCTTCGACGTGCGTGCCGGCGCGCCGCGGCGCAGCCACGCGAGCTCCTTCTTCATGAGGTTCTGGCGCTTGGCCTCGACGGCCGCGGCCTGCCGGTCGCGCTCGACGCGCTGCAGCACGTAGGCGGCGTACCCGCCCTCGAACGGCTCGACGATCCGGTCGTGCACCTCCCACGTGTCCGTGGCGACCTCGTCGAGGAACCACCGGTCGTGCGTCACCAGCAGCAGGCCGCCCTGGTTCTTGGGCCAGCGCCCGCGCAGGTGGGCGGCCAGCCAGGCGATGCCCTCGACGTCGAGGTGGTTGGTGGGCTCGTCGAGCATGACGACGTCCCACTCCTGGACCAGCAGGGCCGCGAGCGCCACGCGCCGCCGCTGCCCGCCCGACAGGGTTCCGATCCGCGCGTCCCACGGCAGGTCGGGCACCAGCCCCGCGATGACGTCGCGCACCTTGGGGTCGCCCGCCCACTCGTGCTCGTCGCGGTCGCCGACGACGGCGGCCCCGACCGTCTCGTCGTCGTGCAGCGTGTCGCTCTGGTCGAGCACGCCGACGCGGACGCCGCCGCGGCGGGTGACGCGGCCGGCGTCGGGCTGGATGCGGCCGGCGAGCATCCCCAGGAGCGACGACTTGCCGTCGCCGTTGCGCCCGACGATGCCGATGCGGTCGCCCTCGTCGATGCCGAGGGTGACGGCGTCGAAGACGACGCGGGTCGGATATTCGAGGTGGAGGGCTTCCGCCCCGAGGAGATGTGCCACCGGACAAGCGTACGGACCCCGAGGGCGGCCCCGGCACGCCGGTCGAATCGATACAGTCGGGCTGTCACCGCCGACACCTGTTCCTTGGAGAGAGCCTCATGGCCCAGTTCGACCTGCCCCTCGACGAGCTCGAGCAGTACGCCCCCGACGTCGCCTGCCCGGACGACCTCGTGGACTTCTGGACGCGCACCGTTACCGAGGCCCGCGCGACGTCGGACACCCCGATCCTCAAGCGCGTCGAGACCGGCCTGACCGAGATCGTGGTCGACGACGTCACGTTCCCCGGTTTCGGCGGGCACCCCATCAAGGCATGGCTGCTGCGCCCCGCGGGGCACGACGCCGACCGCGACGCCCCGCTGCCCGCGGCGGTCGAGCTCATCGGGTACGGCGGCGGGCGCGGCCTGCCGATCGAGCACCTCCAGTGGGCCGCGGCCGGCGTCGCGCACCTGGTCATGGACAGCCGCGGCCAGGGCGGCCACTGGGGCGGCGGCGGCGAGACGGCCGACCCGGTGGGGCGCGGCGCGGGCGTCATGGGCGTCATGACGGCCGGCATCGAGGACCCGCACGGCCACTACTACCGCCGCTTCTACACCGACGGCGTCCGCGCCGTCGACGCCCTGCGGACGCTGCCGGGCATCGACCCGTCGCGCGTCGTGGTCAAGGGCGCCAGCCAGGGCGGCGGCGGGGCGATCGCCGTCGCGTCGCTGCTGTCGATGGTGGGCGACGCCGCCGCGGCCGCCATGCCCGATGTGCCGTTCCTGTCGCACTTCCGCCGGGCGGTGCAGATCGTCGACTCGCGCCCCTACGGCGAGATCACGCAGTACCTGTCCGTGCACCGCCGGCCCGACGCCGAGGCCACGGTGTGGAACACGCTGTCGTACATCGACGGCGTGAACCTGGCGCGCCACGCGACCTCGCCGGCGCTGTTCTCGGTCGCGCTCATGGACCAGACGTGCCCGCCGTCGACCGTCTTCGCCGCCTACAACGCGTGGGGCACGCCGGAGAAGCACATCGACGTGTACCCGTACAACAACCATGAGGGCGGCCAGGCATACCGCTTCGCCCCGCAGCTGGCCTGGCTGCGCCGCCACACGGCGTGAGCGTGCGGCATACGGGTCGGGACGGGGCCACCCCTCACCTCGACCACCGCTCACCGCTCGCGAGATAGAGCCCGCCCCCCGCGAGTTAGAACCCTTGCCCGCGAAATAGAGCCCTCCGGCACGAGATAGAGCTCCCAGCCGCGAGATAGAGCCCGCCCCCCGCGAGTTAGAACCCTTGCCCGCGAAATAGAGCCCTCCGGCACGAGATAGAGCTCCCAGCCGCGAGATAGAGCCCGAGCGGGCTCTATCTCGTGCCGGAGGGCTCTATTTCGCGGGCAACGGTTCTATCTCGCGGGTACGGGTTCTACCTCGCGAGGAGCGAGCGCACCAGCCTGCAGCCCCTCACGACACCACCCGCGCCCCCGGCGCCGGGGCCGTCGTCGTCCACACCGAGTCCGTCGCACCCTCCGCCGTCCACCGGGCGGCCACCGCCAGCGCGTGCTGGCGCGATCGCGCCAGCGCGGCAACCGTCGGCCCGCTGCCGGAGACGATCGCGCCCAGCGCGTTCGCCTCCCCCGCGATCTCCAGAGCCCGCGCGAGCTCCGGCCGCAGAGAGAGCGCCGCCTCCTGGAGGTCGTTGTGGAGCGCCGCCCCGAGCGCGGTCGGGTCGCCGGCGCGCAGGGCCTGCATGAGCGCGGTGTCGTCGTCGAGCCCGTTCGAGGCGGGGGCGCCGGACGTCAGCTCGTCGAATCGGGAGAACACCGCGGGCGTCGACAGCCCCGTCTCCGACGCCCCGAACACCCAGTGGAACTCCCCGCGCGTCATCGCGGGCGTGAGCAGGTGCCCGCGACCGGTGCCGATCGCGGTGTGCCCCAGCAGGCAGAACGGCACGTCCGAGCCCAGCTGCCCCGCGAGCTCGAGCAGCTCCGCCCGCGCCAGGCCGGTGTCCCACAGGGCGTCGCAGGCGACGAGCGCGGCGGCGGCGTCGGCGGACCCGCCCGCCATGCCGCCCGCGACCGGCACGCCCTTGCGGACGTGCAGCTCGACGTCCGGCGAGATCCCGGTGTGGTCGGCGAGCAGCAGCGCGGCGCGCCACGCCAGGTTGGACTCGTCGAGGGGCACGGCCTCGGCCTGCGGCCCCTCGACGGTCAGCGACACCCCCGCGCCGTCGCGCGCCTGGGTCGCGGTGACCTCCTCGAACAGGGACACCGCCTGGAACACGGAGACCAGCGGGTGGTAGCCGTCGTCGGCCAGGGGTCCCACGCGCAGCGACAGGTTGACCTTCCCGGGGGCCCTGACCTTGACCGACGGCGGGGGCGCCGCGGTCAGGCGCGCGGAAGGGGGCGTCCCGGGGTGGCTCACGCCTCCACCGTGCCAGGGGGCGCGGAGTGCTGCACGCCGTCCGACGCCGGGTGCGCGCCGTCGTCGGGCGCCTGCTGCTGCAGCAGGCGCTGCTCGGCGATGCGGGCGAACTGCGTGACGTCGAGCGTCTCGCCGCGCGCCGAGGGGTCCACGCCCGCGGCGCGCAGCGCCTGCTCGGCCGCCGGCCCGGAGCCGAACAGCCCGGACAGCGCGGCGCGCAGCGTCTTGCGGCGCTGGGCGAACGCGGCGTCGACGACGGCGAACACCTGCTCGCGCGTGGCGGCCGTGGGCGGGGGGTCGCGCCGCTCGAGGGCGACGAGCGCGGAGTCGACGTTGGGCACGGGCCAGAAGACGTTCCGCGAGACGTTGAGCGACCGCCACGCCCGCGCGTACCAGGCGGCCTTCACGGACGGGACGCCGTAGATCTTGGACCCCGGCCCGGCGGCGACGCGGTCGGCGACCTCCGCCTGGACCATCACCAGCACCGACTCGAGCGACGGGAACCGCTCCAGCATCGTGAGCAGCACCGGCACGGCGACGTTGTACGGCAGGTTCGCGACGAGGGCCGTGGGCGGCTCGCCGGGCAGCGAGGTGACGTCCATCGCGTCCGAGAGCACGACGTCGAACGATGCCCCCGGGAAGTGCTTGTGCACCGTCTCGCCGATCTGCCCGGCGAGCACCGGGTCGATCTCGACGGCGACGACGGACGCCCCCGCCTCGAGCAGGCCGAGGGTCAGCGACCCGAGCCCGGGCCCCACCTCGACCACCCGCTGCCCGGGCCGCACGCCGGCGGCGCGCACGATCTTGCGGACCGTGCCGGCGTCGTGCACGAAGTTCTGGCCGAGGGTCTTGGTGGGCCGAACGCCCAGGCGCCCTGCCAGCTCGCGGATCTCCGCGGGGCCGAGCAGGGCGCCTGAGGGTTCGTTCGTCATGGGGTGGAGCCTACCGAGCCTGTCGTTCCGGCAGGCTCATCCACCGACACGCGACCTAGTACCAGCCGCTCGCCTGGGAGTGGCCCCACGCACCGCACGGCGTGCCGTAGCGGCCGGCGATGTAGTTGAGGCCCCAGGTGATCTGCGTGGCGGGGTTGGTCTTCCAGTCGCTGGCGACGGAGCCCATCTTCGAGCCGGGCAGCGCCTGCGGGATGCCGTAGGCGCCCGAGCTGGCGTTGTACGCCGACGGGTTCCAGCCGGACTCCTTCTGGAAGAGCGACTCCAGGCACGTCCACTGCGACCCGGTCCAGCCGCGCGCGGCGGCGAGCTGCTGGCCGATGGCGCGGGGCGAGCCCGACATCACGGGGCCGCTCGAGCCGGTCGACGCGGCAGCGGCCGGGGCGGCCGCGGGCGCCGGGGCGGCGACGGGGCGGGCCTTCGTGCCGTTGGCGACGATCTTGGCCACGGGCTGCGTGGTCACCTTGTCGGACTTCTGGGTGCGCTGCGTCTGCTTCCCGTCCACGGTGACGACGTTCGCGACCACCGTGCGCACGCCGTTCTTGCCCTCCTGGACCACCTTCGACTCGCCCTTGTACAGGGTGGCGTCGTCCTTGGTCTGGGTGGGGAACGGGATGGCCGTGGTGGTGGTGACGTCCTTCTGCACCACGCGCTGCACGACGACGGCGACGCCGGCGCCCTTCGCGACCGCGGCCGAGATGTGCGCGTCGGCCACGTCGACGACGTGGACCAGGTCCTGGGCACCCAGCTTCACGCCGGCGGCGGTCAGCACGGCGTCGAGGCCCTGGCTGCCGTCGGGCACGACGACGGTCTTGCCGTCGTGGACGACGGCCACGGGGCCCTCGGCGTCCAGGCGCAGCGGGAGGGAGGCGCGGTCCGAGGAGCGGGAGGCGACCAGGGCCACGTCGGTGCCGCGCATCGAGAGCGCGGAGAGCGCCTCGTCGGCGTCGAGGGCGGTGACCCAGGTGCTGGACTGCTTGCCGTCGGCCTGCACGGTGAGCTCGCGCCCGTAGCGCACGACGACGTCGGCACCGTCGGTCAGCGGCTTCGAGGGGGCGGGCGAGACCACGTCGTGGCCGGAGAGCCGGACGTTCTGGGCGTCGAGGAGGCCCTGCACGGAACCGGCGAAAGTCGAGATGGTGGTGACGTGGCCGTCGACGTCGAGGGTCACGGTCTTGTGGGCGTTGTACGCCATGGCGCCGCCGGTGACGGCGAGCGAGGCGACGACGAGGCCGGAGACGAGGGGGATGCGGTACTTGCGCCGTCGTCGGGCGGCGGTGGTGTCGAGGGCGGGGAGGTCGCTGGTGACGGCGGTCGGCTCGGTCGGGGTGGCCGTCGTCTCGGGGGTGGTGAAGGTCACGGGGGTCCAGACGTCGTGCTCTCCGGGCACGGGCGGACGAGCACGGGCCACGAGGACCACCGCACCGACCCTGTCAGGGCGCGCACGACCCCCGTGAGGGCGCCGCGGATGCGGTCTCGACCGGCCGATCCGGCGGTCGCGGCCCGATGTACGAGCCGGTCAGCGCGCTGTCGCGGCCCGATGGCCGACGCTGGGGGCTATACACCCCGACCCGTCCGATGACGCGCAAGACAGTCGACCGTAACCGTGTCGTTATCGTTTTCCAAATCCCCTGGTGGCGATCGTGGCGAAGGGCACGCGCCGTCCGGCGACGGGTGAGTGGTCGATCGCGGCCTTCTGTGCGGTGCTCACAGCAGCCCGAGCTTCCGCGCGCAGGCGGGCCACTGGCCCCACCCGGAGCCGGCCTGGAGGGCCTGGGCGCGCTGTGTCTGCTCGGCCGCCGACGCCTGCGAGGGCAGCCCCGTGCCGCCCAGCGACTGCCAGGTCGAGACCGTGAACTGGTAGAGCCCGTAGTAGAGCCCGTTGGACGAGACGGCGTCGACGCGGCCGCCGGACTCGCACTGTGCGAGCGCGGCCCAGACGTCGCCCGTGGGCGCGGCGGGCGGTGCCGCGGGCGCGGTCGTGGCCGCGGGGGCCGCGGGCGCCGCGGCGGGCGGCGGCGCGGCGGGGCGCGCCTGGGTGCCGACGGCCACCACCTCGTCGACGGCAGCCGTCGTGTCGGCGTCGGAGACCACGGTGCGCGCGGTCACCCTGCCGTCCACCGTGGTGACCCGCTCGACGCGCGTGTGCACCCCGGCGACGCCGGCCTGCAGGACGGCGGGGGCCAGGTCGGCGTACCGGCCCGGGTCCTGCTTCTCGACGTGCCGGAACGGGATGGGCGTCCTCGTCGTGACGTCGCGCGTGACCACGCGCTGCACCACGAGCTCGACGCGGGCGCCGCCCGGCTGCGGGGCGTCGACGGGGATCACGCTGACCAGGTCCGCCGTGCCGACCGTCACGTGCGCCGCGGCCAGGACGCCCGCGACGCCGTCGCCGGCGTCCCGCACGGTCCGGGTGTGCCCGTCGGCGACGACGGCGACGGGGCCGCCGTGCGCGGCGAGCGGGAGGGGCAGGGCGGTGCGGTCGCCCGAGCGGGAGGCCACGAGCCGCACGTCCGAGCCGCGCGCCGAGAGCTGGGCGAGCGCGTCGTCGGCGTCGAGGGCCGTGACCCACGTGGTGGAGCTCGCGCCGCCCGACTCGACGTCGAGCTGGCGCCCGTACCGGACCACGACGTCGCTGCCGTCGCGCAGTCGGGACGCCAGGCCGGGGGCGACGGCGTCGTGCGGGCCGACGCGCACGCCCTGCCGGTCGAGCAGGCCGCCGACGGACCCCGCGAACGTCGTCACGTGGGTCACCGAGCCGTCGACGTCGAGCGTGACCGACTTGCGGGCGTCGGCGAGCGCGCCCGCGGCGCCGCCCGCCACGAACGCGGCGGCCGTGAGGCCGATCGCGAGCGGCAGGCCTCGGCGCCGGCGGCGGGACGGCCCGTCAGGCCCTGGCGTGAGCGTCAGCAGCATCCGGCGACCGTAACCGCGCCGTGACCTTCCGCAACCCGGGCGCGTCGTTGCGCCCGGTTTACGGAGGTTTGTCCACCGGTTCTAGCCCAGCAGGCCGAGCCTGCGGGCGCAGGCGGGCCACTGGCCCCAGCCCGAGCGGGCCTGGAGCAGCTGGGCGCGGTGGCGCTGCTCGGCGGGCGACGCCTGCGAGGGCAGCCCGGTGCCGCCCACGGACTGCCACGTGGGCACCGAGAACTGGTACAGGCCGTGGAAGCGGCCGCTGGCCGAGACGACGTTCGGGCGGCCACCGGACTCGCACTGCGCGAGCCGCGCCCACACGTCGTCGCCGACGGACCCGCCGGCGGCCGGGGCAGGGGCGGGCGGCGGCGCCACGGGGCGGGCGCGGGTGCCGACGGCGACGATCTCGTCGACCGGGTCGGACACGTCCTCGCTCACGGTCTCGCGGGCCGTCTCGACGCCGTCCACGGTGGTGACGCGCTCGACGAGCGTGCGCTCCCCGGCGACGCCGCGGCGGTCCACGCGCGGGGCCAGGTCGGAGAAGCGCTCGGCGTCGCGGCGCTCGACGCGCCCGAACGGCAGCGCCGTCGTCGTCGTGACGTCCTCGGTGACCACGCGCTGCACCACGATCGCCACGCCGGTGGCGCGCGGCTCGACGCTCACGAGGTCGTCGGCCGCCACGGTGACGCCGGCGGCGTCGAGCAGGCCGTCCAGGCCGTCGCCGTCGTACGACGCGACGTGCTCGGCGCCGTCCGCGACCACGACGACGTCGCCGCCGTCGGAGCTGACCGGGAGCGGCAGGGCCACGCGGTCGCCGGAGCGGGACGCCACGAGGCGCACGTCGCCTCCGCGGGCGGCCAGGAGGCGCAGGGCGTCGTCGGCGTCGAGGGCGGCCACCCAGGTGGTGGTCTGCGCGCCGTCGGACTCGACGGTCAGCTCACGGCCCAGGCGCACCACGACGGCGGCGCCGTCGCGCAGGGGCGCGTCGATGGCGGGGACGACGACGTCGTGCTCGCCGAGCTCGACGTCGGCGCCGCGCAGCAGCCCCTCGACGGAGCCGGCGAACGTGGTGACGCGCGTGATCTCGCCGTCGACGTCGAGCATGACGGCCTTGTGTGCGGCGGAGACCGCGCCGGCGGTCCCGCCGAGCAGCAGCGCGCCGGCGACGACGGCTGCGACGGCGGGCAGGCGCCGGGAGCGGCGGGCCGGGGTGTCGTTCTGGTGGTCGCTAGGCATCCGACGACCGAACCACAGGCGGCCGCGGCGCCCGCGCCGGGGCGGCGCCGATCCAGCGGCGAGCGGGCGCCGGATGGCGCCTGTCAGTACCAGCCGGTGGCCATGGAGTGGTCCCACGCGCCGCACGGAGTGCCGTACCGGCTGGAGATGTAACCCAGCCCCCAGGTGATCTGGGTCGTGGGGTTGGTGCGCCAGTCGGCGCCCACGCTGGCCATCTTCGAGCCGGGCAGCGCCTGCGGGATGCCGTAGGCCCCGGACGAGGCGTTGGAGGCGTTGACGCGCCAGCCGGACTCCTTGGTCCACAGGCTGTCGAGGCACGCGAACTGGTCGGCGCCCCAGCCGCGCTCGGCCAGCAGGGCCTGCGCGGTCGCCTTTACGGAGCCGGGGTCCACCTTGACGGCGGAGGGGTCCATGGTGCCGACGACGATCACCTCGTCGCGCGGCGCCCGCGTCACGACGCGCGACACCACGGTGCGCTGCACCTCGGCGCCGGCGAGCGACAGGGTCGAGTACGTGGTGACGGCCTCGCCGGGGCGCCCGGCGGTGCGCACGTGCTGGTAGCCGCGCGGGAGGGCGGGCTCCTCGATGGTCTGCGTGGCGAACGGCAGCACCTCGGTGACGGTGTCCGCGCCGGTGGACCCGCGGGCCACGACCACGACCATGCCGTCCACGGCGGCGGCGCCGAGCGGCACGGACGTCTGGTCGGTGTCGCCGAGCGTGATGCCGGCCTCGCCGAGCACGTCGCGGACGGTGGCCTGGGTGGTGCGGATCGGCAGCACCGACCCGTCGACGGCGACGTTGACGGTCTTCATCGTCGAGACGCGCACGGGCTCGCGGCCCAGCGGCTCGGAGCGCGACGCCGTCGCGACGGCGCCGTCGCCGCGGGCACCGAGGGCCTCGATCAGGTCGCCGACGGTGAGCGCCGTCGTCGTGAAGGTGCTGGTCCTGCCGTCGACTTCGAGGGTGACCTGACGGGAGGAGCGCACCACGATGCTCTCGCCGTCGGCCACCGGGGCGTTCTCGGCGGGGGTCACCGCGTCACCGCGCAGCACGTCCACGCTCTGGAAGCGGAGCACGTCGCCGACGGTGCGGCCGTAGGCGGAGACGACGCGGATCTGGCCGTCGTCGTCGATGGTGACGGTCTTGTGGGCGGCGGTCAGGCCGTACGTGGACCCCGCGAGCGCGACCACCACGAGGGCGTGCAGGAGGCGTCGCGTGCCACGGCCCGGGGCGTCGGCGCGCCGGGGCAGGACGGGTGCTGGGGAGGCCGCCGCGTACCGGCGGGTGCTGCCGCCGGGCCGGGTGCCTCGTGCCCTTCGTGCCACAAGCAGCAGACCGTAGCGGGTGAACGCGTCCCTTACCAACGCCCGTAGACGGACTGGGTGGTCGCAGAGACCGTCTCGCACACCTCGGCGAGGGGCCTCTCGAGCACCTCGGCCATCGCCCGGACGGTGTGCGCGACGGCGTACGGGGCGTTCGGCCGGCCGCGGAACGGGTGCGGCGTGAGGTACGGCGCGTCGGTCTCGACGAGCACCAGCTCCAGCGGCACCGCGCGGAGCGCCGCACGGAGGTGGTCGTTCGACGTGTACGTCACGGGGCCGGCGAAGCTCAGGTACCAGCCGTTCTCGGCGCACACGCGGGCCATCTCGGCGTCGCCGGAGAAGCAGTGGAACACCGTCCGCTCGGGCGCGCCGTCGGCCTTCAGGACGTCGATGACCTGCGCGTGGGCGTCGCGGTCGTGGATCTGCAGCGCCAGGCCCAGCTCCTTGGCCAGGGCGATGTGCGCCCGGAAGCCCTCTCGTTGTACGACGGCGCCGCGCGGGCCTGTACGGAACAGGTCCATGCCCGTCTCGCCGATCGCCCGGACGCGCGGGTTGGCCCGGGCGAGGTCGCCGATCTCGGCGATCGCGTCGTCGAGCGGCACCCGGTGGTGCTCCTCGCGCTCGTAGACCTGGCCGTCGGGGCCGACGTCGTGCGCGTCCGCGTGGAGCACGGCCTCGTTGGGGTGGATCGCGATCGCCCCGACGAGCGCCGGGTGCTCGCCCGAGCGCAGCAGCGCGTCCGTCCACCTGGCGGACGGCAGGTCGCAGCCGACCTGGACGATCCGGTCGACGCCCGCGGCCGCCGCGCGGGCGACGTGCTCGGCCACGGTGGGCGCGGGCACGTCGCCGGGCAGCACGCCCGCGATCGACTCGAGGTGCGTGTGGTTGTCCGCGACGGGGACAGGCAGCGGCTCGGGGTCCGCGGGGAACCCCCGCTCACGCTGACGCGCCACGGTCAGGCCGTCTCCTCCAGGCGCGGGAACAGCGCCGCGCCCTTGGTGACGACCGTGCCGGCCGGGAGCGCACCGAACCGCGCCGCCGACTCGACGGGCTGGTCGGCGAGCGCGCCCAGCGCGGCCTCGGCGCCGAGCGCCTCCCACAGCGCCTGCGCCGCCTTGGGCGTCACGGGGTGCAGCAGCACGGCGAGCGCGCGCAGCGCCTCGGCGGCCGTGACCAGCGACGTGGCCAGGCGGCCGCCGTCCACGCCGTCGCCGTCGGCGTCGGTCTCGCCCGGGACCTTGGCGACCTTCCACGGCTGGGTCTCGGTGAGGTACCCGTTCGCGGCGTCGACCAGCGTCCACACGGCGGAGATCGCGTCGTGGATGGCCAGCCTGTCGATGGCGGCCTCGGCGTCGGCCACGGCCTTGGCGGCCACGGCCTCGAGGTCGGTCTCGAGCTCGGTGCGCGTACCCGCCACGGGCAGGGCGCCGCCGAAGTACTTGCCGATCATCGCGGCGACGCGCGAGGCCAGGTTGCCGAACCCGTTGGCGAGCTCGCCGTTGTAGCGGGCGACCATGTCCTCCCACGAGAACGAGCCGTCGCCGCCGAACGCGATGGTGCGCATGAAGTAGTAGCGGAACGCGTCCGACCCGAAGGTGTCGATGATGTCGGCCGGGGCGATGCCCGTGAGGCGCGTCTTCGACATCTTCTCGCCGCCCACGAGCAGCCAGCCGTGCGCGAACACCTGCTGCGGCAGCGGCAGGCCCGCGGCCATGAGCATGGCCGGCCAGATCACGGCGTGGAACCGCAGGATGTCCTTGCCGACCAGGTGCACGTTGGCCGGCCACAGGCGCTCGAACTGCTCGCGCGCCTCCGGGTCGGCGGACCCGTAGCCCACGGCCGTCATGTAGTTGAGCAGCGCGTCGAACCACACGTAGAGCACGTGCTTGTCGTCCCACGGGATCGGCACGCCCCAGTCGAACGTCGAGCGGCTGATCGACAGGTCCTGCAGGCCCTGCTTGACGAACCCGATCACCTCGTTGCGCGCCGACGCCGGCTGCACGAACTCCGGGTGCTCCTCATAGAGGGCGAGCAGGCGGTCGGCGTACGCGCTCATGCGGAAGAAGTAGTTCTGCTCCGCGAGCATCTCGACCGGCTTGAGGTGGATGGGGCACACCTTCTGGCCCTCGAACTCGCCGGTGCCGTCCACCAGGTCGCCGGGGAGCTTGTACTCCTCGCAGTTGACGCAGTACGGGCCCTCGTAGCTGCCCTCGTAGATCTCGCCGCGGTCGTGCAGATCCTGCAGGAACGCCTGGACGGCGGTCTCGTGGCGGGGCTCCGTGGTGCGGATGAAGTCGTCGTTGCGCGCGTCGAGCGTCTCGAGCACCGGCTTCCACGCCGTCTCGACCAGGCGGTCGGCCCACTCCTGGGGGCTGACGCCGTTCTTCTCGGCCGTGCGCAGCACCTTCTCGCCGTGCTCGTCGGTGCCCGTGAGGAACCAGACCTCCTCCTGGCGCTGGCGGTGCCAGCGGGTGACCACGTCGGCCGCGACGGTCGTGTACGCGTGCCCGATGTGGGGGGCGTCGTTGACGTAGTAGATCGGCGTCGTGAGGTAGAACGGCTTCGCAGCGGCGGGCATGCGGCCCATGGTAGTTGCGCCGCGGGGGTCAGCCCGGCGTGACCACCACGTGGAGCAGCCGGTCGTCGCCGGAGCGCGGTGTGCCGCGCCCGTCCGTGTTGTTCGTGAGCACCCACAGCGTCCCGTCGGGGTCGGCGACGACGGCGCGCAGCCGGCCCTGGTCCGTGAGCAAGGCCTGCGGGGTTCCCACGCTGCCGTCGCCCGTGAGCGGCACCCGCCACAGCCGTTGCCCGCGCAGCGCGGCGAGGTAGACGGCGTCCGACGTCACCGCGAGGCCCGACGGCGACGCCTGGTCGGTGGGCCACGTGACGAGCGGCTGCACGAACCCGTCGACCACCGAGGGGCCGCCGTCGGGCAGCGCGCTCGGCGTGCCCTTGGCCTTGCCCTCCACCGTGGGCCAGCCGTAGTTGCCGCCGGGCACGATCCGGTTGAGCTCGTCCCAGGTGTCCTGCCCGAACTCGCTCGCGAACATGCGGCCCTGCGCGTCCCAGCCGATGCCCTGGACGTTGCGGTGACCCCAGCTCCACACCGGCGAGCCGGGGAACGGGTTGCCGGGGGCGGGGGCGCCGTCGGGCGTGATGCGCAGGATCTTGCCGTTGAGCGACGCCTTGTCCTGTGCGTCGGGGCGGTTGCCGGCGTCGCCGGTGGTGACGTAGAGGTCGCCGTCGGGGCCGAACGCGAGACGGCCGCCGTCGTGGTTGCCGGCTTTGTGGATGCCGTGGAGCACGGTGGTGAGCGTGCCGAGCATGGGACCCCGAGGCGTGACCTGGCCGCGCGGGTCCAGGCTGAGGCGTGCGCGGACGACGCCGTTGTCGTCGGCGCCCGTCCGGTACAGGAACACGGTGTACTCGCCGGGCGTCGTGCCGCCCGGCTCGACGGCGACGCCCAGCAGTCCCCCCTCGCCGGCTGGCTTGGTCTGCTGCTGCAGCTGCACCGCCCCAGGGCCGCTCACCGTGGTGACGGAGCGGGCGTCCGGGTCGACGACGAGCAGGCGGGCGTCGTCGCGCAGGGTCACCAGGAACCGGCCGTCGGGCAGCCGGGCGAGGCCCCACGGGGAGTGCAGGTCGTCGACCACGGGCTCGGCGCGGGCGGTCACGTGGGTGGCGGGTGCTGTGGTGGCCGTCGTCGTGCCGGCCGACGTCGGGGGTGGGGGCGGCGCCGAGATGTCGTCGCAGCCGGTGGCGAGCGCGAGCGCGAGCGCGGCGACCACCGCCGGTGCCCTCAGCCGCCCGTTCATCTCCCCATGGTCGCGCGGGACGCCACCGGGTGCCCTCTGTCGCACCTGGGGACCTGTGCGTACGCTGAACGCGTCGTAGGGGCTTCGCTCGCAGGGGCACCGCTCGCAGGGCTGCTCAGGAGGGTCCATGAACGCCAGAGTCCTCGGGTTCGTCGTCGCCGCCGTCGCGTACGGCATCACCCTGACCGTCGCGGCGATCCTGCTGCCCGGCATGCGGATCGGGTTCTTCTGGGCGTTCATCCCGTGGGCCCTGTTCACGCTGTCGATCACGCTGATCCGGCCGCTGCTCACGCGGACGATGTCGGCGCACGTGCACGGCTACACGTGGGCGATCGGGCTGGCGACCGTGTTCCTGTCGCTGCTCGTGACGGTGCTGCTGCTGCCGGCCCGGGCGATCTCGATCCGCGGGCTCGGCACGTGGGTGCTCGCGACCGTGATCGTGTGGCTGGGCACGCTCGTGTACGACCTCGTGGACGACCGCCTCGTGGCCGCCGCGCGTGCCAGGCTGGGTCCATGAGCACCCGAGCCCTCATCGTCGTCGACGTCCAGCCCACGTTCTGCGAGGGCGGCGAGCTCGCCGTCGACGGCGGCAACCAGGTGGCCACCGACGTCGCCGCGTACGTGCGCGAGCATCGCGACCGGTACGGCGTGATCGTCACGACGCAGGACTGGCACGTCGACCCCGGCCCCCACTTCAGCGACCACCCCGACTTCGTGGACTCGTGGCCGCCGCACGGGATCGCCGGGTCCCCGAACGCGGAGCTGCACCCGGCGCTCGCCGGCCTCGCCGCCGACGCCTCCGTCAAGAAGGGCCAGTTCGACCCCGGCTACTCGGGCTTCGACGGCGTCGAGTCGTCCGGCCGCACGCTCGAGCAGCTGCTGCGCGACGGGGAGGTGGACGGCGTCGACGTCGTCGGCCTGGTGCTGTCGCACTGCGTGAAGCACACGGCGCTGGACGCGGCGAGCCGCGGCTGGCGCACGAGGGTGCTGACGGACCTCACGGTCCCGGTCACCCCGGAGCAGGGCGAGCAGGCTCGCGAGGAGCTGACGGCGGCGGGCGTGGAGCTGCTCCCGTCGTCGACGCTCTGACCGCGAGATAGAGCGCGGCCGCGCGAGATAGAACGGGCGAGCGCGAGATAGCGCGGGCGCCCACGAGATAGACCGAGCGAGCGCGAGATAGAGCGGGCGGCCGCGAGATAGCGCCCGAACGCGCGCTCACTCGCCGCGCTGCGCTCCATCTCGCGGGCAGACGCTCTATCTCGCGGTGCCGGGCTCTATCTCGCGGGGCCGGGCTCTATCTCGCGGGCGCCAGCGCTAGCTCGCGCTCGATCGCGCTATCTCGCGGGGACGGTCAGCGGGCCGCCAGCGCCGCGTTGTAGAGGTCGCGCCGGCTCACGCCCGTCGACGCCGCGACGTCCGCCGCGACCTCCTTGAGGCGCTCCCCCGCCGCGACGCGTGACAGCACCTCGGCGACCAGGTCCTCCTGCGACGGCGCCGCCACCGCGGGCGCTCCGCCCACCACGACGCAGATCTCCCCGCGCAGGCCGGGGCCGCCGTCGGCGGAGCGCGCCTCGACCTCGGCCACGAGCGTGCCCAGCGGGCCGCGCAGCACCTCTTCGTACGTCTTGGTCAGCTCGCGGCACACGGCCGCCGGGCGCGTGTCGCCGAACGCCGCCGCCATCGCTGCGAGCGTGGCGCCGATCCGGTGCGGTGCCTCGAAGAACACCATGGTGCGCGTCTCGGCGGCCAGCGCCCCGAAGGCCCGCGACCGGTCGCCGGGCTTGCGCGGCGCGAACCCCTCGAACGTGAACCGGTCGGTCGGCAGCCCGGACAGCGCGAGCGCCGTGAGCACGGCCGAGGGCCCCGGCGCCGCGGTGACCCGCACCCCCCGCTCCACGGCCCGCGCCACGGCGCGGAACCCCGGGTCGGAGACGGCGGGCATGCCCGCGTCGGTCACCACCACGACGGTGCCGCCGCCGTCGACGACGTCGAGCAGCTCGTCGGCGCGCGCCACCTCGTTGTGCTCGTAGTACGACACGACGCGGCCGGTCACGGTCACGCCGAGGCGGTCGGCGAGGGCGTGCAGCCGGCGGGTGTCCTCCGCGGCGACGACGTCGGCCGTCGCGAGCAGGCGCCGCAGGCGGGGCGAGGCGTCCTCCGAGTTGCCGATGGGGGTCGCCGCGAGCACGAGTGCCCCGGCGTCGTCCGGCGTCGCCTTGGCGTCACCCAAAGGGGAGGTCATGGTTCCTACCATCCCACGCCTCTACGATGCCCCCGTGACCGACCCCCTGGACGCCCGGCCCGGGCCCGCCCCCGGCGGGCAGGCCTTCCCCACGGCAGAGTCGCCCCTCGTGGGGGCGCCGCCGCCCGTCCGCGCCAAGGACTTCCAGTACCTCGGCGAGGTCAGCGCCCCGGACCCCGCGCCGGAGCCGGACCCCGCGGACGCCGTGCCCACCCGGGAACGACTGCTGACCGCCCTGCTGGGCCGCCGCCGGCTCGCGCTCGGCACCTCGCCGAACGAGCGCCTCTACGGCTGGCTCGGCACGTTCGCCGTGGTCACGCTCGCGGCGTTCCTGCGGCTGTGGAACCTGGGCCGCCCGCACAAGCTGGTGTTCGACGAGACGTACTACGTCAAGGACGCCTTCACCCTGTGGCGCCTGGGCTTCGAGGCGCAGTGGCCCAACAACCCGAACCCCGCGTTCGAGGCCGGGCACGTCACCACGTATCTCGACCAGGCCGCGTACGTGGTGCACCCGCAGGTCGGCAAGTGGCTGATCGGGCTGGGGATCGAGCTGGGCGGGGGTGCGACGTCGTCGACGGCGTGGCGCCTGATGAACGCGATCGTCGGCATCGTTGCGGTGCTGCTGGTGGTGCGGATCGCCCGCCGCCTGTTCTCCTCGACGGCGATGGGCCTGGTCGCGGGCCTGTTCATGGCCGTGGACGGCACGTCGATCGTGCACTCGCGCGTCGCGCTGCTCGACCAGTACGTCATGTTCTTCGTGCTGGTCGCGTTCGGCTGCCTGCTGCTGGACCGGGAGCAGGCCCGACGCCGGCTCGCCGAACGGGTGGCCGCGATCGTCGACGCCGGCGGGAGCATCGACCGGTACGGGCCGCGCCTCGGGTTCCGCTGGTGGCGCCTGGCCGCGGGCGTCAGCCTGGGCCTGGCGTGCGGCGTCAAGTGGTCGGGCCTCTGGTTCGTCGCCGTGTTCGGGATCCTCACGGTCCTCTGGGACCTCGCCGCCCGACGCGCCGCCGGCATCGGCCGCTGGTGGGAGGACGGCCTGCTGGCCGACGGCCTCCCCGCGTTCCTGCAGCTCGTCCCCACGGCGATCGTCGTCTACGTCGCGAGCTGGTGGTCGTGGTTCGCGACGCCGGGCGCGTACATGCGCCAGTGGGCGGCCCAGAACCCGGGCCAGGGCATCACCTGGCTGCCCGACACCCTGCGCTCCTGGGTGCAGTACCACGTCCAGATGTGGGACTTCCACACCACCCTGGTGTCCGACCACGCGTACAAGTCCAACCCGCTGGGCTGGATCATCCAGTGGCGCCCGACGTCGTTCTACTGGGAGCGCACCGACGGCACCACGCCCGGCTGCTCCAGCGACTGCGCCTCGGCGATCACGTCGATCGGCAACCCGCTGCTCTGGTGGCTGGCGGCTGCGGCGATCATCGCCGTCATCGTGCTGGGCATCCAGCGTCGTGACTGGCGGGCGCTGGCCGTGCTGTCCGGCACCATCGCCGGCTGGGTGCCGTGGGTGGTCACCTACCAGGACACGCACCGCACCGTGTTCACCTTCTACACGATCGCGTTCACGCCGTTCGTGATCTTCACGCTCTGCTACGTGGGCGTCGTGGCGCTGGAACACTTCGAGGGCCGCGCCCGCGAACGACGGCGCGTGGTCATCGCGATCGCCACGGTGACGGTAGCGATCGTCGTGGTGTCTGCGGCGTTCTACCCGATCTGGACGGCGCAGCAGGTGCCGTTCGAGTACTGGCGCTCGCTCATGTGGCTGCGCAGCTGGATCTAAGGCCTAGCGTGGGTCTCGAGGTGGCGCACGCCACCTCGAGACCACGACCATGCCGGGTGCCCTCCGCAAGCTCCTCCGTCCCCCGTCCGCGCGGGTGACCAACCTGACGCTCCTCGTCGCGCTGCTGCTGGCGTTCGCCACGGGCGTCGGGGCGGTCGCGACGGGGTCGCCGCGCGGGCGCTGGATCGTGGTCGCGCACGGGATCGCGGGCATCGCGATCGTCCTGCTCGTCCCGTGGAAGGGCCGCGTCGTCCGGCACGGGATGCACCGTTCGGGAGCGGGGCGTTGGCCGTCCGTGCTGCTCGGGGTGCTGGTGGTGATCACCGTCGTCGTCGGCCTCGGCTACGCCACGGGCGTGGTCCGGTCGATCGCCGGCCAGTACGGCCTGTGGGTGCATGTCGCGGCGGCGCTCGCGCTGGCGCCGCTGCTCCTGTGGCACGTCGTCGCCCGCCCCGTGAAGCCGCGCAAGACCGACCTGTCGCGCCGCGTCCTGCTGCGGGCCGGCCTGATCGGCTCCGCCGCGGCGGTGCTCTGGCTCGCCGTCGACCGGGCGGTGCGCCTCGCCGAGCTGCCCGGCGCGCGACGGCGCTTCACCGGCTCGTACGAGATCGGGTCCTTCCAGCCGGCGGCCGCGCCGAGCACGACCTGGCTCGACGACACCACGCCGACGATCGACCCGGCCCGCTGGCGGCTCACGGTCGCCGACCTGTCGGGGCACAGCCACGAGCTGACGCTGGCCGACCTGACCGCGCACTCGACGCGGCTTCGCGCGACGCTCGACTGCACGTCCGGCTGGTTCACGGAGCACGACTGGGACGGGGTCCCCGTGTCGGACCTGATCCCCGACACCACCGGCGCGAACAGCCTGCTGGTCCACTCCGTGACCGGGTACCAGATCCGGTTCCCCGTGACCGAGCTCGACTCGCTGCTGCTCGCCACCGGCGTCGACGGGCAGCCGCTGGCCGCGCGCAACGGGTACCCCCTGCGGCTCGTGGCGCCCCGCCGGCGGGGGTTCTGGTGGGTCAAGTGGGTCGACCGCCTGGAGCTCCAGACCGCGCCCGCCTGGTGGCAGCCGCCGTTCCCGGTGACGTGAGCGTCCGACGTCCCTAGGGTCTCGCCCACGCGACCTGCGGCGTCGGGTGCCACGCCCAGCCCTGCGCGTCCCACGCGCGAGGGTGGGCCGCGACCCGGTCGCGGAACCCCTCCCAGCCCCGGCCTCCCGCCGCGGTCCAGGCCACCTCGGCGAGCGCCGGGAGCCGGGGCAGAAGCATGGAGAAGAGGTGGTCGGGGGTCTCGACCGTCTCGGTCCACAGGGCCGCCGCGACGCCCTCGACGGCGTCGGCGGGCAGGCCGGGCACGGCGGTCTCGGGGTCCCAGTCGTAGGCGTCGCGCAGCTCGACGTAGCCCATCCAGTCGAGCCCGATGGGGTGCGCGGCGTCGTACTTCATGTCGCAGTAGGCGCGCGACGCCGGGGACATGACGAACCGCGCGCCCGCGGCGGCGGCGCGCAGGAACGGTGCGGCGTCGGCGCGCGGGTCCCAGAACTGCAGCAGCGTGCCGGACCCCGCCGCGGGGGCGGCCTCCTGCCAGGCGACGGGCGTCTTGCCGGCGGCGCGGACGGCGTCGAGCGCGAGCCCCACGAGCGCGGCGTACTCGGGCGCGTCGAGGCTGAGCGCCTCGTCGCCGCCCACGTGCACGTGCGGGCCGAGCGTCATGGCGGCGACGTCGCCCAGCACGTCGCGGACGAAGGGCGCGGTGGCCGGGTTGTCGATCCACAGGCGGGAGAACCCGACCTCGATGCCGCCGTAGGCGGGCACGGGCTGCCCGTCGGGGCGCAGCTCGCCGAGGGCGTGGCAGGCGGCGTTCGTGTGCCCGGGCAGGTCGATCTCGGGCACGATCTCGACGAACCGCGCGGCGGCGTACTCCTGCAGGTCGCGGAACTCCTCGGCGGTGAGGAACCCGCGCGTGCCCTCGGCCACCGGGCCGCCCACCTGGGTGCCCCCGGACACCGCGGTGAGCGCGGGGCGCGAGGGGATCTCGAGCCGCCAGCCCTGGTCGTCGGTGAGGTGCAGGTGCAGCACGCGCAGCTTGTACGCCCCGGCCAGGTCGACCACGCGCCGCAGCACGTCGGGCCCGAACCAGTGCCGCACCACGTCGAGGGTCAGCCCCCGCCACGGGTAGCGGGGGGCGTCGTGCACGACGACGGCGGGCGCCGTGAGCTCGCGCGTGACCAGCTGCGCGAACGTGCGCAGGCCGTGCAGCAGCCCGACGGGCCGGGCGGCCACGACGGTGACGCCGTCGGGCCGCACCTCGAGCGTGTACGCCTCGGGCTCGGGGCGTGCGCCGGGTTCGTCGTCGCGGAGCACCAGCTCGACGACGGTCCACTCCCCCACCTCGAGGTCGCCGCCGCCGGCCACCGTCACGCCGAGCGGGCTGAGCAGCTCGGCGGCGAGCAGGGTCCAGCGCAGCGGGTCCGGGGAGACGACGTGCACGGCCGACACCCCGACCCTGCCCTCCCCCTGCTCGACCGCCGCCGGCCACGGGACCAGCGGCAGCCGGGGGCTCACGGGGTGACCTCGAGCGCCGCGGCGTCCACGACGGCGACCTGCGGCGGCACCGTCAGCCCGCCGACCCCGGTCACGGCGGTGTCGAGCGAGTGCACGGCCAGCAGCACCTGCGGCAGCGAGCCCTTGACGGTCAGCTCGGCGAGGTGGTCGACGACGGCCTGGAGCTCGGCGACGTCGACCTGGCCACCGCGCACCAGACCGGCGCCCGAGCGCCGCTGCTCGGGGTGCACCAGCACGCCGACGCCGCCCTGGGCGAGCAGCGGGTCGAGCGCCTTGACCTGGTCGAGCAGCGCGACGCTGCCGCCGTCGAGCTCGAGCACCACGTACCGGCCGTCCTTCTTTGCCTGCTCGACCACGGGCGTGAGCGCGTCGAGCGTCTCGGCGCGCAGGTACGTGCCGTCGGGGCCGGCGGTCCACTGCCGGGTGGCGGCACGCAGCACGAGCGTGGGCACCACGGGCACGGTGCCCGGCGCGGGCTGCGCGTCGGTGGCGGCCAGGCGGCCGGCGGCCTCGCCCACGCGCGCCTCCACGGCGTCGAACCGGGCGGGCTGCACACGCTGGTTGCCGGTGGGCAGCAGGCTGCCGCGGTCGGCGGAGGCCACCTGCCAGGCGAACGTGGCGGGCGAGGCGAAGCCGGGCCCGACACCCACGACGGTGAGGGCCTGCGCGTCGGCGAGAGTGCGCACCATGGCGCCCGACGCGCCCGGGTCGCCGCCCGGCACGTCCAGGGTCACGGCGCCGGCGGCGCGCAGGGTGGCCAGCGCGGCCTCCTGGCCGGGGTGCGGGTCGACGAGCGCGAGCACCTCGGTGAGCAGCTTCGGGCTGCCCGTCGGGGCGGCGTCGCCCAGCTGGTCGAGCAGCTCGGTGTAGCGGTGATGGTCGATGGCCCGGGCGTCGCCGTCGGTCGCTCCCATGTCGGTGCCGTCCTGGGCGCCGCCCGCGACCACGGACTCGGGGTCGAGCCGCACCACGCGGAGCCCGGCGGCGCGCGCGGCCTCCTCGGCCGACGGCTCCCGCACCTGCGAGCTGCCCTGCACGGCGGCGAGCTCGTCCGGGTCCTCCTCGACCACCACCGCGACGCGGGCGCCCAGGCGCTTCGCCTCGCTGCTCACGGCCCGGTCCGCCGGCCCGTCGGCCAGCAGGGCGGGGGCGTGGAGGGCGGTCGCGACGGCGCCGAGCGCGCGGGCCGCGTCGGCGTCGTCGCGCGCGGCCACCACGAGGATCGGGGACTGCGTGAACACCAGGCGGCTGGCGGCAAGCGCGAGCTCCGCCGGGTCGGTCGTGGGCAGGGTGACCGTGGACGCGCCGAGGTCGGTGTCGACGCCCACGGCGGCCGCGAGCGAGGGCGTCGGGGCGGCGTCGTCCGGCGTCCCGGTGCAGGCCGCGAGGCCTCCCACCAGCCCGAAGGCGAGCACCGCGGCCGAGACTGCGGTCAGGGCGCGGCGGGCGGGTCGGGTCTGGCGGGGATCCACGGCACCCATCCTTCCCCATCGGCGGTGCACCCCGCGACGGGATGCGCGCGCTGTCAGAAGTCCTCGCGCAACGCGTACCGGTCGCCGGGCGGGCCCTCGGGCTGGTCCAGGTCGACCGCCCAGCCCGCGCCCTCGAGCGTGCGCACCACCCGGGCGATGTCGGCTTCGCTGGGCCGTTCGAGGATGCGGCGCTGCATGGCGTCGATGACGGCGTCCCGGCTGACGGGCTCCGGCTCCTCCTCGATGAGCGCTCCGACGATGGCGTCCACCTCGGCGTCGGTGAGCCTGCGGTGCAGCACCTCCAGGAGCGGGATGTAGTCCTGCCCCGGGATGCCGTCCTGGTAGCCCCGGCGCAGCCAGGTCAGGATCCTCTGCAGCCTGCCTTCGCTCTCCGGCATGGTCATCCCCCGAAGATCTGCTTGCCGAGCACGATGACGACGATCCCGAAGACCGCCACGAGGAAGCAGAGCCCGAAGCAGAGCCACGCGAGCACGCGCCCGGCCGCCGTGGTGGGCGGGGGGTCGTCGGACTCCGGGTCGAACGGGTGGCCGGGCGGTACCTGCGCGAGCGCGCGCATGCCGAGGGCGAACAGCGCCGGCAGCCCGGCGCCGAACAGCACCCCGACGCCGAGGACCACGAGCGCGGAGCGCCCGATCGAGGCGAGGTCGATGTCCATCCCTGGCCCCTCCTTCCTGAGCTTCAGTCGAGCACGGTGGCGGCCGGCGGCTCGGCCGGCTCCCACTCGTCGTTGACGTTGTGGGCCGAGACGGCGGTGCGGCGGGAGTGGAGGTACATCCACCCGGACAGCACCATGAGGATCAGGAACACCACGATGACGCCGGCGAGCCCGCCGAGCGCGTTCTCGATGGCCCAGCACAGTGCACCGACGACTCCGGCCGCCGGCAGCGTGATGAGCCAGGCGATGGCCATGCGCCCGGCGACCGACCAGCGCACCTCGGCGCCGCGGCCCAGGCCGGTGCCGAGGATCGAGCCGGTGGCGACGTGCGTGGTCGACAGCGGCAGGCCCAGGTGGCTGGACGTGAGGATGATGGCGGCGCTCGACGCCTCGGCGGCCAGGCCCTGCGGCGGCGCGATCTCGACGAGGCCCTTGCCGAGGGTGCGGATCACGCGCCAGCCGCCCAGGTAGGTGCCCAGCGCGATGGCGAGCGCGCAGGCGCCCTTGACCCAGAACGGGATGGCGTCGTCGGGCGTGAGCGCCTGGTGGGCCACGAGGGCGAGGAACACGACGCCCATCGTCTTCTGCGCGTCGTTGGTGCCGTGGGCGAGAGAGACGAGCGACGCCGAGCCGATCTGCCCCCACCGGAACCCGCGGTCCTCGACGTGCCGCGGCACGCGCGCGGTGATCCGGTAGATGAGCCACGTGCCGATGGCCGCCACGATCGCGGCGATCACGGGCGACAGCACTGCGGGGATGATCACCTTGCCGACGGTGCTGCCCCACTTGACGCCGCTCTCGCCGTTGACGATGCCCCAGATGAGCGCCGCCCCGATGAGCCCGCCGAACAGCGCGTGGCTGGACGACGACGGCAGCCCCAGCAGCCACGTCAGCAGGTTCCAGATGATGCCGCCCACCAGGCCCGCGAAGACGATGAACATGAGCGCCTGGCCCTCGGCGTGCGACAGGTCGACGACGTCGCCGCCCACCGTCTTGGCCACCTGGATCGACAGGAACGCGCCGACCAGGTTGAGCACGGCCGACAGCAGCACCGCGACCCGGGGCGGCAGTGCCCTGGTGGCGATCGAGGTCGCCATCGCGTTGCCGGTGTCATGGAACCCGTTGGTGAAGTCGAACAGCAGCGCTGTGCCCACGACGAGGACGAGGACGGTGGTCTCTTCCACGGTGTCCATGGTGGACCGTCGGGGCCGATCACGAGAGTCGAGCAGCGCCTGGGGGCCACGTGTTCATGGCCACACCGCCGCACGGCGGGTGGCCAGGCGCACGTCACACCCCATTCCGCGCCTGCGGGCCGCTAGCCCTGTTCACCTCGCGCCTGCGGCCCTAGTGTTCCGCTCATGCCGAAGATGAGGGTCAAGGACGCGGCGGTCCACCTGGGCGTCAGCGACGACACGGTGCGCCGCTGGGTCGACCGCGGGCTGCTCGCGTCGTCGAACGACGACGCCGGCCGCATGGTGGTCGACGGGTACGAGGTGGCCATGGTGGCGCGCCAGCACGCGACGCCGCCGGAGCTGCCGGCCGGGCTGGCGAGCTCGGCGCGGAACCGGTTCGTGGGGCTGGTGACCGACATCCGCACCGACACCGTGATGGCGCAGGTCGAGCTCCAGTGCGGGCCCTTCCGGGTGGTGTCGCTCATGAGCAGCGAGGCGGTACGCGACCTGGGCCTGGAGCTGGGCTCCTCGGCGGTCGCGACGATCAAGTCGACCCATGTGGTGGTCGAGACGGACAAGCACGACAAGGAGACGGCGTGAACAGGCGAGCTCTCGTGGCAGCCCCCATCCTGGCGGTCCTGGCGATGGTGCTGACGGCGTGCGGCGGCGGGTCGGCGGGCGCGGGCGGCACCGGCGGGTCGCCGAGCGCCGCCCCGAAGACGCTGACCGTCTTCGCCGCGGCGTCCCTCCAGGGGGTCTTCGAGCAGCTCGGGCACCAGTTCGAGACGGACCACCCCGGCGTCACGGTCACCTTCAGCTTCGCGGGGTCGTCCGACCTCGTGTCCCAGATCCAGCAGGGCGCCCCGGCCGACGTGTTCGCCTCGGCCGACGCCAAGAACATGGACAAGCTGACGACGGCCAAGCTGGTCGACGGCGACCCCGTGAACTTCGCGTCGAACACCCTCGAGATCGCCGTGCCCGCGGGCAACCCCGCGGGGATCACCTCGTTCGCCGACCTGGCCAAGCCGGGTGTCGCGCTCGTGGTCTGCGCCCCCCAGGTGCCGTGCGGCAGCGCCACCGTCAAGGTCGAGCAGGCGGCCGGCGTGACCCTCAAGCCCGTCAGCGAGGAGCAGTCCGTCACCGACGTGCTCACCAAGGTGGAGACCGGCGAGGCCGACGCCGGGCTGGTCTACGTGACCGACGTCAAGGGCGCCGGCAGCAAGGTCGAGGGCGTCCCGTTCCCCGAGTCGAGCGGGGCGGTCAACACCTACCCGATCGCCACGGTCGCGGGTGCGGCCCAGCCGGAGCTGGCGCGGGAGTTCGTCGCGTTCGTGACCGGCTCGCACGGGCAGGACGCCCTCGCGGCCGCCGGGTTCGCCAAGCCCTGACGACCACCCGCTCGGCGGTCACGCCGGCCGCACGTGCCGGTGGCCGTCGAGCGGGTACGCGGGCGGGTCGGCGGGCAGCACGGCCCGCAGCGCGAACCCGCACTTCTGCGCGACGCGGCACGAGGCGGCGTTGTCCACCTGGTGCAGCAGGTCCAGGTGCCCGAGCGCGGGGAACGTCGCGAACGCCCACGCGGCCAGGGCGTCCACCGCGCGCGGCGCCACCGCGCGACCCCGGGCGGGCGCCGCGGTCCAGTACCCGACCTCGGCGCCCGTCGCGCCCGGCGCCATGCCCTTGAGCACGACGTGCCCCACGATCGCGTCCGCCTCGGGCTCGACGACGGCGAACCCCAGGGACCGGCCCGTCTCCCACCCAAGCCGCCTGCCCTCGATCCACCGCGCAGCGCCCGCCTCGTCGTCCACCGACGCGCTCGTCCACCGGCGCAGGGCGGCGTCCCTGGAGATCTCGACCAGCGCCGGGGCGTCGGCGGGACGCCACGGGCGCAGAAGCAGCGCGCCGCCGTCCACCTCGACCTCGGTGCCGGCCGGGTCCACGGCGCGCCAAGCCCGGGTCAGTGCGCCAGCCCGATCTGGCGTCGCCCGGCGACGGCCGCGAGCGCCGCCGCCGCCGCGAGCAGCACGACGGTCGCGACCCAGCTCGGCACGAAAGGCGTGGCGACCAGCCCCTGGTCGCCCGAGACCACGCCGGGGTCGCCCGCGCGGACGCTCAGGCCCCAGGCCAGCGCGAGCACCGCCGTCGCGCCCATGCCGACGGCCAGCACCACGAGCGCCACGGGTCGCAGCCGCGCGGGCTGCTCGGCGGGCACGCGGCGCAGCACGGCGCTCGCCGCCCAGGCGGTCGCCGCGACCACGCCGACGCCGGCGAGCACCACGACCGCGACGACCGCGAGGTTGGCGCCGGAGTGGACGCCGCCGGGCTGGCCCACGGCCCGCAGGGCACGCACGACGCCGAACCAGGCGGCGGCCCCCACGACGGGGACGGCGACGTAGCCCCACGCCCGCCGGTCGCGGCCGCGCAGCAGCGCGACGCCGGTCGGGGCGGTGGCGACCAGCAGCGCGAGCATCGACACCGCGGCGGCGGCCACGAGCCACGCGCGCAGGGCGTCGGCGGTGGAGCCGCCGGCGCCGGTGAGGTCCTCGGAGAGCTTCTGGAAGGCGATCCCGGCCACGGTGAACAGCCCGACGGCCCACACGGCCGTGGTCATGGGAGAACGAGCGGACATCTGGAGACCTCCGGGGGCGAGCTGCGCGCGCAGGGCGCCGTGCAGCGAGTCGAGGATCAGCAGGGGGTGGCGCTGGACGCGCAGGTCGCACAGGAGCTGGCCGTACTCCGGCCCGTACCGGCGCCGCCAGCCGCTCGGGTAGCAGGCGAGCAGCAGGCGCACGACGCGGGGGTCGCCGGTCATGCCGGCACCGTGCCCAGCCGGTGGAGGCTGAGCGTCGCGAGGTGCTGCATCCGGCTCGACTGGGCGGAGAGCTCGGCCGCGCCGGCGGGCGTGAGGCGGTAGGGCCGGCGCCGGCCCTCGGCGGGCAGGCCCTCGATCAGGCCCTGCGCCTCGAGCCGGCCCAGGGCCGCGTAGAGGGTGCCCGGCCCGAGGCGCACGCCCACATGGTCGGCCACGTCCGTGGTGATCGCGTACCCGTGCTTGTCGCCGTCGGCCAGGCTGGCCAGCACCAGCAGACCTGGCTCGGCCCAGCGGCCCAGCTCGTCGCCCATGGTTCCTCCGTTCGTCGTTATATCGCCGAACGTACTACGCGGGACGGAGCAGCGCCAGCGGTCCAGCGCCACTGTCCTCCGTATTCGAACACCTGTTCTATCCTAGACACATGGTCGACCGAGTGCCCGTGCGCGACTCCCCGGAGGAGGCTCCCCGGCGCCAGCGCGACAACGCGCAGGTGACGCGCCCGGAGACGCCGCTGCCCGTCCGCGTCTGGGTCACCCAGCGGCAGACGGGCGCGTTCGAGGCCGACGGCATCGCCGTCGCGTGGACCGACCGTCAGGTCGAGGTTCGGTACAGCGACCCGCACGGCCGTGAGGGGTTCGTGTGGGTGTGGGCCAGCGCGGTCACGCGCCGCCCGGCGAGCTGAGCCCGGCTCAGGCCTGGGGCACGTGGCCCCGCCGGCGCACCATCCGCCAGTGGTTGGTGTCGTCGACCCGCTCCAGCTCGATCTTGTCGAGCACGGCCTCGGCGAGCGGCAGCCCGCGCCCCGACTCGGCGTCCTCGCCGGGCATCGCGGCGCCCATGCCGGGCGTGAACTCCTGGCCCGTGTCGTACAGCTCGGCGGCGATCCGCTCGTCGTCGATCGAAAGCTCCAGGCGCCAGCGCACCTCGCCCTCCGGCTTGCCGTACTCGACCACGTTGTTCGCGATCTCGATCACGGCCGTCTCGAAGAGCATGACGTCCGTGGGGTCGACGTCGGGGTGGTCGGCCGCGGCCTGCGCGAGCAGCGCGTGCACCGTGTCGAGCTCCTCGGGCACGGCGAACCCCTCGGCGACGTAGGTCTCGTCGTCCTCACCAGCCATGGCGGGCCTCCTCCACCGTCGCGTACGGGGAGAGGATCCGGTCCAGGTTCGTCAGCTTGAGCACCGCCTTGACCTGGTCCCCCGCGGCGGCGATCCGCAGGTCCCCGCCCTGCTGGCGCGCGGCCTTGAGGCCGCCGATCAGCGCGCCCAGCCCCGACGAGTCGATGAAGTCCACCGCCGACAGGTCGACGACGATCCGCGCCTTGCCCTCCCGCACCAGGTCGTCGATGCGCGCCTTGAGCGGCGGGGCCGAGACCAGGTTGAACTTGCCCTCGGGCACGAGCGCCACATAGCCGCCTGCGTCCTTCTCCTCGTAGAACATGCGTCCACCCGCTCCTTCACGTCTCGGCAGGCCGGCCCAGGGCCGCCTGGGTGTTCACGATCGGTCCTCGCCGGTCCTGCGCGCCACGACGGCGGTGACGTCGTCCGTGGCGTCGTGGCTCACCGCGTAGTCGACGACGATGTCGACGATCTCCGCGCAGCTCAGCCCCGGGTCCAGGATCGCCGGGAGCTTGGTCAGCGCGACGTCGTAGTCGTCGCCCAGCACGTCGAACACGCCGTCGGACACGATCACCAGCAGCTCGTCCTCCGCGAGGGTGTCGGAGGCCTGCATCCACGTGTCCTCGATGAACGTGCCCAGCGGCAGGTACTCCTGGATCAGCCGCCGCGGCCCGCGCGGGCCGGCGATGATCGCGAGCCCGTGACCCGCGTCGACGTAGCTGAGCCGGCCGCTGGCCGGGTCGACGCGGCCCGCCCACAGGGTGCTGAACCGGCCGTTGGCCTCGAGGTCGTGCCGGGTGGTCTGCGACGTGCTGCGCACGGCCCCGCCGATGTCGTAGTACCGCGAGTGGCCGCGCAGCACGGCCCGCACCTCGGAGGCGATGAGCGACGCCGGCAGGCCCTTGCCCATGACGTCGCCGAGCACCACCTGGAGCTGCCGGTCGCCGTACCGGTCGTCGATCACCAGCCAGTCGTAGAAGTCGCCGCCGGCCTCCCGGGCGGGCTGCACGCGCCCGGCCACCTCGATGCCGGGCAGGTCGGGCGGCTCGCTGGGCAGCATGAGGCGCTGCACCTGGCCGGCCAGCGCCATCTCCTCCTGGACGGCCAGCTCGCGCTCCAGCACCGCGCCCAGGTCGCCGAGCATCTCGCGCTGCGTGCGCCCCAGCTCACGCGGCACCAGGTCGAAGATGCACAGCGTGCCGATGGCCTGCCCGCTCTGCCCATGCACGGGCACGCCGGCGTAGAACCGCACGCGGGGTGGACCCGCGACGGCCGGGATCGAGGCGAACCGGGGGTCCTCGCGCAGGTCGCGCACCTCGAGGATCTCGTCCTGGCCCACGGTGACGCGGCAGACGGACTCCTCCACCGGGATCGAGCCGGTCGGGTACCCCACCGAGGCCACCGTGTACTGCGACTCCGTGCCGACCAGGTTGAGCGCCGCGATCGGCGCGCCGAAGATCGCCTGCGCCAGGCGCACCACGCGGTCGTACCGCTCGGCGGGCGCCTTGGCCAACGCCTCGGCCTCGAGCCGGCCGGAGCTGGGTTCCAGGGGCACGGCGCGCCTCAGGCGGTCGCGTCGGCGTCGAGGATCGGCTCGATGTCGAGCACGGAGCGCCGCGTCGCGGCCCACCCCATGCCCAGCGACGTGCGCCGGTCGGTGATCAGCACGACGACGGCCTCGGGGTTGTTGGGCAGCACCATCATGAAGTGGATGGTGTGCCGGGTCGTCATCTGCACCTCCTCCATGAGGCGCTCGCTCGGCACGCCGCGGCGGGCCGAGATCAGGTCCTCCACGTGCCGCACCGTCTTGCCGCGGAACATCTCGACGGCGGCCGCAGCCACGGCCTCGAGGTACTCGGCCGTGAAGTACGGGACGTTGTGCGCGACCCCCATCAGCTCGCCGGTGCGCATGTCCGCGACGGCGCAGCCGAGCGCGCCGTCCACCCCGTCGACCACTGACCGCATGACGTCGTCGAGCCTGCTCACGCCACCGACAGTAGGAGCCGCAGCGCCCTGACGCGCGGGGAACGCGGCCCCCGGCGCCCTGTGACGGGCACCCCGGGCGGGACGCGCGGCAACCACCGAGGGCGTGGCGCCGAACAACCCCGGCCGTGTCGCCCTGTGCCCCGCCAGGCAACGGTCGGGACACCGCGCGTGCGTGGTTTCACGCAGACCGGCCGGGGGCGGCGTCCTCGGCGGCCTGAGATGAGGCATGCGACCCACCGGTCGCGGGTCCCGATCCAGATTGGAAAACCCATGAAGAAGCTTCGCGCAGGGGGCATTGTCGCCCTCGCGACGACGACCGCCCTCATCGCTGCAGCCTGTGGCAGCGGGTCGGGCGGCACCGGCGGCGCCACCGCCTCCGGCGACAACGTGACGATCACCTGGTGGCACAACGGCACCGGTGACCCCCTCCTCTCCTTCTGGGAGGACGTGGCCAAGGAGTTCGAGGCCAAGAACCCGCACGTCACGATCAACGTCACGGCGTACCAGAACGAGGAGCTCCGTAACACGGTCCTCCCCAACGCCTTCACGGGCGGCAACGCTCCCGACCTGTTCCAGAGCTGGGGCGGCGGCGAGCTGGCCCAGTGGGCCAAGGACGGCATCGTCAAGGACCTGACGGACCTCGCGGCCGACACGGTCAAGGCGATCGGCACCCCCGCCACCGCGTGGCAGGTGGACGGCAAGACCTACGGTCTGCCCTACACCTTCGGCCCCGCCGGCTTCTGGGTGAACCTGGACCTGTGGGAGCAGGCCGGCCTGGACAAGGCCAACTTCCCCACCACGTGGGACGAGCTGTTCAGCGCCTGGACGCAGCTGAAGGACCACAACATCACGCCGGTGGCCGTGGGTGGCCTCGACGGCTGGCCGGCCGCGCACTGGTGGTACCACACCGCGGTGTCGACGGTCTCGGCCGAGGGCTTCCAGAAGGCCATGGCGGACGGCGACTTCTCCGACCCGCAGTGGGCCCTCGTCGGCTCGAACCTCCAGACCATCCTGGACGCGCACGCGTTCAACCAGGGCTGGGAGGCCACCTCGGCCCAGCAGGGTGCCGCGTCGTCGGCAGGCATGGTCGCGCTCGGCCAGGCCACGATGGAGCTCATGGGCGTCTGGAACGGCGGCGTCATGGGCGGCATCTACAACGAGCAGAAGGGTCTCGCCCAGGACTCGCAGGAGCTCCAGGAGAACCACCTCGGCTGGTTCCCGTTCCCGGCGTTCTCGAACGGTCAGGGTGACGGCCGCATCCTCGGTGGTGGCGACGGCTTCTCCGTCCACGCCAACGCCCCGGCGGAGACGGTCGACTTCCTCGAGTACATCCTCTCGGAGGACGTGCAGCGTCGTTACGTCGCGCTCGGCAACTCGCCGGCGCTCGCCAAGCTCGGTGCTGAGATCAAGGACCCGGCCCAGGCCGCGGCCCAGAAGGCTCTCGCCGACGCCTCCGGTGTCCAGCTCTGGCTCGACACCGCCTTCGGCCCGGCTGTCGCCACGCCGATGAACAACGCGATCGTGGCCTTCATGCAGGGCCAGGGCTCGGCCGACCAGGTCATCTCCGCCATCTCTGGCGCGATGAAGGGCTGACCTCGTGTCGAACCCGGTCGTCACGGTCGACCCCCGGGTGGCGAAGGCCACCCGGGGGTCTACCCCGAACGCCAGCAAGGCGAAGCGCGCACGGCGCTGGCGAGAACGGCTCGAGGTGATCGGGTTCACCGGTCCCGCGCTGCTGGTCTTCGTCCTCTTCGTCTTCGTCCCGATCGGCTACGCCATCGTCCTGTCGCTGTTCGACGGCACGCCGACCGCTCCGATCCGTAACTTCGTCGGGTTCCAGAACTTCACCGAGATCTTCACCACCGGACGTGGCGAGACCCTCGGCCAGCCCTGGTTCTGGAACGCGGTGCGCAACAACTTCATCATCGCGGCGATGTCCCTGCTGATCCAGGGCCCGATCGCCATCGGTGTGGCGCTGCTGCTGAACCGCAAGATGAAGTTCCGCGGGTTCTTCCGCCTCATGATCTTCGTCCCGTACGTCCTCTCCGAGGTCATCACGGGCGTGATCTTCAGCCTCATGCTCTCGCCCCAGGGTGCGCTCAACGACTGGCTGACCCGCCTCGGGTTCGAGCAGTTCACGAACTTCATGTGGCTGATGGACACGAGCGCCGCACCTGCCGACGCCGGGTTCTTCTCGATCCTCGGGTCGCGCACCTTCTGGGCGATGTTCGCCATCCTCACGTGGAAGTACGTGGGCCTCGCGATCATCCTCTTCCTCGCCGGCCTGTCCGGTGTCCCGGAGGAGCTCAACGAGGCTGCCGCGATCGACGGTGCGTCGTGGTGGCAGACCCAGCGGAAGATCACCATCCCACTGCTGGGCCCGACTATCCGCATCTGGGCGTTCCTGTCTCTGATCGGGTCGTTCCAGCTGTTCGACATGGTGTGGATCCTGACCGGCCAGCAGCCTGGCCGTACGGGCCTGCACACCATGGCGACCTTCATGGTCGACCAGGGCATGAACCGCAACCGCGTGGGCTTCGGCTCCGCGATCGCCATCGTGCTCTTCGTGATCACGCTGATCATCGCCCTGACGTACCAGAAGTTCATTCTCAGCCGTGACATCGGAAAGGAGTCCTGAGATGGCTACCGCAACTCTCGACTCCCGTCGGATCGTCGACCAGGAGCTCAAGAAGAAGCGCGTCTTCTCCTGGAGCCAGCCGTGGGTCTACCTGGTCGCCCTCGTGGCGCTGGCCCTGTCGATCGGCCCGGTCATCTTCGTGGTGCTGGGCGGGTTCCGGACCAACCCTCAGCTGCTGCTGAACCCGGGCGGTCTGCCTGACCCGTGGGTCTGGGACAACTACGGCCAGATCCTCGACCCGTCGACGCGCTTCGGCCCGATGTTCTTCGGCCAGGTCATCGCGTCGCTCTCGATCGCGCTGCTCACCACGGCGTTCGTGGTGCTGCTCGGCGTCTCGGTGGCGTACGCCATCGCGCGGTTCAACCTGAAGTCCGGCCCGGTGCTGTTCAGCATCTTCGCCGCCGGCCTCATGTTCCCCGCGACGATCGCGATCCTGCCGACCTGGATGATCCTCCAGTCCGTGAACCTCGTGGGTACGTGGGCCGGTGTGATCATCCCTCAGGTGGCGTTCGCGCTGCCGACGACGGTCGTCATCCTGACGCCGTTCATCAAGGCCATCCCCAAGGAGCTGGAGGAGGCGGCGTCGCTCGACGGCACCTCGCGGACCGGGTTCTTCTTCCGGATCCTGCTCCCGCTCGCGAAGCCGGGCATGGTCACGGTGGGCGTGCTCGCGTTCGTCGGCTCGTGGAACGCGTACATGCTGCCGCTGTTCGTGCTCCGCGTGGGCGGCGCGCACGTGCCGATCGGCCCGTTCGACGCCTCGGTCACGCTGCCTCTGGGTGTCCAGGCGTTCCAGACGCAGTTCTCGTCGAGCACCACCATGATCATGGCGTTCACCTCCCTCGCCATGATCCCGGCGCTGATCTTCTTCCTCGCGATGGAGAAGCACATCGTCAACGGCCTCTCGGGTGCCGTGAAGGGCTGACCCGCCCGCCTGCACTACCCGGATGCCCCGCTGGTCCCACAGGACCGGCGGGGCATCCGTCGTCTCACGGGTCGGGACTTTCGTTGCCCTCGGCATCGATGGGTCCTATGATCGGATCCATGATCAGAAGCGACCGGCACACCACGCTGCTGGGTCCGCTCAAGAGGGCGCACCTCGCCGCCCGCAGCCTGGCGGACGAGGTGCTCGCACCCCACGGCATCACGATGGCCCAGTACACGCTGCTGCGGCACCTCGACGACAACCCCGGGATCTCGGGCGCCGAGCTCGCCCGCCTGGTGCGCGTCACCCCCGCCACGGTCACCGCGATGCTCACCGGGCTCGAGGCGCACGGCCTCGTCGAGCGCTGGCCGGACCCGGCCGGCGGCCGATCCGTGCTCACCCGCGCCACGCCCCCGGCCGCGGACCTCCTCGAGACCGTCTGGCCCGCCATCCAGTGGGCCGAGGCGCAGCTCCTCGAGGGCGTCGACCCGGAGGACTTCGCCGCGTTCCGGCGGGTCGTGACCGCCGTCGTCGACCACCACGCGCACCTGACTGCTCCACCTCGCCTCGGGCCCGACGTCGTCCCCGCAGCCGCACCCGCCACGAACACGCACGTCACGACACGAAAGACTGAGGCACAGGCCTGATGGCACGCTCCTCCCGCATCCACGAGATGCATCCCGAACGCTACAAGTGGGTCGCGCTCTCCAACACGACCCTCGGGTCGCTCATGGCCACGGTGACCGGCTCCATCGTGCTCATCGCGATGCCCGCGATCTTCAACGGCATCAAGCTCAACCCGCTCGACGCCGGCAACGTCAGCTACCTGCTGTGGATGATCATGGGCTTCACGCTCGTGACCGCCGTGCTGGTCACCAGCTTCGGCCGCCTGGGAGACCTGTACGGGCGCGTCCGCATCTACAACATGGGCTTCGTCGTCTTCACCATCGCCGCGATCGCCCTGTCCCTCGACCCGTACACCGGGTCGGCCGGGGCCATGTGGCTCATCATCTGGCGGCTGGTCCAGGCGGTGGGCGGCGCGATGCTGTTCGCCAACTCGACCGCGATCCTCACCGACGCCTTCCCCGCCGGGAAGCGCGGCATGGCCATGGGCATCAACCAGGTCGCCGCGATCGCCGGCACGTTCATCGGCCTGATCCTGGGCGGCGTGCTGGCCGCCATCGACTGGCGGGCCGTGTTCCTGGTCGCGGTGCCGGTGGGCATCATCGGCACCATCTGGTCGTTCGTGTCCCTCAAGGAGACCGGCCAGCGCGGCACCGGCAAGGTCGACGTCACCGGCAACCTGCTGTTCGCCGCCGGCCTGATCGCCCTGCTCGTGGCCATCACCTACGGCATCCAGCCCTACGGCGACCACACCGAGGGCTGGACCAACCCGTGGGTGCTGACCGGCATGATCGGCGGCGTCGTGCTGCTGGTGGTGTTCGTGCTCGCGGAGCGCCGGATCAAGGACCCGATGTTCGACGTGACCCTGTTCAAGATCCGCGTGTTCGCGTTCGGCAACCTGGCCTCGCTGCTCGCCGCCATCTCCCGCGGTGGCCTGCAGTTCATGCTGATCATCTGGCTGCAGGGCATCTGGCTGCCGCTGCACGGCTACTCCTACGAGTCGACGCCGCTGTGGGCCGGCATCTACCTGCTGCCGCTGACCATCGGGTTCGTGGTCTCCGGCCCGATCTCGGGCGTGCTGTCCGACAAGTTCGGGTCCTCGTTCTTCGCCCCCACCGGCCTGGCCCTGGCCGGACTCACGTTCCTGGCGCTGCTGCTCATCCCGGTGAACTTCAGCTACTGGGTGTTCGGGCTGATCATCTTCCTCAACGGCGTCGGGTCGGGCATGTTCGCCGCCCCGAACCGGTCCACGATCATGAGCTCCGTCCCGGCCTCCTCGCGCGGCTCGGCGTCGGGCATGGCGGGCACGTTCCAGAACGCCGGCAACTCGCTGTCCATCGGCATCTTCTTCTCGCTGATGATCGCGGGCCTGGCCTCGACGCTGCCCAAGACGCTCACCAACGGCCTGCTCGCCCACGGCGTGCCCGCCGAGGCGGCGCACCAGATCGGCTCGCTGCCGCCCGTCGGCTCGCTGTTCGCCGCGTTCCTCGGGTACAACCCGATCCAGTCGCTGCTCGGCCCCACGGGCATCCTCGCCAAGCTCAGCTCGTCCGACGCGGCCACGCTGACCGGCAAGGAGTTCTTCCCGCACCTCATCAGCGACCCGTTCCGCTCGGGCATCACCGTGGTGTTCGTCGCCGCGGCGATCATGAGCTTCATCGGCGCCGCCGCCGCCCTGGCCCGCGGCAAGACGGTCGCCCACGGCCGCACGCCCGTCCCGGTCGACGTCGCCGGCGCCCTCGCCGTCGACGGGGCCATCGACGCGGCGAGCGGCGAGCCCGCCCCCGCCACCTCTTCCCCGGACGGAGCCCCCGCATGACCGCCGCCCTGCTCGTGATGGACTTCCAGGCCGACATCGTCGCGCGGCTCGGGTCGCCCGACGTCGTCGCGGCGGCCGGCACCGCCGTGGACGCGGCGCGCGCCGCCGGCCTGCCGGTGCTCTGGGTGCGCGTCGCCTTCCGCGCCGGCTACCCGGAGGTGTCGCAGCGCAACCGCGCGTTCTCGCAGGCCTCGGCCCGCGGCGAAGGCTTCGCGCAGGACGCGCCCGGCACCCAGATCGACGCCGCGCTCTCCCCGCGGGCCGACGAGCCCGTGGTGCTCAAGCGCCGCGTCAGCGCGTTCGCGGGCAGCGACCTCGAGGTGCTGACGCGCGGGCTCGGCGTCGACACGCTGGTGCTGGCCGGGATCTCGACGTCCGGCGTCGTGCTGTCCACGCTCCGCGAGGCGGCCGACAAGGACTACGGGCTGGTCGTGCTGGCCGACGCGTGCGCCGACGGCGACCCCGAGGTGCACCGCGTGCTCACCGAGAAGGTGTTCCCGAGGCAGGCGGAGGTCACGACCGTCGAGACGTGGGCGACGAGCCTGGCCTGATCCTGCACACTTTCTCCACCGCGTACCCAGCGGTCTCTCGGCGTCGTCCGCGACGCTCTCGCGTGGAGGTGTGCCCGTGAAGAAGGAACGGCTGCTCGACCTGTTCTTCCTCGTCGGCATCGTCGTCAAGGGGATCGACGGGGTCGTCGAGCTGGTCGGGGGCGCCGTGCTGGCGTTCGTCAGCCCGGCGCGCCTGAACGCGCTCGCGCAGTCGCTCACGGCGAGCGAGCTGCGCGATGACCCGCACGACGTCGTCGCGAACCTGGTGCGGCACGGCGCGTCCCACCTCGGGGCCGCCGACACCCGGTTCTACGCCGCCTACCTGCTGCTCCACGGGGTGGTGAAGGTGGCGATCGTCATCGCGCTGTTCCGCGGGTCGCGCAAGGTGTACCCGTGGGCGATCGGCGCGCTGGTCGTGTTCCTGATCATCCAGTTCTACGAGCTCGCGACGGCCCCCACGGTCGGCGTCGTGGTCCTCACGGTGCTCGACGCGATCATCATCGCGCTGACGTGGCGGGAGTGGCGCCACGACCGCACGCTGCACGAGACGTGGCGCACCACGCTGCACTGGCTGCGGGGCCGGCCCGCGCCGGAGTCCGCGTAGCGGCCGTTCGGCCCGGCAGTCCGTCGTCGGACGGTGCGCTCGAGCGCACTGTCCGACGACGGACTGCCGGGCCGACCCGCGTCAGGGCGTACCCGTCGACACGTCCACCGACACCACCGTGCCGCCGACGTCGGCCGCGAGCTGGGCCACCACGGCGTTCAGCGCCTGCTGCTCACCCTGCGGGGCCGCCGCGACGTCCACCGCGGCCGCCGGGATGGTGGCCACCGCCGGCACCGTGACGGCCGACGGCATCGCCGGGTCGCGCAGCACCAGGGCCGGGGCCGCGGCCCCGTCGGCACGGTCCGTCGACTGCCAGGCCGCGCGGTGCACGTGCGTGCCGGACGGCGTCGGGCGCAGCCGCAGCGCGGGCGGCACCGGCGTGCCGAGCAGGTCCGCCAGCTGCTGGAGCAGCGTCTGGGTCCGCGCGGACAGCGACCGGTCGAACCGCGTCTGCAGCACCACCTGCACGGCGGTCGCGTCGGCGGTGCAGCCGGTGCACGCCGAGGCGACGGCGAGCGCCCGGTTGGTGGCCGTCACCGACGACCCCTGCCGCTGCACCACGACCTGCAGGGACACGGCGCTGCCGATCCCTGCGCCGCCGGTGCCCCACGTGGTCGCCACGTTGTCGGCCGTGACCGAGCCGCGCGGCACGTAGACCACCTCGACGGTGGCGGCGCGGCCGGTGCAGCCGGTGCAGCCGGTCGAGGCCGTGGCCGTGGCCCGGGCGTGGCCGCCGGCGGCCACCGTGGACTGCTTGGCCTGCGAGTCCGTGACGGCCGGCCGCACGGGGTCGGCGTGGGCGGCGCTGACGAGGTCGACGTCGGACGGGGCGCCCCACGTCCAGCTCGCGTGCGGGAACCACGCGGCCCCCGCCACCAGGGCAGCGGCGGCGACCGCCCCCACCGATCTGACGAGGGCGGTCCTGAGAGCCGTCACCGCTCGGCCCTCCAGTTCGTGTGGAAGGAGTCGGCCAGGGCGGCCGCGACCTCGGTGAACGCCTCGCGGGTCGCGGGCTCGAGCGCACCGAGGGTGGTGTGGCCACCGGCCTGGAGGGTCTTGTCCCAGGGGATGAGCGTGACGTGCGCGCACCGCTGGGCGAAGTGCTCGCTGATCACGTGCACGGCCGGGTCCTCGGGGTCCGCCACGGCGTTGAGCACGACGACGGCGGTGCGGACCAGGTCCGGGTACCCGTGCTCGTCGAGCCAGTCGAGGGTCTGGGCGCCGGCGCGGGCGCCGTCGAGGGCGGGGCGCAGCACGAGCACGAGCTCGTCGGCCTCGGCGAGCAGGCCCTGGTTGGCGCTGTCTAGGATGCCGGTGCCCGTGTCGAGCAGCACCAGGTTGTAGAAGTGGTCGAGCACGCCGACCACCCGACGGTAGGCGGCCCGGTCGAGGGCCTGGGTGATGCGGGCGTCGTCGTTGGACGCGAGCACCTCGAGGCGCGACTCGGGGCACTGCGACGTGTAACGGCGCATGGTGGAGAACGAGTCGATGCGGTCGGCGGCGGCGAGCAGGTCGGTGATGGTGCGGTCGCAGTCGCCGGCGATGCGGCCGGAGAGGTTGCCGGCGTCGGGGTTGGCGTCGACGGCGACCACGCGGTCGCCGCGCAGCGTCGCGAAGGTGGCGCCGAGCCCCACGGTGACGGACGTCTTGCCGACGCCGCCCTTGCGGCTCATGACCACGACCCGGCGGGTGCCGTCGATGGGTGCGCGCACCCGGTCGTGGAGGCTGTCGCGGCGCAGCTCGGCCTTGCCGGGCCCGAGGGCGACGGCGCCGTGGGTGCCGGCGCGGACGGCGCGACGCCATCCGCTCGCGGCGAGCCGGCGGGGGGACCCGAGCACGGCCTCGTCGGTGAGGTCGGCGGCGGTGGGCCCGCTACGGCGCTTCGGGCCGACCAGTCCGGTCGGCGCGGTGGTGGGCGGGGCGTCTGCCGGCGCCGATGCCGGGGGTGCCTCGCCGGGAGCCGACGGCACGGCCGCCGGCCCGGCGAGGGCCTCCGGGGTGGTGAGGGTGTCCATGATCTGCCTCCTGGACCGATGGGGACGGGCGAGCCGTCGGCGGGCGAGGGCCCCCACCGACAGCACGGTGCGGGCCGCCAGCACCGCCAGGCCGACCAAGGGCACAGCCAGCAGGGCGATGGAGACGATCCCGAGAAGCACGTCCGCGACGTCGTGCGCGGACAGTGCGGCGAGGAGCAAGGACCACTGGTGCTCGACGGCGAGCACTGCCGTCGAGACCAGCTTGGGCAGGTTGAGGGCGAGCCAGACGAGCCCGCCGAGCAGCAGCGGGACCACGGCCAGCACCCAGGCGGTCACGGCGCGTCGCGCACCGGGCCGCATGTCTGCCACCCGCGGGTCCATCGTGCGGCCAGGCAGCTGGCTGCGCAGCACGGGCCCGATACGGGCGAACAGGTCGGGCACGCCGGCGAGGTCCGCGAGCACGAAGTAGCCGTCGAGCCGCACGGTGGGCAGCAGCTGCTCGAGGGCCTCCACGTGCATGAGCACCAGCACCACGACCAGCACGGGGCTGCCCGTGACCAGGTACGCGACGCCGACGCCCAGCAGGCACCAGACGGTGAAGTACAGGCCGCCGAGGTCGGTGCGCAGGCGCCCGGCGCGGTTCAGCCGGTAGGAGTCGGTGACGTTGGTGAAGAAGGCCGGCGCGATGAGGTAGACGCCGACGCCGATGCGCCCTGGCTCCGCGCCTCCGTAGGCGCAGGCCGTCGCATGGCCCATCTCGTGGATCAGCGCGCTCACCGTCATGAGCAGGAAGATCCCCACCAGCGTGGTGGGGGTCGCGAACACGAACGCGATGGCGTTGACGACGTGCGCGTTGGCGACGACGGCGAAGTCGACGGCGAGCCACGCGGCGAGCACCACCACGACGACGACCGGGTGGAACGTGGGCCGCAGCACGCGCGAGACACCACGGACGGCCCGGGCCGGCATGAGGGTGCCACGCAGCGAGAGGCTCAGCAGCGGTGCGGACTTGGGCGGGGCCACCTCGACGTCCGGAGCCTGCGCACTGGCGTCCTCGGCGAGGCCCACGGGCCCCAGCTTCGACGACACCAGGAGGTCGAGGCCCTCGACGGTGAGGGTTCGACCGAAGGACTGGCTCACCGCGTCGGCGACCTGCGCGGGCGTGCGCTGCGGGTCGAGCCGTGAGAGGACCGTGTTCACCAGCGCGGACACCTGGACCACCTGCCCGTCCGGGCGGCGTACCAGGTACGCGGGCGACGTCAGCCCCGAGCCGGCGACCTGCCCCAGCAGGGCGGTGCCGGCCGGGCGGGCCCAGCGGTGTTCTTCTACCCCGATGCTCATTGCTGCTCCGAGCCCACCCGTCGCCGCCGGAGATACGGTCCGGCGGCGGCGGGACGGTCTCCGGGCTCAGTACCCGGAAGTGAGGGACAAGCCCTGGAGGATGCTTGCTGCTGCCGTCGACCCGATCGTCGCGGCGTTCAGGGCGAGGGCCACGTTGACCGCGACGATCGGACTGACGTTGATCGCGATCCACGGGGCCGGCCGGGCGAACAACAGCGTCTCGCGCGGCGGGAGGAGCTCGATGGACTGCTCCTCGAGCTCGGTTGCTGTGATGAGGTCGTGCATCGTTTCTCACTTCCTCTGAAGGGCCCGGTGCCGCCGGCCTCGGGCAAGACACGCGTGCCCTCGGGGTAGGGAGGCTCCCGGCGTGCCGTTGTGACACAGGCACGACGGCACCGGGCGTTCTTTGTGCATCGTCGGTTCAGCTCTGGGTGACGACGATGGTCTGGACGGCTGCGCTGCTCGCGTTGGAGAACAGCGACGCTGCGTTCAGGGCGAGCGACGAGTTGGACGCCGTGATGCTGGCCAGGTTGGTCTTGGTCCAGTAGGTGTTGAAGAAGAGCGTCTCCCGCTCGGGAAGCAGCTCCATCGACTCACCTTCGAGCTCGCTGAGCGTGATCTCGTTCATGTGTTGTCACCCCCTCTCCGATCAGGACGGAGTGAACGTAGGCAACGGGGCGTCACCGGGGCGTCGTGTGGGAGTGACGGCGGCGCCAAGTTTCCGTGACCCGGGCGTGATTCCGGCGTGATCGGGCGGCGGTTCGCGGGACGCTCCGCTCTACCGTGGGCGAAGGTCCGATATTCGGGGCGCAGGGAGTGTCACGGACGGCGGCTCCCGCCCTCTTGACGTATGGACGCCCCGTCGGCGAGGTCCGCGACGGGGATGCATTGATCGACTCGGGGTAACTGTCATGTCCATGACCGCCGACGACGCTGCGTCAGCCCTCACGGGGTACCGCCTGAACCTGCTCGGCGACGCCACCGTCCTCCACGACGGGGTCGGGGTGCCGGTGCTGCGACGCGAGCGTCTGCTCGTGTCGCTGCTGGCCCTGCAGGGCTCGCGGCCGCGAGGCCATATCGCCGGCACCCTCTGGCCGGAGACCCCTGACGACCGCGCCCGCGCGTCGCTGCGGCAGTCGCTGCGGAACCTGCGGCAGGTGCTGCCGGACGGGTTCGTGCTGGCCGGCTCCGGGTCGCTGGGGCTCGCCCCTGACCTCGACGTCGACGTCTGGGACCTGCGCCATCACTGCGACACCGTGCTCTCGGGGTCCGCGCCGCGGCTCACGCTGCGCCGGGCCCTCGAGGCACTCCACGCGATCGTGGGCCCGGAGCTGCTGCTCGGCGAGTTCGACGAGTGGGTCGACGTCGAGCGGCGCCGCCTGCAGCGGCAGCGGCTGCACGCGCTGGAGCGCCTGACCCGCGAGCTCGGCCGCCTCGGCGAGACGACCTGGGCGATCACGGCCGCGGAGGCGGCGTCGGACCTGGACCCGCTCCGCGAGGAGCCCACGGCCCTGCTCATCTCCCTCCACCTCGCCGAGGGCTCCGTGGTCGAGGCCCGGCGGACGTTCGACACGTTCCGCCGGCGGCTGCGCACCGAGCTGCGCGTCGACCCCTCGCCCCGCGTGCTCGCCCTGCTGCGATAGGCCAGGAACGCCGACACCGCACGACGACGGCGCCCCGGACGTCCCCGCGGCACGAGATCGTCGATGCATGTCGAACGTCATCGTGGTCCGCCTCGACGCCGTGCCCGCCGAACGCCACCGCGACGTGGCGCGCGTCTTCGCGTCCGCGTACGCCAAGGACCTCGCCGCGATCAGCCGCGACACCGGCCGGTGGACCGAGGCGCTGACCTCGGCACTCGTCCCCGAGGTCTGCTACGTGGCGCTCGACTGCGAGGCCGCCCCCGAGCGCGCCGTCGTCGGGCTGGCCGCCTGCTCGCACGGGTCCACGCGGGCCCTGCGGCTCGACGCGACGGCCCTGCGCCGGGCCCTCGGCACCGTGCGCGGCACGTTCGCCTACCTCGCCATGCGCCGCAGCTTCCACGACCCGCTGCCCTACCCGGCCACCACGGGCTACGTCGAGTGCGTCGCGACCGACCCGGAGGCGCGCGGACGGGGCGTCGCGACCGCCCTCATGGCGCACATCCACGGCCTCCCGTTCGAGAACTTCACCCTCGAGGTCACGGACGCCAACGACGGCGCCCGCCAGCTCTACGAACGCCTCGGCTACCGCGAGACCCGGCGCCGCCGCTCGAAGGCGCCCTGGCTGACGGGCTACCGCGAGGCCCTCTACCTCGGGCGTGCGGCCGGGGCCTGACCGCCCCGGCCGCACCCCGGGTTACCTCAGGTGCCGGTCGAAGAACCGGGCGCCATCCTCGGCCTCGAACGTCGGCGTACCGACGTGCCCGCCCAGGTTGGCGTGGAGCGTCTTCTCCGTGCTGCCGAAGGCGTCGAACAGGTCCAGGGCGTTCTGCCGGGGGTTGCCCTCGTCGTCCCACTGGAGCAGCACCAGCAGCGGGGCGGTGACCCTCCGGGCCTCCTCGCGCTGGGCACGCGGCACGTAGCCGCCGGCGAAGAGCAGGGCAGCGGCGATGCGCGGGTCGGCGGCCGCGAGCCCGATGCCCACGGCGGTCCAGCCGGAGTACCCGACGGGGCCGGAGAGCTCGGGCAGCTCGAGGAGGGCGTCGAGAGTGGTCTGCCAGTCCGGGACGGCGTTCTCGACGAGCGGGCCGATGTACGCCTCGAAGACGTCGTCCGACCGCCGCCCGGCCTGCATCGACCGGCGGAACTCGGCACGGGACTGCTCCTCCGCCGCCGAACGGGGGCGGTCACCGCACCCGCGGGCGTCGATGGAGGCCACCGCGTACCCGTGCGCCGCGGAGAACCGGGCCCGGGCCACCAGGCGGGGCTCCGCCTTGGGCAGACCGTTGTTGTGGGCGTGGAGGATGAGGGGCGCGGGGGCCTCGGACGCCGGGAGCCACAGGGTTCCGGGGATGTCGCCGAGGGTGAACTCGCGCTCGAGGACGCCGTCGTCGTGGCGCCTCTCGGAGATGAGCTGCATGGTGGTGCCTTTCGGGAGTGCTGCTGAGCGGCGCTCCCGGGCGACCTACCGCCCGACCATGACCCCAGAGGGGAGCACCCACGTCATCACGTTCACGGGTACCACCTCCTCGATGCTTCTGCACGGCCTCCGGGAGGCTAGCAGCGGCCCCCGCGGGCGGCCAAGAGGATTACCGCGTGATCTGCGTACCAGAACGGCCACCGCGCCTTCTTGGTGAGTGAGGAGGTTCTGAGATGACCACCATCGACACCACACCCGGGAGCAACGACGCCGTCCCGCCGCGGCTCCGCACCGTCACCTACGTGGTGTCGCTGTGCTGGGGCGCGCTCGCCACGGGCATCGCCGCCGTCGTCGCGGTGCTCGTCGCCAACGGCGTCACCGCGGCCACCACCGGCGCGGTCATCGTCGGGATCGCGGGCGCCGTCTCCGGAGTCGTCGTCACCATCTGCGGCGGGCTCGGCACCGCCTACCGGCCGCCGTCCGAGCCCGAGGGCGGCGCGAGCGACCATGGAACCCCCGCTCCCCCGGCCTGACCCACGTCCCGCCCGCTGGTACGCCACCGACGGCACCAGCGTCGACGGCTGGCAGTGCCCGTGCGGGTTCATCTTCGCGACCGAGGTGGCCGCGCGGCAGCATCCGTGCGGGTGAGGCGGCGTTCCCCCTCATCGAGACCGCGTCGGTGGCCCGCTGTGTCGTGACGCGACGGCGGCGGCGACGTCGGCGAGGTGGGCGCGCGCCTCCGGTGGGCCGATCACCTCGATGTGGTGCGCGAACTGCAAGAGCTGGACCACACCGGCGATCGCGCCGACCCGGACGCTGACCGGACACCAGCCTTCGGTCGCTGGCCCGACGTCCGCGAGCCGCGCGCCGAGGATCCTGCGGGCCAGGTCGACGGCGTCGGCCTGAAGTCGAGCCGTGATGACGACGCCGCCGGGCTCTTCGACCCGGCCCTTGAGCTCGTCCCAGACGGATCGCAGGGTCGCGGCAGGCCGGTGCCGCGCAGGCTCGGCGACGACGTCGGACCGCGACAACCGCGTGAGCGCGAACAGGCGCGGGCGTCCGTCGTGGTCGGCCACCAGGTACCAGCGCCCCGCCTTGGCGGCGAGTCCGTAGGGATCCACGGTGACGGTGCGCTCGTGCGACGCCCCGCTGCGCCGGTAGTGCAGCCGAAGCCTGGTCCCGCCGCGCAGCGCGAGCGCAAGCTCCGCGACGTCGACCTCTGTGTGCCGCTCCGGTGATAGCCAGGCGTCCTGCTCGACGACGACAAGATCGGCGAGGGCCGGGCCGTCGGTCCGACGGCGGGCGGCGAGCTTGCGCACCGCGGTCTCGTGAGCCGCTCCGAGTCCCAGCTCGTCACGGTGGGCAGCGTCGAGCCCCGCGAGGGCGAGGGCCTCCACCTCCGGCGGGTCGAGGTGGGAGACGTTCACGCGCGCTCCCGGCAGCAGCACGATCCCACCGGAACGCCCACGCTCGGCGTACACGGGGACACCCGCAGCCGACAACGCCTCGACGTCGCGCAGGATCGTGCGACGAGAGACCTCCAGCCGCTCCGCGAGCGCACCCGTCGTCATGCGCGGCGTGACCTGGAGCAGCAGGAGCAGGTTGAGCAGGCGCGACGACTTCACAACCCCAAGTCTCGTCCAAAACATGACGAGATCTGTCGTGATTTGGCGATGGAGTGGTCCTGTCCGCACGAACCACCACGACAGGAGCCACCCGTGACCGTCCCGAACCACTTCATCACCTACGTCAGCGACGCCGCCGCGGCGGCTGCGTTCTACGGCGACCTCTTCGAGATCGAGCCGACGCTCACCACGCCCGGGTACGTGTCCTTCGACCTGTCGCCCGGCGTCAGCTTCGCCGTCTGGTCCGGCGTCTCCGACGCCGCGAACCCCGCCACGCCGCGCACGTCCGAGCTGTGCGTCAACGTCCCGCGCGGAGCCACCGACATCGACGAGATCTTCGCGCGCTGGTCCGCCCAGGGCGTCGCGGTCGTCGACGAACCCCACGACGCACCCTTCGGCCGCACGTTCGTCGTCGCCGATCCGGACGGCAACCTGATCCGCGTCGCACCCGTCGACTGATCGCGGCAGGCTGGACCGCCGATGGTCTCGGGGTGCTCGCCCGGCTTCGTACGGGCGAGCAGCCAGAACTCCACCACCGTCACCGGTTCATGCCCCACGCGCGGTGCCAGTACTCGGTTGCCTCGGACTGCTCGGTTCACCCTGACGATCTCCGCGCCATCCGGACACGTTTGGGCGGGATGAAGGGCGGGCCGTCCGGACATGAAAAGAGCCTCTGATCTGGTGTTCAACCAGATCAGAGGCTCTTCCGTGGGGTGGAGCTAGGGGGATTCGAACCCCCGACCTTCTCATTGCGAACGAGACGCGCTACCAACTGCGCCATAGCCCCAAGGTGCGCCCTAGGTTAACACCCGACGGCCCCGGTTCTCCAAATCCGCGTCAGCCGGCTGCGCGGCGTCGGGCGAGGATCTGCTCGAGGGGCAGGCCGAGGGTCTCGGTGCGGGGGCGGGGCTCCTCGACGGCCATCGGGTCGTCGTGCGCCGTCGCAGGTGCGGGGGTCGCCGTCGGGCCGAGGGCGGCGTCCTGGGTCGCGCCGAGCGACCACGACGTCGTCGCCTCGCCGACCACCTCGGGGGTCTCGCCGGCGCGCAGCGACGGCGAGGTCGACCAGCCCGTGGAGACGGCGGGCGTGGGGCCGGTGAGCGGGCGCGGCTCGCGGCGCGGCGCGGGCGGCTTGGTCACGTAGGTGGGCAGCGGGACGGGCCGCGGCTCCCAGGCGGTGCCCGTCGGCGGAGCCTCGACCGGTGCCTCCGCGGCGGGCGCCGGAGCGGTGACCTCCTCGATCACCTGGATCTTGACCGCGGGGATCATCTGCGTCATCGCCGACGAGCCGCGCACGGCGCGCCCGGTGACGCGGGCACGGTTGCGCGGGGCGCGGGGGCCGCCGGCGGCGAGGGCGCGCTGCTGGAGCGCCCGGCGCTCGGCGGCGCGGCGCTCGGCGGCCCAGCGGGCGTCGGCGCGGCGGGCGGCGGCGGCGGCGGCGCGGCCGAGCGCGAGCACCATCACGAGCAGGGCCGTCGGCGCGAGCGCCGCGGGCCAGAGCAGCGGCGTGACGGCGACGGCCGTCCACGTGCCGACGGTCGCGAGCAGCAGCACGAGCGTGATGGTGAGCCGGCGACGCGCCCGCTGGGCGCGCTCCTCCAGCATCGCGAGGCGCGACGAGCGCGCGGGGATCTGCGGCATCTCGGTCTCCTCTCGCGCGCTGCGCGTGGCGGGGACGGGAACCCGCACCGGATCGGCGGCCATCGTCAGCAGGCCGGCGGTGGCGTCGGGTGCCGGGAGCGAGGCGCGGACCGGGCGCGGGATCATGCCCGAGGCGCCGACGGTCAGGACGCGCAGGCCCCCGGAGAACCTGTCCTCGACGCGGGCGGCGGCCAGCTGGTCGCGCTGACGCACCCGCAGCGGCACCCAGTACCCGAGCACGAGGACGAACAGCGCGAGCGCTGCGATCCCTGCTGCGGAGGTGGCCACGCTATGACGTTAGGCGAGCAGTTGGCGCACAACCTGCACTGCCGTCGGCGTGTCTGTCAAGACCTTCGTCTCACCCGGCGGCTCACGAAGCGTCGCGGGACTGCTGCCACCGGGCCAGGAGGCCGCCCGGGACCTCCTCGGAGGTGAGCGCGAACGTGCGGTGGTCGCGCCACTCGCCCTGGATGTGCAGGTAGCGGACGCGGGTGCCCTCGTCGCGGAACCCGAGCTTCTCGACGACGCGCAGGCTGCGCTCGTTCTCGGGCCGGATGTTGATCTCGACGCGGTGCAGCCCCAGCACCTGGAAGCAGTAGTCGGTGGCCATCGCGACGGCCGTGGGGATCACGCCTCTCCCGGCGACGTCGCGGCTGACCCAGTAGCCGACCGCCCCGGAGCACAGCGACCCGTAGGCGATCGAGGACACGGTGAGCTGGCCGACGAGCGTCCCGTCCAGCTCGACGGCGAACGGCAGCGTGGTGCCCGCGCGCGCCTGCTGCGTCAGCAGCCGCACGTACTCGCCGAACGTCGTCGCGCCGCCCGGGCCGTTGGGGGACGTCGCCTCCCACGGTTCCAGCCAGGCGTGGTTGGCCGCGCGCAGCGCGAGCCACGCACCGGAGTCCCGACGTCGCAGCGGACGCAGCACCACGGAGCCCTGCTGCGCGTCCTCGCGCAACGTCACGGGCCAGGCCTTCGTCACCGTCGTCAGTCCTCCTGCGCGCGCCTTCGTCGTCGGTCGTGTCACCCGGTGCCCCCTGGGTCGGCAGCGGTGGCCCGCCGTCGTGGAATCGATGTGCTGGACCCTGACACACTCATCACATGCACCGCGACTCCAGCCACGCGTTCGGGCACCAGCCGTACCCTGTGACCCCCGGGATGGAGCCCTCCGACGCCAAGGAGGAGCTGCGGCGAGCGATCCGCACGCACCGCCTGACGCGGACGCCGCGCCAGCGCTCGCAGGCGGCGGCCGCCTTCGCCGACGTGCTCGAGACGATCCCCGCCCTCCGCGACGCGCGCTGCGTGGCCACGTACGCGTCCCGGGCCGCGGAGCCGTCCACCGACGTGTTCCTGGAGCGCCTCGCGGAGCGGGGCAGCCGGGTGCTGCTGCCGGTGCTCGGCACGGGCCTGGCGCGCGACTGGGCCGAGTTCGCCGGTATCTCTGACCTGCGCGAACGCGCGCCCGGCCGCCCGCCCGAGCCCAGCGGCCCTGCGCTCGGCGCGGCCGCCGTCGCGGAGGCCGACGTCGTCGTCGTGCCCGCGCTCGCCGTCGACACGCACGGGCGCCGGCTGGGGCAGGGCGGCGGCTGGTACGACCGCGTGCTCCCCCTGGTCCGCGACGGCGTCACCGTCATCGCGATGGTGTTCCCGGAGGAGGTGTACGACGGCGAGGCGCTGCCGCTCCCCTCGGAGCCGCACGACCGCCCCGTGGGCGCCGTCGCGACCCCGGAGGGCTGGCGGACGCTCACGGCGTGAGCGTCAGCACGTCCTTCCCGGCTGCGGTGACGGCACCCTGGGTGAACGGGAACGGGAACGTGCGCCCGTTGGCCCACGCGTCGAGCTGGTCGGTGTAGTGCCGTGAGCCGGGGTGTCCCGACGCCCCCGTGACCACGACCCAGGTCGACGCGTCGAGGTCGCCCATGTCCACGACCATGCGCATGGACGGGCCCATCGTCACGTCGAAGCTGCCCGTGCCGGCGTCCCAGCTGGTCGCGTTGACCACCGATGTCGACCCCGCCACCCCGATCGGCGACGGGTTCATGAGCCGGCGCACCGGCCCGGGGATCGTGGCGCCGCCCAGCACCGGGTGCTCGAGGCGGAGCTGGTGCAGCGTGCCCCAGCGCCAGTCGGCCGGGTTCTTGGCCATCTCGACGGTGAGGTCGCGACGGGCCGAGATCATCGCCTGGGTGATGACCTCGTCGCGCGTCTCGACGACGTTGAGGGTGGAGCGGTCGTCCCAGAAGCGGTCGTCGGGCTTGTTCAGCATGTTCTGGATGACCACCAGCCACTTGCTGCCGCCGTCGGGGCGCATGTCCGGCGGCAGGTCGTCCCAGAAGGTGTCCTGCAGGATGTTGCGCCACACGGCGGCGAAGTACGCGGCGGCCGGCGAGTCGGCGTCCATGCGCCCGTCCCAGGTGCGCAGCAGGTTCTGGCCCGCGGCGTCGTACGCGTCGGGCAGCTGCACGTCGAGCAGCGCCGGCAGCAGCACCTTGGCGAAGGGGCTCCAGGTGTCGTTCTGGATGCGGTTGAAGTCCGCGGGCGTGAACTTCTTGCCCGAGTCGATCTGCTCCTGGAGCAGGGTGCTGATGCGCTGCGAGCGGAAGCCGTAGTCCCAGTCGTTGGTGAGGAACGGCCCGGTGCCCTGCGGCAGCACGGCCTGGTTCGCGGCGGCGATGAACCCGCTCTTCGGGTCGAGGGCGTGCGGCATCTGGTCCGCCGGCACCCAGCCCTGCCAGTCGTAGCGCGGGTCGCGCCCGTCGCGCGGCCACGAACCGTCCGACGGCACCGGCGACCCGGGCACGTCGGCGCGGATCGGGATGCGGCCCGGGGCCTGGTACCCGATGTGGCCGTCGGCGGTGGCGAAGACGATGTTCTGCGCGGGCACGTCGAACAGGGCGGCGGCGGCGCGGATGTCGTCGGCGTTCTGCGCCTTGTCCAGCGCGAAGACGGCGTCGGCGGTGCGTCCGGGCTGCAGCGCCGTCCAGGCGAGCGAGACGGCGTACGTGCCCAGCAGAGTGCCCTGCGCGGTCGGCGCAGAGGCGACCGCCGAGACGTCGAGCACGTCGCTGATGATCGGGCCGTGCAGCGTGGAACGCACCGGAAGGTCGATGGAGGCGTGGCCCGCGACGCGGATGGTCTCGGTGCGGGTGTCCATCTTCACCCACGTGTCGCCGCGCTGGTACGTGTCGTCGCGGACGCGCTCGATGAAGAAGTCGGTGACGTCGGCGCCCATGTTCGTCAGGCCCCAGGCCACCTGACCGTTGTGGCCGATGATGACGCCCGGGAAGCCGGAGAACGAGAACCCGGCGACGTTGAACGGGCAGGACGCGCTGACCGTGTTGCAGTGCAGCCCCACCTGCGTCCAGATGCTCGGCGCGGCGAGGGACAGGTGCGGGTCGTTCGCGAGCATCGGCTTGCCCGACGCCGTGTGCTCCCCGGAGACCACCCAGGAGTTGGAGCCGACGCCGTCGCCGCGGCCCAGCAGCACGGGCACGGCGTCGAGCGCCTTGCTGGCGGAGCTCAGCGCGGCGTCCAGCGCGGGGCTGCTCATCGAGCGGGTCGCCGTCGTGTCGGCGGCGGGCTGGGCCGCGGCCGGGGCTGCGGTGATGCCGGCGAAGGTGCCCGGGTCGGCCGGGTCGAGGATCGTGGCGTTGCCGCTCTGCGAGAACGGCGGGAAGAGCTCGTCGACGGCCGAGACGTTGCCCAGCGTCGAGTACGCCATCGCGCGCTGCAGCTCGTCGTCGTAGTTGCCGCGCAGGTCCCAGGCCATGGCCTTGAGCCACGCGAGGGAGTCGACGGGGTCCCACTTCTCGGGCTTCGACACGTCGACCTTCACGCCCAGCACCGTGTACTCGACGGCGATCTGGTCGGGGTCGCGGTGGGCGAGGTAGGCGTTGACGCCGTCGGCGTACGCCTGGAGGTAGGCGCGCGTCTCGGGCGAGAGCAGCGGCAGCTCCTGCTCGGCGACGCGCCGCCAGCCGAGCGTGCGCACCACCTTGTCCGCCTCGATGGCGGCGGGGACGTCGCCCACCAGCTCGGCGAGCCGGCCGGCGGTGACGTGCCGGCGGTAGTCCATCTCGAAGAAGCGGTCCTGCGCGGCCACGAAGCCCTGGGCCTTGAACAGGTCCTCGGCGGTGTCCGCGTAGATCTGCGGCACGCCCTGGGCGTTGCGCACCACGCGCACGTTCGCGCTCAGCCCGGGCAGGGTCAGGGTCCCGGAGGTCTGCGGCAGCGGGCGGCGCACGACGACGGTGGTGAACGCCGTCGCCGCGACCAGGACCAGCACCACCACGACGGCGATGCCGACCACGGCGCGTCGCAGGCGTGACCTGCGACGTCGGGGTGCTTGCGCCGGGGGCTGGTCCGAAGGGCCGTCGGCCGTCACAGGTGCTGACACGCAGGCGAGACTACCGTGACGGCCTTGGCGTCCGGTGGGCATGACGGGCCCCGGCGGGAATGTCGGGCGCGCGCGTATCATTGGCACTCGGTGAGCCGGAGTGCCAAGCAAGCGGCCGCCGTCCGATCGTCCGAGGAGAGTCCGTGCCCACCTACGCCTACCGTTGCGCCGCCTGCGGCCACGCGTTCGACATCCACCAGTCGTTCGCCGACGAGGCGCTGACCGTGTGCCCCGAGTGCGGCGGCCCCCTGCGCAAGCAGTACGGCAGCGTGGGCGTGACGTTCAAGGGCTCGGGCTTCTACCGCACGGACTCGCGCGGGTCGTCCTCGTCGTCGACGTCGAAGGCCACGAGCACCAAGTCCTGAGGCTGTCCCCAGGCCCGGTGCGGGCCTGGTCGTGCACAGGTTCGCCGGTGCGCTCCGTTCTCTGAGGCGTGCGCGCCGTAGCGTCCCGGCCCATGACCGCCTCCCCTCCTACGCCCGCCCGACGACGCCGCTCCCGCACGGCGCGTCGCTGGCTGTGGCGGTCCCGCTGGGTGCTGGTCGCCGTGTGCTGCGGCGTCGCGGCCTCCGCGACCGTCCACGTGCTGCGCCCCGCTCCCCCGCCCACCAGGGACGTCGTGGTCGCGGTCCGGCCGGTCGACGCGGGTGCCGAGCTGCGCCGGTCCGACGTCGAGGCCCGGCCCGTCCCCACCGCGATGGTGCCGGCCGACGCGCTCTCCGACCCGGACGACGTCGTCGGGCACGTGCCCGCCGTGCCCCTGGCCGCAGGGCTGCCGCTGTCCGCGGCGCTCGTCTCCGGCGGGGCCGTCGCCGCCCTCGCCCCGCCCGGGACCGTCGTGGTGCCCGTGCGGCTCGACGACGCCACCGCCCGGCTGCTGCGTCCTGGGGACCGCGTAGACCTGGTCGCGACGGCGGCCGGCGCCTCCCCCTATCTCGCGCGGCGCGCGCTCGTGCTGCCCGTCGCCGGGCGGGTGCCCCAGAGCGGCTCAAGCACGGGCGGGCTGCTCGGCGGGGCAGGCGCGCAGGAATCGGCGCCGCCCGTCACGCTGGTCGCCGTCGACCCCGACGAAGCCGCCGCCCTGTCGGCCGCGTCGGGCGCCGGAGCCCTCGCGGCGGTGCTGGTGCGCTGAGTACTCTCGGCCCGGCACTTCCCGAACACCTTCTCAAGGGGGACATCCATGCTCAAGGGTTTCAAGGAGTTTCTGCTGCGCGGCAACGTGCTCGACCTCGCGGTCGGCATCATCGTCGGCGGCGCGTTCACGCTCGTCGTCGCGGGCCTGCAGAACGGCATTCTCAACCCGCTCATCGCTGCGATCTTCGGCAAGCCGGACATCAGCAAGGTCTGGCAGTTCACGATCAACGGCTCCCACTTCAGCATCGGCCTGTTCTTCAACGCCGTGCTCAACTTCGTCATCGTGGCGGCCGCGCTCTACTTCGTGGTCGTCATGCCCGTGAAGCACTTCTCCGAGCGCGTCAAGCGGGGCGAGGAGCCCGTCCCCGAGCCCGAGGTCCCGTCGGCCGACGTGGTGCTGCTCCAGGAGATCCGCGACCTGCTCGCCGCGCAGCAGGAGCTGCAGCGCTGACGACGCGGCGCCGACGGCCGCCGTCAGCGGCGGCCCCAGTGCGGCGGGACGTCGCGCAGCAGGCGGTCGTCGTTGTCGTCGTGACCGCCACGCTCGTCCTGGCTGACGCCCGCGACCTGCTCGCGCTCCGTGCCCTCGCGCACCACCCGACGGTGCTTTCGGGGGCGCGGGGCCGGGTCGGGTCGCGGGCGGTCCTGCTCGGGGGTCATGCCTCCATTGTGTCCGAGGCGTCCTCGTCCTCGTCGTCGTCCTCGTCGGGCAGCACCGGGACCACGACCTCGCGGGGCGGCACCACGCCACCGGCGGTGCCGATGCGCTCGTCGCGCACACGCTGGACCAGGCGCCGCACGCGGTCGGCCTCGCCGTCGGGGTCGAGGAACGCCGCGGCGCTCCACACCTGCGTGACCACCCAGCCGAGGCGCTCGAGGCGCTCGGCCACCTGGCGGTCGCGGACGCGCACCGAGGGCTCGGCCACGTAGGCGGCGTCGTCGGTCAGGACGGCGACCAGCAGCTCGCCGGGCAGGTCGGGGTGACCCACCACGAGCGGGATGTGGTCGCCGTCGGGCAGGCCGTAGCTGGTCTCGACGAGGTAGCCGAGGCGCCAGAGGCGCTCGCCCAGGTCGACGAGCAGCCGGTCGGGCGCCTTGGCGACGTCGACGCCGTTGCCGAGCTCGACCTGGTCGGCGACGTCGGACCGGGCGTGCGCGAACGCGAGCACCTCGGCCAGCAGGTTGGGCCCGGCGCCGCGCAGGCGCTCGGGGTCGAGGTCGTCGGCGAGGAAGCAGGTGACCACGCGGAGCCGGCGGCGGGTGGCGCCGAGCGCGCCCAGCAGCATGGCGTCGCCGCCGGGCTCACTGAGCACGCCGAACCGGTGCAGCACGCGGCCGTGCGGCGTCCGCCCGAACCCGAGCGAGAGCACGATCGCGTCGCGCGAGAGCCCGGCCACGCCGCTGACGTCCGCGACCACGACGGGCTCGGGCCGCGAGCCGGAGAAGAACGGCGCGAGCGCCGGGTTGGCGCGCACCTCGGCGAGCAGGGCCTCCCGGATCCGGTCGGCGTGCACGGCGGTGACGGTGACGATGCCCAGGGTCTCCTCGGGCCGGGTCAGCGCGTGCTCGATGGCGACCTCGACCACGCGGTCCACCTCGGCCTGCGTGGACTCGACCGTCCCGGACGCCGGGTCGGGCATGCCCGAGCCGTCGACCAGGTCCAGGTGGACCAGCGACTCGGCGCGCGGCAGGGGCGCGGGCCGCACCAGCCCGGCGTAGCCGTGGCGCGCCAGGAGCCGCGTGAGCTCCGGGTCGCGCTGCGACTCGCGCGGCCGCACGGTCACCTGGGGCAGCACCTCGGCGAGCTCGGGCACCGCGGTGCCCGACGCCGAGCGGGCGTCGCCGACCACCACGATCTGGCGCCCGCGGGCGATCGCCGGGACCACCGAGGCGAGCGGCACGTGCTGGACGGCGTCGAGCACCACGAGGTCCACGGTGCGCGCGGCGGGCAGCAGGTGCGGCACGAGCGTGGGCGTGGAGACGGTGGCGGGTCGCAGGCGGCGCAGCACGTCGCCGTGCGCGCCGGCGAGCTCGCGCAGCGACGTGAGGCGGCCCTCGATGAGCTCGGTGAACAGGGACTCGGCGTCGTCGCGGTCCTCGCGCATCGCGGTGCCGAGGTGGGCGCGCACGGCGGCGCGCACAGGCCCGGACAGGGCGGTGACGTGGCGCCGGTCGAGCTCGCGGAAGCGGCGGGCCAGCGAGTCGAGGCCCGTGCCGTCCTGCCCGGCGAGGGCGGGGTCGGCGGCGAGGAGCTGCTCGAACACGGTGCCCCACCAGGACAGCTCGAGCTCGGAGGCGACCAGCCCCGGCTCGACGCGCCGCGCGGCGAGGTCGTCGACCAGGTCGCCGAGGCCCGCGTCCCGGGCGCGGCGCAGGGCCGCGGTCCGCTCGGGCAGCGTGTCGAGGGCGTCGGCGTCGGCGGCCAGGCGGGTCAGGCGCTCGGAGAGCCCGTCGAGGTCGAGGTCGCTCAGGCCGCCGCCCAGCGGCGTCGGGCCGAGCACCGGCTCGAGCGCGTCGAGGTCGATGCGGACGGCCTCGTGCGTGTCCTCGATGGTCGCGAGGCCCTCGGGCAGGGTGGGCCAGCCGCCGCGGTCGGCGTGCGTCGCCCACACCTCGCGCTGGGCCTGCACCTCGCACAGGGCGGCGTGCATGTCGGTGACGCGGACGCCGGGGCGCACCATGTCGCGGGCTCGCTTGCGCAGGCGGCGGCGCGTGAACACGCCCATCTCGACGCCGTGCTCCGCACGCCACTTGCGCGTCGCGGTGGCCTGGACCATGTCGGCAGCCGTCCGCTCGAACACCATCGGGTGGAACAGGTCGAGGGTGCCGCGCATCCCACCCAGCATCTCGAGCTGCTGGCCGAACGCCCGCACGGTCGTCGGCGGGGTGAGGCCCGTGATCTCGGTGACGTAGGCGACCTGGCGGCGCAGCTGCGGCAGCGTCGTGTCCTTGAGCCGGTTGACGCGGACCAGCGCGTCGCGGGCGTCGCCGTCGGTGAGCAGCGCCGCGCCGAACCACGGCGTCGACGTCGAGCGCATGGTGAACGCGCCGAGCTCGGCCGCGTGCTCGAGGTCGGCGGCGACGGCGCGGCGGGCGTCCTGCGTGAGCGCCGCGGCGACGGCCGGGACGAGCCGGACCGTGGTGCCCGGTGCGGGGCGCTCGGCGGTGACGCGGGCGAGCGCCTGGAGCGCGTCGTACGCGGAGACCTGCCACGGCGCGCGAGGCTGGTGCAACGCGGTGATGTAGGCGGAGAGCTGGGCGCGCGCGCCGATGAGCGCGTCGCGCAGCTGGGCGATCCCGTCGTCGTCGACCACCTCGGGCTCGCTCGCCATGGCCGTGAGCAGGCGCCGCGAGACCTCCTGCCGCCACGTCGGCACCGGCGGCACGTCGAGCAGCAGGCCGTCGAGGTCCAGCGACCCGAGCCGCGCGGCGAGCGCGTCGGCGGCGCGGCGGTGGCCGGTCACGTAGAGCACGGAACGGCCGGCGGCGCTCGCCTCGGCGACGACGGCGGCCACCGTCCCGGCGACGTCCGACCCGACGGGCGCGTCCACGTAGAGGTGCCCGCCCGTGGAGAGCGCGTCCACGACGTGCCGCTGGTACGGGTCGAGGTCGCCGACGCCGCGCTCGTACGCGGGCGACGGGTCCCCGGCGGGGGCCGGCGGCACGGCCACGGAGGCGACGGCGTCCACGGCCGCGTCCACGCCCGCGAGCGCCGACACCACCTCGTGCCGCACGAGCGCGGGCGCGAGCTCGTCGAGGTCGTCGACCAGGGCCTGCCCGGGGTGCACGAAGGTGCCGACCAGCATGCGGCGGTCGAGCCCGAAGTCGTCGAGCACGGCGTCGCCGAGAGCGCCGATGCGGTCGAGCACGTCGCTGGGCTCGAACCCGTGCGAGGAGAACGTCGACTGGGCGAGCGTCACCGGGTCGAGCAGGGCTCCGCGGGCACGCAGCGTGCGGGCGACGACGGGGTTGATCTCGGCGGTGGCCTCGAGCGTGAGGTCGTAGTCGGACTCGCCGTCGCCGCGCGGGGTCAGGGTGACGGGGCGCAGCAGCACGGGCGCGTGGACGACGCGCACGGCCGGGGTCTCGTCGTCGTCATCGGCGGGCGGGAGGTCGTCGTCGGAGAGCTCGGCCGCGGGCGGGGCCGGGCGCGGCGGGGCGGCGATCGTCACGACGGGCAGAGACTGCGTGAGCAGCAGGGCGTGCTCGTCGGGCTCGAGCGGGGGGACGTCGACGACGGCCGTGTCCTCGAGGTCGGCGTCGGGCTCGTCGACCTCCGGCTCCGGCACCGGGCGCGGGTCCTTCCACGCGGCGACGCGGGCGAGCGCGGCGACGTCCTGCGACGGCCGCCCGGACGGCGGCGGGCTGCCCGCCGGCTCGGTCCAGGTGGCCACACCGATCGCCAGATAGGTGGGGGCGAGCCCGAACCGCTGCGCGTGCTCCGCCGAGCGGGCCGACACGGCCCGCGCCCGACGACGCGCGGCCGGCAGCGTGGCACCCTCGCGGATCAGGTTGGACAGGCGGGTGGGCCGCCCGGCGAACAGCTGCGCCACGCCCGACGGGTGCGCGGCCGACAGGTCGACGACCGCCTCGCCCAGCAGGCCGACGTCGGCCAGCGTGGAACCCCCCACCTGGTCGACCAGGCTCACGCGCCACCGCTCGACGGCGGCGGCGACGATCTCCTCAGGCGTCGGCGGGGTCACGAGGCGCGGCCGAGGCGGCGCGGCGTCGGCGTCCGGAGCCGACGCCGTGACCGACGGCAGGACCTCGCGTACGGCGGTGGTGCGTCGGACGGCGTTCACACGGCCACGCTAAGCGGCGGCTCCCCGAGGGTGACGGCGGCACGCCGGGCCCGGGCGCGATACGCCCACCAACGACGATGCCCTCCGGCAGGGGGTCCGAAGGGCATCGTTCCGGGTAACCCGGTCAAAGGCAGTGCGTACCACGCAGGGGGCGGGCGGCACGCACTGCCAGGGGAGAGTTTGGCCGGACGGGGCGCGCCCGTCAACCGGACTCGGACAGCCGTCCAAGGCGAAATCGTTCCTGTGAACTCGCTGGTCGCACGTACGATCCCATGCCCGTGAACGGGCTCCTCGAGCGGGCCGTCCCGCAGCGCCTCGGACGCCCCTACCGCTGGCTGCTCGGCGCGGCCTGGACCAGCAACATCGGCGACGGCATCGCACTCGCCGCCGGGCCCCTGCTCGTCGCGTCGCAGACCAGCTCGGCGCTGCTCGTGGCGCTCGCTGCGCTGCTCCAGCGCCTGCCGTGGCTGCTGTTCGGCCTGTGGGCCGGCGCGCTCGCCGACCGGCTGGACCGGCGCCTGGTCGTCATGGTTGCCAACGCGCTGCGCGGGGTGGTCGTCGCCATGCTGTGCGTCGCCATCCTGACCGGCGAGGTGACCATCGCCGTCGTCATGGTGGTCATGTTCCTGTACGGCACTGCGGAGGTGTTCGCGGACACCACGTCGCAGACGCTGCTGCCCGCGCTGGTGCCGCGCAAGTTCCTGTCCCTGGGGACGCACCGCATGCAGGCGGCGTTCCTCACCTGCAACCAGCTGGTCGGGCCGCCCGTCGGGGCGTTCCTGTTCGCGCTCGGGACGGTGTTCCCCTTCGTGCTCCAGGTGGTGTGCGTGCTGCTCGCCGTCGTGCTGGTCGCCCGGATCTCGCGCTACCCCGCGCCCGACGGCGCCCCCGGCCTCGCCCTGCCCCGCACCGCCGCCACCACGCACGTGCGCCGCGACATCGGCGAGGGGCTGCGCTGGATCTGGGGCAACGCGCCCGTGCGCACGCTCGCGCTGGTGATCCTGGTCTTCAACGTCACCTGGGCGGCGGCGTGGTCGGTGCTGGTGCTCTGGTCGCGCGACCACCTGCACATGAGCGCCCTGGGCTTCGGCCTGCTCACGACGGCGTCCGCCGTCGGCGGGCTGGTCGGCACGGCCCTGTACTCGCGCATCGAGCGGCGCTTCTCGCTCGCAGCGATCATGCGCGCCTGCCTGGGCCTCGAGGTGGCCACGCACCTCGCGCTCGCCCTCACCCGGACCGGGTGGCTCGCCATCCTCATCATGGTCGAGTTCGGCGCGTACGCGTTCGTGTGGGGCACCGTGTCCACCACGGTCCGCCAGCGCGCCGTGCCCCAGCAGTTCCAGGGCCGCGTCGGCAGCGTCTACATGATGTGCGTGTTCGGCGGGCTGGTCGCCGGCCAGGCGCTCGGCGGGGTCATCGCGCAGCACTGGGGCCTGACCGCGCCGTTCTGGTTCGCGTTCGCGGGCGCCGGCGTGACGCTCGCGCTCGTGTGGCGGTCGCTGGGCCACATCGCCCACGCGGACGCGGCGCCTCATCCTCGAGGATGACCACCCCGCCGACCACGTCCGCTCGCGGGGTGATGTGACCACGCCCGCCCGACGGCAGAGTGTGGCGCATGAACCCGCTGCTGTCCGCCCGCGACCTGACGATGGTCTACCCGGGCTCCGCCACCCCCGCGCTCGACGCCGTCAGCCTCGACGTCCTGCCGGGCGAGTCCGTCGCCGTCATGGGCGCCTCCGGCTCCGGCAAGACGACGCTGCTCCACGTGCTCGCCGGCATCCTCCGCCCGACGTCAGGCACCGTGACCCTCACGACCGCCGGCGGACCGGTCGGCGTGCACGCCCTCGACGACGCCGCCCGGTCCCGGCTGCGGCGCGAGGAGCTCGGGTTCGTGTTCCAGCAAGGGCTGCTGCTCGACGAGCTCACGGCCCTCGAGAACGTCGCCGTCGCCCGCATGCTCACCGGCGTGCCCCGCGCCGCCGCCGAGGCCGAGGCCGCCCAGGCGCTCGCCTCGTTCGGGCTCGCCGGGCTCGAGCAGCGCCGCCTCGGCGAGCTCTCCGGCGGGCAGGCCCAGCGCGTCGCCATCGCCCGCGCCCAGGTCAACGGCGCGCGCCTCATCTTCGCCGACGAGCCCACCGGCGCCCTCGACTCCCGCACCGGCGCCGAGGTGCTCGACCTGCTGCTCGCCGCCGTCACCCAGGGCCGCACGCTCGTCGTCGTCACGCACGACGCCCACGTCGCCGCCCGCTGCGACCGCATCGTCACGCTCGCCGACGGCCGCATCGAGGACGACGCGCGCCAGACCTCCGCCGCCGCCCGCGGGACGGAGGCGCAGGCGTGACCACGCTGCAGCTCGCCCGCCTGTTCGCCCGACGCCGCGACGGGGACCGGCTCGCCGCCGCCCTCCCGCTCGGCTCCTTCACCCTGCTGACCGCCATCCTGCTGCTGGTGCTCGGCGGCTCGCAGGTGTTCTTCCGCCAGACCGGGCCGAACAGCGGCGTCTACACGCTCCTCGCCGTCGTCGCCCTCACGCTCCTGGTCGTCCCCCTGTTCACGCTCGGCGTCGCCGCCGCCCGGCTCTCCGCCCGACGCCGCGACGACCGCCTCTCCTCGCTGCGCCTGCTCGGCGCCACCGCCCGCACCGTCGCGGCCCTCACCATCCTCGAGGCCGCCGCGACGGCGCTCGCCGGCGCGGTGCTGGGCACGGTCCTCTACGCCGCCACGGCTCCCCTGGTCGGGCTCGTGCACTTCGTCGGGCACCCCATCGGGTCGGCGATGTGGCTCGCCTGGTACTGGCTGCCGCTCGCGTGGGTGGTGGTGGCGCTGGCGGCCGCCGGCTCGGCGGCGATCGGTCTGCGGGGCGTGGTGCTCAGCCCGCTCGGCGTGCGGACCCGGCAGCGGCCGGGCACGGCGCGCGCACGGCGGGCGGTCGTCGCCGGCGTGATCGTCGTGCTCGCGATCGCGGCGTCGGCCGGGCTGCGATCGCTGGGCGAGGTGTGGGGGCTGGTCGGGTTCGTCACCGGGCTCGCCGCAGCGTTCGCGTGCGGGCTGCTCGCGCTCGACGCCGTCGGGCCCTGGTACGTGCGCGTGCGCGCCCGCCGCCTGCACCGCCGCGCCGGCGACGTGCCGCGCCTGCTGGCCGCCCGGCTGATCCTCGAGGACCCAAAGGCCGCCTGGCGGCAGGTCGCGGGCATCTCCGTCACCACGTTCGTGGGCGTGATCGCCGGGGCCGGGCTCGCCCTGGCGAGCATGCAGGAGGCCTCGAACCGGGACGAGGCGTGGCTGACCGCCGACATCCGCACCGGCGTGCTCGTGACGCTCGTGGCCTCGTTCCTCATGGTGGCCTGCACCGTCGCGATCAACCAGGCCGCCGCGACGCTCGACCGGGCGCGCGTCCACGTGTCGCTCGACCGGCTCGGCGTGCCCGGCACGCTGCTCGCGCAGGCGCAGCGGCGGTCCGTGATGTCGGTGCTGTGGACGGTGCTCGCCGGGTCGGCCGCGCTGTCCGGCGTGCTGGTGTTCCCGCTGGTCGGGGCCGCCGTGCTGTTCCGCCCGCTGTCCGTCGCCGTGGTCGTGGCGGTGTTCGCCGTCGGGGTGCTGCTGGTGCGCGGCGGCGCGTCCGTCGCCGCGCGGCTCGTGCCCGGCATACTCGCCCGGCCGGAACGCGTTCTCTAGACATGCGGATTTTCGCCCACACCGACCCGGCGGGGCGTGCCTATCCTCGGAAGGCCATGGACCTCGCCCGGCTGGTACACCGTGCGCCCCCCGAGCCGGAGCCCGGGAGGAACATCTTCGTGCTCTCCGGCGGGGCGTCGCGCGGGGCCGCGCAGGTGGGCATGCTGCGGGTGCTGCTGAAGCACGGGGTGGTCCCGGACCTCTTCGTCGCCGGGTCGGTGGGGTCGCTCAACGCCGTCTACCTCGCCCAGGACGTGTCGCTCGACCAGGTCGACCGCCTCGAGCGGATCTACCAGCGCCTCGGGAACCTCGACCTCATCGGGCCGCCGCACGCGATGGTGCTCAACGTGCTGCGCCACCAGCCCTCGCTCGCCTCCGGCCGCCGCATCCGCGAGTTCATCGCGTCCTGCGCGCCCGTCGAGCGCATCGAGGACCTCACGGTCCCGGTCCGGATCGCCACGTTCGACGTCGACGACGGCCGGTTCACCTGGCACGACGGCGGCAACCTGGTCGACGTCGTCGCCGCGTCCTGCGCGCTGCCCGGCATCTACCCGCCCGTCGAGATCGACGGCCACCTGCACGTCGACTACGGCGTGCGCTACAACCTGCCCACCGACGCGGCCGTCGACCTCGTGCGGCCCGGCGACACCGTGTGGTCGCTCGAGGTCAACCGCGTTCCCGTGCCGCGGGCCATGCGCTCGCCGTGGGACGCGATGATGATCGTCGCCGGGTCGTCCATCTCGCACAACAGCCTGCGCGACTTCCCCGCCGGGGTCGCCGTGCACCGCATCGTGCTGGACCGGACCTTCGACACCGGCTTCGCCTTCAACTTCGCCCACACCGCCCAGCTGGTGCAGATGGGCGAGCAGGCCGCCCAGGCCGTGATCGACGGCGCCGGGGTGGCCGTGGCGACGGCGGGCGAACGGTTCATCGAGGTGGTCGCCGCGCCGACCGCGCGGTTCTCCGAGGCGTCGCTCAGCGCCGGGGATGTGCTGGCCTACGGCGGCGTGGTGAGCCGCGCGGAGTCGCGCGTCGGGCGGGTGGAGCGCCTGCCGGCGGTGCTGGTGGCGCGGGCGGCTCTGGCATTGCGGATCTCGCTCGAGCGTCTGGTCCACGCGGCGCGGCGTGGGGTCGCGCGGGAGCCCGCGACGGAACGGGTCGCGTAGCTCGGCCGAGACACACCTGCGACCACCCCTTTGCCGCGCGCTCTCGACGACATACCGCTTGCCGCGCACCGTCTGAGCGCCGCCCTTCTCGGGCGTCCGTGCCTCAGCCTCATGGAGACCGGGTTCCGGTTCCCGCTTCATCCGGGACCGTTTCACCGGAGCCGAGGCTCCGGCCAGCGCGTTCCCGTCCACGGGCGTTGGTGACCGGGCCCTCTGCGTGACGGTCCCGGAGCCAGGCTTCTGCACTCTCGTGCAGCTCGGCCCAGCCGGCGAGGTTGGCGGCGGCATTGAGGTCGCGGTCGATGACGAGCCCGCAGCGCCCGCACACATAGGTGCGCACCGCCACGCCGCCGACGTCGCGCACGGCGCCGCAGCCCGAGCACGTCTTCGACGACGGGAAGAACTGGTCTGCGACGAGGAGCCGACCGCCTCGCCACTCGAGCTTGTACTCGAGCTGGCGGCCGAGCCTGCCCCACGCCGCGTCACCGATGCCACGACTGAGGTGTGGATGCGTCCGCCTCATGCCTGCGAAGCCGAGCTTCTCGATGACGAGCCGGCCGTGGGTCTTGACCAGCTCGTTCGAAACGTCGTGCAGGAACTGCTCCCGGACGGCGTGAACCCTCCGGTACTCCTCCGAGAGCCGCCCGACCGCCTGTCGGCGCCGCGCGGAACCCTTCTGCTTCCGGGTCACCGCCCGGTGCCGCCGCCGCAGCCGCGACTGCGACCGCTCGAGGGCGCGCGGCCACGCGGCGATCCGGGCAACTTCCGTGCCGTCCGCTGTGGCCGCGACGGCGTACGTCGAGAGGCCGACGTCGACCCCCACCCATGGGCGGCCGCCGTCCGGGGTTACGCGACGCTCGGGGTGCAGGTCCGCGGCCTCGACGGTCAGCGCCACGGTCCACCGGGTCCGTCGCAGGGTCACTGTCGCCTGGACAATCCGAGCACGGCCCTTCTCGACCATGCGTCGCAGCCGCCGGGTGTCCTCGCGGACGTCGACGACGCCTACCCGTGGCAGGCGGACGGTGCGGGGCCGCAGGTCACCGAGGCGGATGGCCGGCTTTGCGCCCTTCGGAAACTGGTTGCGGACCCTGAACGCGTCCGAGTGCCCCCTGCGGCGGCGCTGCCGCGGGAACCCGACGCGCTCACGCGACCCGTGCTTCTGAGAGTCCCACCGCGCCTTGAGTGCGCGGCCGAGGTCGACCGCCGCTTCCTCGAAGACCTGCTGGTAGACCTCGTCACGCCAGGCGAGACCTGTCACGTGCTTGACGACCTCGCCCGACGGTCCGACGCGAAACACTCGGCCGGCGTCCTCGCTCGTCTTCCAGGCAGCGAACCGCTTGATGAGGTCGTACCCGGTGCGCGGGACGACCACGGACGCGTCGCCACGCCGCGCCTCGCGGGCGGCCGCCACCATCCGGAGGCACTCGTTGTACGCGAAACGCGCAGCGCCCACATGACGCAGAAGCATGGCCCGCTGCTCGACCGAGGGGTCGAGCGTGAAGCGGAAGGTCGTGTACCGGGCCATGCGAGGACCCTGGCAGACGTCGACTTTGACGTGTCAAGAGGCAGTTCTACAGATCACGATGCCGCAACAAGATGCGGAAACGCTTGACAGTGCGCCCGACTGGGGTCGAACCAGCAACCTGCGCTTTAGGAGAG
>Ga0082212_10000207_pt1 | contig 86428 bp, 80 predicted proteins | sample TergutNt197P3_FD_71548 | JGI IMG/M metagenome (GOLD analysis project Ga0082212, IMG submission 71548) | Neocapritermes taracua P3 segment gut microbial communities from Petit-Saut dam, French Guiana - Nt197 P3 | ecosystem: Host-associated > Arthropoda: Insects > Digestive system > Gut ...
CAGCCGTTTTCAAAGCCGAGGTCCTCGAGCGCGGCGGCGGCGGCGTTGTATTCGTCCTCGTTTATGGGGCGGTCCCACGGCGGCAAGGCAAGGGCGTTGTGCGCGGGCGTGTATTGCGCCATGAGGGAGACGTGGACGCCCGTCCCCAAGTTTTCCGCGAGCCAGCGGAGGCTTGCGACCGCCTCGTCCGCATGGCCGGGAAGAATCAAAACGCGCACGATGGTGCCGCGCGTGGCAATGCCGTTTTCGTCCTCTTGCAACGGGCCGAGGCGCTCCCAAAACCACCGCAACGCCGCGCGCGCGACGCGGACGTAATCCCCGGCTTGCGAGGCTTCCCGCGCCGTCGTGCCCGACGCGTAGCGCAGGTCGCACAACGCGACGTCCATCATGTCGGCGTATGCCTCGAGCGTGGCGGTGGATTCGTAGCCGGAGGTGTTGAAGACAACGGGCAGGCGCGTCCCGGCGGCGGTCGCGGCCTCCTGGGCCGTGCGACCCGGCGACTCGTCGATCACGACGCGCTCCTCCAGGCCGCGCACCACCGCCCGGAACCGCTCGGCGACGGCGAGCGGCCAGTCGCGGCGGTCGGCGGCGGCGTCGGCCGCGGACCGCAGCTGCGCGGCCGTGCGGGCGTCGTCGGCGGCGGACACGGGCCGCGCGGCGCGGGCGCGCGCCAGGCGCACGGGCCCGGCGACGGTGCGGGCGACCACCACCACCACGGCGGCCACGACGAGCACCCCGAGCAGCACCTGCCAGGGCGGGGCGCTGACCCCGGGGATGGCGTCGAAGAGGTGCACGAACCAGAGCCACAGCCGCTCGAGAAGCGACGGCTGCGTCGCGTACTCCGGCTTGGACAGCTCCTGGACCAGCCACTGCCGGGCGGTGTCGCGGTCGGGCGTGACGGGCACGCCCGCGAGCACCGCGACCGGCAGCAACGCGGTCAGCCCTTGCGCTCGGCGGCGGCCGCGGTGAGCTGCACGTCCAGACCCTCGCGGCGCATGCGCTGGTCGATGTACAGCAGCGCGACCACGCCGGCCAGGAAGATCGTGGAGATCGCCGTGCCCACCACGGACGTGACGATGGTCGTGATCACCAGCGACGTCGTCTCCGACCCGCCGGCGGCGCCGATCGCGCTACCCACCAGGCCGAGCGGCACGGCCACGACCTGCGAGATCACGCCCACGATGACCGAGGCGAGCAGGTAGATGCCGAAGATCCGCCAGAACGAGCCGCGCGTCAGCAGCCAGGCCCGCCGCACGGTCGCCCCGAGGCGCGCGTTCTCGAGCGCGAGCGCCGGCGGCACCAGCAGCAGCCGCACCAGCACCCAGGCGGTCGCGGCGATCACGGCGAGCAGCAGCACCACGGCCAGCAGCGCGGCGGCCCCGTGGGAGGCCTGCGCGGTGGCCGCGACCAGCAGCACGCCGAGGGTGACCGCGACGCCGAGCGCCACGCCCAGGGCGAGGGACTGCAGCAGCGACCAGCCCACCAGCAGCCAGCCGCGCGGCCCGACGCGCTCCCACACCTGCGCGACGCTCGCCTTGTCGCCCAGCACGGACCGGCTCACGGAGACGGTGAGGATGCCGTTGACCACGGGACCGGCGAGCGCGACGGTGACGCCTGCGCCCACCGTCGTGGCGTAGGTCTGCGCCATCGCGCCCGCGGTGAGCCCCAGCCCGGAGAACACCTCCGCGGCGGCGGCGTCGCTGAAGACCGGGTCGAACAGGCGCGTGATGGTCGGCACGAGCAGCTGGCCCACCAGCACGCCCACCACGGTCGCCGCGAGGATCACCAGGGTCGCGATGCCGAGCATCACGGCCGGGTTGTGCCGCACCGCGCTGAACGCGCCGTCGTAGATCTCGCCGAGCGTCAGCGGGCGCAGGGGCACGATGCCCGGCTTGTCCGCCTGCGGTCGGTACGGCGGCGCCGGCTGGGCGTACGGCGTCTGCCCGTAGCCCTGCCCGTACTGCCCGTAGCGGGGCACCTCGCCCCACCCCGACTGCGGGGGTGCTGGCGGCGTCGGGCGGTCCTCGTCGGGCGTGGTCATGCTCTCCCCAGAGTGCTCGGCGGTCGGTCCCGCCACGATAGCGTGCGAGCGCTGGTCACCGGCTCCGCTTGCACAGGGTTCAGCCTGGCAGACTGGACGCATGAAGTCCCGCGTGCTTGTGGTCGACGACGACACCGCCCTCGCCGAGATGATCGGCATCGTGCTGCGTGCCGAAGGCTTCGACCCTGTGTTCTGCGCCGACGGCGACGGAGCGCTGGCGGCCTTCCGTGCGTCCCAGCCCGACCTGGTGCTGCTCGACCTCATGCTGCCCGGCAAGGACGGCACGCAGGTGTGCCGCGAGATCCGCGCGGAGTCGGGCGTGCCGATCATCATGCTGACCGCCAAGAGCGACACGGTCGACATCGTGCTGGGCCTGGAGTCAGGCGCCGACGACTACGTCCCGAAGCCCTTCAAGCCCAAGGAGCTGGTCGCCCGCATCCGCGCGCGCCTGCGCCGCACGGAGGACCCGGGCCCGGAGAAGCTGCTGGTGGGCGACTTGGAGATCGACGTCACCGGCCACACGGTGACGCGCGACGGCGCCCGCATCAGCCTCACGCCGCTCGAGTTCGACCTGCTGGTGGCCCTGGCGCGCAAGCCGTGGCAGGTGTTCACGCGCGAGGTGCTGCTGGAGAAGGTGTGGGGGTACCGCCACTCGGCCGACACCCGCCTGGTCAACGTGCACGTGCAGCGCCTCCGGTCCAAGGTCGAGCGCGACCCGGAGAACCCGGAGGTCGTGCTCACGGTCCGCGGCGTCGGGTACAAGGCAGGCGCTCCTCGGTGATGTTCGACGTCGGCCCCGAGCGGGGTCACGGCCCGGGCGCACCGGCGGCCGCCAGGCACCCGGTCGTGGACCTGTGGCGCCGGCTGCGGGTGCTGCCCGGCCGGCGCCTGCGCTCGGCCGCGCACCGCTGGCGGTCGTCCATGCAGATGCGCGTGGTCACGTCGGCGCTGGCCGTGGGCGTGGTCGCCGTCGCGCTGCTGGGCACGTTCCTGTCGACGTCGGTGCGCGACGGCCTGTTCGACCAGCGTGTCGCGCAGATCGACGTCGAGGCGGCGCGCTCCGCCGACGGCGTGCAGGAAGCGCTCTCGTCGTCGCCCGCGACCTCGCCGGGCGACGTGCAGGCCCTGCTCGTGTCCCTGGTGGACCCGCGCACCAACGGCGCCTCGGGCGCCCGCGCCTCGATGTTCGCCCCGGCCGGCGACTCGCCCGCCGTCGTCAACCCGGTGCAGTCGTCGCAGGGCATGCAGGCCCTGGTCTCGCCCGCCCTGCGCCAGGCGACGATCCGGTCCGACCACCAGATGTGGCAGTCGGTGCGCATCCCGGCGCAGTACTCGGAGTCGGGGCACGACGAGCCCGGCGTCGTGTTCGGGGCCATCGTCGAGGTGCCCACGGCCGGCAAGTTCGGCCTCTACACGCTCTACTCGCTCCAGCCGGAGCAGGACACCCTGCGGTTCGTGCAGGGCACGCTCGCGCTCGGCGCGGTCGCCATGCTCGCCCTCATCGGCGTCATCACGTGGCTGGTCACGCGCCAGGCCGTCACGCCCGTGCGGCGTGCGGCGGCCACTGCCGCCCGCCTGGCCGACGGCCACCTGTCCGAGCGCATGCCCGGCAAGGGCTACGACGAGATGGCCACCCTGGCCCGGTCGTTCAACGAGATGGCCGCCAGCCTGCAGGACCAGATCCGCCGCATGGAGGCGCTGAGCACCGCCCAGCGCCGGTTCGTGTCCGACGTGTCCCACGAGCTGCGCACCCCGCTCACCACCATCCGCATGGCCGGCGAGGTCATCCACGCCTCGCGCGACGAGCTCGACCCCGCCGCCCGCCGCTCCGCCGAGCTGTTGCAGACCCAGCTCGACCGCTTCGAGGAGCTGCTGGCCGACCTGCTCGAGATCTCCCGGTTCGACGCCGGCGCGGCGGTGCTCGACGTCGAGGCGCGCAGCCTGGACGGGATCGTCGGCGCCGTCGTCGACATCGCCACGCCGCTCGCGGAGCGCAAGGGCGTGTTCCTGTCGGTGACGCTGCCCGACGAGCCGGCGTACGCCGACGTCGACCCGCGCCGCGTCGAGCGCATCCTGCGCAACCTGGTGGTCAACGCCGTCGAGCACGCCGAGGGCAAGCCCGTGGAGATCACGCTGGCGGCCAACGCGGACGCGGTCGCCGTCGTGGTGCGCGACCACGGTGTCGGCATGTCCACCGAGGAGGTCGCGCACGTCTTCGACAGGTTCTGGCGCGCCGACCCCGCCCGCGCCCGCACCACGGGCGGCACCGGCCTGGGCCTGGCGATCTCGCTCGAGGACGCCCGCCTGCACGCCGGCCGGCTGGAGGCGTGGGGGCGGCCCGGCAAGGGCGCGAGCTTCCGCCTGACGCTGCCGCGTCGCGCCGGGCTGTCGGTGGAGAACCCGCCGCTGCCGATCGTGCCCGACACCCGGCCGCTGGCCGGCCGCCTGCTGACGGGCCAGATCCCCGTGGTCAACCCGGCCTCGGGCCCGTCGCCCACCTCGATCCCCGACCTTGGCGCGCTGCCGAGCGGCGACGTGCCCGTCACGGACGCGGAGGTGCGCCGATGACCCCCGACCGGACCCGGCGCCGCCTCGGCGCGCTGCTCAGCGCCGTCCTCGCTGCCGTGCTGCTGGCCGGCTGCGCATCCATCCCGACGGCGGGCCGCGTGCGCCAGGGCGGCGACGACGTCGCCCCCGGCGGCGACATCGGCCTCATCGCCCAGGGCCCCGTCCCGGGTGCCGACCCCGGCGGGATCGTCAACGGCTTCCTGCTGGCGACCCAGGCCGGGCCGACGTCGTCGACGTCGTTCAGCGTGGCCCGCGAGTACCTCACCGCCGACGCGGGCAAGGCGTGGCAGCAGAACAGCCGCGTCGTGGTGCTCGACGGCATGAAGGTGACGGCCGCGACCATCCCCGACGGGACCGAGAAGACGACCGTCACCGTGACCGGCTCCGTCGTCGCGTCGGTCGACGACCGCGGCGTCTACACGGAGGAGCCCGCACCGGCGGCCGGCGACACGTCGTTCACGACGTCGTTCGTGCTCAGCAAGCAGGACGGGCAGTGGCGCATCTCCGCGCTCGACGACGGCCTGCTCATGCCCGCCCAGCTGTTCACGTCCACCTACCACCGCACCACGCTCTACTTCGCGCCGCAGGACTCCCGGGCGAACATGTGGCTGCCCGACGTGCGCTGGTTCCCGCAGCAGACGTGGCGCACCAACGCCGTGACCGAGCTGCTCGCCGGGCCGCCCGACTGGATGGGCGGCGCCGCCCGCGCGCTCATGCCGGCCGGGACCACGCTCTCCATCAACGCCGTGACCACGCAGAACGGCAGCTTCCAGGTGCCGCTCACGGGACAGGTGGCGGAGGCGAGCGGCCCCGACCGCGCCCTGTTCCAGGCCCAGCTCGAGGCGACGCTCGCCGACGGGACGGGCGTCGACGCGACCGTCACGCTGCTCGACCACAACAACTCGCCCATCGTGCCGCCGTCCAACGTCACCATCCCGGACCGGCCGCACACGGACGGCGCCGCGCTGGCGATCGCCGACGGCAAGCCGTACACGGTCAGCGGGCGACAGCTCACCGCCGCGGACGACCTGCACCTGCACCTCGAGGGCCTCACCCCGACGGCGCTCGCCCAAGGGCCGAACGCCGGCCCCGTCGTGGTGCGCCAGGGCACCGACCAGATCGTCCGCGTGAGCGGCGACCAGGTCAGGATCCTGCAGGGCCAGGACCTGCTCGCGCCGTCGGTGGACCGCTTCGGCACCGTGTGGAGCGGTTCGGCCGGCGGCCCGCTCGTGGTCGTGGCGCCCGGCGGCCACCCGGTCACCGTGGCGGCGCCGTGGCTCGACGGCCGCACCGTCGTGTCCATCTCCGTCTCGCCCGACGCCGGCCGCCTCGCGGTCGTGTCCACCGGGGTCGGCGGGCCGTCCGTGCAGGTGGCGGGCATCGTCCGCGACGCCAAGGACCTGCCCGTGGCGCTCGCCGCCAAGCCCGTGACGGTCGGCGCCTCCGTCGCCGGCGTCGTCCAGGCGGTGTGGGAGGACGAGACGGTGCTCGCCCTGCTCGGCCAGGACGACAGCGGCGCCCGGGCGGTCTACCTGTCGGGCGTCGGCGGCCTGCCGTCCGCGGGCGGGCGCTCGCGCCGCGTGTCCGGGCTGGCCGACCCGCAGGCGATCACGGCGTCGGTGGGCAGCGGCGACATGCTGGCCGTCGACGGCAACGGGGTGCTGTACCTGCACCAGTCGTCGGCGGTGTGGCCGGCCGTGGGAAGCAAGGTGACGGTGGTGGCGTACCCGGGCTGAGCCCGGGAGCCCGGCGGTCGAGCCTGTGGAGACCGCGCCTGTCCACAGGCGGTCTCGGGCGCGGCGTCGCCCGGCCCAGACTGGCCCGATGCCGCTCCGCGACCTCACCCGCCTGCTCCTGCCCGTGGAGTGCCCCGGCTGCGGCGCGCCCGACGTGCCGTGGTGCCCGCGCTGCGCAGCGCTCCTGACCGCCCCGCCGCGCCGGGTCGAGTCCGACGCCCCGCGCCTCGACCGGCTCGACGGCGTCGCCCCGCTGCCCGTCTGGGCGCTGGCGCGGTACGAGGGCCCGGTGCGGGGCGTGGTCGTCGCGTGGAAGGACCGCGGGCGGGCCGACCTCGACCGGCTGCTCGGACCCGCCGCGGCGGCGGCCGCGCGCGCCCTGCGGCCCGACGTCGCGGCCGACGGCTCGCCGCTGCTGGTGGTCCCGGCGCCCTCGAGCGGCGCCTCACGCCGGGCCCGTGCCCGCGACCACCTGCACGCCGTGAGCCGGGCGGTCGCGGGCGCGCTGGGCGGCACCCACGCGCCCGTGCTCCGCCGTGTGCGCGGCTCCGACCAGGTGGGCCTCGGCGTGCGCGCCCGCGGCGGCAACGTGGCGGTCCGGGTTGACCAGGCCGCGCTGGCGCGAGCCGCCGCTCGGAGGGGCGCGTCCGGCCGCCCGGTGTGCCTGCTTCTCGACGACGTGGTGACGACCGGTGCCACGCTGGCGGTCGCCGAGCGGTCCCTCGAGGCCGCCGGCGCCGACGTGATCGGCGCGTTCGTGCTGGCTGCGACCCCGCCGCCGGGCCGTGCCGGGACACCCGGGTGATCTCCTCGCGCCAGGTGCGCCACAACGGTGTTGCCGGACCGTGACCCGGTCTAGTCTGAGTTCTCACCGAGAGCGTGGTTGCGCTCTCGGACCGCCGCTGGCCCGGGTCTCCGGGCGCGTCTTGGAGGTGGTGCCGCCTTCGGTATCCGGTCACCCGGATGCCACCGAAAGAGCACACCGGGCGCCCGCGGAGGCGGGTGCCCTCCCGAAGAAGGGAGCACACGATGGAGATCGTCGTCGTCGGCAGGCACACGGATGTGCCGGAGCGGTTCCGCCGCCACGTGGAGGACAAGCTCGCCAAGGTCACCCAGCTCGCGCCGCTGGCGCAGCGGGTGGACGTCGAGGTCACGCACGAGAAGAACCCCAAGCTGTCCGACGTGCGCGAGCGCGTCGAGCTCACCGTGCGTGCCAAGGGACCTGTGATCCGCGCGGAGGCCGCGGCGGACGACAGGTACGGGGCCCTCGACCTGGCTATCGACAAGCTGATCGAACGTCTGCGCCGCACCCGCGACCGCCGCAAGGACCACCGCCGCACGTACGTGACCGCTCCCGTGGACGTCCGTCCGTACGACCAGGTGATGGCCTCCGAGCCGGTGACCGAGGCGCCGCCGGTGCCCCTCGTGGCGGACGGCGACGCCGTCGAGCACCAGCTCGGCGACTCGCCCGTGGTGATCCGCCAGAAGCTCCACTCGGCCGACGCGATGACGATCGACGACGCGGTCTACCAGATGGAGCTCGTGGGGCACGACTTCTTCCTCTTCATCGACAAGGAGTCGGCCCGCCCGTCGGCGGTCTACAAGCGCCAGGGCTGGACGTACGGCGTCGTGCAGCTGGACCAGCAGTGCGAGGGCGTGCTCCCGGTGAGCGCGCTGACGTGACGCGCTGACCACCTCTGTCGGTGGCGGCGGGCACCATGGTCTGGTGCCCGCCGCCACTGCCGTCACCACGACGCTCTCCGCGTCCCAGGCGCGCCGGGTGGCGCTCGCCGCGCAGGGCCTGCACCGTCCCCGCCCCGCCGCAGCGCCGGGCCTGCGCCAGGTCACGGCGGCGGTGCGCCGGCTGGGCGTGCTGCAGATCGACTCGGTCAACGTCGTGGCCCGCGCGCACCTGGTGCCGCTGTTCTCGCGCCTGGGCCCGTACGACGTCGGCCTGCTGGACCGGCTGCACTCGCGCGCCCCGCGGCGGCTGGTCGAGGCGTGGGCGCACGAGGCGTCGTTCGTGCCGGTCGAGACGTGGCCCCTGCTGGAGTGGCGGCGGCGCGCGGTCCGGGACCACGCCTGGGGCGCGATCTCCCGCGCGGCGCTCGACCACCCGGCGGAGCTCGTGGCGGTGCGGGAGGTGCTCGCGGAGCGCGGCCCGGTGACGGCGTCGCGGATGCACGCCCTGCTGGAGGAGCGCGGCGGGCCGGCGCGGCAGGCGAGCGAGCAGTGGGGCTGGAACTGGTCGGCGGCAAAGCGTGTCCTCGAGTACCTGTTCTTCACGGGCGAGGTGGTCTCGGCCGGCCGCACCACCCAGTTCGAGCGGCTCTACGACCTGCCCGAACGGGTGCTGCCGCGCGAGGTGCTCGACGCCGGGCCGTTCAGCGACGCGGAGGCCGTCAAGGGCCTGCTGGAGGTCGGGGCGCGCGCCCACGGCGTCGCCACCGTACGCGACCTGCGCGACTACTTCCGGCTGAGGCGCGGCGTCACCAACGCGCTGGTGCCGACCGCCCTGGCGGAGCTGGTCGAGGAGGGCACGCTCGAGCCGGTCGCGGTCGACGGGCTGCGGGGCCCCTGGTACCGGCACCGCGACGCCGCCCTGCCCCGGCGGGCCGACGGCGCGGCGCTGCTCAGCCCCTTCGACCCGCTGGTCTTCGAGCGCTCCCGACTCGAGGAGCTCTTCGGCACCACCTACCGGATCGAGATCTACGTGCCCGCCCACCAGCGCGTGCACGGCTACTACGTGCTGCCCTTCCTCGAGGGCGAGCGCATCACGGCGCGCGTGGACCTCAAGGCCGACCGCGCGGCCGGCGTGCTGCGCGTCCAGTCCGCGCACCGGGAGCCGTGGGCCACCGACCAGACGGCCGACATGCTGGCCGAGGAGCTGCGCTCGATGGCAGGGTGGCTGGGGCTCGACGACGTGGTCGGCGCCCTGGACCGCCACTGACGCGACGCGGCGTGCGACGCGCGACGGACTGACGGTTCTCCCACGGGCGAACCCGCGCTGCCGCCCAGGTTCGCGGGCCTAGGATGCGGGGGTGTGACCTACGGGCCACCGCAACCACCACGACTTAGGAGAACCGCGTGCCTGCGATCCTCGATAAGGTGCTCCGGATCGGCGAGGGCCGCGTCCTGCGCAAGCTGCAAGGTCTTGCCCAGCAGGTCAACGCCCTGGAGCCGAGCTTCACGGACATGAGCGACGAGGAGCTGCGCGAGGAGACGGCGCGGTTCAAGGAGCGCCTTGCCCACGGCGAGAAGCTCGACGACCTGCTCCCCGAGGCCTTCGCGACGGTGCGCGAGGCCGCGCGCCGCACCCTCGGCCAGCGCCACTTCGACGTGCAGCTCATGGGCGGCGCCGCCCTGCACCAGGGCAACATCGCCGAGATGCGCACCGGTGAGGGCAAGACGCTCGTGGCGACGACCGCCGCCTACCTCAACGCCCTCGAGGGCAAGGGCGTGCACGTCGTCACCACCAACGACTACCTGGCCAAGTACCAGGGCGACCTCATGGGCCGCGTCTACCGGTTCCTGGGGCTGAGCACGGGCGTCATCCTCACCGGCCAGACGCCGGCGGAGCGCCGCGAGATGTACGCGTGCGACATCACGTACGGCACCAACAACGAGTTCGGCTTCGACTACCTACGCGACAACATGGCGTGGTCGACGGACGACCTGGTGCAGCGCGGCCACCACTTCGCCATCGTCGACGAGGTCGACTCGATCCTCATCGACGAGGCCCGCACCCCGCTCATCATCTCGGGCCCCGCCTCGGGCGACGTGAACCGCTGGTACACGGAGTTCTCGAAGGTGGTGCGCCGCCTCACGGTCGACCAGGACTACGAGGTCGACGAGAAGAAGAAGACCGTCGGCGTGCTCGAGCCGGGCATCGCCAAGGTCGAGGACTACCTGGGCGTCGAGAACCTGTACGAGTCGCTGAACACGCCGCTCATTGGGTTCCTCAACAACGCCATCAAGGCCAAGGAGCTGTTCAAGCGCGACAAGGACTACGTCGTGCTCAACGGCGAGGTCATGATCGTCGACGAGCACACGGGCCGCATGCTGCCGGGCCGCCGCTACAACGAGGGCATGCACCAGGCGATCGAGGCCAAGGAAGGCGTCGAGATCAAGGCCGAGAACCAGACGCTCGCCACGATCACCCTCCAGAACTACTTCCGCCTCTACAACAAGCTGTCCGGCATGACCGGTACGGCCGAGACCGAGGCCGCGGAGTTCCAGGGCACGTACAAGATCGGCGTCGTGCCGATCCCGACGAACCGCCCGATGGTCCGCATCGACCAGCCCGACCTCGTCTACAAGAACGAGGAGGGCAAGTTCGCGGCCGTCGTCGCCGACATCGTCGAGCGCCACGCCAAGGGCCAGCCCGTGCTGGTCGGTACGACGTCGGTCGAGAAGTCGGAGTACCTCTCCGGTCTGCTGCGCAAGGCCGGCGTGCCCCACTCGGTGCTGAACGCGAAGGAGCACGAGCGCGAGGCGTCTGTCGTCGCGCTCGCCGGCCGCAAGGGCGCCGTCACGGTCGCCACGAACATGGCCGGCCGTGGTACCGACATCATGCTGGGCGGCAACGCGGAGTTCGTCGCCGTGCAGACGATGACGGACCGCGGGTACGACGCCGTCGAGCGTCCCGACGAGTACGAGGCCGCGTGGCCGGACGTGCTCGAGCACGCCAAGGACGCCGTGAAGGCCGAGCACGAGGAGGTCACCGAGCTCGGCGGCCTGTACGTGCTGGGCACGGAGCGCCACGAGTCGCGCCGCATCGACAACCAGCTGCGTGGTCGTTCCGGCCGTCAGGGCGACCCGGGCGAGTCCCGGTTCTACCTGTCGATGCAGGACGACCTGATGCGCCTGTTCAACTCCGGCCTGGCCGAGTCGATGATGAACCGCGCCGGCTTCCCGGACGACATGCCGCTGGAGTCGAAGATGGTGACGCGCGGCATCCAGTCCGCGCAGTCGCAGGTCGAGGCCCGCAACTTCGAGATCCGCAAGAACGTCCTCAAGTACGACGACGTCCTGTCCCGCCAGCGCGAGGTCATCTACTCCGAGCGCCGCCGCGTGCTCGAGGGCGAGGACCTGGCCGACCAGATCGGCCACTTCCGCAACGACGTCATCACGGCCTACGTGGACGGCGCCACGTCCGAGGGTGCGCCCGAGTCCTGGGACCTCGAGGGCCTGTGGACGGCGCTCAAGTCGGTGTACCCGGTCTCGATCACGCCCGACGACGTGGTCCAGGAGGCCGGCGGCGTCGGCTCCGTCTCGCGCGAGATGGTGCTCACCGAGCTCCAGTCCGACGCCGACGTCGCCTACCAGACCCGCGAGGAGGCCCTCGGGGCGGACGCCATGCGTCAGCTCGAGCGCCGCGTGGTGCTCTCGGTGCTCGACCGCAAGTGGCGCGAGCACCTCTACGAGATGGACTACCTCAAGGAGGGCATCGGTCTGCGCGCGATGGCCCAGCGCGACCCGCTGGTCGAGTACCAGCGCGAGGGCTTCCAGCTCTTCTCCGCGATGACGGACGCCATCAAGGAGGAGTCGGTCGGCTTCCTCTACAACCTCGAGGTGCAGGTCCAGCCCGCCGTCGACGACGCCGCCGTCATCACGCCGGCCGGTGCCGCGGCCGCCGCGCAGTCGGCACCGGGGCTCACGGCAGCGGCCGCCGAGCCCGAGGTCGAGGTCGAGGACGAGCCCGAGGTCGAGGAGGCCCCCGTGCCCGCAGCCCCGGTCGCTCCCGTGCTGGTCGGCAAGGGTCTTGACGGCCCGGGCCGCCAGGTGCCGCTGTCGTTCAGCGGCCCGGCCGAGGGCGGCATCGCGGCGACGGCCCAGGCCTCGACCGACGGCACCGACACCGCGCGCCGCGCGCGTCGTGCGCTGCACGGTGAGGCCCAGGCCACCGAGGCCGACGGCCGCACGTTCCCGGGGACCCCGCGCAACGCGCAGTGCCCGTGCGGCTCCGGCAAGAAGTACAAGGTCTGCCACGGCCTGAACGAGGCCTGACGCACCACGGACGAAGGCCCCGCACCGCTCCGGCGGCGCGGGGCCTTCGCGCGTCCCGCCCGCGGTTGCCGGTGCGCCCCGGCGTGCCCAGAATCCCCTGGAGAGTCGCAGTTCCTTCGCAATGGTGCGTTCCAAGGAGATGAGTGCAGATGCGGCGTCGACTCGTGGTGTTCACGGCAGTACCGGCGGTGGTGGCAGCGATGCTCCTCACGGCCGGCCCAGGGCTCGCTGCGGGGAAGGCCTCCTCGCCCGACGACGACGCCGGTGAGGAGAGTCAGGCGGTCGCCGCGGCCACCGACTGGTTCATGTCGCAGCGGCTCGCGCCGAACGGTGCCGTCGATCCGAACGCCTATGCGGCGGGCGCCGCGCAGGCGACCGCGCTGCCGACGGTGGGCGGCGCGTGGACCGAGCGGACGGCGCGGGCGGGCACCGACGGGAACGACTTCTCCGACTCGCCGCAGTACGTCGACCCGACGGGCGGCTTCAGCAACTCCGGGGCCGGCGACCGCTGGGTGGCCGGCAGGATGACCGCGCTGGCCGCGGCCCCCGACGGGTCGATCTTCGCCGGCGCGGCCGACGGTGGCGTCTGGAAGACGAGCGACGGCGGCCAGCACTGGACCCCCCTCACCGACACCCAGGACACCCTGTCGATCGGCGCACTGCTGGTGACCGGCACCGGCAGCAGCTACACCGTCTACGCCGGCACCGGCGAGGCCAACACGAACCAGGACGCCTATGCGGGCGTCGGGGTGCTCGCCTCGAGCGACGGCGGCGCCACCTGGCGCCGGGTGGGCGGATCGGAGCTGAACGGCGCCCTGATCTTCCGGCTCGCCCAGGACGGCAGCACGCTGTTCGCCGCCACGTCCCACGGCCTGTACAGCATCGACACGGCCTCGGCGAGCGCGACCTGGACCGCCGTGCTGCAGCCCGCGGGCCCGCCCAGCGCCGGCAGCAACTTCAACCTGGTCGTCGGCAACATGATCAGCGACGTCGCCGTGCGGCCCGGCACCAACGGCCAGCAGGTGGTCGCGGTGGCCGGCTGGCGCGGAGGCGCGCCGACCAACGGCTTCTACGTCTCGAACGACGCCGGCGCCCACTTCAGCTCCGTCGCCAACCCGCAGGGCTGGGTGAACCCGAAGGACGAGGGCCGCACGACGCTGGCCTACTCGGCCGCCGGGGACCGGGCCTACGCGATCGTGCAGAGCCCCTACCTGCTCAACGTCGGCACCAACGGCAAGACGGTGCTCGAGGGCATCTACGAGTCGAAGAACGGCGACCCGACCGGGCCGTGGACCAGGATCGCCACGTCGAGCAAGCTGGCCACCAGCGGGTCGGCCCAGAAGATGTCCCGCATCGGCAAGGGCTACGGCCCGGGCATCCAGGCCTGGTACAACCAGTTCCTCGTCGTCGACCCGGCCAACAAGGACCACGTCTACGCCGGGCTCGAGGAGGTCTACGAGACCCAGAACGCCGGCGCGGGCTGGAACACCGTCGGCCCGTACTGGAACTTCGGGTTCTCGTGCTTCTCGTATACGCCGTTCGAGGGGACGTGCAACCACGACCAGGCGCACTCCGACCAGCACGCCGCGGTCATCGCGGGCGGCAAGCTGTACGTCGGCAACGACGGCGGCGTCTACGCCCGGGCCCTGACCGACCACAGCGTCGGTGACTGGTCCAACCTCAACGCGCACCTCGACGCCCTCCAGTACTACGGGGCGCAGGGCAGCGGTGACTCGACCATCTACGGCGGCATGCAGGACAACGGCAGCAACAAGGTGTTCCCGACCACGGGCACGGTGCTCGACGACCTCGGCAAGCCGATCACCGTCAGCTCCGTGCAGGTGTTCGGCGGCGACGGCGGCTACACGATCGTCGACCCGGCCAACTCGAACGACGTGATCACCGAGTACACCGGCCTCACCGCGATGAAATCCACGGACGGCGGCGCCAACTGGCAGGACGTCACGCCCGCCGACCCCGACGCGCGCTTCATCGCGCCGATCAACGTGGACCGCACGAACCCTGACCACCTCGTGGCGGGCGGCGCGTTCGTCTGGAACTCCGAGTCGGGCATCGCCGGCACCACCGTCGGCACGGGCACGTCGACCGACTGGCAGAACGTGTTCGACGTCCGCACCGCGCTGGGCGGGAACGCGACCTCGCAGGTGACGGCGCTCGACGCCGTCACGGTCGGCGGCACGCAGTACATCGCCGCCACCTGGTGCGGCCCGTGCAACCCGAGCTTCACGGACGGCAGCGGCTTCGCGGCCGGAGTCGTGATGCTCAGCAACAGCGGTGGCGCCTGGCACGCGACGGCGCAGGAGTGCACCGGCAGCGCGGTGTGCCCGGACGCCGGCCTGCCGAACCGCTACGTCACCGGCATCAAGATCGACACGGCCAACCCGAACCACGCCTACCTGTCGCTCTCGGGCTACTCGCGGCACTGGATCGTCGGCCCTGACGACCCTGGCGTGGGCCATGTGTTCCAGACGACCACAGGCGGGACGTCGTGGACCGACGTGTCCGGGAACCTGCCGGACATCCCCGCCAACGACATCGTGCTGGACGGGCAGACTCTCGTCGCCGCCTCCGACATCGGGGTCTACACCTCGTCGGACAACGGCAGCACCTGGGAGCGGCTGGGCACCAACCTGCCCAACGTCGTCGTGAGCCAGATCCTCGTCGACCCCGACGGAACGCTGGTCGCCGCCACGCACGGCCGCGGCATCTGGACGATCCCGACGCCGTAGCCGTGACCGGAGGCCCCGCGTCGCTCCGGCGGCGCGGGGCCTTCGCGCGCCTCAGCCCAGCTCGAGCACCGCGACGCGCCACTGCCCGCGCCGCGCCTCGAGCCGCACGGCCGCCGCCCGCACGCGCCCGGAGTCCTCGAGGACCACGGTCGCCTCGGCGGTGTCGTCCCTGCGCTCCAGGCGCACGCGCCGCACCTGGACGGGCCGGCCCGCCTCCACCCGCTGGGCCGACGCCGGGGCCTCGCGCAGCAGGCGCGCCCGCTCGGTGAGCTGGTCCAGCACCACCGGGGTCACCCAGCGGGCGAGCTGGGCCGCCGGGCGGTCGCCGCGCAGCACCTCGACGGCGGCCCGCACCACCGAGCAGCACATGGCCGTCGGGTCGGGCAATGCGGGAGGTGCGGGTGCGTCGTCGGGGACGGGGCGGTCGGCGAGGAGGTCCTCGGCGTCGACGGCCAGCGCCGGGCCGCCGATGCGGACACGGCGCACGCGCGGCGGGCGCGTGGGTGCCTGCGGAGGGCGGCCGGGGCGCTGCTGCGCGGCGGAGACCCGGAGGGGACGGGTGAGGGACGTGGTCATGGTGGTGCCTCCGTCAGGCGGGCTGGGTGAGGATCTGACCGGGGAGGATGACGTCCGGGTCGTCGCCGATGACGGCCCGGTTCGCCTGGTGCCACCGCACGGTCGCGGCGAGGATCTGGGCGTCGGTGGCGCCCGGGTCGAGGTGCGCGGCGGCGATGTCCCAGAGGGTGTCGCCGCGCAGCACGACGACGGTCATGGGGGCGGCGGTCGCCGGGGGAGCGGGGGCGGGGATGACCGTGACCGCGGCGGTGGGAGCTGACGCGGCGGGCGCCGGGGCGGGTGGCCGCGGGGGCGCCGGCGCGGTGGTGGCCGCCTTCGGCGCCGCGGTGGCCGTGGCCGGCGCGACCGCCGTCGGCCGCCACGCCAGGTCCAACCCGCCCGCCGCCTGCCCGACCACCTCGACGGCCGCCGGCCCCGGCGCGGGCGGCGCCGCGAACGCGGCGGTCGGCCCGAGCGCGAGCCCGGCCCCGACGCCGATCCCGACGCCCGCACGGACCAGGCGGTGCACCACCCCGGGGGCGACGCGCCGGACGGCGGCCTCCCCGGCGCGCCAGCGCACCCCGGCCCGGGCGGAGGCGACGACCGCGAGGCCCAGGAAGGCCCCGAGCGCCGCCCATGCCGCGAGGAGGGCGGCAGGCGCGACGACTCCGAGCTCCACCCAGGTGTCCACGCGCGCGCCGGGCGCCGTGACGACCTCGGCAAGCTGGACCGCCCGGGCGGTGAGCGCCACGGACGCGCCGCCGAGCCCCGCCGCCAGGGCCGTGAGCCCCGCCACGCTGCGGGACGCTCTCCCGTTCACCATCTGAACCTCCCGTGATGCCGTTTGATGGCGTTTGGTGCCTTAAGTGGCGTTAGGGAACCACAGCGCGTCCGGGTTGTCCACCTCTGCCTGTGGACGGGGTGCGGGCCGCCTGGGCATTCCATGGCACCCTGTGCGCGCGGCGCGAGGGGTGCCGCGGACGTCGACGTCCGCAGAGGGGGAGTCATGTCGAGTCAGGGGGCGGCGCGCTGGGACGCGCTCTTCGCCGACCTGGAGGCGCAGCTCGCCGCCCAGCACCAGGCCGAGCGAGACGGCGAGGTCGCCGAGCTGACCCGCGCGGAGCACGCCTCGATCGGGCTCCCCGACAGGCTGCGCGCCGTCGTCGGCGGCACGGTCACGCTGGAGCTGGGCGACGGCGAGACCGTGACGGGGACGCTGCGGCGGGTGGCCGCGGCCTGGCTGCTGCTCGAGGGGCGGGGGAGCGCGGAGCACCTCGTGCCGGTCGCGGCCGTCGCCTCGGTGACCGGGCTGACCCGCCGGGCCGTGCCGTCGGCGTCGCGCGCCGACGGGCTCGGGCTGGGCACGGTGCTCCGCGAGCTGCAGCGCGACCGGGGTCGCGTGGTGGTGCGGACGTCAGCCGGCCAGGCCGCGGGACGGCTGGCGCGCGTGGGGCAGGACCACCTCGACCTCGAGGAGACCGACCGCGTGCCGGTCAGCCTGAGGACGGTGCCGTTCGCCGCGGTGCTGCGGGTGAGCCGGTCGTGACCGGCTCACAGGTCCTGGGCGTCGATGCGCTCCCGAGTCCGGGCGTACTGCCGCGCGATGTAGGCCTCGAGCTCGGTGGCCTCGACGCGCCAGACGCCCTTGCCTCCGATCTGGATCGCCGGCAGCTCGCCGCTGCGCACCAGCGCGTACGCCTGGCGGGACGAGATCGCGAGCATCTCCTCGACGTCAGCGAGGGACAGGAAGCGTGCGGCCATACCGGCAGTCTGGCACACCAGCACCCACCTGTTGACCGCTCTTGTCCACAGGGACCAGCACTAGATGCCCCTGAGCAACCGATGATGAACGCTGCCAGCGCAGCGCGCACCACAGCAACAAAGGATCCGCGATGACCACCACCCTTCCCGCGCCCGTGGCTCCCCGGCTGCGCCGGCCTTCCTGGCGCGACCCCCGGCTGGTGGTCGGCGTCGTCATCGTGGCCCTCTCGGTGGCGGGCGGCTCGTGGGCCGTGTCGTCCGCGCAGCGCACCGTTCCCGTGTGGGCGGCGGCCGCCACGCTCACTCCCGGCGACCGCCTGACGGCCGACGCGGTGCGCTCGGTCGACGTGCGCCTGGCCGACGCCGGCCTGTACCTCTCGGCGGCCGAGCCGCTGCCCGGCGACCTGGTGGTCGACCGCGTCGTCGGCGAGGGCGAGCTCGTGGCCCGCTCGGCGCTCGGCGACGCGGCGTCGACGGACCTGCGCTCGGTGGCCGTGCCCGTCGAGGGCCCGCTGTCGGCCAAGGTGCGCAAGGGCAGCGTCGTCGACGTCTGGCTCGTCCCGGACGTGCCTGCGCGGAGCGACGCCAAGGCCGCGCCGCCGCGCGCCGTCGTCGAAGGCGTCGTGGTGGAGCAGGTCGACGACGACTCCTCGCGCCTCGTGGTCGGCACGGGCACGACGCTGCACGTCCTGGTGCCCACGGCCGACCTGCCCGGCCTGCTGGCCGCGCTGGGCGACGGCGGCACCGTCGACGTCGTGCCGGTGGCTGGGAGCGGCGCCTGATGGGACAGACGGTCACCGTCCTGGCCGCCGTCCGGGGGGCGGCCGAGACCGACGTGGTGCTGACGCTCGGGGCACCCGGCTCCGGGGCCGCCGTGACGCGCCGCTGCGGGGACGTCGTCGAGCTGCTGGGCGCCGCCGCGGCCGGGGCGGGGTCCGTCGCGGTGGTCTCGGGCGACCTGCCCGGGTTCGACCGCGAGACCGTCGCGCGGCTGCACGCGGCCGGGGTCCGCGTCGTCGTCCTCGCCGAGCGGCACGACGGCGACCGCGTCCGCGCGCTCGGCGTCGACGTGGTGCTGGAGGGCTCGGCGGACGGGCTCGTCGAGGCGGTCCGGGACGCCGAGGGCATCGTGCCCGTGGCCGCCCCGGACGAGGAGCCCGCGCGCGCGGAGACGCCGCCGGGGCGGGTGGTGGTCGTCTGGGGCCCGGCCGGCGCGCCGGGCCGCACCACGGTCGCGCTCGAGCTCGCGGCCGAGCTCGCCGGCGCACCCGGTCGCCGTGCGCGCCGGGCGGCTCCGCAGCCGGAGCCGGCCGACGCCCGCGACGTCCTGCTGGTCGACGCCGACACCCATGCCTCGTCCCTGGCGATGCGCCTGGGCCTGCTCGACGACGCCCCCGGCCTCGCCGCGGCGTGCCGACAGGCGTCGCAGGGGACGCTCGACGCCGTCGCGCTCGCCCGGCAGTGCCCCGTCGTCGCGCCGCGCCTGCGCGTGCTCACGGGCCTGACCCGGGCGGCGCGGTGGCCGGAGGTGCCGGCGTCGTCGCTCGAGGTGGTCCTCGACCGTGCGCGTGAGCTGGCCGCGTGGACCGTGGTCGACACGGCCGCCCCGGTGGAGGCGGACGAGGTGCTGATGTACGACACGCTCGCCCCGCAGCGCAACGCGGCGACGCTCACGGCGCTGGCGGCGGCCGACGACGTCGTGGTCGTGGGCAGCGCGGACCCGGTCGGGATCCAGCGCCTGGTGCGCGCCCTCGAGGAGCTGCGCGAGGCGCCGGTGCCCGTGCCCGCGCCGGTGACGGTCGTGGTGAACCGCGTGCGGGCCTCCGCGGTGGGCGCCCGCCCGGAGGCGGCCGTGCGGGAGGCGATGGCCCGGTACGCGGGACTCGACGACGTCGTCGTCGTGCCGAACGACCCCGCCGGGCTGGACGGCGCCCTGCTGGCCGGCCGGTCGTTGGCCGAGCACGCCCCGGGCTCGCCCGTGCGGCTCGCCGTCGCAGGGCTCGCGGAGAGGCTCAGGAACCAGGTGTCACCTTTGCCACATTCGGCCCTCTGACGTTGTGGTCAGACCACACAAGGGTTCACCCTTATAGGTGCCCGGGCAGACAGCCGGGACTTCCGAGGGGGAAAACGCACCACCATGACTGCCACGATCGACCACGCCGGGAGCGCAGCGACGCACACCGCGCCCGGGCCTGAGCAGGGGTTCCACAAGCTCACCTGGACCCAGCGCATCGGGTTCGGCTCCGGCGACCTGGCCCAGAACCTCATCTACAACACGGTCTCCACGTACCTGTTGTTCTTCTACACCGAGGTGTTCGGGCTGTCGGCCGGCGCCGCCGCCACCATGTTCCTCGCGGTGCGGCTCATCGACGTCCTGTGGGACCCGATCGTCGGCACCATGGTCGACAAGCACTCCACCCGGTTCGGCCGCTACCGCGGCTGGCTGGTCTTCGCGGGCATCCCGCTGTCGGCGCTCGCGGTGCTCGTGTTCTGGACCGGGATGTCCGGCTCGCTGCTCTACGCGTACGTCACGTACGTGGGCCTGTCGATGCTCTACACGCTGCTCAACGTGCCGTACGGCGCGCTCAACTCCTCGCTCACGCGTGACAACGACGAGATCTCGGTGCTCACCACCACCCGCATGTTCCTCGCGAACATCGGTGGCCTGGCCGTCGCGTTCGGCGTGCCGGTGCTGGTCAAGATCTTCTCGGCCGACGGCAACTGGGACACCCCGCAGTCCGCGGGCGGCTGGCTCACCACGATGTCGATCTACGCGGCGGTCGGCCTCGCCGTGCTGATCTTCACGTTCACGCAGACCAAGGAGCGCGTCGTCATGGACGACGCCGCGGCCGAGCAGGTCAAGGTGTCCGACCTGGTCACCGAGTTCAAGCGCAACAAGCCGCTGCGCGTCGTCGCGTTCTTCTTCATCACCGCGTTCGCCATGATGTCGGTGGGCAACGCCGGCGCTGCGTACTACATGAACGACGTCGTCCGGGCGTCCGACTCGGTGCAGTGGTTCAACGCCCTTGGCGTGCTGCCGGCGTTCATCTTCCTGCCGCTGGTTCCCCGCATCAAGCGCTGGATCGGCAAGAAGCAGCTCTTCGTCGGCTTCCTGTCGATCGCCATCGTCGGCATGGCGATGCTCTACCTGATCCCGAACCCGGCCGACCACGTGGGCCTGGTCATGGTGGCCCAGTTCGTGAAGTCGACCGGCGTCATCGTGGCCACGGGGTACATGTGGTCGCTCATCCCCGAGGTGGTCAGCTACGGCGAGTGGCGCAGCGGCCGCCGCATCTCCGGCATCGTTAACGCGCTCACCGGCATCTTCTTCAAGGCCGGCATGGCGCTGGGCGGCGTCGTCCCCGGCCTGGTGCTCTCGCTCACCGACTACCACTCGGAGCTGACCGTCCAGTCGTCGTCGGCCACGCAGGGCATCCTGTGGCTCGTGTCCGTCATCCCGGCCGCCCTGCTGGTGGTCGCGATGGTGATCATCGGCCGGTACGACCTGACCGACGAGCGCCTCACGCAGATGAACACCGAGATCGAGCAGCGCGCGACCGAGGGCCTCGCCGCCGCCTGATCTCGCAGGCTGCGGCACAATCGGGGCATGCGCCTCTACGTGCCCGCCACGCTCGACGAGCTCGACTCCGCCGCCGTCACCGCGGCTGCCGCCACCTGGACCGTCCCGGGCCGGCCGGCCCACGCGGTGACGGCGGCGCTGTCTCGTCTGTGGCCGGACGAGGACGAGGAGGGCCTCGAGTGGTACGCCTTCCTCGCCGCCGCGCACGACTCGCTGCTGCGCATCGCCGAGGCGGGCGGCGCGCTGCCGCTGCGTGTGGTGGTGACGGTGGAGGTGCCCGACGACGTCGTGCAGCCGGCGCACGAGGCCGACGGCGCCCCGGCGTCGCAGGTGGTGGTGACGCAGGACCTGCCGGTCACACGGGTCGTGGCGGTGCACGTGGACGAGCCGACGGCGTCGGACGACATCCTCGACGTGCTCGAGTACGCGGCGAGCGACGACCCGGGGGCGGACGCGGCGCTCGACGACGCGATCCAGCGGGTCACCGACCTGGACCTGCTCTGGTACGCCCCGGAGGAGATCCGCGCGATCCCGCGCGGCTAGGGCATGTCTCCCAAACCCTGCTGGCGCGTTCTGGCGGCAGACTTGGGGCCGTGGGAACAACCGCTTACGTCCGCGAGTACGGCGGGACTGTGCTGCTTCGCGGCCAACTCGAGATGACGGGACTGGTCCGCTCAGCGAACAGGCTGGCTCTGCCCTTCCTTGGGAACGTCGATGAGTTCGACGACACGATCTTCAATCGCCTTCAACTGCGCGTCGTGGGCGCGGAGCTCGATGAGATCTCCCGGACGTCGAGTGACTTCGGGGCGGAGGTTCGAGAGCTGGAAGATCTCGTGTCCCTCGTCCAGGAGCGGCCGCATCGGTTCCTGGTCTTCAACGGTGACTAGGAAGGCTGCTCTTGTCGCGCGACTTGCTCGATCCGTGTCTATCGGCGCAGCCAGGTGATGATCGCGGCCAGGACGGCTCCGGCGCGGTAGGTCATGGCGTGCTTGTCGTAGCGGGTGGCCAGCCCGCGCCATTGCTTGAGCAGGTTGAAGGACCGTTCTACGACGTTGCGCCGCTTGTAGGTCTCCCGGTCCAGCTTCGGCGGCCGCCCGCCCGTGGAGCCGCGGCGTTTGCGGTTGGCCTGCTGGTCGGACGGTTCGGGGATCACGACCTTGATCCCGCGCCGGCGCAGCATCGCCCGGTTGCCGCGCGAAGAGTACGCCTTGTCTCCGAGCACCGCGTCCGGCGTCGTGCGCGGACGACCCGCACCGATTCTCGGCACCCAGATGTCTGCGAGCACCATCTCTAGCGCCCGCCCGTCGTGCGACTGCCCCGGCGTGACCACCACAGCCAACGGGCGCCCGCGGCCGTCGACGGCGTGATGGATCTTGCTCGTCAACCCGCCACGAGACCGGCCAATGCCGTGACCTGCAGGTTCACTGTGGACGACGACGCCTGAGCGCGGCTTGTGATTCGACGTCGCCCCCTGTGTCCTGCTCGGGGCGCCTCGTGTTCGTCGCGTGCTGGTGCGCACGGTTGATCGTGGAGTCCACCGATACCGTCCAGTCAATCTGCCCGGCGGCGTCGGCCTCGGCCATGAGCTGGGTCAGGATCCGGTCCCAAGTGCCGTCGCCGGCGAACTTCTTGTGCCGCTTCCACACTATCTGCCACGGCCCGAAGGCCTCCCGTGGCAGGTCGCGCCAGGGGATCCCCGTCCGGTACCGGTAGGCGATGCCCTCCACGACGGTGCGGTGATCACCGAACGGGCGACCGACCTTGCCCACGTTCGACGGCAGCATCGGCGCGATCCGCTCCCATTGCTCGTCGGTCAAGACCCGGAAACGACTCACGGCCGCGAGTCTGCCGCACAGCTCATTTCAGAGTTGGGAGACACGCCCTAGCCGAGGTAGACGAGCACCTCGTCGTGGAGGCGGCCGTTGGTGGCGACGGCGTTGCCGCCCCACGGGCCGGGCGCACCGTCCAGCGACGTGAAGCGCCCGCCGGCCTCGGCGACGATGGGCGCCAGGGCGGCCATGTCGTAGACCTCGAGCTCCGGCTCGGCGGCGATGTCGACGGCGCCCTCGGCGAGCAGCATGTAGGACCAGAAGTCGCCGTAGCCGCGGGTGCGGTAGCAGCGGCGCGTGAGGTCGAGGAACCCGTCGAGCTTGTCGCGCTGCTCCCAGCCGCCCAGCGAGGCGTAGCTGAACGAGGCGTCCTCGAGCCGGTCCACGCCCGAGACGGACATGCGCGAGGCGGACGACAGCGACCGCCCGGTCCAGGCGCCCGACCCCTTCGCCGCCCACCAGCGCCGCCCGAGCGCGGGCGCGGAGACGAGGCCCATGACGACCTCCTCGCCGTCGGCCAGCGCGATGAGCGTGGCCCAGACGGGCACGCCGCGCACGAAGTTCTTGGTCCCGTCGATCGGGTCGATGATCCAGCGGCGGGCACCGTTGCCTGCGGAGCCGTACTCCTCGCCGACGATCGCGTCGCGGGTGCGTGCGCGCTTGAGCTGCGCGCGGATGAACTCCTCGGCGGCCTTGTCGGCGTCCGAGACCGGCGTGTTGTCGGGCTTCGTCTCGACGTGCAGGTCGAGGGACCGGAAGCGGTCCATGGTCAGGGCGTCGACCTGGTCGGCGATCACGTGCGCCAGCCGCAGGTCGTCCTCGTACGTGCGCGCAGGGTTCACGCTGACACGCTAGCGGTGCGAGACGCCAACAAGCGGCGGAAGCTCGCCAAGCGGACCTCGCGTGTCGCCCTGGCCTCGGGGTCCGTGGTGGCCGCGAGCCAGTCGTCGAGCGCGCAGTCGGGGGCGTCGTCCAGGTGCGTGCAGCCGCGCGGGCAGTCTGCGGCGGCCTCGTCGAGGTCCTCGAACGCGGCCAGCACGTGGGCGACCTCGACGTGCGCGAGCCCCAGCGAACGGACGCCGGGGGTGTCCACGACCCAGCCCTCCGCGCCGGGCAGGCGGAGCGCCACGGCCGACGTCGACGTGTGCCGCCCGCGCCCCGTGACGTCGTTGACGTGCCCGGTCGCCCGCCCGGCGCCGGGCACCAGGGCGTTGACCAGCGTCGACTTGCCGACGCCGGAGTGCCCGAGCAGCACCGAGACACGCCCACGCAGCCGGTCGCGCACGGTCTCGACGGACGCCGGGTCGGCGAGCGTCGCCACGACCACGACGCCGACACCGATCGGCTCGTACAGCCCGCGCAGCTCGTCGGGCGACGCGAGGTCGGCCTTGGTGAGGCACAGCAGCACGTCCATGCCGGCGTCGTACGCGGCCACGACGGCCCGGTCGATCATGCCGGTGCGCGGCTCGGGCTGGGCCAGAGCGGTGACGATGACGAGCTGGTCGGCGTTGGCGACCACGATGCGCTCGTAGGGGTCGGTGTCGTCGGCCGTGCGCCGCAGCACCGACGTGCGCTCGGCGATCCGCACGATGCGCGCGAGCGTGTCCTTGTCGCCGGTGACGTCGCCGACGACGTCGACGCGGTCGCCCACGACGACGCGCGTGCGCGAGAGCTCGCGCGCCTTCATCGCCGTGACGTTGCGCTCGTCGTCTTCGCCCTCGTCGAGCAGCAGCGTGTACCGCCCACGGTCGACGCCGGTGACGAAGCCGACGACGGCGTCCGCGTGCTCCGGGCGCTGCTTGGTGCGGGGCCTGCTGCCGCGCTTGGACGGACGCCCGAAGGCCTCGTGCTCGTCGCCGCCCCGCCGCGCCATCAGAGCCCCCGCGCCATCAGAGGATCGCCTGCCAGAGCCCGGCGAACCCCGGCAGGGTCTTGGCGGTGGTCTCGACGTCCTCGACGCCGACGCCCGGCACGCGCAAGCCGATGAGCGCGCCCGAGGTGGCCATGCGGTGGTCGTGGTACGTGCGGAACACGCCGCCCTTGAGGGGCTGCGGCGTGACGACCAGGCCGTCGCGCGTCTCCTCGCAGCGCCCGCCGAGCCGCGTGATCTCCGTGGCGAGGGCGGCCAGGCGGTCGGTCTCGTGCCCGCGCAGGTGCGCGATGCCGCGCAGCCGGCTGGGGGAGTCCGCCAGGGCGGCCAGGGCCGCGATGGTCGGGGTGAGCTCGCCCGCGGCCTTGAGGTCGACGTCGATGCCGTGGATCGTCCCGTCGCCGGTCACGGTCAGCACGTCGCCGTCGAGGGTTGAGGTGCCACCCATCTGCTCCAGCAGCCCCGGCACGAGCGCCCCGGGCTGCGTGGTCGACGCCGGCCAGCCCGGCACGGACACCGAGCCGCCCGCCACGAGCGCGGCGGCCAGGAACGGCGCGGCGTTGGACAGGTCGGGTTCCACGCGCACGTCGCGGGCCGCGACGGGGCCGGGCTGCACCACCCAGATGCCGTCCCGCGAGTCGTCCACCTGGACGCCCGCGTCGCGCAGCGTGGCGACGGTCATCTCGATGTGCGGCAGGCTCGGCAGCGTGGTGCCCACGTGCCGCAGCGAGAGGCCCTGCTCGAACCGCGCTGCGGCGAGCAGCAGGCCGGACACGAACTGCGAGGACGCCGAGGCGTCGACGTCGACCGCTCCGCCCCGCATCGACCCGGTGCCGACCACGGTGAACGGCAGGGTCGAGGGGAACGCCTCGCCGTCGTGCCCCTGGACCTCCACGCCGAGCGCGTGCAGCGCCGCGAGCACGGGTCGCATGGGCCGCACGCGCGCCTGCGGGTCGCCGTCGAAGCGGACGGGGCCGTCGGCCAGCGCCGCGACGGGCGGCAGGAACCGCATCACGGTGCCGGCGAGCCCGGTGAAGACGTCGACGTCGCCCTTCAGTGCGCCGGGCGTCACGTGCAGCGTGGAGGGGGAGCCGCCCTCCGTGACCTCGACGCCCAGCGTCCGCAGCGCGGCGATCATGAGGTCGGCGTCGCGGCTGCGCAGCGCACCCCGCAGCGTGCCCGGGCCATCGGCGAGCGCCGCGAGCACCAGCAGGCGGTTGGTCAGCGACTTCGACCCCGGGATCTCGACGCGGGCGTCGAGCGGGCCGGTGGCGAGGGGCGCAGCCCACACGGGCGCGGTCGAGGAGGGCGCGGGCGACGTCATGCGGCCAAGGCTACTGGTCGGCCGCCTTCGCGTGGTTGCGCCGTGCCTGGCTGACCCGCCAGGAGATCCCGGGCTTGCCCTCGTTGTCGAGCCCTGCGATGAGCGCGGCACCCACGAACCCGAGCGCCCGCACGAACTTCACGGTGCGCTCCTTGCGCTCCTCGCCGCGGGACGTGAAGGGCTGCTGCGCGACGGCGAGCGGGGCGGTGAGCGCGGCGAGCTTGAGCGAGGCGAGGCGCGGCATGACGCCGACGGCGAGGGCCACGCCCAGCACGGCCGTCAGCCCGCCGTGCACGCGCACTGCGAGGGTGAGGCGGTCGTCGCTGAGCCGGGGGACGCCCAGCCTGTCGGTGACCTTGTCGGCCAGCGGGCGCGCGACCTCGACGTGCGCGGCCGGGTGCAGCGCGGCGTCGACGCCGTCGTGTACGAACGGGGCAGCCAGGAGCGGACGTGCGATGCGACGCAGCAACATGGATCCACCTTCGCAGAGGCGGGTGGGGAATGCATCCGCCGTCTCCGGGCGTTCCCTGAAACGATGTCCTACGCACCTTGCCCCCCACGTGCCACGTCACCGCTCGCTGACGTGCGGCTCTTTGCGATCCCCGCACACGTCGACGGCGTCGCCAAGCAGCCTGACGCCGGTGGCGACTGGCCCCCCGTGCGCCTCGAGCGAGCGCTAGGCTCAGGCGCGATGAGCGACGAGATCGACGACCTGAGCGAAGAGACCGACCGTGCCCCGGAGGACGAGGCGCCGGCCGACCGCGCGGCGCGCTTCGAGCGCGACGCCCTCGCCCACATCGACCAGCTGTACTCCGCCGCGCTGCGTATGACGCGCAACCCCGCGGACGCCGAGGACCTGGTGCAGGAGACGTTCGCCAAGGCGTTCGCCGCGTTCCACCAGTACAGGCCGGGCACCAACCTCAAGGCCTGGCTGTACCGGATCCTGACGAACACCTTCATCAACAGCTACCGCAAGAAGCAGCGCGAACCGCAGCAGTCCCAGGCCGAAGAGGTCGAGGACTGGCAGATCGCGCGTGCCGCCTCCCACACGTCCGCGGGGCTGCGCTCGGCCGAGGTCGAGGCGCTGGACCACCTGCCGGACTCCGACGTGAAGCGCGCCCTGGCGGCGCTCCCGGAGGACCGCCGCATGGTCGTCTACTACGCGGACGTCGAAGGGTTTCCCTACAAGGAGATCGCCGAGATCATGGGCACGCCGATCGGGACGGTGATGTCCCGGCTGCACCGCGGTCGCAAGCAGCTGCGCGAGCTGCTGTCCGACTACGCGGCGGACCGCGGGCTCGTGCCGGCGAGCAACGGAGGTACGAAGTGAACGAGCCCATCCCGCACGACGTCTCTGGCGAGTCCGAGTGCGACCACGCACTGGTGCACCTCTACGAGTTCCTGGACTCGGAGATGACGCCCGCTGACGAGCAGCGCATGCGCGACCATCTGGCGCACTGCTCGCCGTGCCTGTCCGAGCTGAGCGCGGAGGAGCTGGTCAAGAAGCTGGTGCGCCGTTCCTGCTCGGAGCGCGCCCCGGAGGCGCTGCGCCTGCGCATCCGCACCCAGCTGACGGTCATGACCAAGGCCTGAGCAAAGCCGAGAGGCCGCGAACCCCACCGGGGTTCGCGGCCTCTCGCGCGTCTGCGTGGCCTGTGCTCAGGCGTTGGGACGCTTGCCGTGGTTGGCGGCGCTGCCCTTGCGGGTACGACGCTTGCGACCGCGCTTGCTCATGGTTCTGCTCCCACTGACGTGCTGGATAAGAGTCGGTCCATGGTCCCACACTCGCGGACGTGCCCGTGCCGGGGCAGGGTGGCCTCATGAACTCCTCGGAGCTGTTGCTCGACGCCTTCGGACGTCTGCCCGGCATCGTCGACCGCGTGCTCGCGGACGCCGACGACGCCCTCCTCGCCTTCCGTCCCGACCCCGCGGCCAACACGATCGCGTGGCTCGTGTGGCACGCCGCCCGCGGGATCGACTCGCAGGTGAGCGACGTCGCGGGCACGGAGCAGGTGTGGACGGCGGAGGGCTGGGCGGACAAGCTCGCGCTGCCGTTCCCGGTGTCCGCTACGGGGTACGGGCAGAGCGCCGACGAGGTGGCCCAGGTGCGGGCGAGCGCCGCCCTGCTGGGCGGCTACTTCGCGGCCGTCCACGCGGCGACCACCACCTACGTGCGGACGCTCACCGACGCGGACCTCGACCGCGTGGTCGACACGCGCTGGGACCCGCCCGTCACGCTCGGCGTGCGGCTGGTGAGCGTGCTGGGCGACGCCACGCAGCACGCCGGCCAGGCCGCCTACGTGCGCGGCGTGTTCACTCGTCGGTAGGCAGCCCGAGCCAGGCGTGCCAGCCCGTGTGCAGCACCAGCCACGCCATGAGCCCGTAGCCCGCCTGGCCCGGGTACAGCGACCCGTTCTGGGCGAGGTCGGCCAGCCACTGCTCGTGCGCCGCCAGCGGCGTGTACGTGTCCACGTAGGGCACGCGCCGCCGCGAGGCGACGTCGGCGAACGCCGCCGAGAGCTCGGCGATGCGCGGGCCGTCCTCGGGTCGTCCCGGCGGCGGCCCGACGACGAACGTCTGGATGCGCGCCGAGTCGGCGACGTCGAGCACGTTGGCGAGGTTGAGGCGCGAGCGCGCGATCGACAGCCCGGCCGCGAGGTCGTGGCGGCCGAGGGCCACCACGAGCCGGTTCTCGCACTCGGCGTCGGGCCCGAACCGCGGGGCGGTCTCCTTCTCCCACCGCGCGCCCAGCTCCGACGTCGTCTCGCCCGGCACGGCGAGCGTGAAGTGCATCGCCGGGGCGTCGAACCGGGACCGCGCCATGACGCGACCGACCCAGCCGAGCGCCCTGGCGTCGCCGACGCCGACGCTCAGCTCGTCGCCCACGACGCAGATGCGCACCTCACGTACCGTCACTGCTGCTCCTCGCTCGCCCCTGAGCCGTCATTCTCGCCCGCGCGGGTGCCGTCCGACGGGATGTCAGAGCAGCGTGGCGCCCCAGCGCACCTCGTGGACGTCGCCGGGCGCCAGGTGCACGAGGCGCTCGCCGGTGTTGAAGGCGTCGGCGACGCAGCTCATCGGCTCGGCCGCGAGGCCCGCGCGGAGGAAGTGCGGGATGTGGTTCGCGGAGCAGACCTGCCAGCAGTCCATCGACTCGTCCATCCACACGGCGGGCGTGCGGCCGTCCGGGCAGCCGAGGCGGCACCACGACAGTCCGTCGGCGTCGCGCGTGACGTCGACCCAGGCGTCGTCGAGGTCCAGGCCCTCCAGGGAGCGCTCGGCGGCCAGGTCGTACTGGCCCGCGACCGGTTCGGTGCCGGTGGGCAGCAGGCGCTCGTCGACCGTGACGTGCGTGGTGGCGTCGAGCTGGACGGTGCACTCGTCGAGGTCCGCGCCGCCGGCCGACAGCCACGGGTGGAACCCGACGCCGTACGGTGCGGTGCCCGCGCCGACGTTGCGCGTGGTCACGACGACCTCGAGGCCGGCGTCGGACAGGCTGTAGCGCGCCTGCGTGACGAGCTGGAACGGCCAGCCCTTCTGGGCGGGCAGGGCGAGCTCGAGGGTCACGGCGGAGTCGCTGTGCGACACCAGGCTCCAGCGGGTCCAGCAGGCCAGGCCGTGCAGGGCGTTGGACCGGTCGGCCTCCGACTGGGCCAGCTCGTAGCGCGTGCCGTCGACGGTGTAGGAGGCGTCGCGCAGGCGGTTGGGCCAGGGGACGAGGACGGCGCCGTTGAAGACGGGGGCCACGTCGTCACGCCCGAAGGGGACGAACACGTCGCGCCCGTCGACGGAGTACTCGCGCACCATGGCGCCGACCTCCGCGACGGTGGCGCGGTGCGCTCCGTGCGAGATCTCGTACTGGGTTCCGGACGGTGCGGGGAAGTCGCTGGAGGTCACGGTGCACACGGTAGCCGTCGCGCGAGGTGAGCGCGTCGTACTGTGTGAACACCTACCACACGGAGGAACTGATGGAACGACAGGTACTCGGCCGCACCGGCCGGCTCGTCTCGGTCGTCGGCCTGGGCACCTGGCAGCTCGGCGGGGACTGGGGCGACGTGAGCGACGACGACTCGCGTGCCGTGCTGGAAGCCGCTCTCGACGCCGGTGTGACGTTCTTCGACACCGCCGACGTCTACGGCGACGGCCGTTCCGAGCAGGCGATCGGTGCGTTCGTGAAGGACCACGCCGACGCCGGGATCACGGTGGCCACCAAGATGGGGCGCCGTGTGGACCAGGTCCCCGAGAACTACTCCCTCGCGAGCTTCCGGGAGTGGACCGACCGGTCGCGGCGCAACCTCGGCGTCGACACGATCGACCTGGTGCAGCTGCACTGCCCGCCCACCCCCGTGTACTCCTCCGCCGAGGTGTACGACGCGCTCGACACCCTGGTGGCCGAGGGCGTCATGACGAGCTACGGCGTGAGCGTCGAGACGACGGCGGAGGCCCTGGAGGCGATCTCGCACCCGGGCGTCGCGTCCGTGCAGATCATCCTCAACGCGTTCCGGCTCAAGCCGCTCGAGGAGGTGCTGCCCGCCGCGTCCGCGGCCGGCGTCGGCATCATCGCGCGCGTGCCGCTGGCCTCTGGCCTGCTGTCCGGCCGGTACACGAAGGACACGACGTTCGCCGAGTCCGACCACCGCAGCTACAACCGCCACGGCGAGGCGTTCGACGTCGGCGAGACGTTCTCGGGCGTCGACTTCGAGACGGGCGTGACGGCGGCCGCGGAGTTCTCGGCGCTGGCCGAGGCGCTGCCCGGCGACCTGACGCCCGCGCAGGCCGCCCTCGCGTGGGTGTGGCAGCAGCCGGGCGTCTCGACGGTGATCCCCGGGGCGCGCAACCCGGAGCAGGCGCGGCTGAACGCGGCCGCGGGGTCGGCCCCGGCGCTGGGCCCGCTGTTCACCTCGGAGGTCCGTGACCTCTACGACCGCTACTTCCGCGAGGCGGTCCACTCCCGCTGGTGACACCCGCGAGTTAGAGCCCCGGCGCGCGAGTTAGAGCCCCGACCCGTGAGATAGAGCCCCGACCCGTGAGATAGAGCCCCGACCCGCTCTATCTCGCGGCTCGGGGCTCTATCTCGCGGGGTGCGGCGGCGCCCGCGGGGGGTCAGCGGGCGAAGGCCTCGCGGATCAGCTGCTGCTCCTGCTCCGCGTGCAGCTTGTGCGTGCCGGCGGCCGTCGCGGCCGAGGCGGGGCGGGACACGACCTTGACCGTCTTGCGCAGCTCGGACGGCATCGCCAGGTGCAGGTACGACCACGCGCCCTGGTTCTGCGGCTCGTCCTGCACCCACACGACGTCGGCGTTCGGGTACTTCGCCAGCTCGGCGACCAGCTCGGCCTCGGGCAGCGGGTAGAGCTGCTCGAGGCGCAGCAGCGCCGTCGTGGTGTCGCCGCGCTGCGTGCGCTCGGCCAGCAGGTCGTAGTACACGCGGCCCGAGCTCACCAGCACGCGCGTCACGTCGGCCGGGGCGACCGCCGTGTCGGGCAGCACCGGGCGGAAGGTGCCCGAGGTGAAGTCCTCGACCGACGACGCGGCGGCCTTGAGGCGCAGCAGCTGCTTCGGCGTGAACGCGATGAGCGGCTTGCGAGGGCGCTGGTAGGCCTGGCGGCGCAGCAGGTGGAAGTACGACGCCGGCGTCGACGGGTGGGCGACGATCATGTTGTCCTCCGCGGCGAGCTGGAGGAACCGCTCGATGCGGGCCGACGAGTGGTCGGGCCCCTGGCCCTCGTACCCGTGTGGCAGCAGCATGACCAGCGAGGACGTCTGGCCCCACTTCTGCTCCGCGGAGCTGATGAACTCGTCGATGACCGTCTGGGCACCGTTGACGAAGTCGCCGAACTGCGCCTCCCACAGCACCAGGGCGTCCGGGCGCTCCACGGAGTAGCCGTACTCGAAGCCGAGGGCCGCGTACTCCGACAGCGACGAGTCGTAGACCCAGAACTTGGCCTGCTCGCGCGTGAGGTAGCTCAGCGGGGTCCACTCGGCGCCGGTCTCGCGGTCGTGGAAGACGGCGTGCCGCTGCGTGAACGTGCCGCGGCGCGAGTCCTGCCCGGCGAGGCGCACCGGGGTGCCCTCCATGAGCAGCGACCCGAAGGCCAGCAGCTCGCCGAAGCCCCAGTCGATGCCGCCGTCCTTGGACATGAGGCGGCGGGTCTCGAGCAGCTTGAGCAGCTTGGGGTGGACGGCGAAGCCCTCCGGCGGGGCCGTGTGGGCCTCGCCGATGCGCTCGACCACGGAGTGCGAGACGGCGGTCTGCCAGCCGACCATCGTGCCGGCGTCCTCGCGCTGCGCCTCCGGGCGCTCCAGGCCGCCGACGTGCTCCGCCGTCGGCTGGGCGCCGGTGCCCTGCTTGGTCTCGGTGAACACGCGCTCGAGCTGCTGCTGGTAGTCCTGCAGCGCGAGCTCGGCCTCGTCGACCGTGATGTCGCCGCGGGCCACGAGGTTCTCCGTGTACAGCCGGCGCACCGAGCGCTTCTTCTCGATGAGGTTGTACATGAGCGGCTGCGTCATCGACGGGTCGTCGCCCTCGTTGTGGCCACGGCGGCGGTAGCAGACCATGTCGATCACGACGTCGCGGTCGAACTGCTCGCGGTAGGCGAACGCGAGCTCCGCGACGCGCACGACGGCCTCGGGGTCGTCGCCGTTCACGTGGAACACGGGGATCTGGAAGCCCTTGGCGATGTCGGTCGCGTAGGTGGTGGAGCGCGAGCTCGAGGGGCCGGTGGTGAAGCCCACCTGGTTGTTGACGATCACGTGGATGGTGCCGCCCGTGCGGTAGCCGCGCAGCTGGGCGAGGTTGAGCACCTCGGGCACCACGCCCTGGCCGGCGAACGCGGCGTCGCCGTGCACCAGGATCGGCAGCACGGAGAAGCCGTCGCCCCCCAGGTCGATGCGGTCCTGCTTGGCGCGGACGATGCCCTCGAGCACCGGGTCCACGGCCTCCAGGTGCGACGGGTTCGCCGCGAGGTGCACCTTGGTGGTCGCGCCCGACTCGGCGGTGAACGTGCCCTCCGTGCCGAGGTGGTACTTGACGTCGCCGGAGCCCTGGACGGAGCGCGGGTCGAGCTGGCCCTCGAACTCCTTGAAGATCTGGCCGTAGCTCTTGCCGGCGATGTTGGCGAGCACGTTGAGGCGGCCGCGGTGCGACATACCCAGGCCCACCTCGTCGAGGCCGTTCTCGGCGGCCTTCGACAGGATCGCGTCGAGCAGCGGGATGAGCGACTCGCCGCCCTCGAGCGAGAAGCGCTTCTGGCCCACGAACTTGGTCTGCAGGAACGTCTCGAACGCCTCGGCAGAGTTGAGGCGGCGCAGGATGCGCAGCTGGTCCTCGCGCGGCGTCTTGGCGTACCCGGTCTCGATGCGGTCCTGGATCCACTTGCGCTGGACGCGGTCGGCGATGTGCATGTACTCGATGCCGATGGTGCGGCAGTACGAGTCGCGCAGCAGGCCGAGCGTGTCGCGCAACGTGGCCTTGGGCTTGCCGCCGAACCCGGCGGTGGGGAACGTGCGGTCCAGGTCCCACAGCGTCAGGCCGTGGTTCTGCACGTCGAGGTCCGGGTGCTTGCGCTGCCGGTAGGCCAGCGGGTCCGTGTCGGCCATGAGGTGGCCGCGCGAGCGGAACGAGTGGATGAGCTCGGCGATGCGGGCCGGCTTCGCGGCCTCGTCGTCGGCGTCGTGCGTGTTGTCGCGCACCCAGCGGATGGGCTCGTACGGGACGCGCAGCGACGTGAAGACGCGGTCGTAGAACCCGTCGAGGCCCAGGAGCTTGTCGGAGATGATCTTGAGGAACTCGCCCGACTGCGCGCCCTGGATGATGCGGTGGTCGTACGTCGAGGTGAGCGTCATGACCTTCGAGACGCCCATCTTCGACAGCTGCTCGATGGACGCGCCGGCGAACTCGGCCGGGTAGTCCATGGCGCCGACGCCGATGATCGTGCCCTGGCCCTGCATGAGGCGCGGCACCGAGTGCACCGTGCCGATGCCGCCCGGGTTGGTCAGCGAGATGGTGGTGCCGGCGAAGTCGTCGACCGTCAGGCGGCCGTTGCGCGCCTTGCGCACCAGGTCCTCGTACGCCCCGACGAACGCGGCGAAGTCGAGGGAGTTGGCGTCCTTGATCGACGGCACGAGGAGCTGGCGCGAGCCGTCCTCCTTGGCCAGGTCGATCGCCAGGCCGAACCCGACGCCGGCCGGCTGCACGATGCCCGGCTTGCCGTCCACGAGCGTGTAGTGCGCGTTCATCACCGGCATGTCGGCCAGCGCCTCGACCAGCGCGTAGCCGATGAGGTGCGTGAACGAGATCTTGCCGCCGCGCGCACGCGTCAGGTGGTTGTTGATGACGATGCGGTTGTCCACCATCAGCTTGGCGGGCACCGCGCGCACCGAGGTGGCCGTGGGGACCTCGAGCGACGACTTCATGTTGGTGACGACGCGCGCGGCGGGGCCGCGCAGCTTGGTCGTCTCGTCCGCGGCCGGGCCCGTGGGGCGCGCCTTGACGACGGCCGCCTCGGCGTACGGGGCGGAGGCGGGCTGCGCCGTGGCCACGGGGCGCTCGGCGGGCAGCGGCTCGACGATGCGCGGGGAGGTCGCGGGGGCCGGCTCCGGGGCGGGAGCCGTCTGGACGGGCTCGGCCACCGGGGCGGCGGCGGGCACGGGGGCAGGGGCGGCGGGCGCGGCCGGGGCCGGCTCGGCGGCGGGCGGAGCGGACGGCGTGTACCCCTCGAAGAAGTCCCACCACGCGGGGTCCACCGCGTCCCGGTCCTTGAGGTACTGCTCGTAGAGCTCGTCCACGAGCCCTGCGTTGGCTCCGAACGCCGCTCCGGCGCTCTCGCTGATCGACGTTGACTCAGCCTTCGGGGACACCACGCGTGTTTCGCCCACTTTCACGTCTTGCCTAGGGTTGTTGGTCCTGACCGGGGGTGATACGCGGCACATCCAACGGTCGGGGCCAGCCTATGCCCTGGATCACGCCCCTCCGGGGCCATCCACAGGCAGGTCGAAAGACTGGTCGGGGGCAGGCAAAAGTCCGGGAAAGCGGGCCCCAGGCGGTCCAAGTGAAACGTCAACCGTCGGCAACCGCCGGCTTCCGGGCGTGCCCTGTCGCATGACCGGAGTGACGTATCTCACCCCGGCGTGCTCGTGGACACCCCGGGGGCCGGGTGAGCCGTGGCGGGGAGCACCAGCCGCATCGTCGCGCCCTTGCCGACGGGGGAGTCGGCGACCTCGACGTGGCCGCCGTGCAGGTCCACCGCCCAGCGCACGATCGCCAGGCCGATGCCGGTGCCGCCGCTCGACGTCGCACCGCCGCGGGCGAACCGCTCGAACACGCGCTCGCGGTCCTGCGGGGCGATGCCGGGCCCGTCGTCGGACACCTCGATCACCACGTCGTCGTCCTGCGGGTAGGCGTCGAGCCGGATCTCGCCGTCGCCGGGGGAGTGGCGGATCGCGTTCTGGAGCAGGTTCACGACGATCTGCCGCAGCCGCTCGGCGTCGGCCTCGAGGGACAGGTCCTCGGGCGTGACGTCGACGACGTACCGCAGGTTCTTGGCGGCCTCCACCATGCTGAGCGACTGCGCGACCTCCTCGAGGAAGTCGCCCACGCCGATCTCCGTGATGGTGAGCGCGGACGCGCCGGCCTCGACGCGCGACAGGTCGAGCAGGTACGTGACCAGGCGGGTCAGCCGCTCGGTCTGGGCGAGCGAGAGCTCCAGGGTGGCGGGCGTGGGCTCGGTGACGCCGTCGACCATGTTCTCCAGCTGTGCCTGGAGTGCCGCGACGGGCGTGCGCAGCTCGTGCGAGACGTTCGCGATGAGGTCGCGGCGGGTGCGGTCGGCCGAGTCGAGGTCCTCCGCCATCTGGTTGAACGCCGCGGCCAGCGCACCCACCTCGTCGCTGCTCGTGGCGGTGACGCGCTGGTGGTAGTCGCCGGCCGCCATCGCCTGCGCGGCGGCCGTCATCTCCCGCAGCGGCGACGTCATGCCCCGCGCCAGGAGCTGCGTGAGCAGCAGCGACAGCACGATGACCAGCGGGAACGTGCGGCTCGGGCCCAGGTGGACGCGCAGGCCCAGCCAGGTGAGGGCGGCGGCGGCCGTGACGGTCGCGGCCACCAGCACGCCCAGCTTCATCTTGATGGAGCGCAGCGGGTCGAGCGGACGCAGGGCCAGCGATCGAAGTGCCATGGCGTGCCGGGTCAGGCGGCGGGGGGCTCGAACGCGTAGCCGACGCCGTGCACCGTGCGGATCAGGTCAGGGCCGAGCTTGCGACGCAGCGCCTTGATGTGGGAGTCGACCGTGCGGGTTCCGCTGGCGTCGGCCCAGTCCCACACCTCGGCGAGCAGGCGCTCGCGGGTCAGCACCGTCTTGGGCGACGACGCGAGCATGACGAGCAGCTCGAACTCCGTCGGCGTCAGGTGCACCTCCTCGCCCGCCCGGTGCACGCGCCGCTGCGCCTTGTCGATGGTCACGTCGCCCATGGTGAGCGGCGGCTCGGCCGGCCCGGTGACGGCGGCCTGCTGCGCGCGCTCCACGCGGCGCAGCAGCGCCTTGACGCGGGCCACGAGCTCGCGCATCGAGAAGGGCTTGGTCATGTAGTCGTCGGCGCCGACGCCGAGGCCCACGAGCATGTCGGTCTCGTCGTCGCGGGCCGTGAGCATGAGGATCGGCACGGGGTTCTCGGCCTGGATGCGCCGCGTCACCTCGAGCCCGTCGATGCCGGGCAGCATGACGTCGAGCACGACGGCGTCGGGGTGCAGGCGCGCTGCGGCGTCGACGGCGGACAGGCCGTCGCGGGCGACCTCGACGCGCCATCCCTCGGCTGTGAGCCGCTGGGCGACGGCGGTCGCGATCGCGGGCTCGTCCTCGACCACCAGGATGGTGGCCGTCTGCGCGGTGACCTCGTGTGCCATGGGTTCAGGGTGGCACACGGAATCCCGCGCGCGCTGGTAGGCGCCCGCTACGATCGTCGGACGATGGACGATCCCCGACATAGCTGCATCCCTGGGAGCCGACCGTGACGGGCGAATGGCTGATGGTCGCTCTCGGCGTGGTCCTCACCGCGGGGACGGCGCTCTTCGTCGCCGGCGAGTTCGCGCTGGTCACGCTCGACCCCGCGATCCTGGGCGACGAGACGGGCTGGCGGCACCGCGCCGTGCGCTCCGGCCTCAAGCACCTGTCGATCCAGCTGAGCTCCGCGCAGGTGGGCGTCACGCTGACCACGATCCTGCTCGGCTACACCGCGCAGCCGGCCCTGCTGAGCCTGTTCTCCGCCGGCCTGCAGGCGACGCCGATCGGCGCGGGGCTCGCCTCGGTGCTCGCCGGCGTCTTCGGCCTGGTCGTCGTGAACGTGTTCTCGATGGTGGTGGGCGAGCTCATCCCCAAGAACTTCGCGCTGTCCGCCCCGCAGGGCACGGCCCTGTTCGTGGTGCCCCTGCTGCGCGTGTTCACGCAGGTGGCCAAGCCACTGATCCTGCTGCTCAACAGCACCGCCAACTGGCTGCTGCGCGGCCTGGGCGTGGAGCCGCGCGAGGAGCTCTCGGGAGCGCGCTCGGCGCCCGAGCTGCTCTCGCTCGTCAAGCGGTCCGCGGAGGAGGGCACGCTCGAGCAGTCCACCGCCACCCTGCTGACCAACTCGATCGAGCTGGACACGCTCACGGCCCGCGACGTCATGACCGACCGCCTGCGCATGGCCGTCGTGGGCCGCGACGACACGGCCGACCAGGTCATGGCCCTCGCCCGGCGCACGGGCCACTCGCGCTTCCCGGTCATCGGCGAGAACCGCGACGACGTCGTCGGGATCGTGCACCTGCGGCGCGCCGTCGGCGTGCCCTCCGACCGCCGGTCCGAGGTGCCCGCCGCCGCCCTCATGGTCGACGCCCCGCGCGTCCCGGAGACGGTGCGGCTCGGGCCGCTGCTGGTCGAGCTGCGGTCGTTCGGCCTGCAGATGGCCGTCGTCGTCGACGAGTACGGCGGCACCTCCGGGATCGTCACGCTGGAGGACGTCGTCGAGGAGCTGGTGGGCGACGTCGCCGACGAGCACGACCCGCGCCGCGCCGGGGCCGTCCGCGCCTCCGACGGGTCCTGGGTGGTGCCCGGCGTCATGCGGCCCGACGAGCTCGAGGAGACCACCGGCCTGCTCGTGCCCGAGGACCCCGCCTACGAGACGCTCGGCGGCCTGGTCATGGCCCGCCTGGGCCGCATCCCCGAGGTCGGCGACGTGGTCGAGGTGAGCGAGCGCGGGCACGGCGTGCAGCTGCGCGTCGAGTCGATGACCGGCCGGCGCGCCGAACGCGTGCGCGTGCGGGGGGTGGAGCAGGAGTGAGCACCCCCCTCGCGATCGTCATCGGCCTGCTGCTGCTCGCCGGCAACGCCTTCTTCGTGGGCGCCGAGTTCGCCATCATCTCGGCGCGCCGCTCGGCCATCGAGCCGCGCGCCGCCGAGGGCAACCGCCGCGCCCAGGTGGTGCTGTGGGCGATGGAGCACGTGTCGCTCATGCTCGCGGCCGCCCAGCTGGGCGTCACCGTGTGCTCCACCGGCCTGGGCATCGTGGCTGAGCCGGCCGTCGCCGCCCTGCTGACCGGTCCGTTCCACGCCGTCGGCGTGCCCGAGGCCCTGGTGCACCCCGTCTCGTTCGTCGTGGCGCTCGCCGTGGTGGTCTATCTGCACGTGGTGCTGGGCGAGCTGGTGCCCAAGAACCTCGCCGTGGCCGGGCCGGAGGCGGCGGTGCTGTGGTTCGGGCCGCCGCTCGTGGTGCTGGCGCGGGCGCTCAAGCCCGTGATCGGCGCGCTCAACTGGCTCGCCAACCACGCCGTGCGCCTCACCGGCGTGGAGCCGCGCGACGAGGTCGCGTCCGCGTTCACGGCCGAGCAGGTCCAGTCGATCGTCGAGCACTCGCAGGCCGAGGGCCTGCTGCGCGACGAGCAGGGCCTGCTCGGGTCGGCCATCGAGTTCTCGGCCCGCACGGCCGGCGACGTCATGGTCCCGGTGGACAGCCTCGTCACGGTGAGCGACGGCGTCACGCCCGACGACGTCGAGCACCTCGTGGCGCGCACCGGGTTCTCCCGGTTCCCGGTCGCCGACGAGGTCGCCGGCGTCGACGGCTACCTGCACCTCAAGGACGTGCTCTACGCGACCGACGCCGACCGGCACGTGCCCGTCCCGGCGTTCCGCCTGCGCGCCCTGGCCACCGTGCGGCCCGACGACGAGATCGAGGACGCCCTGCGCGCGATGCAGCGTTCCGGCGCCCACCTGGCCCGCGTCGAGGGCGAGGACGGCGTCGTCGGCGTCGTGTTCCTGGAGGACATCCTCGAGGAGCTCGTCGGCGAGGTGCGCGACGCGATGCAGCGGCGGCAGCCACGCGTGTGAGCAGCGTCACCCTGGGCGGGTGACGACGCAGAACGTGCCAGCCGGCGCCGTCCGATCTGCTCAGGGGGGTTGGCGAGACCGCCCGATGCCGTTATGGTTCCGTGACAGCCGGCGTTGGTGGATCGTTTTCCATCGCCGTGACCAGGATCAGAGCGGCGACAGGAGGTAGGCGTGGAGCCCACGAGCGCCACGTCGCCCCGTCCGGTGCTGATGACGCGTCGCGAACGCCGCGAGGCGGAGGAACGCGCCCGCGCCTCGTCCGGTGACACCGTGGTGGTCGGTGGGATCTCGTTCTACGGCCCCGCCCCCGCGAGCCCCGCGCTCGGCGTCCCCGCCGTGCCGACGGCCGCCGGCCCCGGCCCCGGCCCCCGCCTCATGGAGTCGCAGCGGCCCGTCCCGCAGCTCCGGCCGCGGATGGCCCCGCACCCGCACTCGGAGCCGGCTCCACAGGCCGCCCCTGAGTTCCCGCAGCCCGCGGTGCAACTCCCGCAGCCCGCTGCGCAGCTCCCGCAGCCCGAGGCGCTCCGCGCGCCTCTACCGGCCTCCGAGCCCGCCCCCGTGGTCGCGCCGGCTCCCGAGCCCGGGCCCGAGCCCGCCCCCGTGGCCGAGGCCCACCCCGAGGCCCCCCTGACCCGCGCCGAGCGCGCCGGCCGTGAGCCCGCGGCCGCCGCCCCGGGTCGCAAGCGCAACCCCTGGCTGCCGCGCGTCGCGGTGCTCGGCACGCTGGCCGCCGCCACGATCGCCGCCCCGCTGGCCCCGACGGCCCTGCACCACGGCGCCTCGCCGTTCGGCCTGGACACGTCGCCCAACGGCCCCTCGACGCTCGACGTCGTGAGCCACCCGGTGCCCGTGCCCCCGACGTCGGCCGGGATCGCCGCCGCCCCGGTGGTGCAGCGCGCCGACGTCGTGGCCTCCCGCTCCGAGGAGCGCAACCCGCTGCCGGGCTGCAACGGGGACATCACGGTGAACGCGCAGAACGGGCGCCTCTCGGCCGCCGACCTGTGCGACCTGCCCTGGGCGCCGGGGATGAGCCTGCAGCCGCGCGCCGCGGTAGCGCTCACGGCCCTCAACGAGGCGTTCAAGATCGAGTTCGGCCACGACATCGCGCTGGCCGACAGCTACCGCTCGATCGGGCGGCAGTACTCGGTGAAGGAGTCGCGCGGCTACCTGGCGGCGGCGCCGGGCACGTCGATGCACGGCTACGGCGTGGCGATCGACCTCGCCAGCTCGGTGACGGGCAGCGGGGCCGAGTACAAGTGGCTGGTGGCGAACGCCGCCGCCTACGGCTGGGTCAACCCCCCGTGGGCGCAGCGCGGCGGCTCGTCCAAGTACGAGCCCTGGCACTTCGAGTTCAAGCCGATCGCCGAGACGCTCTACAACATGTATTCCTAAAGAGGCTGTCGCGTGTTGCGCCCGAAGTCCTCGCGGAAGCGGGGGCCCGTGCGGGCCAGGTCCTGCGCGAACGGTGCCGCCCAGCCCGAGAACGGGTCGACGGCGAGCGACTCGTTCGAGAACCGCCGGTCGTCGGTGAGCTCCGTGACGCAGAAGTCCGGGATCGCCAGCTCGGTCACCGGCCCCGAGCGTTCCACCTCCGCGATGATCAGCGGGTGGTTGGCCCCGCCGAACACGTCCACCACCCAGCCGTCCGCGCCCAGCCAGGCCGAGTAGCGCGTCTTGAGGATCTGCGCCCCGCCGCGGCGCACCAGCTCGACGCCGACGCCCGGGTCGATCTCCCGCTCCGCCTCGTAGCGGGTGCCGCCGGCGCTCGGTCCCTTGACCGTGACGGCGGCGAAGTCGACCACGGCGGCGTACTGCTCGAGCGCGTCGCGGGCGTCGGACGCCGCGCCCAGGCGGGCCTCGACTCCGGAGGCCTGGCAGCGCACGCGCAGCGCGTACCCGCCGTCGGACAGGAAGTAGGACTGGACGATCAGGGCGGGCGTGTCGCGCAGGGGCGCGGGCAGGTCGCGGACCAGGAACCGGCGCTCGAACTCGAAGTCGGCGTAGCCGGGCGTCTCGTCGGTCATCGGCCCAGCGTAGCGACCGCCCGGGCGACGGCCTCCGCGCCGTACAGGAACGCCCCGGCGGGGTCGCCGCCCAGCTGGAACGCGCCGCTCAGCTCCATGGTGAGGAACCCGTAGGCCCAGGCGGTGACGGTGCGGGCGGCGTCGAGCGCGTGGTCGGGGCCTACGAGCTCGGCGCACGTGCGCACCACCGCGTCGCTGGCGGCCTCGAGGGCGTCGCGGGTCGGGGTCGCGCGCGGGGGCGGCGTGCCCGCCGACGGCGGGGCGAACAGCAGGCCGAACAGGCGCGGGTGGGCGTGCGCGTGCTGCCGCAGCGCGTCGGCAAGCGTGACGATGCGGCGGCGGGGGTCGGGCTCCCGGGCTGCGGCGTCGTCGAGCACCGCGGCGAGCTCACGGACCGCGCCGTCGACCACCAGGCCGAGCAGGTGCTCCCGGCTGCTGACACGCTTGTAGAGCGAGGGGGCGCGGACGCCCACGCGGGCGGCGACGGCCTGCATGGTCAGGGCGTCGGTGCCGCCAGCCTCGACGAGGGCTCGGGCGGCCGCGACGACCTGCTCGGTGGTGGTGCGCTCGGGCGCCGGCATGAGGTCCTCCCTTGGCTATTGACATTAGCCATGATGGCTATCTAGCCTAGCCATCGTCACACCGTACCCGTTCGAGGAAGGAGCCGGCCATGCAGCTGGCACCCGGTCTGCACCGCGTGGGGAACGACATCGTCGCGGCCTACCTGATCGAGGGCGAGGGCGGCCTCACGCTCGTCGACGCCGGCCTGGCTGGCCAGTTCCGTGACCTGGAGCGCGAGCTGACCGCGATGGGCCGCACCCTCGCCGACCTGCGCGGCGTCGTGCTCACGCACGGCGACACCGACCACATCGGCTACGCCGAGCGGCTGCGCCGCGACCACGGCGTGCCGGTCTACGTGCACGAGGCCGACGCTGCGCGCGCCCGCGGCAAGGCGTCGAGCAAGCCCGCCTGGGGGCACATGCGCCTCGGGGCCGTCACGCAGTTCCTCTGGTACGCCATGAGCCACGGCGGGATGCGCACCACCTACCTCACCGAGGTGGTCCCGGTGCGCGACGGCGACGTGCTCGACCTGCCCGGCGCCCCCCGCATCGTCTCCCTGCCGGGCCACTCGCCGGGCAGCATCGCCGTCGTGCTGGCGGGCGTCGACGCCGTGTGCGTCGGGGACGCCCTGACCACGCGGCACGTGCTCACGGGCGAGCGCGGCCCGCAGCCCGCCCCGTTCACCGACGACCCGGCGTCGGCGCGCGCCTCGCACGCCAAGCTCGCCGAGATCGACGCGACCTGGGTGCTGCCCGGCCACGGCGCGCCGTGGGACCGCGGCACGCGGGAGCTGGCGGCTCAGCTGGCGGTCGCCGACGGCACGTGACGTTCGGGGACCCCGTCGTAGGCGGCGAGCGGGCGGATCAGCGCGTTGCGCGACTGCTGCTCCAGCACGTGCGCCGTCCACCCGGTCACGCGCGCGGCCACGAAGATCGGCGTGAACGTGAGGGTGTCGAACCCCATGAGGTGGTAGGCGGGCCCCGACGGGTAGTCGAGGTTGGGATAGATGCCCTTGCGCTCCACGAACTGCCGCTCGAGCTCCTCGTACAGGGCCAGCAGGTCGGGCCGGTCGAAGTGCTCCACGAGCGACCCCAGGGCGGCGCGCATGGTGGGCACGCGTGAGTCGCCGTGCTTGTAGACGCGGTGCCCGAACCCCATGATCTTGCGGTGCTCGGCGACGGCACAGTCGAGCCACGGGCCGACGTTCTCGGCCGTGCCGATCTCGTCGAACGTGTGCATGACCATCTCGTTGGCCCCGCCGTGCAGCGGCCCCTTGAGCGCCCCGATGGCCCCGACGACCGCGGAGTGCAGGTCGCTCAGGGTGCTCGCCACCACGCGCGCGGTGAAGGTCGACGCGTTGAACGAGTGCTCGGCGTACAGGATCATCGACCGGTTGAAGGCGTCGACCACCTCGGGGTCGGGCACCGTGCCGTGGGTCATCCACAGGAAGTTGGCCGCGTAGCCGAGCGACTCGTCGGGGGCGACGGGCTCCAGGCCGTGCCGGCGCCGCTGGCCGTAGGCGACGATCGCCGGCAGCGCGGCGAAGAGCCGCAGGCTGCGGGCGACGTTCTCGTCTCGGGTCGGGCCCGTCTCGTGCAGCACCTCGCCGGCGGACTCGAACGCGCCGATGATGCTGACCGCGGTGCGGATCTCGTCCATGGGGTGGGCGTCGCGAGGAAGCGCGTCGATGGCGGCCCGCACCTCGGGCGCCAGCGGCCGGAACGGCTTCCCGTTCTCGCGCAGCCACGCGAGCTCGTCGGCCGTGGGCAGCTCCCCGTTCCACAGCAGCCAGGCCACGGCCTCGAACGGCTGCGTGGCGGCGAGCTCCTGCACGGGGTAGCCGCGGTACAGCAGCGAGTTCGTCTCCGGGTTGACCCGGCTGATCGCCGTCGTGTCGGCGACGACGCCGGCCAGGCCGGGGTGGATCTCGTCGGTCACTGCTCCTCCTTGAGCATGAAGTCGTACACGTGGGTGTCGAACGTGGAGTACGCCGCGTAGTCGAGCAGCTCGTACAGCCGGGACCGGGTCTGCATGCCCGGCACCTGGGAGGCGAGGGACCCCTCGGCCCGCAGCGCGTCGAGCGCCCGCTCCGCCGCGCCCATGGCCACCCGGAGCAGCGAGACGGGGTAGATGACGATCGTGACCCCGGCGTCGGCCAGCTGCTGCCGGGTGAACAGCTTCGTCTTGCCGAACTCCGTCATGTTGGCCAGCACCGGCACGCCCAGCCGGGCGAAGGCCTCGTACTCCGCGAGCCCGGACGCCGCCTCGGGGAACAGCGCGTCCGCCCCGGCGTCCACCAGAGCGCGGGCCCGCTCGAGCGCCGCGTCGAGGCCCAGCACCGCGCGCGCGTCCGTGCGGGCCATGACGAGCAGGTCCGGGTCGCGCCGCGCCTCGACGGCCGCGCGCACGCGCTGCACGGCCGTCGCGTCGTCGACCACCTGCTTGCCGTCCAGGTGCCCGCAGCGCTTGGGGTTGACCTGGTCCTCGATGTGCAGCCCGGCGACGCCGGCGTCCTCGAGCGTCTGCACCGTGCGGGCGGCGTTCATCGCCTCGCCGAACCCCGTGTCGGCGTCCACCAGCGTCGGCAGGTCGGTCATCCGCGCCACCTGCGCGGCGCGGCTCGCCACCTCCGTCAGCGTCGTGAGGCCGACGTCGGGCAGGCCCAGGTCGGCGGCGACCACCGCGCCGGAGACGTAGACGCCGTCGAAACCCTTGTCCTGGATCAGGCGGGCGGCGAGCGGGTTGAACGCCCCGGGCAGCTCCAGCAGGCCGCCCGAGCGCAGCCGCTCCCTGAAGGCCTTCCGCTTGGCCGACGGCGTGAGCGTCGAGTACAGCATCAGAAGATCCCCCTCGTGGCCGGGGCCGTGCGTGCCGGGTCGGCCAGCGGCGTCACCGTGAGCCCGCCCAGCTCGTCGGGGCGCAGGTCGGGCAGCCGCTGCGCGACGTCGAGGAACCGGTCCACCTCGGCATCCGCGAGCACGCCCTCGGCGAGCGTGCGCAGCTTGCGGACGTAGTCGGCCCGGGCGAACGGGCGCGCCCCCAGCGGGTGCGCGTCGGCGACCGCGATCTCGGCCGTCACCGTCTCCCCGCTGGTCAGCACCAGCTCCAGGCGGCCGCCGAACGCCTTCTCCGCCGGGTCCGTCGCGTGGTACCGCCGGGTCCACTCCGGGTCCTCCGCCGTGGTGACCTTGCGCCACAGCGCGACCGTGTCGGGCCGGCCCGACCGCTCCCGCGCGTACGAGTCCACGTGGTGCCACGCCCCGTCCTGCAGCGCCACCGTGAAGATGTACGGGATCGAGTGGTCGAGCGTCTCGCGCGACGCCGCCGGGTCGTACTTCTGCGGGTCCCCGCTGCCCGACCCGATCACCGTGTGCGTGTGGTGGCTCGTGTGCAGCACCACCCGCTCGACCAGCGACGGGTCGCGCAGCTCGGGGCGCTCGCGGCCCAGCCGCCGCGCCAGGTCGATCCAGGCCTGGGCCTGGTACTCGGCCGAGTGCTCCTTGGTGTACGTGTCGAGGATCGCCCGGCGGGGCTCGCCGGGGCCGGGCAGCGGCACCGCATAGTCGGCGTCCGGGCCGTCCAGCAGCCAGGCGATGACGCCGTCCTCGCCCTCGTAGATGGGGGACGGGCTGGTCTGCCCGCGCATCGCCCGGTCCACGGCCTCGACGGCGGCCTTGCCCGCGAACGCGGGGGCGTAGGCCTTCCACGTCGAGATCTCGCCCTTGCGCGACTGCCGCGTCGCCGTCGTCGTGTGCAGCGCCTGGCCGACGGCCTGGTAGACCGTCGCGGCGTCGAGGCCCAGCAGCGTGCCCAGGCCTGCCGCGGCCGACGGCCCCAGGTGGGCGACGTGGTCGATCTTGTGTGCGTGCAGGGAGATCGCGCGCGCCAGGTCCACCTGGACCTCGTAGCCGGTGACGATCCCGCGCACCAGCGCCTCGCCCGGCGCCCCCGTGTGCTGGGCCACCGCGAGCAGGGGCGGGATGTTGTCGCCGGGGTGGGAGTACTCCGCGGCCAGGAAGGTGTCGTGGTAGTCGAGCTCGCGCACTGCGACCCCGTTGGCCCACGCGGCCCACTCGGGGCTGGTCCGGTGCTGGCTCCCGGTGATCGTCGCCCCGGAGCCGCCCGACGAGGGCCCGTGCGCCTCCGCCTGCGCGCGCGCCGCGAGCACGGGCGCCCGGCCCAGGCTGGCCGTGGCGACGGCGGCGTTGTCGATGACGCGGTTGATCACCATGTCGACGACGTCGTCCGCCGGGTCGAGCCGTTCGGCGGCAACCTCGGCGATCCGCCACGCGAGCTGTTCCTCGCGTCGTAGCCCCTCCTCGGAGCGGTGGACACGGACGTGGTGCGTGTACATGCAGCAGCCCCCGGGGACGACGGTGTCGTGGCTGCGAACGTAGCCCGGGGGCGCTGGCCTGTCGAGGCCGGGCGGTCGGGCCGGGTGTCAGGCCCGGGCGACGGCGTACCGGCGCGAGCGCACCGCGAAGGCGGCGCCCATCGCGAGGGCGGCCACGCCGACGCCGCCCAGCGTGCCGGTCAGGGCCGTGACGTGCCCCGAGGGGGCGCCGGCCTCGTGCTGTGTGTCGTCGGCCAGGGGGGTGACGGCGTCGAACGCGCTGATCGCGGGCTCGATGCCGCGGGTGGCGGGGGCGGGCGTCTCGTGCGCCACGACGGCGGGCGCCTCGCCGGAAGGGACCGCTTGCGTGACCCCCACGCCCGCGAAGGCAAGCACGCCGAAGGACAGCGCGACGGCGGAGCGGCGGCGGTCCCGGCGGCGCCGGGCCAGGGGCACCACCGGGGTGGTGTCGACGGCGATCGCCGGAGCAGTCGCGGTGGCGGCCTGGCGAAGGGTCGCTGCGAAGGCGTCGTCGGTGGTCATCGGGCTTCTCCTTCCTTACCGGGCCGCGCCGTCGGCCTGCTCAAGCACCTGCCGGAGCTGGGCGAGGCCGCGCGAGGCGGTCGACTTGATGGTGCCGAGCGAGACGCCGAGGTCGTCCGCGACCTCGGTCTCGCTCAGGCCCACGAGGTGGCGCAGCACCACGATGCGGCGCTGGCGGGGGGTCAGGGTGGCCAGCGCGCGGACCAGCTGGTCGCGGTCGATCACGGACCGGCCGGCGTCGTCGGCGTGGCTCTCGGGCAGGGTGTCGTGGGCCGGCTCGCGGTGCCGCGCGCGGCGGTCGTGGTGCCGGCGGCCCACCAGCACGCGGCGGGCGTAGGCGTACGGGTCGCGGCCGCGCACCTTCCGCCAGGCGAGGAACGTGCGGGTCAGAGCCTCCTGGACGAGCTCCTCGGCGAGGTGCTCGTCTCCGGTGAGCAGCCACGCCGTGTGCGCGAGCCTCGGCGAGGCGTCGGCCATGAAGGCGGCGAACTCCTCGTCGGAGGTGGCGATGGGGCTCTCGGTCACGACGACTCCTCGGGCGGCCGGCGGCCGGTCGGCCGTCAGTCCCATTGTCGTCGTCGTTCCCTCCGGATGGAGCAGGCGGGGCCTGTGCTGGCGTGCACGGGCCCCGCCTGCTGGCCGATCAGGCCCGGGCGCGGCGGGCCCGCAGGCCCAGGCCGGCGCCGGCACCGACCACCACGACGCCGCCGGCCACGATGGCGACGATGGCGCCGGCGGACAGGCCACCGTTGACGTCGGCCGAGATGGGCTCGATGCCCAGCTCGCCGGAGATCGGCTCGATCTCCTGGAAGTCGCCCGAGATGGGCATGATCTCCTGGTAGTCGCCCTCGGCGATGGGCTCGATGCCCTGGTGGTCGCGGGCGAGCGGGTGGCGGTCGACGCCGTCGGGGTCGATGTCGGCGGGCGTGACCAGGTTCCCGTCCTCGTCGCGGAACTCGATGCCCGTCGTGGACTCCTCGAGGTCGGCGGAGACGGGCTCGATGCCCATCAGGTCGGCGGAGGCGGGGGCGATCCCGATCTCGGCGAGGGCGTCGAGGTCGAGGTCGGACTCGGTGCCGTCGGGCAGGTAGATCGCTGCGGCCGACGGCGCCATGGCCACGGAGGCGGCCACGGGGACGACGGCGAGCGCGCCGACGAGCAGGGCGGATGCGAGGCGGGGGAGCGGCTTCTTCGTCATGTAAAGAAGGTAAAGGCGAGGTCTGCTCGGCGACGAACCGGCGACCGTCTGGCGTCGTGCAGAATGCCAGAAGTTGGCCGAATGTGGACTCAACCATTTCCTGCTGACGTAAAACCGCAGGTCAAAGGCGTGGCCACAAGGTAGTGGAGAAGTCAAACGAGGCCGTCGTCCGAAGACGACGGCCTCGCGGCTCGGGGGTCCGGTCAGGCTGCCAGGGCCACCGGCGTGGTGGTGGGCGCGTCCGCGTCGCTGCGGTCGCGCTTGCGCACGCGCACCCAGACGATCAGCGCGACGAGCTGCACGGAGTACAGGACGACGAGCGTGACGTAGAGCGGCTGCGCGCCGGACCCGTACAGGAAGTACGACGAGATCTGGTTGCCCACCAGGCCCGCGGCGGCCCACGCGCTGAGGATCAGCCCGTGCACGGTCGACAGCCGGGAGATGCCCCAGTTCTGGTGCAGGATGTTCGGGATGCAGGCGAAACCGACGCCGAACATGAACTGGATGACGATGACCAGCCCGAACGTGGCGGCGACGGAGTCGGAGAACATCGCGGCGACGGCCGTCGCCGCGATCGAGGCGATCGTCATGAGGAAGTACGGCTGGTGCTTCTTGGGCGTCTTGTCCTGGTAGGCGCCCAGCGCCACGCGCCCGATGACGTTGCTCGACGCCGTGACCATGACGAAGAGCAGGATCATGCCCATCGCGCGCTCGCCGGCGGCGTTGTAGAGCTGCTTCTCGTGGCTGATGAGGGCCAGGCCGCCGGTGATGTTCAGGAAGAACACGATCCACAGGAAGATGAACTTCTTCGACAGCACCACGGACTTGACGGAGAACGTCGTGGAGGCGACGGCCTTCTCGGCCTCGAGGTCTGCCTGCGACGTCGGCGGGCGCCACAGCAGGCGCGACGCGGCGAACAGCCCGACACCGAAGACGGCGGCCAGCACGTAGAACGCGTTGTAGACGGCCAGGCGGTCCAGCAGGAACGCGACCAGCGGGTTGATGAGCACGCCCGACACGCCGAACGCGGCGATCGAGAGGCCCGCGGCCAGGCCCTTGCGGTTGCCGAACCAGATCATCATCGTCTTGACCGGGGTGATGTACCCGAGGCCCAGGCCGATGCCCTGGATCACGCCGAAGCCGAGGATGACGACGGCGGCGGACCGCATCTGGATGCCGGCACCCGTCACGAACCAGCCGAGCGTGAACGTCACGAACGTCCAGAACGCCGAACGGGTCGGGTTCTTCTCGACGAGCTTGCCGCCGAACGCCGCGGACATGCCCAGGAAGAAGATGGCGATCGAGAAGCTCCACGACGTCACCGCCGGGCCGAAGCCCGTGTACGCCCAGATGTCCTCCTTGAAGAGGGTCCAGCAGTACACGGAGCCGATGGCGAAGTTGATCAGCGCCATGGGCACGACGCCGTTGAGGTACTTGTTCTTCGCCATCGGTCGGTGCTCCGCCTCTCAGTGGGTCGCGTCGCGGCCCGGGGAGGTCGGGTCCGCGTGCCGGCTCGCCGGAACGCTCCGAGCGAGACTAGGCGGCACGCCGTGTGACGTGGGCGACTTGGCCCGAGATGGACCCGGATGCGGCGCGCGCGTCGCGGTGCGCGCGCCTCGGGGGCGGGTCACCAGCTCTGGTCGGCGGCGCGGACGAACACCTCGTTGACCGCGACGCGGCGTGCGCTGGTGACGATGTATGCGATCGCATCGGCGATGTCCTCGGGCTGGAGCCGCTCGATCGAATCGATCTGCTGCTCGATGCCGGCCCGGAGCTCCTCGCGGGTGTGGGACGCGAGCTCGGTGTCGACGTTTCCCGGCTCGACGACGCTGACGCGCACGCGCAGCGGCTGCAGCTCCTGGCGGAGGGCCTCGCTGAAGCCGTTCACGCCGAACTTCGTGAGGTTGTAGACGGCCGTGCCCGGGCGGGCGACGCGGCCGGCGGACGAGCTGATGTTGACCAGGTCGGCAGTGCGGCGCGGCCCGCCCTCGGCGGCCTTGACCAGGTGGGGGAGCGCCGCCTGCGACATGTAGAGCAGGCCCAGCACGTTGACGTCGACCATCCGCTCCCACTCGCCCTCGGGGGCCGAGGCGAACGGGCCCACCAGCATGGCGCCGGCGTTGTTCACCAGCACGTCGAGCCGCCCGAATGCCTCGACGACCTCGGCGACTGCCGCGTCCGCACCGGCCCTCGTGGTGATGTCGGCGACGACGGCGCGTGCCACGCCGCCCTCGTCCTCGATCGAGGCGACGACCTCGGCGAGGCGATCGGCGCGCCGCGCCACCAGTGCGACCGACGCGCCCTCCCTCGCGAGCCGTCGTGCCGTCGCCGCGCCGATCCCGCTGCTGGCGCCGGTGACCAGTGCGACCGTTCCCTCGAGCTCGTTCACGATGACTCCTCCCGTCCGTGGCTCCATGAACGGAGCCGACTCCGCTTACGCTATCACTAAACGGAGTCGGGTCCACTTATGTTCCCGGGCGGGCATCAGCGGGGGAGCAGGCCCTCCAGGAGGAGTGCGATCAGGCGCGACGCCAGCGCGCGGTCGTGCTCGTGCCCGCTGATCAGCGTGATGCCGCCCAGTGCCATGAGGACGTCAGGTGCAGCGCAGTCGGCGCGCAGCTCGCCGGCCTTGACGCCGGCGTCCAGCAGCCGCGACACGGCCCTCCCGAGGGCGTCGCGGCTGTGCTGGCGGAGCCCGTCGCGGCTCGCGAGGATCGCCGGGAGTGCGTCAGCCATGCCCTGCTTGGTGAGCATGTAGTCGACGAACCGCTCGGCCCACTCGCGCAGCGCGTCGAGCGGCGTGCGGGTCTCGAGCAGCGCCGCCGCTGCGTCGCTGAGCCGCGTGGTCTCGGAGCGGTAGGTCGCCTCGATCAGGTCCTCGCGGGTCGGGAACCGGCGGTAGAGGGTGCCGATCCCCACGCCCGCCTCGGCCGCGATGGCCTTGAGCGAGACGTCGGCGCCGCCGGCGTGGGCGAACGCCTGGGCGGCCACCTCGAGCAGCCGCTCGTGGTTCGCCTGGGCGTCCGCGCGGAGCGATCGGGCCACGGGTCCTCCTTGGATGACGCGCGCGCACCATGCGGACGCGACTCCGTTTGAGTCTAGTGCCCTGGAAGAGGAGCGCCCCCGGCGCCGTGGTGGCTCAGAGCGAGGTGGCGCCCAGCTCGTGCGACAGGTCGTCGAGCTCGCTGCCGCCCGCCATGAGCGCGGTGAGCTCCGCGGGCGTGATGTCGCCCTTGATGCGGTCCGCGATGCTCCGCCCGCGGCGCAGCACCAGGAACCGGTCGCCCACCAGGGAGGCGTGGTGCGGGTTGTGCGTGATGAAGACGACGCCCAGACCCCGGTCGCGTGCGGCGGCGATGTAGCGCAGCACGACGCCCGACTGCTTCACCCCCAGCGCCGCCGTCGGCTCGTCGAGGATCAGCACCTTCGCCCCGAAGTGCACGGCCCGGGCGATCGCGACGCACTGCCGCTCGCCGCCCGAGAGCGTGCCGATCGGCTGGTCGACGTCGCGCAGGTCGATGCCCATGCTCGCCAGGTCCGACCGGGTGATCGCCCTCATGTCCTTGACCGCGAGGCGGCGGAGCGGGCCGCGCCCCGTGGTCAGCTCGGAGCCGAGGAAGAAGTTGCGCCAGACCGGCATCATCGGCACGACCGCCAGGTTCTGGTAGACGGTCGCGATGCCCCGGTCGAGGGCGTCCTTGGGGCGCTCGAGGCGCACGGGCTCGCCGTCGACCAGCAGGTCGCCGTCGTCGTGCGACTGCGCCCCGGCGAGGATCTTGATCAGCGTCGACTTGCCCGCGCCGTTGTCGCCCAGGATGCACGTGACGGCCCCGGCGTCGACGCGCGTGGACACGTCCGACAGCGCGACCACGTTGCCGTAGCGCTTGCCCAGGCTGCGGGCCTCGATCAGCGGGGTCGTCATCGCAGGCCCTCCGCCCGTTCCCGGATGTAGTTGTTGAGCAGCACGGCGAGCAGCAGCATCACGCCCAGGAACGCCTTGAGCCAGTTGTTGTCCCACCCTGCATACACGATGCCCAGGTTGGCCATGCCGTAGATGAGCGCCCCGAGTGCGGGCCCGATCGCGGACCCGACGCCGCCGGTCATCACGCACCCGCCGACGACGGCGCAGATGATGAAGATGAGCTCGAGCCCGATGCCGGACGAGCTCTGCGCGGTGCCGAACCGGAACAGCGAGATCTGGCCGACCAGCCACCCGCAGCCCGCCGTCGCCGTGAACAGCGCCACCTTGGTGCGCTTGACGGGCACGCCCACCTCGCGCGCCGACTCGAACGCCCCGCCGACGGCGTAGATCCAGTTGCCGTACCGCGTCCGCGTCAGCACCCACGTGCCGAGCGCGACGACGGCGACCCACCACCACACCGACGCCTGGACCTGCATGCCGAAGATCGACGTGCGCGAGGCGAGCAGCCACTGGACGTCGCGGAAACCGGGCACCCGGTTCATGCCCTGGATCGACACCTGCCCGATGATCGCCTTGAGCAGCGCAAGGTTGACGCCCTGCAGCACGAAGAACGTGCCGAGCGTGACGATGAAGCTGGGCAGGCGGGTGCGGGTCACGAGCATCCCGTTGAGCACCCCGACGGCCAGGCACGCCACCGCCGACAGCGCCATGGACAGCCACACGTTCACGCCGTAGTGCGTGGTCAGGACGCCGGTGACCAGCCCGGAGAACCCCACCATCACGCCCGCGGAGAGGTCGAACTCGCCGGCCGTCATGAGCAGGCCCACAGGCACGGCCATGATGCCGATCGTCGCGGCCGACTCCAGCCACGTCGCGATGCCGGCGGACGACGCGAAGCTCTGCGTGGTCACCGAGAAGAACACGAAGATGACCAGCGCCGCGATGCCCGCGCTCACTGCAGGGCGGCGCAGCAGCCGGGTCACCCACGAGGTGGGGGTGAGCCGCTCGTCGGTGGTCGGCCTGGTCACCACGGCCCCGTCGCTCATCGCGTCCCCCTCGCTGCGTACTGGAGCACCTGCTGGGCGTTGTCCTTGGTCACGAACGACGGCCCGGAGTAGATGGGCTCGCCGCCGCCGATGTCGTTCCCGTTGATGGCGTGCAGGTACAGGGCCGTGATCCCCAGGTAGCCCTGGACGTAGGGCTGCTGGTCGATGGCGAAGGAGATCCGCCCGGCGATGATGTCCTTGAGCACGTCGGTCGACAGGTCGAAGGTGGCGATGGTCGCCCGGCTGTACGCCTCGCGCGCCGCCTGCACGGCCTGCACGGCCACCGCGCCCTGGAGCGTGAGCACCGCGTCGATCGTCGGGTCGTGCTGCAGGCTCGCCTTGATGGTGCTGGCGACGGCCGTCGGGTTGGTGACGTCGACCTGCACGTTGCGCATCCGGCCGCCCATGCCCTGCGCCGCGGCGGCGCACCGCTGCTCCAGGCCGACGTTGCCCGCCTCGTGGATCACACAGATCGCGTTGGTGGCGCCCTCGGCCTTGAGCCGCTCGCCCGCGGCCTTCCCGGCGATCGACTCGGACTGGCCGATGTGCGTGATCGCGCCGAACTTCTTCCACACGTCGAGCCCCGAGTTGATGGTCACCACGGGGATGCCCGCCGCGACGGCGGCGCGGACGCTCGTCTCCAGGCCGTCGGGGTTCGCCAGCGACACGACGAGACCGTCGACGTGCGAGGCCACCGCCTGGTCCACCAGCAGCGACTGCTGGCCCGGGTCGGGGGACGAGGAGTACTGCACGGTCACGCCGTAGTCCGACCCCGCCTGGCGGGCACCGGACTGCACGCGGTCCCAGAACTCGTCGCCGGCGCTGGCGTGCGTGATCACGGCGAACGTCAGGTTGCCGACGTCGCGCGGCTGCGCGGGAGCGGCAAGGCTCGGCGTGGTGTCGTCGGGCAGGCTGCACGCGCTCAGCAGCGCGACGGCGAAGGCGATCACGACGCCCAGCACGGACAGGCGGCGCGCCTGGGGTCGCATTCGGGGCATCCCTGAACGGTAGCCAGCGGGCCCGGGCGCGGCACGCCGGTCAGCGCGAGACGCGGTGGCGGGGTGGCGCGCGGGGGAGTGTGAGACGAGACGGCCCGCCACCTGGCGAACAGGTGGCGGGCTGTCTCGGTCGGTGCGCCTGAAGGGACTCGAACCCCCGACCTTCTGCTCCGGAGGCAGACGCTCTATCCACTGAGCTACAGGCGCGCGGCCACCGGGTGCACCGGAAGGCCGGTGCCGAGACTACCAGCACCGCCGCTCGGGTCGGCACCCGATTCGCGGGTCGCCTCGACCGAACCGGTTGGGATCGGCAGTTCGTCGTCGGATCGTGCCCCCGGGCGCACGGTCCGACGAACTGCCGAACCGAAGGCCACCCCGCGAAAACCCGGCCTGGCCCCCACCTGAGCCTCGGTAGAATCGCCCGGGTGACCCCCGACGAGCTCTCCGGAGCCCTCAGCGCTGCCCTCGCCTCGGCCGTGGCCGACGGCACCCTCGCCCTCCCCGCCGACGCCGTCCCCGCGTCGGTGCACGTCGAGCGACCCCGGCAGCGCGAGCACGGGGACTGGGCCACCAACGTGGCCCTCCAGCTCGCCAAGAAGGCCGGCACCAACCCGCGCGCCCTCGCGGAGGAGCTTGCCAACCGGCTCAAGGCCGTGGCCGGCATCAAGAAGGTCGACATCGCCGGCCCGGGCTTCCTCAACATCACGCTCGACGCCGCCGCCGCGGGCGAGCTGGCGCGCTCGATCGTCGAGGCCGGCACGCAGTACGGCCACAACACGGCCGAGGCGGGCAAGCACATCAACCTCGAGTTCGTGTCGGCCAACCCGACGGGTCCCATCCACATCGGTGGCGTCCGCTGGGCGGCCGTCGGCGACTCGCTGGCCCGCGTGCTCGAGGCCTCGGGCGCGAAGGTGACGCGCGAGTACTACTTCAACGACCACGGCACGCAGATCGACCGCTTCGCGCGCTCGCTGCTCGCCGCGGCGCGGGGTGAGGCCGCGCCCGAGGACGGCTACGGCGGCGCCTACATCCAGGAGATCGCCGACGCCGTCACGGCCCAGGCGACCGCTGCGGGCGAGCCCGCGCCCGCCACGCTCGACGACGCCGCGGCCCAGGAGGCCCTGAGGTCTCGCGGCGTCGAGATGATGTTCGGCGAGATCAAGAAGTCGCTGCACGACTTCGGCGTCGACTTCGACGTGTACTTCCACGAGGACTCGCTGCACGAGTCCGGCGCGGTGGACCACGCCGTCGAGCGCCTCCGCAAGGAGGGCCACATCTTCGAGGCCGACGGTGCCACGTGGCTGCGCACCACCGACTTCGGCGACGACAAGGACCGCGTCGTCATCAAGTCCGACGGCGACGCCGCCTACATCGCGGGCGACATCGCCTACTACCTCGACAAGCGCGAGCGCGGCGCCGACGAGGTCATCATCATGCTGGGCGCCGACCACCACGGGTACATCGGCCGCATGATGGCGGTCTGCGCGGCCTTCGGCGACGAGCCGAACCGCAACCTGCAGATCCTCATCGGCCAGCTCGTCAACCTGGTCAAGGACGGCCAGCCGGTGCGCATGTCCAAGCGCGCGGGCACGGTCATCACCATCGACGACCTGGTCGACGCCGTCGGCGTGGACGCCGCCCGCTACTCGCTGGCCCGCTTCGCCGCCGACTCCACGATCGACCTCGACCTCGACCTGCTGACCAGCCAGAAGAACGAGAACCCCGTTTACTACGTGCAGTACGCGCACTCGCGCACGGCGGCTGTCGACCGCAACGCCGCCGACCGCGGCGTCGTCCGCGCCGACGGCTTCGACCCGTCGCTGCTCGACCACCCCACGGAGGCCGCCCTGCTGGGCCGCCTCGCGGAGTACCCGCGCGTGGTCGCCGAGGCCGCCGCGCTGCGCGAGCCGCACCGCGTGGCCCGCTACCTGGAGGCGCTCGCGGGCGACTTCCACTCCTGGTACCAGAGCAAGGATGCTGTCGAGGGCCAGCAGCCCCAACAGAGGAGGGTGCTCCCGTACCCGGACGAGGAGGTCACGGACACGCACCGCACGCGCCTCTGGCTCAATGACGCCGTCCGCCAGGTCCTCGCCAACGGCCTCGGCCTCCTCGGTGTCTCCGCCCCGGAGCGCATGTGAGCACCGCGTCGGGGACCCCGTGGCCCGCGTCGGCGGTCCGTGACGACGACGGCGCGCTCGTCGTCGGCGGCGTGACCGCTCCCGCCCTCGCGGCCGAGCACGGCACGCCCGCCTACGTGCTCGACGAGGGCGAGTTCCGCGCCCGCGCCCGCGCCTACCAGGGCGCGTTCACCGACGCGTTCGCGGCGATCGGCGCGGGCGTCGACGTCTACTACGCCGGCAAGGCGCTGCTCACCGTGGCCGTCGCCCGCTGGGCGCGCGAGGAGGGCCTGCGCGTCGACACGGCGTCGGGCGGCGAGCTCGCCGTCGCGCTGCGGGCCGGGGTGCCCGGTGCGGAGCTGGGGCTGCACGGCAACAACAAGTCCGACGCCGAGCTCCAGGCGGCGCTCGACAACGGCGTGGGCCGGATCATCGTGGACTCGCTCGGCGAGATCGACCGGCTCGCCGACCTCGCGGAGGCGCGCGGCGTCGTCGCGCCCGTCATGGTGCGCGTCACCACGGGCGTCCACGCGGGCGGCCACGAGTTCATCTCGACCGCGCACGAGGACCAGAAGTTCGGCCTGTCGGTCAACGCGGGCCCCGACGGCGGCGACTCGCCGGCCGTGCTGGCGCTGCTGCGCATCCTGGCCCGCCCGAGCCTCAAGCTGCTGGGCATCCACTCGCACATCGGCTCGCAGATCCTCGACTCGGCCGGGTTCGGCGAGGCGGCCCGCACGGTGCTGCGCCTGCGCGCCCACCTGGGCGTGCGCACGGGCGTGCTGGTCGACGAGGTGGACCTGGGCGGCGGCTACGGCATCGCCTACCTGCCGCAGGACCAGGAGATCGACCCGCGCAAGGTGGCCCACGAGGTCGCGCAGGCCGTCGCCCACGCGTGCCAGGAGCTGGGCACCGCGGTGCCGCGCATCTCCATCGAGCCGGGCCGGGCGATCGTCGGGCCCGCGGGCATCACCGTCTACACGGTGGGCACGGTAAAGCCGGTGCTGGTCACGGCCGACGACAACTCGACGTTCACGCGCCTGTACGTCTCGGTCGACGGCGGCATGAGCGACAACATCCGCCCGGCGCTCTACGGCGCGGCGTACCACGCGGAGATCGCGAACCGTCGCTCGGAGGCCCCGCTCGCACTGGTGCGCGTGGTGGGCAAGCACTGCGAGTCGGGCGACATCGTCGTCCACGAGCTCATGCTGCCGGGCGACGTGCAGCCCGGCGACCTCCTCGCCGTCGCCGCCACCGGCGCCTACGGCCGCTCGATGGCGTCGAACTACAACCTGCTGACGCGCCCGCCCGTGGTCGCGGTGCACGACGGCGCCAGCCGCGTGCTGCTGCGCCGCGAGACGGTCGACGACCTGCTGGCGCTCGACCTCGGCTGATCGGCGCCGTCCGACCCGCGCCCACGGGTCGGACGGCTGCCGTCCCGGCACGCGGGACGCCCTATCCTGGGCCCGACATCCCCTCGTTCCCGGAGGTGCCCGTGCCCGAGACGACCAGCCAGACCCCCCTGCGCGTCGCACTGCTCGGCTGTGGGGTGGTGGGCAGCCAGGTGGCGCTCGGCATCCTGGCCAACCCGATCGACCTCGCCGCCCGTGTGGGCGCCCCGCTCGAGCTGGTGGGCATCGCCGTCCGCAGGCCCGACGCCGAGTACGACCCGCGCATCCCTCGCGAGCTCTTCACCACCGACGTCGTCGAGCTCGCGGGCCGCGCGGACATCGTGGTCGAGCTCATGGGCGGCATCGAGCCGGCCCGCACCGCGATCCTGCGCGCGCTCGAGTCCGGCGCCGCCGTCGTCACGGCGAACAAGGCGCTGCTGGCCGAGCGCGGCCCGGAGCTGTTCGAGGCCGCGGACGCCGCAGGCGTCGACCTCTCCTACGAGGCCGCCGTCGCCGGCGCGATCCCGATCATCCGGCCGATCCGCGAGTCGCTCGCGGGCGACCACGTGCGCCGCATCCTGGGCATCGTCAACGGCACCACCAACTTCGTGCTCGACAAGATGACCACCGAGGGCCTCGAGCTCGACCAGGCGGTCAAGGAGGCCCAGGCGCTGGGCTTCGCCGAGGCCGACCCGACGGCCGACGTCGACGGCTTCGACGCCGCCTCGAAGGCCGCGATCCTCGCCAGCCTGGCGTTCCACACGCGCGTGTCCATCAACGACGTCGCGCGGGAGGGCATCCGGTCCGTCACCGCGGCCGACGTCGCGTGGGCGCAGAAGACGGGCCACGTCATCAAGCTGCTCGCCGTCGCCGAGGTGATCGGCCCGGTCGACGACGGCGAGATCTCCGTGCGCGTCCACCCGGCGCTCGTGCCCGCCGACCACCCGCTGGCCGCCGTCCGCGGCGCGTTCAACGCGGTGTTCGTCGAGGCCGACGGCGCGGGCCCGCTCATGTTCTACGGCCAGGGTGCCGGCGGCCGCCCGACGGCGTCGGCCGTGCTGGGCGACGTCGTCTCCGCGGCCCGCCGCCGCCTCACCGGTGGCAAGGGGCTGCGCGAGTCCAAGGACCAGGCGTTCCCCGTGCTGCCCGCCGCCGCGGCGATCGCGCGCTACCAGCTGCGCCTCGACGTCGACGACCGCCCCGGCGTGCTCGCGCAGGTCGCGGGCCTGCTGGCCGACCACGGCGTGTCCATCGACACCGTGCGCCAGGCGCCGTCGCAGGGCGACGTCGCCCACCTGCTCATCACCACCCATGCCGCGCGCGAGGCCTCGCTCGCGGCCACCGTCGACGCCGTCGCCCGCCTCGAGCCGGTGCGCGACGTCGTGTCCGTCCTGCGAGTCGAAGGAGCCTGAACCCCGTGGCACACCAGTGGCAGGGCGTCATCCGTGAGTACGCCGACCGTCTGCCCGAGCACGTCCAGCAGGAGATCGTGACCCTGGGCGAGGGCGGCACGCCGCTCGTCGCCGCCCCGGCGCTCTCGGCCCGCACCGGCGCCAGCGTCTGGGTCAAGGTCGAGGGCATGAACCCGACGGGCTCCTTCAAGGACCGCGGCATGACGACGGCGATCTCCGCCGCCGCCGGCCGCGGCGCGAAGGCCGTCGTGTGCGCCTCGACCGGCAACACGTCGGCCTCGGCCGCCGCGTACGCCACGCGCGCCGGGATGACGTGCGCGGTGCTGGTGCCGGACGGCAAGATCGCGATGGGCAAGCTCTCGCAGGCGATCGCCCACGGCGCCCGGCTGCTGCAGGTCGACGGCAACTTCGACGACTGCCTCGTCGCCGCGCGCAAGCTCGCCGAGGCCTACCCGGTCGAGCTCGTGAACTCGGTGAACCCGGACCGCATCGAGGGCCAGAAGACGGGCGCGTTCGAGATCGTCGACGCCCTCGGCGACGCCCCCGACATCCATGCCCTGCCCGTCGGCAACGCCGGCAACATCACCGCCTACCGCAAGGGCTTCCTCGAGTACGCCGCGTCGGGCGACGCGTCGAAGGCGCCGGTCATGTGGGGCTTCCAGGCCGCGGGCGCCGCGCCCATCGTGGCCGGCCACCCGATCGACGAGCCCGAGACCATCGCCACGGCGATCCGCATCGGCAACCCCGCCTCGTGGGAGCAGGCCGTGGCCGCGCGTGACGAGTCGGGCGGCGTGATCGAGGCCGTGACCGACGAGGAGATCCTCGCCGCGCACCGCATCCTGTCGGCCGAGGTGGGCGTGTTCGTCGAGCCCGCGTCGGCCGCCGGTGTGGCGGGCGTGCTCAAGCGCGCGGCGGCCGGGCTGGTCCCCGCCGGCGCCCGCATCGTCATCACGGTCACCGGCCACGGTCTCAAGGACCCGTCCTGGGCCCTGCGCACGCCCGACGGCGGCGAGGTCACCCCGGTGCGCGTGACGGCCGACGTCGTGAGCATCGCCGACGCCCTGGGCCTCTGAGCATGCAGCTCGGAGCCGACCACGTCGTCGTGCGGGTCCCCGCCACCAGCGCCAACCTGGGGCCGGGCTTCGACGCGCTCGGCCTCGCGCTGGCGCTGTACGACGAGCTCGAGGTGCGCCTGGTCGCGTCCGACGACGTGGTCGTCGACGTGTACGGCGAGGGGGCCGGGCAGGTGCCCACCGACGCCGAGCACCTGGTGGTGCGCGCGCTGCGGCACACGCTCGACGTCATGGGCGTGTCGCAGACCGGGCTGCGCATGACGTGCTCCAACTCCATCCCGCACGGCCGCGGGCTCGGGTCCTCGGCTGCGGCCGTCGTGGCCGGGATCGTGGCTGCGCGGGCGCTGCTGTCCGACCCGCGCGCCCTCGACTCGCGCGGCGTGCTCGCGATCGCCACGGAGTTCGAGGGCCACCCCGACAACGCCGCCCCGGCCATCGCCGGCGGCGCCACGGTGGCGTGGCAGGACGACGACGGCCCCCGCGCGGTCGACCTCGCCGTCGACCCGTCGATCGTCGCGACGGTGCTGGTGCCCGACGCGCGGCTGGCGACGTCGCGGGCCAGGGCCGTGCTGCCCACCCACGTGCCGCACTCCGACGCCGCCTTCAACGCGGGCCGCTCCGCGCTGCTGGTCGAGGCGCTCGCCCGCCGCCCCGAGCTGCTGCTCGACGCCACCGAGGACAAGCTGCACCAGGGCTACCGGGCCGGCGTGATGGCGGCGTCGTCCGAGCTGCTGCGGGCGCTGCGCGCCGAGGGGCACGCCGCCACGATCTCCGGCGCCGGCCCCACGGTGCTCGTGCTCAGCCCGGCCGAGCAGGTCCCCGCGCTCGACGCCACGCTCGCGGGGCTGGTGGACGGCGTCGCCGGATGGCGCGCCCTGCGGCCTGGCATCGACACGGACGGTGCGCGGGCGCGCCGTGTGCTGCAGGCTCCTTGACCCCGGCTTTGCGGTGGTAGCATCGCAATGAGCCTTCAGGCATCGGCCGTCTCTCGTCATCCAGACACACGACGCTGGCCGACCTCCGCGCCACCCCCACTTCATCCGCGCACGCAGCGCAGCCCCTGCACTGTCCCGTGGGCGGGAGCAGCAGGCAAAGAGGGCGAAGGCCGACGAACCGGAGTCAGTGACGTCGCTGTACTGCTGACGCGAGGTTCATGCGTCCCGGCGACACCGCCGGACGCCCCGCCAACAAGGGGTCATTCGTGACAGACACCACAGAAACCCGGGGCAACGCTTCCGGGTCCCTGAGCTCGATGAAGCTCGCCGAGCTCCAGGCGCTGGCCTCCCAGGCCGGGATCAAGGGCACGTCCAAGATGCGCAAGGGCGACCTCGTCGAGGCCCTCAGCGCAGGCCGCACGGGCGGCAACGGTGGCGCAGCTGCGCCCGTCGCCGCCGCGGCGACCTCCGCGCCCGTCGTGCGCGCCGACGCCTCCTCCGAGGCCCCCGCCGCGCGCCGCTCGCGCCGCGTCACCCGCCCGGCCGGCGCCGACGCCTCCTCCGAGGCCGCCGCCGCTCCCGCTCCCGCTGCCGCCGAGGCGCCCGCGGCCGCCGCGCCCGCCACCGAGCGGGCCGAGCGCGCCGAGCGCTCCGGGTCCCAGCGCACCGCCAACGACGCCGACCGCGCCGCGCGCCTCGAGGCGCTCGCCGACGCGGTTGCCGCTCCCCGCCAGCAGCGCCAGCGCGGCCAGGGGCAGAACGGCCAGAACCAGAACCAGAACCAGCAGGGCCAGAGCCAGGGCCAGCAGGGCCAGGGCCAGCGCCAGCAGGGCGGCAACGCCCAGGGCCAGGGCCAGAACCGCCAGCAGAACGACGGCGGCAACCGCTCCTTCGACGGCGACCACGGCTACGGCCCGGACGACGACCGCGGCTCGCGCCGCCGTCGTGGCCGCGACCGCGGGCGTGACCGCAAGCGCGGCCGCAACCCGCGCGGCGGCCAGGTCGACGTCGTCGGCGGCGAGGACGTCGAGGTGCGCGAGGACGACGTGCTGCTGCCCGTCGCCGGCGTGCTCGACATCCTGGACAACTACGCGTTCGTGCGCACCAGCGGCTACCTGCCCGGCCCGAACGACGTCTACGTCTCCCTCAACCAGGTCAAGCGGGCCGGCCTGCGTCGCGGCGACGCGATCGTCGGCGCGATCCGCCAGCCGCGCGAGGGCGAGCAGCAGCCGCAGGGCAACACCGCGCGCTCGAAGTACAACGCGCTGGTGCGCCTCGACTCGGTCAACGGCATGACGCCCGACGAGTCGCGGCAGCGCCCCGAGTTCACCAAGCTCACGCCCCTGTACCCGCAGGAGCGGCTGCGCCTGGAGAACCCCGAGGCCACCAAGCTGACGCCGCGCGTGATCGACATCGTCGCGCCGATCGGCAAGGGCCAGCGCGGCCTCATCGTCGCGCCGCCCAAGGCCGGCAAGACGATCATCATGCAGCAGATCGCCAACTCGATCACCGCGAACAACCCCGAGGTCCACCTCATGGTGGTGCTCGTGGACGAGCGGCCCGAAGAGGTCACCGACATGGAGCGGTCGGTCAAGGGCGAGGTCATCGCCTCGACGTTCGACCGCCCCGCGTCCGACCACACGATCGTCGCCGAGCTCGCCATCGAGCGCGCCAAGCGCCTCGTGGAGCTGGGCCAGGACGTCGTCGTGCTGCTCGACTCGATCACCCGCCTGGGCCGTGCCTACAACCTGGCCGCCCCGGCGTCGGGCCGCATCCTGTCGGGTGGTGTGGACGCCGCGGCGCTCTACCCGCCGAAGAAGTTCTTCGGTGCCGCCCGCAACATCGAGAACGGTGGCTCGCTCACCATCCTCGCCTCGGCGCTCGTGGAGACCGGGTCGAAGATGGACGAGGTCATCTTCGAGGAGTTCAAGGGCACCGGAAACATGGAGCTGCGCCTGTCCCGCAACCTCGCGGACAAGCGCATCTTCCCGGCCGTGGACGTCAACGCGTCGGGCACGCGCCGTGAGGAGATCCTCATGGGCCGTGACGAGCTGCAGATCGTCTACAAGCTGCGCCGCCTGCTCGGCGCGCTGGACACCCAGCAGTCGATCGAGCTGCTGCTCGGCCAGCTGAAGAAGACGAAGACGAACGTCGAGTTCCTGCTCCACGTCCAGAAGACCACCCCGGGTGGCCTCCAGGACGAGAACGCGGGCGAGACCGTCTGACGCCTCAGCGCCAGAGCCTGTCCGGGCCACCGCGGGGATTGCCCCGCGGTGGCCCGGACACGTTTCCGGCCCTCTCGCCTCGTCAGCGGGTCAGGGCAGGTCCAGCAGGCGGCGCGCCGTCGCGCCCACCTGGTCCCACTGCCAGCTCGCGTGCACCCAGTCGCGGCCCTTCGCGCCCATCGCCGCGGCCTTGTCGCGGTCCGTCAGCAGCTCGACGACGCGCGCCGCGACCTCCCGCGGCGAGCGCGGGTCGACGACGTAGCCCGTCTCACCGTCGCGCGTCGCCTCCGGGGCGCCTCCGCTGCGTCCCACGATGACGGGCTTGCCGCAGGCCGCCGCCTCGAGGAACACGATCCCGAGCCCCTCCGGCTCGAGGCCCGCCAGGCGTGAGCGCGACGGCATCGCGAACACGTCCGCCGCGTCCATGTAGGCCGGCATCTGCTCCCACGGCACCGACCCGACGAACGTCACGTCCGCCGTGACGCCTCGCTGCGCCGCACGCTTCTCGAGTGCGGCACGGTGCGGCCCGTCGCCGACGACGACGAGGCGCGCGCGGGGCACGGCGGCCAGCACCGCGGGCCACGCGTCGATCATGGTGTCCTGCCCCTTGCGCGGCACCAGGCGGGCGGCGCACACGACCACGCGGTCCTCGGCCGTCAGCCCGAGAGACGACCGCACGGCGGCGCCGCCGGAACCGGGGAAGAAGTGCGACGTGTCCACGCCGGGCGCCATGCGCGTCTGCTTGGCGCGGCCCGCGGGCGAGAGAGCACGCCCGATCTGCGCCCGCGTCCAGTCGGAGATGTCGGTGAGCACGTCGACGGCGTCGCCCACGCGGCGCAGCGCCTGGCGCGTGCCGGGCAGCCGCGACCACCACACCTCGTGCCCGTGCGTGACGGCGAGGATCCGCTGCGCGCCGGCCTCGCGCAGCGCGGGGGCCAGCAGCCCGAGGGGCACCGACGACCCGATGAGCACCCGGTCGCACCCGTGCTCGCGCAGCGTCCGCACGACGGCGGCGCGCACCCGCCGCGTGGGCAGCAGCGTCCCGGTGCGGTCGCGGATCACGGGGTAGGGGAGGGCCGCGTCGACCTCCTCGGACCCGGGCATCGAGGCGGTGTAGACGACGACGTCGCCGAGGCGGTCCGCGAGCGCGCGCACGAACGACTCGATACCGCCTCGCCGGGGAGGGAAGTCGTTGGTGACGATGAGCGTTCTGGGCATGGGCCGGAGCCTACGGCGGACCGGAGCCGGTTTCCGGTTCGGGGCGCCGTCGGGCATAATGTTCTGTCGGCCAACCGGTTCACGGCCCGCAGAAAGCGGGGCGACCCGGTGGCATCTCACCAAGGAGCATCATGAAGTCCGGTATCCACCCCGAGTACGTGGTCACGCAGATCACGTGCACCTGCGGCAACTCCTTCGTCACGCGCACCACGGAGACCGGCGGGCACATCTCCGTCGAGGTCTGCAGCGCGTGCCACCCGTTCTACACGGGCAAGCAGAAGATCCTCGACACCGGTGGCCGCGTGGCCCGCTTCGAGGCTCGCTACGGCAAGAAGGCCGCCAAGTAGCTTCCTCTCAGCGCCGGTGATCCACCCGCCAACCTCTCCAGGGGCAGTCGGGCCGGATCACCGGCGCTGTTGCTTTATCCCCACCCCGGTCCTACCTCACGGAGCGTGCCGTGTCCGATGCCTTTGACGCCGTCCAGCCCTTGCTGGACGAGCACGGTGAGATCGAGCGCGCCCTCGCCGACCCCGCCGTCCACGCCGACGCCGGGCGCGCCCGCACCCTCGGGCGCCGGTACGCGGAGCTGAACCAGGTGGTGGAGGCGTACCGCGCGTGGGAGTCCGCGCGCGACGACGCCGAGGCCGCCGCCGAGCTCGCGGAGCTCGACGACGAGTACAGGGCCGAGCTCCCCGCACTGGAGTCGGCCCGCGACGACGCCGCGGAGCACCTGCGCCGCGTGCTCATCCCGCGCGACCCCGACGACGGCCGCGACGTCATCCTCGAGATCAAGGCCGGCGAGGGCGGCGAGGAGTCGGCGCTCTTCGCGGGCGACCTGCTGCGCATGTACCTGCGCTACGCCGAGCACAAGGGCTGGTCCACCCAGGTGCTCGAGGCCACCGACACCGACCTGGGCGGCTACAAGGACGTCCAGGTGGCCATCAAGGCGCGCTCCGTGAGCGACCCGGGCGACGGCGTGTGGGCCCACCTCAAGTACGAGGGCGGCGTCCACCGCGTCCAGCGCGTGCCCGTGACGGAGACGCAGGGCCGCATCCACACGTCGGCCGCGGGCGTCCTCGTGTTCCCCGAGGTCGACGACCCGGGCGAGGTCGAGATCGACCCGAACGACCTGCGCATCGACGTCTACCGCTCGTCGGGCCCGGGCGGGCAGTCGGTCAACACGACCGACTCGGCCGTGCGCATCACGCACCTGCCCACGGGCATCGTCGTCTCGATGCAGAACGAGAAGTCGCAGCTGCAGAACAAGGAGCAGGCCATGCGCGTGCTGCGGGCCCGCCTGCTCGCGGCGCAGCAGGAGGCCGCCGCCGCGGAGGCGGCGGACCTGCGCCGCTCGCAGGTGCGCACCGTGGACCGCTCGGAGCGGATCCGCACCTACAACTTCCCCGAGAACCGCATCGCCGACCACCGCACCGGGTACAAGGCCTACAACCTCGACCACGTGCTGGCCGGCGACCTGGAGCCGGTGGTCCGCTCGGCGATCGATGCCGACGAGGCCGCACGCCTGGAGTCGCTCGGTGACTGACGTCGGTCCGCGCGGCCTGGTCGCCCAGGCCGCCGCGACGCTCGCGGCCGCGGGCGTCGCGACGCCGCGCGTGGACGCGGAGCTGCTGCTGGGCCACGTGCTGCGCCTGGACCGCGGGCGTCTCGCCGCGCGGCTGGTGCTGGACGGCCCGGTCGCCGCCGACGACGCCGCCGCCTTCCACGCCCTGGTCGAACGCCGCGCCGTGCGCGAGCCGCTCCAGCACCTGACCGGGGTGGCGCCGTTCCGGCACGTCGAGCTGGCCGTGGGTCCCGGCGTCTTCGTGCCGCGGCCCGAGACGGAGCAGGTCGCCCAGGTCGCGATCGACGAGGCGGCCCGGGTGGTCGCCGCGCGGGGGAGCGCCGTCGTCGTCGACCTGTGCACCGGGTCCGGCGCCATCGCGCTCGCCGTCGCGACCGAGGTGCCGGGCGCGGCGGTGCACGCCGTCGAGCTCGACGCCGACGCGCACGCGTGGGCCGCCCGCAACCTCGCCGGGAGCGGCGTCGTCCTGGTGCGCGGCGACGCGCGCACTGCGCTCCACGAGCTCGACGGGACGGTCGACGTCGTCGTGTCGAACCCGCCCTACGTGCCGTCCGACGCCGTGCCGCGCGACCCCGAGGTCGCGAACCACGACCCGGCCGTGGCCCTCTACGGGCTCGGCGCCGACGGGCTCGAGGTGCCGCGCGGCGTCACCGCGGCGGCCGCTCGCCTGCTGCGGCCCGGCGGCCTGTACGTCATGGAGCACGCCGAGGTGCAGGATGCCGCCGCCCGCGCCATGGTGGACGCCGTCGGCGCGTTCGACGCGGCGGCGACGCGCGACGACCTCACCGGGCGCCCGCGCATGGCCGTCGCCCGGAAGGCGCCCGCGCCCGTGGAAGACTGATCACGTGAGCAGCGTGCCCGACGTCGTCCGCGACGTCACCGACCCGAACACCTGGGGCGCCGCGATCGACGAGGCCGTGAACGCGGTCCGTCGTGGCGGCCTGGTGGTGCTCCCCACCGACACCGTGTACGGGGTGGCTGCCGAGGCCTTCGACGCCGACGCCGTCGCGTCGATCGGCACCGCCAAGGGACGGGCCGACCGCACCGCGCCGCCCGTGCTCATCCCCGACGTGCGCACGCTCGACGGGCTCGCCTCCGACGTGAGCGCCGACGCCCGCGCCCTGGCCGCGGCGTTCTGGCCCGGGGCCCTCACCCTGGTCCTGGCGGCGCAGCCGTCGCTGCAGTGGGACCTGGGCGACGCGCGCGGCACCGTCGCGCTCCGCATGCCCGACCACCCGGCGGCTCTGGCCCTGCTGCGGCGCACCGGGCCGCTCGCCGTCACCGGTGCACAGCGCGCCGGCCAGCCGGCCCCGCTCGACGTCGCCGCCGCGCGCGAGCAGCTCGGCTCGGTCGTGTCCGTCTACCTCGACGGCGGGCCCGTCTCGGGCGACGTCTCCACGATCGTGGACGCGACGGTGACGCCGCCGCGCCTGGTGCGCGCCGGGGCGATCGGCGTCGAGCGCCTGCGCGAGGTCGTGCCCGGGCTGGAGGCCGACGCGTGAGGGTCTACCTCCTCCTGCTGCTGGTGGCTGCGGCCGTCACGTACCTGTCGACGCCGGTGGCCCGCTGGGTCGCCCGGCGCACGCACGCCATCTCGGCCGTGCGCGACCGCGACGTGCACACGCTGCCCACCCCGCGGCTGGGCGGCCTGGCGATGCTCGGCGGCATCGTCGTGGCCGTGCTGGTCGCGTCCCGCATGCCGTTCCTCGAGGGCGTCTTCGCCGAGCGCGAGGTCTGGGGCATCGTCGGGGCCGCCGTCATCGTCGCGCTGCTGGGCTGGGCCGACGACGTCTGGGACCTCGACTGGATGACCAAGCTGGCCGGGCAGGTGCTGGCCGCCGGGTTCATGGCGATCATGCAGGTGCAGCTGACCACGTGGCCCTTCCCAGGGCAGCTCACCATCCCCGGGTCCCGGCTGTCGCTGCTCATGACGATCTTCGTCGTCGTCGCCACGATGAACGCGGTGAACTTCGTGGACGGGCTCGACGGGCTCGCGGCCGGGATCATCGCGATCGGCGGCTCGGCCCTGTTCCTGTACACGTACGGGCTCACGCAGCAGGCCAGCCCGCAGGACTACGCCTCGCTCGCGTCCCTCATGATCGCGGTGCTCGTGGGCGCCTGCCTGGGGTTCCTGCCGCACAACTTCCACCCGTCGCACATCTTCATGGGCGACTCCGGGTCGATGGTGCTGGGCCTGGTGCTCGCCGGGGCCACGATCTCGGTGACCGGCCAGATCAACCCTGACGCCATGTCCGGCGCCCAGAGCGTGCCCGCCTACGTGCCGCTGCTGCTGCCCGTGGCGGTGCTGGTGCTGCCCATCCTCGACATGTCGATGGCCGTGGTGCGCCGCCTGGCGAGCGGCAAGTCGCCGTTCCACCCCGACCGCATGCACCTGCACCACCGCATGCTCGCGCTCGGCCACTCCCACCGTCGCGCCGTGGTGATCCTCTACGTGTGGACCGCCGTGTTCGCGTTCGGCGGCGCGGCCCTGGTGCGCTGGCCGTGGCAGAACGTGCTGGCCGGCACCTGCATCGCCGCGCTCGCCGCGCTCCTGCTGACCCTCGGCCCGCTGCGCACGCGCGGCCGCATCCTCGACGACGACGTCGCGACGGGCGCCCTGCCCGTCGTCCGCCCCGCCGCCCCCACCCACTCCCGAGGACGGACCCGATGACCGACGCCCCCACCCCCGAGACCAACGCTCCGGACACCAACGCGCCCGAGCGCAAGGTGCTGCGCAAGGCCCTGCGCGACACCGTCCTGTTCGTCCTCGCGCTCGCCGTGCTGGGCGTCGTGGTCGGGGCCCTCGTGGCCGGCACGGCGGGGGTGTGGGGGGCGCTCGTCGGGGCGGCCCTCGCGGGGTTCTTCTGCGCGACGACGATCGTGTCGATGATGCGCACCGTCGGGGCGAGCCCCACCACCATGGCGGGCGTCGTCATGGGCGCGTGGGCCGCGAAGCTCGTGGTGCTGATCGTGGTGCTGTCGGTGCTGCGCGGCCGCGACTTCTACCAGCCGTGGGTGCTGTTCGCGGTGGTCGCCGTGGGTGCGATCGGCTCGGCGCTGCTCGACTACCGCGCCGTGTCGCGCGGGCGCATCCCGTACGTGCAGCCGTAGCGGCCTGACCACACGCTGGGAGGCCCCCAGGAGTACACCCATCCGGGTGCCTCGGGCAACCGTTTGTGCACGGATTCACAAGCCGCGGAATATCGGTCATCCTGAGCCATCTCACCGAGCGGACCACGCCAGATGATCTAGTAGGCTGTGCGCGAATCCATGACGGCCCGGTCCGACGGCGTACCCACAAGGTGTTGTGGTGCACCCGGACTTATCGATCTTCAGGAGTCATCCTGTCCACGTCCCTGACGCCCCTCCTGCTCGCCGCCCCCCAGGGTGACGGTGGGTTCCACGCGCCCACGATCGGGGACTTCTTCCCGTCGGCGGTGCTCTTCGCGGGCACGCCGTTCGAGGTCAACCGCATCATGCTGGTCCGCTTCGTCGCGGCCATCGCGCTGGTGCTCATCGTGACGATCGCCGCCCGCCGGGCCAAGGTCGTGCCGGGGCGCTTCCAGGCGGCCGTCGAGTACGTGCTCGACTTCGTCCGCCACCAGATCGCGATCGAGGTGCTGGGCGAGAAGCTCGGCAAGAAGTACTTCCCGCTGCTGGCGACGATCTTCTGCACCGTGCTGTTCATGAACATCACGGGCATCGTGCCGTTCCTCAACATCGCCGGCACCTCGGTGATCGGCCTGCCGCTCGTGCTGGCCCTCTGGGTCTACGGCACGTACCTGTGGGCCGGCGTCAAGGCCCACCACGGCGTCGGCTCGTTCCTCAAGAGCTCGCTGCTCCCGCCGGGCGTCCCGTGGCCGCTGTACATCCTGCTCGCGCCGATCGAGTTCCTGCAGGTGTTCGTGCTGCGTCCCGCGACGCTCGCCATCCGACTCCTCGCCAACATGGTCGCCGGGCACCTGATGCTCGCGATCTGCTTCGTGGCCACCCAGTACTTCTTCTTCACGTCCGACGGCGGCATGAAGCTCTTCGGCGCCGGGACGCTCATCGCGGGCTTCGCGTTCTTCCTGTTCGAGGCGTTCGTCGCCGCGCTGCAGGCGTACGTGTTCGCGATCCTCGCCGCCGTCTACATCAACCTGTCGGTCGAGGAGCACTGAGCCTCCCGGCTCGTCGCACCTCGCCCCGAAGCACCACCTCAACGACGCACCAACAACGCGACGCCGGCCCCGTCCCGGGGCGGCGCCCAACGGAAGGAAACCCCGTGGACGTCTCCAACCTCGCTGCCATCACCGGCAACATCGGCACCGTCGGGTACGGCCTCGCCGCCGTCGGCCCCGGCATCGGCCTGGGCATCCTCATCGGCAAGACCATCGAGGGCATGGCGCGCCAGCCCGAGGTCTCCGGCCAGCTGCGCACCACCATGTTCATCGGTGTCGCGTTCGTCGAGGTCCTCGCCCTTCTCGGCCTGGTCGCCGGCTTCATCGTCCCGTGATGACCACGCTGACCCAGTACGGGGCGGTGATGACGGCCGCCGGGGCTGAGCACAGCCCGCTCATCCCCGAGTGGGCCGACATCATCTGGTCCCTCGTGGTGGTCGTGGTCATCGCCGTCGTCTTCCGCAAGCTCGCCCTGCCCAAGCTCCAGGCCGTGCTCGACGAGCGCGCCGCCAAGATCGAGGGCGGGATGGCCAAGGCCGAGCAGGCCCAGGCTGCGGCTGACGAGGCGAAGGCCCGCCAGGAAGAGCTCCTCGCCCAGGCGCGCGCCGAGGCTGCGCGCACGCGCGAGGACGCCCGCGAGGAGGGCAAGGCGATCGTCGCCGAGCACCGCGTCAAGGCCACCGAGGAGGCGGCCCGCATCGCGGAGGCCGCCCAGCGCCAGATCGAGGCCGAGCGTCAGGCGGCCGCCGTGTCGCTGCGCAACGACGTCGGCGACCTCGCCACGCAGCTCGCGTCGAAGATCGTCGGCGAGTCGCTCGCCGACTCGGCCGTGCAGTCGCGCGTCGTCGACCGGTTCCTCGACGAGCTCGAGGCGTCCCAGGTCTCGGCCGGGGCGGAGGGCTGATGCGCGGCACGAGCGGAGCATCGCTGGCTTCGGCGCAGGAGCGCTTCGAGCCGGTGCTGCGCGCTGCGGGCGAGGGCGCGGCGGCGCTCGGCGAAGAGCTCTTCGCCGTCGTCGACGCGCTGGACTCGTCCGGTGCCCTGCGTCGTACGCTCACCGACCCGTCGCTCCCGGCGGCGTCGAAGGAGTCCGTCGCGGGCCACGTGCTCGCGAACGGCTTCGACCCTCGCGTCGTCGACCTGGTCCGCTCGCTGGCGGGCTCCCGCTGGTCGGCGGCCGGCGACCTGGCCGACGCCGTGGAGCGCATCGCGCTGTCCGCGGTGCTCGCCAGCGCCGAGTCCCGGGGTGCACTCGAGACGGTCGAGAACGAGCTCTTCCGCATCACCCGCGCCCTGCAGGGGCAGCGGGAGGCGCGGCAGGTGCTGTCCGACCCGACGACCAAGCCCGAGCGCCGCGCCGCCCTCGTGGACGCGCTGCTCGCCGGCAAGGCCGACCCGGTGACGACGTCGCTCGCGCGACGGGCCACCACGGCCCTGCGCGGCCGCCGCTTCGTCGCGGTGCTCGTCGCCGTCGGCAACGTCATCGCCGAGCGCCGCTCGCTGCTGGTCGCGACCGTGACCAGCGCCAACGAGCTCTCGGACGCCCAGACCCAGCGCCTCGGCGCCCTGCTCGAGCGGGCCTACGGCGCCGCGGTGCAGGTCTACGTGAGCGTGGACCCGTCCCTCGTGGGCGGCCTGCGCATCCAGGTCGGCGCCGACGTCGTCGACAACACCGTGCTGTCCCGACTCGCCGACGCCCGCCGCCGGCTGGCCGGTTAAGACCTACAGGAGAAGAAGATCAATGGCTGAGCTGACGATCCGGCCGGAGGAGATCCGGGCCGCGCTGGACAGCTTCGTGAAGTCCTACGAGCCCGACGGGCCCGTGACCGAAGAGGTCGGCCGGGTCACGCTCGCCGCCGACGGCATCGCCAACGTCGAGGGTCTGCCCGGCGCCATGGCCAACGAGCTGCTCCGCTTCGAGGACGGCACGCTCGGCCTCGCGCTCAACCTCGACGTGCGCGAGATCGGCGTCGTCGTGCTCGGTGACTTCACCGGCATCGAGGAGGGCCAGGAGGTCCGCCGCACCGGCGAGGTGCTCTCGGTCCCCGTGGGCGAGGGCTACCTCGGCCGCGTGGTCGACCCGCTGGGCACCCCGATCGACGGGCTCGGCGAGATCGACGGCATTGACGGCCGCCGCGCGCTCGAGCTGCAGGCCCCCGGCGTCATGCAGCGCAAGTCGGTGCACGAGCCGCTGCAGACCGGCATCAAGGCCATCGACTCGATGATCCCGATCGGCCGCGGCCAGCGTCAGCTGATCATCGGCGACCGCCAGACCGGCAAGACGGCCATCGCGATCGACACGATCATCAACCAGAAGGCCAACTGGGAGACGGGCGACCCGTCGAAGCAGGTCCGCTGCATCTACGTCGCCATCGGCCAGAAGGGCTCGACCATCGCCTCCGTGCGCGGCGCCCTCGAGGACGCCGGCGCGCTGGAGTACACGACCATCGTCGCGGCCCCGGCCTCCGACCCGGCCGGCTACAAGTACCTCGCCCCGTACACCGGCTCGGCCATCGGCCAGCACTGGATGTACCAGGGCAAGCACGTCCTGATCATCTTCGACGACCTGTCGAAGCAGGCCGAGGCCTACCGCGCCGTGTCGCTGCTGCTGCGCCGCCCGCCGGGCCGCGAGGCGTACCCCGGTGACGTCTTCTACCTGCACTCCCGTCTGCTCGAGCGTTGTGCGAAGCTCTCGGACGAGCTGGGCGCGGGCTCGATGACCGGTCTGCCGATGATCGAGACGAAGGCGAACGACGTCTCGGCCTACATCCCGACCAACGTCATCTCCATCACGGACGGCCAGATCTTCCTGCAGTCCGACCTCTTCAACGCCGACCAGCGCCCCGCCGTGGACGTCGGCATCTCGGTGTCCCGCGTTGGCGGTGACGCCCAGATCAAGGCCATGAAGAAGGTCGCCGGCACGCTGAAGCTCGAGCTGGCCCAGTACCGCTCGCTCGAGGCGTTCGCGATGTTCGCGTCCGACCTGGACGCGGCGAGCCGTGGCCAGCTGGCCCGCGGCGCCGCGCTCATGGAGCTCCTCAAGCAGCCGCAGTACACGCCGTACCCGGTCGAGGACCAGGTCGCCGCGATCTGGACCGGCACCAAGGGCCGCCTGGACGACGTCCCCGTCGAGGACATCAAGCGGTTCGAGTCCGGCCTGATCGACCACCTGCGCCGCACCACGGACGTGCTGACCACCATCGCCACCACGGGCAAGCTCGAGAACGACACGGAGGAGGCGCTGGCCGCGGCCGTCGACGACTTCCGCAAGGGCTTCCTCAAGGGCGACGGCACCCCGCTCGTCGGCGGTGCGTCCGACGAGGGCGACGTGGAGATCGAGCAGGAGCAGATCGTCACGGGCAAGAGGGCCTGACGCATGGCCGGAGGATCCCAGCGCGTCTACAGGCAGCGGATCAAGTCGACGCAGTCGCTCAAGAAGATGTTCCGTGCGCAGGAGCTGATCGCGGCGTCCCGCATCGGCAAGGCTCGCGCCCGCGTGGCGGCCGCGACCCCCTTCGCACAGGCCATCACGCGAGCCGTGTCGGCCGTCGCCCTGCACGCGCACACCGACCACCCGCTGACGGAGCCGCGCCACGACACCAACCGCGTCGCGGTGCTCGTCATCGCGTCCGACCGCGGCATGGCCGGGGCGTACTCGGCGGCGATCATCCGCGAGACGGAGCGCCTGCTCGAGCGCCTCGACCGTGAGGGCAAGGAGCCCGACCTGTTCGTGGCCGGGCGCCGCGCCGTCTCGTACTACCGCTACCGCGGGCGCTCGCTCGAGGGGCAGTGGGCCTACGGCTCGGACAACCCGACGCCGGAGGTCGCCAACGAGATCGCGGACGCGCTGCTGGGGCGCTTCGAGGCCCCGGCCGCCGAGGGCGGCGTCGCCGAGCTGCACGTCGTGTACACGCAGTTCGTGAACATGGTGACGCAGCGCCCGCGCGTGGTGCGGATGCTCCCGCTCGAGGTCGTGGAGGGCGTCAACGAGCACGACGACGTCGAGCCGCTGTACGACTTCGAGCCGTCGGCCGAGGTGGTGCTCGACACGCTGCTGCCGCGCTACGTGCGCAGCCGCCTGTTCAGCTTCCTGCTGGAGGCTGCGGCGTCCGAGCTGGCCTCCCGCCAGCGCGCGATGCACACGGCGACCGACAACGCCGAGGACCTGATCCGTACCTACACGCGCCTGGCGAACCAGGCCCGCCAGGCGGACATCACCCAGGAGATCAGCGAGATCGTCTCGGGTGCCGACGCCCTCGCGGCCTCACACTGAGCGCCGTGGCGCCGACCAACAAGACCCAGACGACCTTTTCGAAGCGAGGCAAGCAATGACCGCCACCACCGTGGACTCCCCGGTCGAGCGCACCAGCGGGCCCGGCACGGGCCGCGTCGCTCGAGTGATCGGCCCCGTCGTGGACATCGAGTTCCCCGAGGACGCGATCCCCGACATCTACAACGCGCTCACCGTCGACATCGACCTGTCCTCCCAGGGCGAGGGCGAGAAGACCTTCACGCTGACGCTCGAGGTCGCCCAGCACCTCGGTGACTCGCTCGTGCGCGCCATCGCGCTCAAGCCCACCGACGGCCTGGTCCGTGGCGCCACCGTCACCGACACGGGCTCGCCGATCACGGTGCCCGTCGGCGACATCACCAAGGGCCGCGTCTTCGACGTGACGGGCAACGTCCTCAACCTCAAGGAGGGCGAGAAGCTCGAGGTCACCGAGCGCTGGCCCATCCACCGCAAGGCGCCGGCGTTCAAGGACCTCGAGTCCAAGACGTCGATGTTCGAGACGGGCATCAAGGTCATCGACCTGCTCACCCCGTACGTCCAGGGCGGCAAGATCGGCCTGTTCGGCGGTGCGGGCGTCGGCAAGACCGTCCTCATCCAGGAGATGATCCAGCGCGTCGCGCAGGACCACGGCGGCGTGTCGGTGTTCGCCGGTGTCGGCGAGCGCACCCGTGAGGGCAACGACCTCATCCACGAGATGGAGGAGGCGGGCGTCTTCGACAAGACGGCCCTCGTCTTCGGCCAGATGGACGAGCCGCCGGGCACGCGTCTGCGCATCGCCCTGACGGGTCTGACGATGGCGGAGTACTTCCGCGACGTGCAGAAGCAGGACGTGCTGCTGTTCATCGACAACATCTTCCGCTTCACGCAGGCGGGCTCCGAGGTGTCGACGCTGCTCGGCCGCATGCCCTCCGCGGTGGGCTACCAGCCGAACCTCGCCGACGAGATGGGCATCCTCCAGGAGCGCATCACCTCGACGCGCGGCCACTCGATCACCTCGCTGCAGGCGATCTACGTGCCGGCCGACGACTACACCGACCCGGCCCCGGCCACGACGTTCGCGCACCTCGACGCGACGACCGAGCTCTCCCGCGAGATCGCCTCCAAGGGTCTGTACCCGGCCGTCGACCCGCTGACCTCGACGTCGCGCATCCTCGACCCGCGCTACGTGGGCCAGGACCACTACGAGGTCGCCACCCAGGTGAAGTCGATCCTGCAGCGCAACAAGGAGCTCCAGGACATCATCGCCATCCTCGGTGTGGACGAGCTGTCGGAGGAGGACAAGACGGTCGTCGCGCGCGCCCGCCGCATCCAGCAGTTCCTCTCGCAGAACACCTACATGGCCGAGAAGTTCACGGGCGTGGCGGGTTCGACGGTGCCGCTGTCGGAGACCATCGAGGCGTTCAAGAAGATCGCCGAGGGCGAGTTCGACCACATCGCCGAGCAGGCCTTCTTCAACATCGGTGGCCTCGAGGACCTCGAGCGCAACTGGGCTCGCATCCAGAAGGAGTACGGCGCCTGATGGCCGAGCTCAGCGTCGACCTCGTCGCGACCGACCGCAAGGTCTGGTCGGGGATCGCGCGCCAGGTCAGCGCGCCGTCCGTGGACGGTCAGATCGGCGTCCTGCCGGGCCACACGCCCATCCTGGCCGTGCTGCGCCCCGGCACGGTCCGCGTGGTCACCTCGGACGGCGCCGCGCCGTTCGAGGTCCACGTGACCGGCGGCTTCGTGTCCGTCGACGACAACCTCGTGACGGTTGTCGCCGACGAGATCACGCCGCTCGGCGCGGAGGGCTGACACCGGATGTCGCACGTGCCCGCCGCCGTCTGGGTGCTCCTGGCGATCATTCTGGTCGTCGCACTCGTGATGGCGGCGGGCGCGTCGCGTCTGCACACGCTGTCGCACCGCGTCGGGTCGTTCGCGTGCCACGCGCGGGCCGCGGGCAACCCGTCGGCGGCGTTCACGCTCGGCATCGCGCACTACGCGGTCGGGCGCATCGAGTGGTATCGCGCCTGGTCGCTCTCGCCCCGGCCTGCCCGGACGTGGATGCGCGACCGCCTGGCGGTGACGGGCCGTGTGCCCCTCGACCAGGCGGGGCAGACCGACCAGTACCTGGTCCGATGTCGCTACGAGGACACCGACTTCGAGCTGTCCATGACGGCGGCCGCGTACGCTGGGCTCGCCTCGTGGCTCGAGGCGGCGCCGCCCGGCCGGCGCAACCTCGTTCTCTAGGAGAAGTCTCTTGCGCCTCGTCGTCGCCACCTGCTCGGCCCGCTACTCCGGCCGGCTGAGCGCCCACCTGCCGCTCGCGACGAGGCTCCTGGTGGTCAAGGCAGACGGCAGCGTGCTGCTGCACTCCGACGGCGGCTCCTACAAGCCGCTCAACTGGATGAGCCCGCCGTGCACGCTCAAGGTGAGCGACCCGACGGCGGAGGCCGCGGAGCGTGGCGTCACGCAGGTGTGGACGGTCCAGCACACCAAGTCGGACGACCGGCTCGAGATCGAGCTGCACGACGTCGCCCACGACGTCACCCACGAGCTCGGCGTCGACCCGGGCCTGGTGAAGGACGGCGTCGAGGCCCACCTGCAGGAGCTGCTGGCCGCGCAGATCGCCCTGCTGGGCGACGGCCACTCGCTGGTGCGCCGCGAGTACATGACGGCGATCGGCCCGGTCGACATCCTGGCCCGCCACCCCGAGGGCGGCCACGTGGCCGTCGAGATCAAGCGCCGCGGCGACATCGACGGCGTCGAGCAGCTGACCCGCTACCTGGAGCTGCTCAACCGCGACCCCCGGCTTGCCCCTGTGCGCGGCATCTTCGCGGCGCAGGAGATCAAGCCGCAGGCGCGCGTGCTGGCCACGGACCGTGGGATCGGCTGCCTGGTGCTCGACTACGACGCGATGCGCGGCGTGGACGACGCGGACGCGCGGCTCTTCTGACGACTCCGCGGGTTTGAGCGGGCGGGGGCCACCCGCAAGGATGTGCGCATGACGTCCCCCCAGGCTCTGCGCGGCCGCCTCGTCCTGCCCGACGCCGTCGTCGAGGACGGCGTCCTCGCCTTCGACGGCGACCGCATCGCCTACGCCGGGCCTGCCGCCGGCGCCGCCGTGGACGTGCCGCCGGCTGCCCCCGGGACCACCCTGCTGCCAGGCCTGGTGGACGTGCACAACCACGGCGGCGGGGGAGCGAGCTTCCCGGACGCCTCGACCGCCGAGCAGGCCCGCGTCGCGATCCGCGAGCACCTGGCCCAGGGCACCACGACGATGCTCGCCTCCCTGGTCACGGCGGGCCGCGGCACGCTGCTCGCGCGGGCCGAGCTGCTGGGCGCGCTGGCCGACGCGGGGGAGATCGCGGGCATCCACGCCGAGGGGCCGTTCCTGTCGTACGAGCGTCGCGGCGCCCAGAGCCCCGACCACCTGGTGGCGGGCGACGCCGCCCTGGTCCGGGACCTGGTGGCGGCGTCGGGCGGCCACCTGCGGTCGATGACGGTCGCGCCCGAGGTGCCCGGCGTCGCGGGCCCGGGCGGGGCGGCCGAGGCGCTCATCGCGGCCGGCGCCGTGCCTTCGCTGGGGCACACGTCGGGCACGGCGGAGCAGGCGGAGGCGCTCATCGCCCAGGTGGCGCCAGCCCTGCGCGAGCGGGGTCTCGAGATGACGGCGACGCACCTGTTCAACGGCATGCCGCCCCTGCACCACCGCGCGCCGGGCCCCGTCGCGGCGTGCCTGGCGGCCGCCGCGCGGGGCGACCTGGTTGCCGAGCTGGTGGCCGACGGCGTGCACCTGGCCCCGGCGACCATCCGCTCGGTGGTCGAGATGCTGGGCGCCGACCGGGTCGCCCTGGTCACCGACGCGATGGCCGCCGCGGGCATGCCCGACGGCGACTACGTGCTCGGCCCCATGGCCGTCACGGTGGCGGACGGCGTCGCCCGCCTCACGGAGGGCGGCTCGATCGCGGGCGGCACGTCGCGCCTGGTCGACGTCGTGCGCACCACGGTCGCGGCCGGGGTGCCGCTCGCCGACGCCGTGCGTGCGGCGTCGTGGGTCCCGGCGCGGGCGCTCGGGCTACGCGACGTGGGCGGCCTCGTGGCGGGCCGCCGGGCGGACGTCGTCGTCACGGACGGCGACCTGCGCGTCGTGCGGGTGCTGCGGGCGGGCCAGGTCCTCGCGGGGGACTGAGGAGGGCTGCGCGGCGAGCAGGCTCCGCAGCGACCGGAAGCCGAGCAGCCCCGCGATCACCACCACGAGCAGCGCGCCGCTGACGACCAGCAGCGACTCGACCGAGACGTGGTCCGCGAGCGGGCCCATCACGCCCATGGCCAGCGACATGGACACCGACGTGATGATGCTGACCAGGCCGAACACGCGGCCCATCATCGTGGGGTCCACGGTCTGCTGCAGCATCGTGAACTCGGGGATGGTGATGGCCGAGAAGGCCGTGGCCACGGCGAACACGAGCGCGAGATAGAGCCACATGTTCCCGGCGAGGCCCAGGGCGATCGTCAGCACGCCGGTGAGCACGAGCGCCCCGACGATGATCCGCAGGTGTCGCTTGAGCCGGTGGCCGATCGCCGCCATCGTGAGGCCGGCGAGCAGCGAGCCCGCCGCCCAGAACATCTCGTTGGCCGTCAGGCGCCACACGTCCGGGCCGAACGTGCGGGCCATCATGAGCGGCGTGAGGAACGCGGGGGCGGCGGCCATGGCCATCGCGACCGCGTAGACGAGCATGAGCCATCGCACCGTCTGGTGCCTGGCCACGTAGCGCAGGCCGACGCGCAGGTCGCAGAGAACGCGCAGGCCGCCCGCGGGCTGCTCGGCGTCGGCGTCGTCGGCCACGACGCGCACCGTGGGCAGGAACGCGAGGAACAGCACGGCCGCGAGCGAGGCGCCGACGTCCACGAGGAAGATCGGCACCAGGCCGATGTTCTCGTAGAACGCGCCCGCGAACAGCGGCGCGATCAGCATCGCGGCGGAGCCGATCGACTCGCTGATGCCGTTGATGCGCATGAGCTGCCCCGTGGGGACGAGCCCGGGGATGATCGCGTTGGCCGCGGGCTGCAGCACGCCCTGCAGCGCGGAGCGCACGGCCATCGTCAGGTAGAAGACCCAGAGGGCCTCGATGCCGGCGTGGAGCATCAGCGCGAGGGTCAGCGTGCTGACGGCGGTGCCCACGTTGGCGCCGATGAGCAGCGCCTTGCGGTTGTACCGGTCGGCCCAGGAGCCGCCGTACAGCGACACGAGCGCCTGCGGCATCATGCCGAAGACGATGACGGCCATCATCACGGCGCCCGACTGCGTGCGCAGGGTCAGGTGCCACATGACGGCGAAGCTGACCAGCATCGAGCCGAGCGTCGTGGCCGACTGCCCGGCGAGGAAGATGCTGATGTTCCGCTTCCACGCGGGCATGACACGGTCACTCATGGAGAGGGGGGTTCACCTTCGTCGATGGGCTGTTCGCCCAGGCGGATCCGCAGATCCTAGGGATGCGGGGTGCCTGGTCCGGGGTGCTCGTCCGAGATGGATCCGACTCCTGTCCGCCCGGAGGTGGGTGCGACCCCTTGACGTCGAAGCGCTTCGACACTACTTTCGTCCCCAGGTCGAAGCGCTTCGACGAAGCGCTTCGACAACCACAGGTGACGACGACGTAACCAGCCACGGGGAGGTGGACGGTGGCCACGATGCAGGACGTCGCGACTCTCGCGAAGGTCTCGCTGAGCACGGTGTCGTACGCGCTGTCCGGCACCCGTCCGGTGTCGGCTGCGACGCGCGAGCGCATCGAGGCGGCGATGACCGAGCTGGGGTTCCAGCCCAACGCCGCAGCCCGCAGCCTCGCCTCGCGCCGCTCCAACGTGCTCGCCCTCGTCTACCCGGCCGTCGAGCGGGGCCTCGGCGGCACCGTCGCGGAGTTCGTCGACTCGGCCGCGCAGGTCGCCCGCGAGCACGGCTACCACCTGGTGCTCTGGCCGTTCCGCACGTCGCAGGCGGAGGAGATCCTCGACCTGGTGCGCCAGGGCATGGCCGCGGGCGTGCTGGTCATGGACGTCGCGCTCGACGACGACCGCGTCCGCATGCTCCAGGAGTCGGGCGCCCCGTACACGATGATCGGCCGCACGCGGGAGCTCGAGGGCCGCCCGTGGGTCGACATCGACTTCGAGCGCACGGCCGACGACGCCGTGCAGTACCTCGCCGACCTGGGCCACCGTCACATCGCCTTCCTGAACCACTCCGAGCAGTCCGCCGCGGAGGGGTACGCCCCGACGTTCCGCGCGGACGACGGCTACGCCGTCGCGATGACCCGGCGCGGGCTCACGCCCGTGGCCGTGCACTGCGGCGAGACCCCCAACGCCGGGCGCGCCGCCGCCGCGGAGCTGCTCGACGCGGAGCCGCGGCTGTCGGCGGTCATCACCATGAACGAGTACGCGACGTTCGGTGTGGTCGCCGAGCTCCAGCGGCGGGGCCTCAGCGTGCCGGACGACGTCTCGATCCTCTCGATCGTGTCGTCCCCGGGGGTCGGCGAGATGTCCAACCCCCCGCTCACCACGATGCACGCACCCGGGGCCGAGCTTGGCCGCCAGGGCGTGCTCCGCCTGCTCTCCGTCATCGCGGACGGGACGCCCGACCTGCCCCAGGTCCTGGTCCCGTGCTCCCTCGAAGAGGGCGGCACCGTCTCTCGCGCCCGGTCGCCACGACCGGCGCTCGACTAGCAGAACCCGGCTGCGGACCGCGCCACGGGGCTCCCTGCCCCCCGGTCTGCGCTCGACAAGGAGGAACGCAATGAAGCGCACCCGCACGGCGGCCATCGTCGCCGCGATCGCGTCGCTGCCGCTGGCACTCTCGGCCTGCGTCGGCGGCGGGAGCTCGGGGGGAGGGTCGACCGCGGGGGCGGCCGACACCGACACCAAGACCCTGACCATCTGGCACTACGAGTCCGACGACTCCGCCATGGGCAAGGCCTGGAACAAGGCCATCGACATCTTCAAGGAGAAGCACCCGGGCGTCACCGTCAAGGTGGAGCACCAGACGTTCGAGGCGATCCAGAAGAACGCCAAGATCGTGCTCACCGGCAAGGACGTGCCGGACGTCATGGAGTACAACAAGGGCAACGCGACGGCCGGCCAGCTCGCCTCGCAGGGCCTGCTCACCCCGCTGACCGACGTCGCGACGTCGAAGGGCTGGGACAAGAAGATCGTCGGCTCGCTGCAGACCACCGCCAAGTACGACGACAAGGGCCTCATGGGCTCGGGCGAGTGGTACGGCGTGCCCAACTACGGCGAGTTCGTCGACGTCTACTACAACAAGAAGATGTTCGCCGACGCCGGCGTGCAGGTGCCGACCACGCTCGCGCAGTTCGAGGACGTCATGAAGACGTTCAAGGACAAGGGCGTCACGCCCCTGGCGACCGCGGGCTCCGAGTACCCGCTGGGCCAGCTCTGGTACGAGCTGGTGCTCAACAACGCCGACCGCAGCTTCGTGGACAACTACCAGCTGTTCAAGAACGACGTCGACTTCCACGGCCCGGAGATGACGAAGGCGACCGAGACGCTGAACCAGTGGGTCAAGGACGGGTACGTCTCGAAGGACGCCGCCGGCCTCAAGGCCGAGGACATGGGCGTCTCGTTCATCAACGGCACCGCGCCGATGATGGTGTCCGGCTCGTGGTGGTTCGGCCGCCTGCAGACCGAGATGAAGGACGACTGGGGCCAGTTCCTGTTCCCCGGCAACAAGCTCCAGCCGGGCTCGTCGGGCAACATCTGGGTGGTGCCCGCCCACGCCAACTCGAAGTCGCTGGCCGAGGACTTCATCGACATCACGCTGAGCCCCGAGGTGCAGCAGGTGCTCGCGGACAACGGCGGCCTGCCCGTGGCCGGTGACGTCTCCAAGATCACCGACCCGCAGACCAAGGAGCTCACGCAGAACTTCCAGAACATCCTGGACGCGGACGGCCTGGCGTACTACCCCGACTGGCCCGTCGCCGGGTTCTACGACGTGCTGGTGAGCCAGTTCCAGTCGCTGGTCAACCAGTCGAAGACGCCGGCCCAGGTGCTCGACGGCCTCAAGGCGCCGTACGAGTCGGGCAAGGCCGACCTGCTGGGCACGCCGTGACCTCGTCGTCCAGCACCACCGTGGTCCGGCCGCGTAGGCGGCCGGCCCGGTGGGTCGGGTACCTGCCGTACCTGATCCCCGGGGTCGTGGCGTTCGTCCTGGTCATCGGGTACCCGCTGGTGACCAACGTGTACATCTCGTTCTACTCGTGGCGGGGTGGCGACACCCCGCTGCGGTGGGTCGGGCTGGGCAACTACCAGGCGCTGCTGCACGACACCGCGTTCTGGACCTCGTTCCGCAACTCCGTCGCGATGATCGTGGCGATGGTGATCGTCCCGACGGCGATCGGCCTGGTGCTCGCCGCCGTGCTGTTCGACTACATCGGGCGCAAGTTCGGCGGCCGCGCGGCGGCGGTGCTGCGCGCGTCGTACTACCTGCCGCAGATCCTCCCGGTCGCCGTCGCCGGCGTGCTGTGGAACTGGATCCTCAACGCCGAGACCGGCGCGCTCAACGTGATCCTCAAGGGGTTCGGCGTCACCGACCCGCCCAACTGGCTGGGGTCGACGTCGCTCGCCCTGCCGAGCGTGATGCTCGTGCTCATCTGGGTGCAGATCGGCTACCCGGTGGTGATCTTCATGTCGGCGCTCCAGCGCGTCGACCCGGAGCTCTACGAGGCGGCCGAGCTGGACGGCGCGGGCTGGGCCCGGCGCTTCCGCGCCATCACCATCCCGCAGATCCGGCCGGAGACGTTCGTGGTGGTGCTGACCTGCACCGTCGCGGCGCTCAAGGTGTTCGCGCCCATCTACGTGCTGACGCGTGGCGGCCCCGAGAGCTCGACCCTCGTGCCGAGCTACTACTCGTACCTGAACTTCTTCGACAAGTCGAAGGTCGGGTACGGCGCCGCCGTCGCCACCGTGCTGACGCTCGTGATCGTCGTGGTCGCCGGCATCATCCTCGGCCTGCAGTCCCGGGCCGAGCGTCGTGAGAGGGAGAACCGCTGATGGCCACGCTCACCGCGCCCGTGTCGGCGCCCTCGGTCCAGCAGTCGCGTCCCGACCGGCGGCACCGCCGCGGCGCCGTGCGCTGGGTGGTGCTCGCGCTGGCGATCCTCGTCGCGCTCGCCATGCTGTCGCCGTTTGTGATCATGCTGCTCAACGCGGTCAAGCCGCCGGCGGAGTACTCGCAGAACGGCCCGCTGAGCATCCCGACGCACATCTACCTCGACGGGCTCAAGAACTTCTGGACCCGCACCGACTTCACGCTCAAGCTCTGGAACTCGGTGTTCATCTCCGGGGTGGTGGCCGTCGCCGGCACCGGGCTGTCGCTGCTGAACGCGTACGCGATCGGCATCGGCCGCGTGAAGGGGCGGCTGTGGATCGTCTCGCTGTTCCTGCTGGCGAACATGCTGCCGCAGGAGGCGATCATCTACCCGCTGTTCGACATGGCCCAGAAGGTGGGCCTGTCGGACTCGCAGTGGTCGGTGATCATCATCTTCACGGTCATCCAGTCGGCGTTCGGCACCTACCTGCTCGCCTCCGTGCTGGGCACGTTCCCGCCGGCGCTGCTCGAGGCGGCCGCGCTCGACGGCGCCGGGCGCTGGCGCATCCTGTGGCGGGTCGTGTTCCCGATCGTGCGCCCCACGCTCGCCGTGCTGATGATCTTCTTCTTCATCTGGACGTGGAACGAGTTCTTCATCCCGCTCGTGTTCCTGACCAGCACCGACACCCAGACCGTGCCGATCGCGCTCGCGTCGCTGCAGGGCGACCGCCTCATGGACGTCCCCACCACGAACGCCGGCGCCCTCGTGTCGCTGCTCCCCGCGCTGGTCTTCTTCCTGATCTTCCAGCGCACCCTGACCCGCGGCGTCACGGCCGGCTCGGTCAAGTGACCCACCCGCACCTCCCGACTGAGGAATCGCCCCGCTCATGAAGTTCACCGACGGCTACTGGCAGGTCCGCCCAGGAGTCCACCCGCTCTACGCGGTCGAGGTCGACGACGTCCGCGTCGACCCCGCCGCCGGGACGATGACGGTCTACGCGCCGACCGCGCACATCGCCCACCGCGGCGACACCCTCAACCGGCCGATGCTCACGGTCACCTACGCGGCCCCGGCCCCGGGCGTCGTCAAGGTCACCGTGGAGCACCACGCCGGCGCGGCGCGCCGCGGCCCGGACTTCGCCGTCACGGGCCAGGAGGGCTTTGTCCCGGCGGTGCGCGTGGACGACGACGAGGCGGTGCTCGACGCCGACGGGCTCGTGGTCCGCGTCGCGACGTCGGGCCGCTGGCGGGTCGACTTCGAGCAGGACGGCCGGGTGTCGACGTCGTCGCTGCCCAAGTCGGTGGGCGCGATGACGTCCGACGGGACGAGCGAGCTCCCCGCCGGGGCGTGGGTGCACGAGCAGCTCGCGCTCGCGTCGGGGGAGCGGGTCTACGGCCTGGGCGAGCGGTTCGGTCCGCTGGCCAAGAACGGCCAGGTGGTCGACATCTGGAACGCCGACGGCGGCACCTCGAGCGAGCAGGCGTACAAGAACGTCCCGTTCTACGTCTCGACCCGTGGCTACGGCGTGTTCGTGGCGCACCCGGAGAACGTGTCGTTCGAGGTCGCGTCCGAGGTCAACTCGCGCGTGCAGCTCTCGGTCGCAGGGCAGCGCCTGGAGTACTACGTCATCGCCGGCCCGACGCCCAAGGACGTGCTGCGCCGCTACACCGCGCTCACGGGGCGGCCGGCCCGCGTGCCGGCCTGGTCGTTCGGCCTGTGGCTGACGACGTCGTTCACGACGTCGTACGACGAGGCGACGGTCATGAAGTTCGTCGACGGGATGCGCGAGCGCGACCTGCCGCTCTCGGTGTTCCACTTCGACTGCTTCTGGATGCGCGAGTACCAGTGGTGCGACTTCACGTGGGACCCGCGCACGTTCCCGGACCCCGAGGGCCTGCTCAAGCGGCTGCACGACCGCGACCTCAAGGTGTGCGTCTGGATCAACCCCTACATCGCGCAGCGCTCGGACCTCTTCGCCGAGGGCGCCGCGAAGGGGTACCTGCTCAAGACCGCCGACGGCGGCGTCTGGCAGTGGGACAAGTGGCAGGCCGGCATGGGCCTGGTCGACTTCACCAACCCCGAGGCCACCGCCTGGTACGTCTCGCACCTGGAGCGGCTGCTCGACCAGGGCGTGGACTGCTTCAAGACGGACTTCGGCGAGCGCATCCCCACCGAGGGCGTCGCGTGGCACGACGGGTCGGACCCGCAGCGCATGCACAACTACTACGCGCAGCTCTACAACGAGGCCGTCTTCAGGCTCCTCGAGCGCCGCCGCGGCGAGGGCGAGGCCGTGCTGTTCGCGCGCTCGGCCACGGCGGGCGGCCAGCAGCTCCCGGTGCACTGGGGCGGCGACAGCGACTCGACGTTCGCCTCGATGGCCGAGTCGCTGCGCGGCGGGCTGTCCCTGTCGATGTCGGGCTTCGGCTACTGGTCGCACGACATCGGCGGGTTCGAGGGCACGCCGGACGCGCGGGTGTTCAAGCGCTGGCTGGCGTTCGGTCTGCTGTCGTCGCACTCGCGCCTGCACGGGTCGGGCTCGTACCGCGTGCCGTGGGCGTTCGACGACGAGGCCGTCGACGTGACGCGCCTGTTCACGCGGCTCAAGCTCTCGCTCATGCCGTACCTGGCCCGGGTCGCGGAGGAGGCGCACACCGACGGCACGCCGATGATGCGCCCCATGGTGCTCGAGCTCCCGCACGACCGCGGCGGGTACGACGCCGACGGCCAGTACCTGCTCGGCGACGCCCTGCTGGTGGCCCCGGTGCTCGACGCCGGGGGAGAGGTCGAGGTCTACGTCCCCGAGGGCACGTGGACGTCGCTGCTCACCGGCGAGACCGTCACCGGCCCGCGCTGGGAGCGGCAGGGGCAGGGCCTCGGCTCGCCGCCGCCCTGCGTGCGCCCCGGCCCCGGGCTGCCCCGCGGCGGGTCTTCTCTGCTTTGCGCCCGGGCCCAC
>Ga0082212_10000208_pt1 | contig 86344 bp, 79 predicted proteins | sample TergutNt197P3_FD_71548 | JGI IMG/M metagenome (GOLD analysis project Ga0082212, IMG submission 71548) | Neocapritermes taracua P3 segment gut microbial communities from Petit-Saut dam, French Guiana - Nt197 P3 | ecosystem: Host-associated > Arthropoda: Insects > Digestive system > Gut ...
AATGATCCTCGCCGCGTTGTTCTTGATGACAAACTAACACAGTTCTACGGATTCGGATTGACTGACGGAGATGAAAACCCCAGTGTTATGCGCATCATAGTAATTTTATTAACTATTGATGCTCCATTGACATTTTTTCGTCCAACCACCAAGATTCAGAATCTTCAACAAGGGGGCATTATGGCCACAACGATCCCGATGCATCACCCACAGACTGGTATCCAAAAAACCGGCATTTATGGCTTTAGCTGGACGACGTTCTTTTTTGGCGGACTCCCGGCTTTTTTTCGTGGTGACATTGTGGTTGGCGTATGTGTAATAATCGCGGGGGTTTTCACATGCTGGATAGCTCCCTTCATTTGGGCGTTTATGTATAATAAACGCTATACGCTCGCCCTTGTTGAAAAAGGCTATGTTTTTGTTGGGTCTGAAGCAGAAAACGCACGAGCAAAACAAAAACTTGGCATAGTTTGACATCTCAAGCAAAGATGACTGCGAAAAGCGCCGCCAGAGCCTTGAAGGGCTACTGGCGGCACGTCCGCAATGCCGGAGATGTAATCATCATGAAAAACATGGCAAAAACTTTTTTATGGATTGCAGCAGCACTATTGCTGCTGTGCTCATTCTCAAGCACGGCCCGGTCCGCAACAAAGACCTATACCAACAGCATCGGCATGGAATTTGTACGTATTCCAGCGGGATCGTTTCCGATCGCGACAGGGAGAAATGACTTTGGCGAAATTGTTTCCGGCACGAAGGCAGTCATCACCAAGCCGTTTTACCTGGGCAAATACGAAGTGACGCAGGAACAGTGGGTGGCGGTGATGGGGAGCGGACACAATCCATCCGTGTTCAAAGGCCGGACGAATCCGGTGGAGAGCGTGTCTTGGAATGATGTTCAGGAATTCATCAGGCGTTTGAACGACAGGGAAGGGCACACCAAGTACCGTCTGCCCACGGAGATGGAATGGGAACATGCGGCCAGAGGCGGGACGGGCACTTTGTATTTTTTCATGAAAGACCCGAAAACGTTTGAGGAAGCCGAAGCTCCCCTGGCCGACTACGCCTGGTTTGGCAAGAATTCCGGGGCGACGCATCCTGTGGGGCAAAAGAAGCCGAACCCTTATGGTCTGTATGACATCTACGGTAATGTCTGGGAATGGGTGCAGGACTGGGGTGGAGATTTACCGAAAAGCCCGGAGATTATAGATTATCGTGGCCCTTCATCAGGCTCCGTTCGCGTGAATCGCGGCGGCAGTTGGTACTCCGACGCCGAGCGCTGCCGGTCGGGCTACCGCAGCCATGACACGCCGGATGATTGGGGCTTCGACACAGGGTTCCGCCTTGCCCTCTCCGCGGATTAGGTAAGAGGAACAGGCGCGGCAAGCGGCATAAAGCGGCATGGAATGGAGCGGAATCGTTTATGCTGGTGAAGATATCAAATCATCCGTCGCGGTTACGGGATGGATATGCGGCACGATGCGATCCAGATCGGATTTCTTTTTCTGATGCACTACGGAGAGGTCGTACTCCGCTTGCAGATTTGTCCAGAACCGTTCGGAAGTGCCGAAGTATTTCGCCAGCCGTACCGCTGTGTCAGTAGAAATGCCACGCCGTTCGTGAATGATGTCCAAGATGCGTGAAACAGGTACATTTATTCCTATAGCCAAGGCATTGGCGGAAAGCTTCATAGGTATCATGAATTCTTCCCGCAGCATTTTGCCAGGATGCGTAAATATACGTTTTATAGATTGCATAGTGCCCTCCTGGAGCATTTTGATTTTGAAACGCTGTGTTCGGCGTTGACGGTGAAAGTGAATTTCACCTACACTTCACACGCGGGCGGCGGCACTTCGCGCTTTCGCCGCCAGAGCAATTTCAAAATGAAATTGCTCTAGGGATAGTCCACAATGGCGACTTGGGTTGCGTGGCCGTTTTGCCACACAAAGCATACCCGCCATTGATCATTGATACGAATGCTGTGCTGCCCTTCTCTGTCGCCCGTTAAGGCCTCCAGCCGATTCCCCGGAGGCACGGCAAGGTCGGAAAGCTCTCCTGCAATGTGGATTTGGTCGAGTTTACGCAAGGCCATCTTTGCGAAAGCCTGAAAGTGCCGGGCTTTACCTGTCCGGAATAATTCTTCGGTACGCTTGCAGGCGAATCTCTGAATCATGCAGGCTTATCTCCTCTTCGTTGACTGAAAAACAGATAGAGCCGCTATCGCAAAATGTCAACGCCCCTGGAAACCCATGCAGGCGGAAGCCCAAGCACAGCGAAAAGGCTTGTGGACGGGCAAGGCTCAAGGCGCGCTTGGCTTCTCGCAGTTTCGCAAGCTCCAGACGGACTTTACCGATCAACAACAAGAAGTCAGCTTGAGACTACGGCAACGGCGACATGGTAAGCCCTTCTTGACCCATCCTAAGCCGCCATCTTTTACGAATTATTTGCTGAGAATCACGCTCGTCTGCGGCCTTTGTGACAGCCTCTATCTCGAACTCTCCCGTTATGTGCCATTCAGAAAGCATAGTAGATGCGGAAATGGACAGATGTTTACAGATTCCTGCTTCAATGCGTGTCCTTGTTTCTGGGGTTAACTCCTGAGTATGTTCCTTCTTCTGTTCCTCCTCCGCTTGCCACGCCTTGGACTCATCCGTTGGCACTTGCCTTTGTGCCTGCAACCCACAGCCTATCAGGCACGTAATCAAAGGGAAAATCAGAAAAAATCCACGCATAATACATCTCCTTGCGGCGTTGTGCTATGTTACTTTTTTGATTTATGAGACTACTCGCCTATACAATCCGCTTCTTGCTGATGATGTCACAAGTATTATAGAGTGTTTAAGCTGAGTCTCTCAGCGTTTTTTCTACGGCATCAATATATGCTCTCGGAGTGGATGCACCAGCACTGAGTCCTATCGGCTGTAAAGCGGCCAATTGGGCCAAAGGCAAGGTTTCTCCATTTTCGCAATGTATGGTGAAGAGTCCCAAACTACGGGAAATTTCAGCCAGTCTTCGGGTATTGCCGCTGTTCAGCCCTCCCACAATCACCATGCTGCGTACCTGTCTGCCCAAAGCTATCAATTCTTCCTGGCGGCACTGGGTCGCGTCGCAGATGGTGTGTAACACCACGGGAAGGTGGTGTAGACGAGCAAGCCCGTGGCAAATAAGTCTAACTCGAAGCCCAATAGCTCAATAATTTCTGACTCGAAGCATCAACCGTGTCCTGTGACACAGCCTTTTTGAAAGCCTTGGATGTTGCCTGGACGGGGTTGCCGTTGCCGTCAGCGGAAACGTGACCGTTACTTTTCCCGTGACAGTTGCCGTCACCATTCCTTCCGCCGTTACCATTGTCGTTGCGGGCCTTGCGGGACTCCAACACGGCCCGGACGCGAGGAGTCATATACGCCACGCGGTTCACACCCGACTTTGGGTCACGGATTTGAAGCAGGCCCCGGCTGAAATCACAGTCCATCCAAGTCAGGTCGGCAATTTCACCGAAACGGAGGCGCAGTCCAAACCCAAGATAGCCATGTCGCGCATGAGCGGAGCACGCACGCTCAAAGCCGCCAGTAACTGTTCTGCCTCTTCTATGGAGAGACACCGTTCCCGGCGGTTGTCCAGACGGGGCAGGCTGATCCGTTTAATCGGACACTTGCCGCAGACTATGCCATCACTGTCAGCCAGAGTCCACATTTGCGAGACCACACGGCCATCGCGTACCTGATACTGGCCGGAGATTTCCCGGCAGTCATCATGTCAACTTTGACCTAATCAAGCAAGGCAGGCACGAGTTCGACCAAGGGTGTGTCGCCGATGCGTGATTTGAGCCATTTGCTCCAGAGCGCGGCTTCCGCAACCAGACTGCCGGGTGTTTTGTGGGCCTGGGCGGGCACGCAGTTCTGCTGCCAGAAAACGGCAATGGTGATGCAGGCGGCTTCTTGCGCTTGTCGAGCCTCGGTTTCAGCCTTGCATTTGAGTTCACCAAGTTCGCGCTTTTCCGTCAAAGACCGTGCCCCCTTGTCGGTGTGCTTGGCTTCCCGCAGTTTGGCAAGTTCAATTCGGGCCTTTTCCAGGGTCATCCCTTCCGATTTCCAGCCGAGAGCTTCTTGACGCATGATGCCGTCTACGGCTATACGAAGGACAAAATATCTATCAGCGCGACGTGGGGCTCCATATTTCCTCATGTGATGTTCGCGGTATCGAATCCCCCACGTTCGATTCTTATCCATGTGTCCATGCGACCTATCTCAATTTTAAAAATTGAAAAACTCCCGAAGGATCCCGAATTGTGCCGGTTCTGTGCCAGTTTTGTCAGAGCGATAGAAAGATGAAATGGGAGCTTAAATGAAACTTGTACTGATGAACACGTTGCAAATACTGATAATTACGTTCTTTTTGTTTTATTCAAAAACCTACTGTAATTGAGTATCAGTCAAGCCATGCGCATCATACAGGTCGTCAACGTTCGTTGGTTCAACGCCACCGCCTGGTACGGCCTGGAACTGGCCCGTCTGGGCGACGCGGCCGGCCATCCCGGCCTGGTTCTGGGTCTGCCGGACAGCGATCCCCTGCGCCAAGCCGAGGCCTTGGGTCTTCCCTGCACCGGGCTGCCTTTCAATGCCCGTTCCCCTCTGGCCTGGCCCGGCCTGCTCGCCCGCATGCGGGATGTCGTGCGCGATTTTCGGCCGGATGTCGTCAACTGCCACCGGGGAGAAGCTTTTGTGCTCTGGGCCGCCCTGCGCGCGCTTCTGCCTCCGGCGCAACGCTTCGCCCTGGTCCGTACCCGGGGCGATCAGCGCCTGCCCAAGGCCAATCCGATCAACACCTGGCTGCACGTCCGCGCGGCCGATGCCGTCGTCGCCACCAACGAGCGCATGGCCCGGCATTTTCTTGAGGTTGCGGGCGTGCCGGCAGCGCGGCTGGCCACGATCCCTGGCGGCGTGGACACGGGGCGCTTCGCCTTTGCCCCCAAAGCGCGCGAACACATGCGGACCGCCCTGGGCTATGCCCCGGAGGATACGGTCATCGGACTGCTGGGGCGTTTCGACCGGGTCAAGGGGCAGAAGGAGTGCCTGGAGGCCGTGGCCGCTCTCGTGCGGGAAGGCTTGCCCGTGCATCTTCTGCTGATCGGTTTTGCCACGGCCACGAGCGAAGAAGAAGTGCGATCCTGGATGCTTGCGGCCGGTCTGGACGGGCAACGGGTGCGCATCACCGGCAGGGTGGACGACGTGCCGGCGCATCTGGCGGCTCTTGATGTGGGTGTCGTCGCCTCGCTCTGGTCCGAGACCATTGCCCGGGCCGCGCTGGAAATCATGGCCTGCGACCGGCCCTTATTGTCCACGGATGTCGGCGTCATGCCCGATCTGCTGCCGCCGGAGGCTCTTTGCCCGGCCGGCGATGTGCCGGCGCTGGCCGCCTTGCTCCGGCGGGCCGCGCACGATGCGGGCTGGCTGGAAGGCCTGCGGGATCGCAACCGGCAGCGCATGCGTTCGCTCGACAGCGCCTCGTTCTGGGAGCAGACCCTGGCCGTGTACGCAAGGGCTTGCGCATCGTATTCCGATGCCGGATCAAACGCGCTCTGACGGTGATTCAGACAGTGTTCCAGTTGGCGGAGGCGACAATCCGGCCGCCTGTGTTCACGAGCAGGCAGGCGCAGTCGGGCAGGCTGTCGATAAGGCGCAAGGCGTCGTCCTGGGGCATGACCGACAGGGCCGTGGCCAGGGCGTCGGCCTGCATGCCCGTGGGCGCTTTGACCGTCACGCTCAGGCGATCCGTGGGACTTTCCCCGGTGGCGGGCACAAGCAAGTGATTGTGCCGGCGGGATGCGTCAAAGTACCGTTCGTACACGCCGGAAGTGGCTACAGCGCCGCCGCGCATGCTGATGACAGCCGGATAGGCGCCGGTTTTGGCCGGGTCTTCCACGGCCACGGTCCAGGCGACGCCCGGACGTTTTTCGCCGCTCACCCGGACATCGCCGCCGGCATTGATCGCATAGTGGCGCAAGCCTTGGCTTTCCAGCGCCTTGGCCGCCTGATCCACGATATAGCCCTTGGCGATGCCGTCCAAGGTCAGGCCCACGCCGGCTCGATTCAGGCTGATCCGGCCGCCGTCCATGCGCACGTGTTCCATGCCGACCAGAGCGAGGGCCGCATCCAATTCCGCCCGATCCACATGCAGGCTGCCGCCCGGATTGGCGCGCCCGGCAAACAGATCGAGTACAGGCTGCACCGTGGCGTCAAAAGCCCGTCCGCTCAATCGGTTGTATGCGCGTGCGGCATCAAGCACAGCCAGAAATTCGGCCGGCGCGTCAGCCAGAGAACCCTGGCCGTTGAGCACGGAAATCGCGGTTGATCCCTGATGGCGGTCAAACACGCGGATGAGGCGTTCCATTGCGGCGAAGGCCATGCCCATGCCCTGTTCGGCCCGGTCGCGGGAGGCGCGGGCCACGGTGATGCGCACGATGGTGTCCATGAGCAGACGGCTTTCGTCGTGCAGGTTGCGCACCCGGCCTGCAGCCTGGGCGGGCGCGGCCAGGCCGCCCAGCGCCAGTCCGGCGGAACACAGGCCCATACCTTGAAGAAAGGCGCGGCGGGAAATACTTTTAGCGTGCATGAACGTCTCCGGGTGGCTTCTGGAACGCCTGTCACAATTGACGGCTATGCTCCGGCTTCAGCCTGTGCGGCCTTCTTGGCGGCGGCTTCCGCGGCTTTTCGGGCGGCCGCTTCCTGTTTTTCCACCTGTTTGCGTTCGATGGTTTCCGGGCAGGTGGGCCGCAGAATGCCGCGCGGGCAGGCGTCCACGCAGGCCTCGGCGCAGTCCGGTCCGTGGCCCATGCACTGCGCGTGATCGATTTCGATCCGGCCGTCCCAGGCGGCGACGGCTTCGGCCGGGCACTTGCGGATGCAGGCGTTGCAGTTGATGCAGCCGACGGAACAACTGTCCATGGCCGTTTTGCCTTTGTTGCATGTGCCGCAGAAGATCATGACCCGGTGTTCGAGAGGCACGAGTTGCAGCACGTTGCGCGGACAAATCGGAATGCATTTGCCGCAGGCTACGCACTGATCCACAATGATGGCGGCCGTGCCTTCTTTTATGGCAATGGCGTCAAAGGGGCAGCCCCTGCGGCAGTCGCCCAGGCCCAGGCAGGAATAGGCGCACTGGTCCGAGCCGCCGTCCATGTGTGCGGCTGCGGAACAAGAAGCCACCCCGCCGTAGATGAAGCGCTGTTTCATCACGCCTTCCGTCTTGGCGCAACGCCGGAAGGACATGCGCGGCAGGGAGGCGGCTGCCGCTTTGCCGGTCAGTTCGCTGACGACCTGTGTCGTCTTGGCGCCGCCGGCCACGCACAGATTGGCCGGCACGGCTTCAGACTTGAGCACGGCCTCGGCGTAGCTGGCGCAGCCGGCATAGCCGCAGCCGCCGCAATTGGAACCGGGCAAGGCCGCAGTCACGGCTTCGACCCTGGGGTCTTCTTCCACATAGAACACGCGCGAGGCGATGCCCAGAAGAGCGGAGGCCGTTACTCCGATACAGAACAGGGTGAGAACAGAGGCGACGATCATCAGTGCAATCCTTCAGTATGCGTTGTGCAAACTCAGATCATGCCCTTGAAGGCCATGAAGGTCATGGACATGAGACCGGCCATGATCAGAGCCTGCGGCGTTCCGGCCATGGATTGCGGCACCCGGAAGGTGTCCAGGCGCATGCGGATGCCGGACATGAGGATGAGGGCCAGGAGAAAGCCGGTGCTGGCGGCCGCGGCGAACAGCATGGACGTGGTCAGCGAGTATTCCTGGCGTTGCACCATGACGGCCACGCCGAGCACGGCGCAGTTGGTGGTGATCAGCGGCAGAAAGATGCCGAGCGCGGCATACAGGGGCGGCACCATTTTTTTGAGAAAAATTTCCACGAACTGCACGAGTGAGGCGATCACCAGGATGAAGACGATGGTCTGCAAAAATTCCAGGCCGTAGGGGATGAGCACATGGGCCTGGATCAGCCAGGTGAACAAGGTGGCCAGCAGGATGACGAAAATGACCGCCGCGCCCATGCCGAGGGCCACGCCGCGCTCCTTGGAGCAGCCCAGATACGGGCACTGCCCCAGGTATTGAGCGAGCACGATGTTGTTGACGAAAATGGCGGAGATGAAGAGCTGCAGAATATCCATGGCAGGCTCCTAGTTCGCTTGGCCCATGTGGCAGGCGCCGCAGGAAGCGCAGCCGCAGGTCGGGTTGACCGGCGCGGCCAGCCCCGCCCGGCGCGCCCGGACGACATTGAGAAAGTTCATGGCCGCCAGCGTCAGGCCGAGACCGAGAAAGGCTCCCGGCGCTTCCACCATGATGCCGAAAGGCTGGAAGCCGTCCCAGACGACCTTCAGGCCGAACAGGGTGCCGTGCCCCAAAATTTCTCGCACCGTGCCCAAAAAGACCAAAGACATGGTGAACCCCATTCCCATGCCCAGGCCGTCGGCCAGGGACAGCAGGACGGTATTTTTTGCGGCAAAGGCTTCGGCTCGGCCGAGAATGATGCAGTTCACCACAATCAGCGGCACGAAGATGCCGAGCTGCTGGTACAGCGGGTAGGCAAAGGCCTGCATGAGCAATTCCACTGCCACCACCAGGCTGGCGGAAATGGCGATAAAGCAGGCGATGCGCACCTTTTTGGGAATGATCGCGCGTACGGCCGCAATGAAGACATTGGACAGAGCCAGCACGAAGATGACCGCAAGGCCCATGCCCAGGCCGTTTTCCGCCGAGGTGGTCACAGCCAGGGCCGGGCACAGGCCGAGCACCAGGCGAAAAGGCGGCAGTTCCAGCCACAGGCCCTTGGAAAATTCGCTCCAGAACGTCATGATCCTTACTCCTGTGAATTCGGCCTACTGCCAGGCGGAGGCGATTTCGCCCTTGAGTTGTTCGTAGACCGCAACAGCCTTGCGCACGGATTCCACAGCGGCCGTGGAACTGATTGTGGCCCCGGCCACGGCGTCGATTGTGCCGCCGCGCGCCCGCAAGGCCGCATTCAGTGGCGCGCCCCGGAACTGGCCGGAAAACTTGGGTGCGGCGATGAGCGTGCCCAGGCCCGGCGTTTCTTTCATGGTGGTCACGCCGATGCCGATCAGGTTGGAGTTTTGCGTATTGATGCCGACGACCACGCCGACATCGCCGCCGTAACCCTTGGCGAATTCTTCTATGGCCACGCCGTAGAGTTTGCCGCCACGCATGGCCGGAAAGACGGTGACGCTTTTGCCGTCGGGCAGGGTGAATTTTTTGCGTTCCGTGAGCGGATTGTTTTCAATTTCGCCGAACACGTTTTCAATGGCTGGCTTTTGCACATACGTCAGCACCTGGATCTCGATGAGCGGGGTCATGGCGTTGCGCAGATACGCCAGGGTAAAGCCCGCCAGGCCGCAAATCAGCGACAGGACAACAACCATTCTGACAATGCCGGCCATATTCCTACCTCGCTCCGAAAGGCTTGGGCTGCATGTTCGCAAGCTGCGGCGTGAGCAGATTGATCAGGAGCACGGCAAAGGGCGCCCCGTCCGTGTATGTGCCGTATACCCGGATCAGAATCACCAGGCAGCCGCCCACGAAACCGTAAATCAGCATGGCCGGGAGACGGTTGGGCGAACACGAGGGGTCGGTCGCCAGAAAGAAGGCCGCGAGCAGCGTCGAACCGGTCAGCAGGTGGAATACGGGGTCCGCGTACTGCTGCGGGTTGACCGCGTAAAACACGGTGGCCATGCACACCGCGCCGGCCAGAAAAGCCGCCGGAATCTCCCAGCGCCGGATGCCCCTGGCAGCAAGATAGAGTCCGCCGAGCAGTACAGCGCCGGCCTGGCCGGCGCCGAGCGCGCTCACCTGTTCGCCGAGGAACAAGCGGCCGTAGCCGAAGTCCGCAACGTGCGCGGCCCCGAAGTATTTGAGGCGCACCAGCGGGTCCGTATACATGGTAACCAGCGCGGCCGCGTTGGGGTCCATGAGCAGGGGCCAGGAAATAGTCAGAGCGCCCCAGCCCACCAGGGGCGCGCACAGAGGCGTTGCGCCAAGCCCCCCGAAAACCATCTTGCCGAGCAGCACGGTCAGGGCCGCGCCTATGATCACCAGCCACCACGGCGCGGCTGCGGGCAACAAAAATGCCAGGAGCAGACCTTCGACCACGGCGCTGAAGTCGTCCACGGTCACCGGCCGGTCCATCATTTTCTGGCACAGAGCCTCCAGCATGACGCAGGCGGACACGGACAGAGCCATGACCCGGACGGCGTCGAAGCCCCAGTGCAGCACAGCCAGGATGGCGGCCGGCGCGAGAGCGGCCAGTACAATCCGCATGGTGAGGGCGGTGGTGCGGCCGCTGTGCCAGAAGGCCGGCGCGGCAACCGTCAGGGACACCGGCTTGATGACTTGGCTCATGGATTCTCCCTACTTCTTTGGATGCCGCATGGGGGATTTGGCATGGGGATCACGCGCTCATCCGGCGGCGGGCCAGACGCAGGTACTGCAAGACCGGGCGGCGCGCCAGGCATACATAGGTGCACAGGCCGCAGTCCAGGCAGGCTTCAATATGCAGGGCGCGGCATGTGTCGTCCTTCTCCAGCTCGGCATAGCGGCTGAGCATATCCGGCTGGATGCGGGCCGGGCAGATTTGAACGCACTCGCCGCAGGCAATGCAGGGCGCGTCGCCCGCGAGCGGCGGCGCTTCGTCGCTGCGGATCACGCAGATGCCGTAGGTTTGCGAGTTGACGCCGACTTCAGGCCGGTTTTGGGCTATGCCGCGCAAGGGGCCGTTGAAAATCAGGGCATCGCCGTCAGCGAGCGCGATTTGGGCATGCCCGAGCAGATCCCGGGCCATCGTGCCCAGAGGCACAAGGTAGTTGACGCCGTTCAACGTGAGCACGGTCTCGGTAACCGGCAGACCGGTGCGGGCCACGCGGCCGAGCTTCCATATTTCGTGCAGGCCCACGGCGCATACGCCGATGGGGCGTTCTTTGCCGGTCACAGCCTTGATCACCAGCGGATCCAGACTGGACGGATACACGTCCGGCACGGGACGCACATCGAGATCCGCAAGTTCCGCAGGCGTGTCCTGGCCGATGGCCAGGATGATGTTCGTCGCGGGAGTCAGACGCCGCAAGAGGGACACACCGGCCGTGAGCACGTCGGCTTGAGCCGTGAGCATGGCCCCGGCCCACAGAACGCCGGGATCGGGATTGAGGGCGTTGATGATCAGGGTGTCGCAGGGGCAGGTCAACAAACCGGTGTGGATGCCGAGTTCCTTGAGCGCGCGGGCGAGATCTTCGCTGCCCAGGGCGTCCAGATTCACCGGCGCGGTCACGGGAATTTCCGGGTTGGCGTCGGCCGGCGCGGGCTGCCCTACGGCGATCAAGGCGCCCTGGGCGTCGGCATCGCTGATCACGCCGGCCAGGGGGCAGTGCAGATCGCCTCTGTCCGGCTCCGGGTGCCGGGCCAGGAGCATGCCGGGATAAACCGGAGCGTTTTTGGCCACCGCCTTTTCCGGAATGCGGCCTTCGTACTCCAGCCGCAGCGCGTTCGGCCGGGGACCGGGGGCAAAGGTTTCCGGCGCGCGGCCAAAGAGCGAGAATCGGCTTGCCTGCGCTTTTCGGCAACACAAAATGTTCATGCCGTCCTCACTTGGTATGGCACTGGTTGCACGATTCCTGGCCGGAAGGACCCTTGCCCAGTTTTTCGTGGCACTTCACGCAACTGGCATGGAAAGCCTGCATCCGGCCGGGGATGAGATCGTCCACCGCCTGCTCCGTGTGGCAGATCGCGCAGTCGGTGTATGCCGGATCGAGCGTGATCCAGCCTTTATCGCGCAAGGTGGCGCGCGTGCCCACGAAGTTGTGGCAGGTGGAGCAGTTTTTTATACCGCCGTCCTCGGCAAACAGATCCGCGTGGCAGCCGGCGGTGGAGCAACGTGTGTGCGCGGCTGCGTTTATGGCCGGCTTTTTGCCGTCTTGCGTCTGTTTGTGGCAGCTTGTGCAGTGTTGGGGGCCGGGCTTGCTGCGCTCGTCATCATGGTGGCAGGTCGCGCAGTTGTCTGTGGCGATGTGCTGGTGTTCGTCGTGATTCCAGTCCGTGCCGGCGAATTCCATGTGGTGGCAGGTGACGCAGAACATCTGGTCCGTATGGGCGGTGGCGTGCCGCGCGCGAAAGTCCGGTTGTTCCACGAGGCCGTGGCAGGAGCGGCAGGCGGCCGCAATCGGGGTCGGCTTTTCACGGTCATGGTGACAGGCTTGGCACGCGACCTCGTATTCTTCATGATGCTTCTTGTGGTCAAAAACGACCTTGCCGGCCGAATTCGGAAGCAGTACGCGTTCAGGCAGGGTTTTTACGGGCAGGAGCGGTTCGGGTTCGGGCCAGGCATAGCCAATCAGAGCCACAGCCGCCAGGACGGCGGTCACCAGGGCAATGGGAATGTAACGTCTGGACAAAGCAAACCAACCTTGGAGTGTGGTTGAAGCCCTTGCGGGAGTCTCCTGAAAGCCCCGGAGCAGTGTATCGTTGCAAACGGCAAGCTGCTCAAGCGCACAATGCTCTGGTCCCATGCGAACCTGTGGGCCGGAGATTGCTTGACGGTCCGTCCGCGCACGTTCGGACAACCACGTATATATCATGGGGATGGAATCTTGTAAACACTATCCCGGCTTAAGTAGTGCCACAGCGGAAGGATCAGCGGTCAGGCAGCAGCATGAGCGCCAGAACGACGAAGACGCAGCCTGCCAGGCGGTTCATGAAGATCCGGGCGCGAGGCGAGTTGCTGCGTTTGGCCAGTTCGTTGCCGAGCAGGGAGGCGGCGCCGAACACAATGGCCGTGGCCAGTTGGAAGATCAGGCCGAAGATCACGATCTGGAGCGCCACCGGGCCGCGCGCCGGGTCCGCGAACCGGGGCAGGAGGGCGAGAAAAAACAGCGTGACCTTGGGGTTGGTGATGTTCATGATCACCCCGCGCCGGTACAAGGCCGCATAGCCGGGAAAGCTTTCCATCCGGGCCGGCGCGGAGGAGGAAGCGGCGCGAAAGGCCAGCCAGGCCAAGTACAGCAGATAGGCCGCACCCGCGAATTTGAGCAGACTGAATGCCAGGGGCGAAGTCTGGAACAGGACGGCCACGCCCAGAGCCACGGCGGCGGTATGGCCGCACAGGCCGGTCAGCAGGCCGAAGGTCGTGGCCAGCCCGGCTCTCGCCCCGTACAGGGCGGATTGGGTGAGGACGAAGATGTTGTCCGGCCCCGGCGCGATGCCCAGGATCAGGGCAGCCGCGAAAAACGCGCCGAGGGTTTCCAGAGAAGGCATGGCACTCCGCGTGGGAACGCATCGCAAAGCTTGATTTTGCGGCGACTCCTACATGTTTTCCCCAAGGAGTCTTGCTTGTTCCAGTTCCGCGCGTCCTTCGATTTCACCCGGAGTGTGCAAACCCGGCGCGATGATGATTCCGGCTTCTTCCCATCTCTGCAAGGCGCAAATCTGGCGGAACGAGGCCATGGCAGGCGCGCCCGCGGCCATTGAGGAATCGCCGCAGGTCATGAGCAAAGCGGCGCGCGTGATGGGCATGCCGACCCGGATCAAGGCGTAAAAACGGTCTATGGCCAATTTGATCTGGGCGCTGAAGCTGAAATAGTAAACAGGCGAAGCCAGCACCAGGGCGTCTGCCTTGCGCAGCGCGTCGAGTATGGGCGGCATGTCGTCTTGCTGCACGCAGACGCCCTGGTGGCTGGAGCAGTGCTCGCATCCCAGGCAGCCGCCAATGTGCAAGCCGGCTACCTGAAACAGGGCAGTCTGCTTGTTTGCCGCACGGGCGCCTGCAAGAAACGCCTCCGTCAGCCGTATGGTGTTTCCGTCTTTGCGCGGCGAGCCGGAAAGAACAACAATGCTTTTGCTCATGGTGCATCCTTGATTTTCAGTTTGAGCCGCTTCGTTCAGCGCCGGCGGCGAAAGCGCATTCCAAATGGAGCCATTCCTTTACCTTGTACCCGCTTGCCGTTTTCTGAAGTCAAACCGCTCCGGTTGCGAGTGCTTCAGATTTCCGTGATGACCGGCAAGACCACCGGATCGCGGCCCATGACCTTGCGGAAGAAGCTGCGCATGGAGGAGCGGATGCGATCGCCAAGCCGGGCGATGTCGTCGTTTTCCGGCCGATCTTCAAGCTGATCCAGAACCAGGCATTTGGCGTCGTCCAGCACATGGTCGAAGCGCCGGGTGAACACGAAGCCGCGCGAGACAATGACCGGGCCGTGCAGCAGCGTGCCGGTTTTCGCGTCCAGAACCAGCGAAACCACAACCACCCCCGCAGTCCCGAGCAATTGGCGCTCACGCAGGACCAGGGCGCCCACATCACCCACGCCTTTGCCGTCAACCAGCAGCGATTCCGCCGGGATCTTGGCGCCGAGTTCAAAACCGCTCCGGTGCAGGGTGAGGGGTTGGCCGTCATCGAGCATCAGGGCGTTGCCGGGCGCCACGCCGCATTCGAGAGCAAGATCGCGGTGCCGGGCCAGGTGGCGGTATTCGCCGTGCATGGGCACGAAAACCTCGGGGCGCGCGGCGATCAGCATGGCCCGCAATTCTTCGCAGTGGCCGTGGCCGGTGGCGTGTACGCCTTCGTGCATGACGCGCGCGCCGAGCTTGTACATCTGGTTGATCAGCCGGTTCACGGCCTGGCCGTTGCCGGGAATGGCGCGCGAAGACATGATCACGGTGTCGCCTTCCTGAATGCGCAACTGCTTGTGCTCGCCCATGACGATCCGGGTCAGGGCGGACCAGGGTTCGCCCTGCGAACCCGTGGCCAGGATGACCACGCGGTCTTGCGGCAGATCGGGCACGGTCTGATCCGGGTACAGTTGCGGCGGATATTGCAAAAAGCCGTGTTCCCGAGCTTTTTCGATGTTGTTCGCCAGGCTGCGGCCGCTGATGACCACGGCCCGATCAAATTCTCTGGCCATTTCGAACACGGACTGTATGCGCTCGATGTGGCTGGAAAACAGCGTGAGCACGATGCGGCCCCCGGCTGCCGAGAAAATATCACGCAGGGAGGCTTTGACCACGCCCTCGGGCTGGGAATGTCCGGCCATTTCGACGTTGGTGGAGTCGGACAAGAGCAGTCGCACCCCACTGCCGGCGAATTTTCGGAATGCTTCCAGATCGGTACCCATGCCGTCGATGGAGCGGTTGTCGATTTTGAAGTCGCCGGTATGGATGATGCGGCCCACGGGCGATTCCACAGCCAGGGCGTAGCCTTGGGGGATGGAATGGCTGACCGGCAGAAAGTGAAAGCGCAGATCGCCCAGTTCCACGTCGTCACGCGCAGTGACAGGCACGAGTTGCGCCCGATCCATGAGGCCGCGCTCGCGCAGCTTGTGTTCGACGAGGGACAGGGTGAAAGGCGAGCCGTACAGGGTCAGGCCCTTGATATGGGACAAAAGCCACGGCGCCGCGCCGATGTGGTCTTCGTGGCCGTGAGTCAGGATCATGCCGAGCACTTGATCCCGCCGTTCCAGAATGGGGTCCAGCGGCGGGATGACGACATCCACGCCAAGCTGCAGATCGTCGGGGAACATGATGCCGCAGTCCACCAGGACCATGCCGCGCTCTGTCTCCCACATCTGGCAGTTGAGGCCGATTTCGCCCAGGCCCCCCAGGGGTGTGATGGTCAGAAAAGGTTCGTTCATGAAGGATGATTGTGCCAACGTGCTAAATTTCCCCGTCCTGATTCAGGATGAGTTCCACTTCGTCTTCGGCCAGACCGGCGTTCGTGGCGATTTGCGCCACGGACAAACCTTTGCGGCGGCCGTTGAGGATGACTTCACGCAAAAATTGGGGTGAGCGGGTGATGCCTTCGGCCTGGTCAAGCAGACGTTGCAGGGCGACGGCACGCTCTTCCAGGCGCTGATTCAGGATGCGCAACTGCTCCTGGCGCTGGGAAAAAGAGGCCACGAGATCGTGTTCCAGTTCGGCGTTGCGGGACATGCGTTCCAGAACTTCTTCCTGGTTGGCCTGCATGCGGGAGATGAGGGCTTCCGAACGCTTGAGCCGGCCGAAAAAGAGCAGGACGAGAAAGACGAGTATGACTTCGGCCAGCGTCACGAGGAGAATGATCCAGACAGGCAGCGTCATATCAGATTTTTCGGTTGACAAGTTTGCCGACAAAGGGGTCGGCGGATTCAGACGGAGGAGCGTCTTCTTTTTCTTCCTGAGCCTGGCGGCGTTCCTGGTGCATGGCGCCCTGACCTCCTCCCCCGCCTTCGCCGTTAATGGCCGTAGACTGTTCACCGGGCTGTGATTTCTGGACCTGCTTGTTTTCCTCGCGCAACATTTCTTCGGCCATGATCTTGGCCATGGCCTGAGCCGCATCGGGCCGCACGGAAGCATCATGGACCAGTTTGGCGGTAGGTCCCATGTCCTGCATATACGTCAGCGGCATGATGGGATCAACGGGCATGGCGTCACCCCTGGAAGATTGGTGATCAATTTATAAGAAAGTTCTCGAAATACAGATCCTCCACCTTTCCCGAAGTCAGATAGCCATTGAGAATGTCGGCGATATCCTGCTTGATCACCGGAAGGTTAGTCGGTTCAAGCATGAACTCAAGCGGTTTGTTTCTCAGATAATAATACACGGCGTCACGCAGAGTAAGGGTTTTATCCTTGATTTCACGGGCGAATTTTTCCTCGGTGACCTGGGTGGAAAAATGCACTCGCAAAAAGCGCAATGCGCCGGCCGAATCTTTTTGGGGCACCCAGAAATCTTCAAACGCGACCGGAATTTCCGTTGGGCCGACAATGCTGGCGGGCGAGGGAACGACGATCACGGTGGCGCTGGGGTCGGGCGGACCCTGATCGGGCACGTCGCGCAACACGAAAAACCAGAGGGCCACGGCAATGATGAACGCGAGCAGCCCGAGCAGGCCAAAGACGATCAGTTGCTTGCGGCGGCGCAGGGCGGCGGCGCGAGCTGCGTCTTCGGCTGCGGTATCCCGCTCGGGCGTCTCTTCCTTGGCCGATTCGGCGAGCTTAGGCTCTTCTTTCTCCGCCAGGAAGGGGGCATCCTCAATGTCCAGCGCGACTTTAGCCGCGGTCTTGCCCGCGAACGCCTCAACACTGAGCGGGGCGCCGTCGATCTGCGCTTTGTCCTCTGTCTGGGTCAAACCTCAAACTCCGGTCCGCAATGATCGTTGCCGGAACACGCGCCGCCAGGCGCCTGTTCCGGCCGCTGGGTGTCTGTCGCCCGCGCGGTCTGCGGGGCAGGCGCGGGTCAGGGGAAGATTTTGTCGATCTTCTGTTTCATCGTTTCGGCCGTGAACGGCTTGACGATATAATTTGACACCTTGGCCTGCACGGCTTCAATGATGTTTTCCTGCTGGGCTTCAGCCGTGACCATGAGGAACGGCAAATTCGCGAATTCCTCGCTGGCGCGCACTTTGCGCAGCAGCTCAATGCCTGTCATCTGCGGCATGTTCCAGTCTGAGACAACGAAATCGATTTTTTCCCGGTTCAATGTTTCCCAGGCTGTGGAACCATCGTCGGCTTCGGTCACGTTGTTGAAGCCGAGCTGGCGGAGAATGTTCTTCACAATGCGGCGCATTGTGGAGAAGTCGTCGACAACCAACACGCGCATATTCGGATCATAGGGCATAGAAAGCTTCCTCACAGTGATGGAAAGGTTCGGGGCAAGCCGGTACGCGCCGAACGTGGGCGACGCGGGCAACATACACAAAAATACAAGAAAAGCAAACTGTGTACAGAGTCAGTCACTGAAGTCCATGATGCCGTATTGCCCCCGGAAGGTACGGCGCAGGCGCTCAAGCGCCTGGGCATGCAACTGCGAAACGCGGCCCTCGGTAATGCCCATGACTTCCGCCGCTTCGCGCATATTCAATTCATCAGTATAATACAGGGACAGTACCAATTTTTCCCGGGGTGTCAATGTCTCGATCAGGGCGGCGATCTGCTCCACGAGTTCAGCCAGGGCCGTGCTCTGGAAGGGATTGCTTTCCGGCGACTCCTCCCGGTTGATCAGCGAGTCCTGAATGGCGTCCAGAGACAGGCAGAGCTGATTCTGCAGGGCTTCCAGGCCGAGGCGCACCTCGTCGGCGGACAGGCCGGTGTGGGCCTGCAATTCTTCTTCTGTTGGCGGGCGGCCTTTTTCGTGTTCAATGTGCCAGGTGGCGTCGTCGAGCTTGCGCACGCGCTGGCGCAGGCTGCGCGGAAACCAGTCCAGCCGCCGCAGTTCGTCCAGCATGGCGCCCCGGATACGGGTTTCGGCATAGGTGTCAAAGCGGATGCCGAGTTCGGGCTGAAATTTGCCGAAAGCCTCCATCAGGCCCAGAGTGCCGGCGCTGATCATTTCGTTCAGTTCGACGCTACGCGGCAACTTGGCTTTCAGGCGCAAAGCCAGAAAACGAATTTTGGGCGCGTAGTGGCGCACGATGCGGTTCTGGTCGGAAGGGGAAAAAACGGCGAAAGGCCGTATCCCGCCTTCCAGCTCGTCCCAGGGATTACTGGAACAGGAGTTTTTTCCAGAAGAATTTGATGTTGCCATCAAGCGACACCGGAATATCCCAAGTTTGAATGGATCGCGCGATATCGTGAACAGCCTGGCTGGCCGGACCCGGCAACGAGCAAAACGGAAGCTGTTGCTGTACGGCTTTACGCACCAGCGGGTCACGGGGCACAAAGTTGACAAAATCGAGCGACACCCCGCTCAGAAAATGCTCACAAGCCAAGTGCAGACGGGAAAACACGTCTTTTGCCGCTTCTTCATCATCCACTATGTTTACAAGGATGCGGAAGCGTTCAACCCCGTGCCGGAGTTTGAGCACCTTGATGAGCGCATAGGCATCGGTGAGCGAGGTCGGCTCTTGGGTGAGTATCACCAGTCGCTCCTGTACGGCAAGGTTGAAGTACACCACATTGTCGTTGATGCCGGCGCCGGTGTCGATGATCAGATAGTCAACTTCATCTTCCAGGCCATCCACGGATTCGAGCAGTTCGAGTTTCTGGCCGGTAGAGAGCAGAAGCATTTCGCGCGCCCCGGAGGAAGCGGGCAGAATGCGGAAGCCGTAAGGGGTTTCGAACAGGATATCCTTGAGTTCCACGCCTTCGTGAAAGAGATCGAACAGATTGTTGGGCGGCGTCATTCCGAGCAGCACATCCACGTTGGCCAGACCCAGATCGGCATCCAGCAGCACGACCCGTTTGCCCTGCGCAGCCAGGCAGTATGCCAGATTGACGGACATGTTCGTTTTGCCGACGCCGCCCTTGCCGGAAGTGACGCACAGGACAAGTGGAAATTCTGCGTTCATGATGCCTCCCCCTACTCACGCTACGGGATCGAAATTTAAGGCTTACTTGGGATCTTCCTGCCCCGGCGGCAGGGGCAATTGCTGCTTGAACAGGAGTTTCCACAAATGAGAATGGCTGGCCGCAGCCAATGAGCCGCGCAGTACCGGCCCGAAGGACAGGGCCGACACCGGCAGGGCCAGGTGCGGGGCCGCGTTGACCAGGGGCGCGAAGCTCGTGGCCTCGTCCAGTTTGCTCCAGACCACGCTGCCGGACAGGCCGCTGTGATAGCGGTCGATCATGGCCGACATCTGGAGCGGCGCGAAATACGGCGGCAAGACCAGGTGCACGGCCGCGCCGAGACCCACCAGGCCGAGGCCGGGCAGCAACGCGCTCAGGCGGCTCTGGCGGTCCAGGCCGGGCGTGTCCACAAAAATCACGTCGGCGGCTGCCGCCGTGCGCAGAGCGCGGCGCATGGCGTCTGCGCTCTGGGCCTCCAGATACATAAAATCGGACAATTCGGCCCAGTGCCGCAACACGAGACGTCCCGTTCCCCGGCCGCTGTCGGCGTTGATCACCGCCACCCGCATCTCGGGCAGATCCCGCTTGAGTAAAAGCGCCATCCGGATGAGCGCCGTGGTTTTGCCCGCACCGAAGGGGCCGGTGATGATATGGATGGCCTCTTTCCAGTTGTCGGCGTTCCAGGGGCGCACCGGCACGAGTTCGCCCAGCACTTCCAGAATGGACACGCCGGCTGAAACCGTCAGGCGTCTGAACAAATCAAAGATCAGCCCGTCTTCCACGCCTTCGCGCTGGAGAAATTCCAGGGCCACGCGTTGCCGGGGCGACAGGCGCGCCCATTGCATGGAGGGGCGCATGAGCGTGTACAGATGCTCTTTGACCCTAGCCCATTCCTTGTGCCATTCGTTCCAGCCCGGTGGAGCGCCGGCTCCCGTGCCGGCCCCGGCCCCTGAATGGGCGGAGGTCTGGGGCGAATCCGGCAAACGGCCGGTAGAAGAGGGTTCGCGATCCACGCCGGCCACGACTTCATGGATGCGCTGGCCGTCCCTGACCGTGTCCCGGCTGGAGAGGATGACCGCCTCGGACCCCATTTCCAGCTTGATCAGCGAAAGCACGGATTGGGGATTCGGCCCCACGAAGGTCTTGATATGCATCAGTCAATCCCCACGGCGCCCACGGCCTGCAACCGGGTATCCGGCGGAATTTCGGCCTGCGAAATCACGGGCACGCTGGGCAGAAAGCGCATGACAAGCTGCGCCAACTGTGCGCGCACCAGAGGGGAGGCCAGGAGCACGGGCTGGCCGCTGGTGTTGACCGCGCCCTCCACGGCGTGGTTGATATTGTGAATGAGTTTTTGCGCTGTGGCCGGATTGAGCGAGAGGTACACGCCGCCATCAGTTTGGCGCATGCCTTCCTGCAAGGTTTTTTCCGCGCCCTGGTTGAGCGTGATCACCGGCAGCGCGCCTTCCTGATCCAGAAAGCTTTTGACGATGGTGCGGCTTAAGCGCTCGCGCACGAACTCGGTCAGCGTTTCCGGATTTTTGTTGTGCGCGCCGTGGTCGCCCAGAGTTTCGGCAATGGTCAGCATGTCGCGGATGGACACATTTTCCCGCACCAGATTTTGCAGCACTTTCTGCACCGCGCCGAGAGTCAGCGTGCCGGGCACCAATTCCTCCACAGCCTTGGGCGCGCTGCGGCCCAGCGTGTCGATCAGGGCCTGCACTTCCTGGCGACCCAGGAAGTCGGACAGATGCCGCCGCAGCACTTCGGTCAAATGGGTGGCGATGACCGTGGCCGGGTCTACCACCGTGTAACCGGCGAGCATGGCTTCCTCACGCCGGACAGCCGGAATCCACAGGGCCGGCAGATTGAAAGCCGGTTCGCGCGTGTCCACGCCTTCGATTTTTTTGGCCGCGTTGCCCGGGTCCATGGCCAGGTAGTGGTCGATCAAAATTTCCGCCGAAGCCACCTGGTTGCCCTTGATCAGAAGCACGTATTGGCCGGGCCGCAGTTGCAGATTGTCACGCAGGTGCAGGGAAGGGATGATCACGCCCATGTCCAGGGCGAACTGGCGGCGGATGGAACGGATGCGGGTCAGGAGGTTGCCGTTCTGCTCTTCGTCCACCAGAGGGATGAGACCGTAGCCCACTTCCAGTTCCAGCACATCAAGAGGCAGCAGGTTCTGGACTTCTTCGGGCGTTTCCGCGCCTTCGCGTACAGAACCGCCCTTGGCGCCGGGCTTGGCCTTGCCGCCTTCTTCCGCTTGCGCATCACGCGCGGCTACGGAGCGGGCCGCCAGGAACATGATGGCGGAAAACACCAGAAAAGGGAGAGTCGGCAGGCCCGGCACCATGGAGAACAGCAGCAGCACGGCCGAGGCCAGCTTGAGTACCCGGCTGTTGTAGGTGAGTTGGGCCAGGTATTCTTCGCCCATCTTGGCTTCCGAGGCCGCTCGCGACACGATGAGACCGGCCGAGGTGGAGACGACGATCGAAGGGATGGTGGCTACAAGGCCATCACCGATGGTCAGCAGGGAAAAAGTCGTGAGCGCCGTGTCCCAGTCCATGCCCTTCTGGATCATGCCGATCAGAATGCCGCCGATCAGATTGATGAGGGTAATGAGCAGGCCGGCGGTCACGTCGCCTTGCACGAATTTGCCCGCGCCGTCCATGGCGCCGTAGAAATCGGCCTCTTTGCGGATGTTCTGGCGGCGGCGGGTGGCTTCGGCTTCGTCGATCAGGCCGGCGTTCAGATCGGCCTCAATGGCCATCTGTTTGCCCGGCATGGCGTCCAGGGTGAAGCGCGCCGCCACTTCGGCGATGCGCGTCGTGCCGGCTGTGATCACCACCTTGTTCAGAATGAACAGGATCATGTACACCACCGCGCCGACAATATAGCTGCCCCCGACCACGAATTCGGCAAAGGAGCGGATCAATTCGCCGGCCGCGCTCGGCCCCTGGTCTCCGTTGAGCAGGATCAGGCGGGTCGAGGCCACGTTGAGCGCAAGGCGCAGCATGGTCGTAACCAGCAGGAGGGAAGGGAAGATGGAAAATTCCAGCGGTGAGGTCAGAAACATGGCGGTCAGCAAAATGAGCAGCGCCAATGAAATACTCAGAGACAGCATGAGGTCGAGCAAAAAAGTGGGCAGCGGCACCATCATCACGAACAGGATGACGACCACGCCCGAAGCGAGCATGATATCGCCCTGCTTGGCGAATCGTTGGTAATCTATGGTAGGGGCCACACTCTTGCCGGCCATAATTTTGACACCTCAAATCGTCATATTTTTGGCAATACGCCAACACTCCGACGCGCCGTCGCAACCGGTTGCCGGAACCACACTGGTGTTCCAAGTTATCGATCCGGCGGCCGGGGCCGCTGGATATTCAAACATTGCGATATGTTCTGCACCTCTGGCTTCAGCCGCCCATCCGCTTGCCTTTCATTTTCCAGATGACGGCCAAGATAGAAGCCACTGCCTTGTACAGATCTTCGGGGATCATATCCCCCACTTCAACACTTTTATACAAAGCGCGTGCCAGCGGCACGTTCTCGCGAATCGGCACATTGTGCTTGCGGGCGACATCCTTGATTTTTTCGGCCATGTAATCGGCGCCCTTGGCCACGACTATCGGAGCCGGAGCTTCCTTGGTGTCGTAGCGCAGAGCCACGGCCAGGTGCGTGGGGTTGGTGATGACCACGTCCGCCTTGGGCACGTTCTGGAGCATGCGCCGGGCCATTATGGCCATCATCTTCTGTTTCTGTTTTTGCTTGATGGCCGGGTCGCCCTCGGACTGCTTGCGTTCGTCCTTGACTTCGTCCTTGGTCATCTTGAGGTTTTCAAAATACTGCCAGCGCGTGTAGATAAAGTCCAGACTGGCCAGCACGATCATGGGCAACAGGGTCCAGCACACCATTTTCAGCGACAGCATGAGCATGTAGTTGGTGATGCCGAACACGTCGGCATTGAACAGGGGCAGAAAATTATCGATTTCGCCCTTGAGCACCCGGTAGGGAACATAGCCGACAATGATCGCCTGCAAGAGGCTCTTGCCGAGCCTCACCAGGGATTGAGCCGAAAAGATCATGTTTTTGAGGCCGTTGATCGGGTTGAAGCGCGACCATTTGAATTTAAAGACCTTGGTCGTCCACAACTGGCCCACCTGGGCGCGCAAACAGATCCATACCGCGAGGCCGATGAACAGAATGGGCGGCAGGAGCAGTACAGCCAGGTTCTTGGTCACCTCGATGAACAGGCCGTATACCGTGGCCTGATTGGCTTCAAAATTGTGCGGATGCCCGAGAAATTGCGAAAAAACCGTATGGATCTGCCGGTACATGATCGGAATGTATACGGCCAGAGCAAAGGTGCCGGCGGCAATGCTGATCGCCTTGCTGATTTCCTGCGATTTGGCGACGTTGCCCTCGTCGCGCGCTTTCTCGATGCGCTTGGGGGTCGCTTGTTCTGTTTTGCTCGGATCTTTCGCCATGGTGCAATGACCCTGTCAGCGCCAGTTTATGCGGATTGCATGCACGGTGTTGGTGAGCAGTCCGTCCAGCCCGGTGATGAAATTGTCCGTCTCCTGCCCGATGATCACAAACAGCACGCCCAGGAAAAAGAAACCCACCGCGATCTTGAGTGGAAAACCGAATTGGATGATTTGCATCTGCGGCGCCGTGCGGCTCATCAGCGCCAGGATCATTTCCACGAAAAACAGGGCCACCATGACCGGCGCAGCCACCCGGATGGCATAGGAAAACAGGGTGGACGACAGTTCCCGCACATACAGGAGCAGCGAGTCGCTCATGGCAAAGGCTCCGGCCGGCAAGGCCGAAAACGTCGCGCCCACCGCCCGGAGCAGGTACAGATGCCCGTCCATGGCCAGAAATATCAAAATGGCCACCATGTGCAGAAAATAAGCCAGCAGTCCGGTATTGTTGCCCGTGGCCGGGTCGGCGAAGGTGATCATGGTGAAGCCCATCTGGAAGGCCAGAATTTCTCCGCCCATCTGCACGCCGACAAAGAAAAAGCGCGTTACCAGGCCGAGCGTGAAGCCGATCAGCATCTCCCCCAGAATCAGGGTGAAAATTCCGAAAGGATGCGCCGGCATGGCCGCGCCCGGCAGAGAAGCCTTGGGCCAGAAGGCCAGAGCCAGCACCAGGCTGATGGAGAATTTCCACAAATTGGGCAATCCGTCCGTATTGAACACCGGCAGCATGAACACCACAATCGAGAGGCGCATCAGCGTCAGCAGAAAGCTGAGAAAAGCGGCCGGGTCGGCGTTGAACAGATTCATGGCCTGGCGCTTGCAAAGCTTGGACCAAGAGCGGTTTCAGCACGAAACCGCTCTGTAGCGAGGCGGATCGCCGCCGCCTGCGGCGATCGGCGCGGGCGCGACGCGCGTTCGCCGTCAGTGTTGGATGGGGCGGGTCCGGCGGTTTTTTGGCGGATGCCGCGCCTTCATGTCCGCGGCGTTCGCCGCCGCCGCAAGCGTTACCGATTGTGCAGCAGGTGCGGACCGGCCTGGGTCACATCGTGGCAACCGGTCATGATCATGGCCTGCTCAAGCTGCTCCTGGCACATCGCGGTGTAGGCCTTGACGCCTTCGGCGCCGCCGCCGATGGCGGCTATGGCGTACGGCCGGCCGATCATGACGCAATCCGCGCCCAGCGCCAGCATTTTGAGCACATCCACGCCGGTGCGCACGCCGCCGTCGGCAATCAGGGCGATGCGGCCTTTGACCGCGGCCGCGATGTGCGGCAACACTTCGGCCGTGCCGGGCGTATGATCGAGCACCCGGCCGCCGTGGTTGCTGACGATGATGCCGTCAACCCCGGCCTCCATGCAGGCTGCCGCGTCTTCCACGCTCATGATGCCCTTGATGATGAAGCGGGCCTTGCGCTCGTGGGCGATGTCGACCATTTCGGTCAAGCCCTTCCGGTTCTTGGCGTAAACGTGGCGGCCCATCTTGCGCAGGGTGATCATGCCGATGCCGTCCAGATCCGAACCCACGACCGTGCAGCCCGCGCTGACGCTCATGCCGACCTTCAGGTCGAACTCATCGGCGGCCCAGGGCTTGAGGAAGGGAATGCCGCGGCCGCCGCGTCTCTGCACGCAGGCCAGGGCGGTTTCGATGATGGCCATGGGCGCTCCATCGGGCACGCCGGCGATGATGCCGGAATCCGCCGCGCCGTCCACGACGGCAGCCTGATAGTCGGCTTCGGGCACGGCGCCGCCCATGTTGAAGGCGGCGCCGCCGATGGGGCCGACTATCAGGGGCATGGACAGCGTGATCCCCAGGATGTTTGTTTCCAGCTTCGGGTAATGCACCTCGTGCACCAGCCGGGTAGTGAGCCGGATCGCATCAAGCGCCGCTATGTTGTTGCGGAAGGCGGCGCCGGTGCCCGAGCCGCCCATGCCCGGAACCTCGCCGGAGCAGACGCGGCCGTCGCAGATCGGGCAGACCCGGCAGGAGCCGTTCATCAGTTCGCGGGCTTTATCTCGGATTTCCTTGATTTCCATGTCGGACTCCTTGCCGGGCGGCATGGCCGCCGGACGGGTTTGGATTGATCGGATTGCAAGCCAGCATCACCGCCCCGGCGTCGCGGCGTTCCCAATCGGGCAGCGGAACGGCTTCTTCCGTGAGCAGCAACGGTATGTCCTGCTCCACGGGAAAGACCACGGCGCAGGCGTCGCAGGCCAAGCCGGTCTCATTGTCCACAGGCCGCAGGGATGTGCGGCAGGCGGGACAGACAAGCAAAGGCAGCAGATCCGGAGGGAGCGGCATGCGGACTCCTGTGGGAAGGTAAAGAAATGCAACCGTGTCCAGCATAATCCGGAATCTGTCCGGGTTCAAGGCCGGATTGACACGCAAGCCGGTCGGGCCTATCCAGACCCATGAGACATGCCATGCGGCGATTTGTTGATCTGCACGTCCACACGACCGCTTCAGACGGTACGGACACCCCGTCTGCCGTCGTGCGCGGGGCGGCCGAAGCCGGTCTCGCGGCCGTGGCCGTGACGGATCACGACACCGTGGCCGGCCTGCACGAGGCGGAAGAAGCCGGGCACGGGCAGGGCATTGAAGTCATCCGGGGATGCGAACTGAGCGCCCATTCCGTTTGCGGCGAGTTGCATATCCTGGGTTTGTGGCTGCCCCGCGACGTGGCAACGCTGGAGGCGACCCTCAAGACCGCGCGCGAGCGGCGCGGTGTGCGCAACCGCCTCATAGTGGACAAGCTCAACGCCCTCGGCCTCGACATGGAGTATGGCGCGGTGCTGGCGGAGGCCAACGGCGAAGCCGTGGGACGGCCGCACATCGCCAGAGCCATGATCCGGCAGGGCCATGTGCCGGATGAGCGGACCGCCTTTGACCGCTACCTGCGGTATGGCGCGCCGGCCTTTGTGCCCAAGCAAACCCTGGCCGCGCGGGAAGCCGTGCGATTGCTGGCCGACTTGGGCGCCACCGTGGCCCTGGCGCACCCCTTGCTGGTTCGCAGTCCACGTCCTGAACTTGAAGCCTGCATCGAGGATCTGTGCGCGGAGGGCTTGATCGCCCTGGAGGCGTTTCACGCCGATCACAATCAGGCCGGCGAAGTGTACGTCCGGGCCTTGGCCCGGCGTTTGGGGCTGGGCATTACCGGCGGTTCAGATTATCACGGCCGCACAAAGCCGTCGGTCAAGCTCGGCCGGGGCCGGGGCAATCTGCGGGTCGGCCTGGAAGTGCTCGAAGCTTTGAAACAACAACGCCGGGATAGAGGGCTGCCGATATGAAACGGGCAATCCGGCGCCGGGTTTTGCATCACTTTTATTGTGATCGCGCCGTAATGAAAGTATAAGGGCAGACGCCAGGCAGATACGGTTTCGCGGAGAGCCAGCATGATCGAACTTGATGATCGCTTCCGGCAATTGCTTGATGCGCGGGCCTGGAAAGGCCTGAAGCAGGAACTCCAGGTTCTTGATCCTGTTCAATTATCTGAAATAATTGGAAATTTTCAGGAACAAGAGCGCATTGTCCTGTTCCGGCTTGTGCCGCATGATTTGGCGACGGACACGTTTCAGCTTCTTTCCCCCGGCGACCAGGAAGCCATTATTGAAGAATTGGCCGCGAATGCCCGCAAGCTGGCGGCCTTGCTCAATGACCTGGACCCGGACGACCGCACGGCCCTGTTTGAGGAATTGCCCGGCCAGGTCAGCCAGCGGCTGATGCAGATGCTGTCCGCCGAGGAACGGCAAATCGCCACCCACCTGCTCGGCTACCCCGAAGACAGCATAGGCCGGCTGATGACGCCGGAGTTCGTGGCGGTCAGACCCCAGTATACGATCCATAAGACCCTGGAACACATCCGCAGGTTTGGTCAGGATTCGGAAACGCTCGATGTCATTTACGTCGTCGACGATCACTGGAAGCTGGTCGATGAGCTGCGGATCAAGGAAATTTTGCTGGCCTCCCCGGAGCAGAGCATCGCCGAACTGTGCGATGGCCGCTTTGTCGCATTGAGCGTCGATGCCGACCAGGAAGTCGCGGTCAAGACCTTCAGGGATTATGACCGGGTGGCCCTGCCGGTGACCGACACGGACGGCACGCTGCTGGGTATTGTGACGGTTGACGACGTCATGGACGTGGTGGAAGAGGAACACACCGAGGACTTTCACAAGTTCGGGGGCACGGAAGAACTGGATGTGTCGTACACCAGGACGCCCCTTCTGGAAATGGTGAAAAAGCGCGCCGGCTGGCTGGTCATCCTGTTTCTGGGTGAAATGCTGACGGCTTCCGCCATGGGATATTTCGACGACGCCATCTCCAAGGCCGTGGTTCTCGCCCTGTTTTTGCCGCTGATCATTTCCAGCGGCGGCAATTCCGGCTCACAGGCCGCCAGTCTGATCATCCGCTCCCTGGCTCTGGACGAACTGAAGGTGAAAAACTGGTGGTATGTGCTGCGCAAGGAATTGCTGTCCGGCTTGCTGCTGGGCGCGACGCTCGGGGTGATCGGATTCGTGCGCATCGTGATTTGGCAACAGTGCGGCCTGTACGATTACGGTGAGCACTGGCCCTGGATTGGCCTGTGTATCGCGATTTCGCTCATTTGCATCGTCATGTGGGGAACGCTCTCGGGGTCCATGGTTCCTCTTTTGCTGAAACGCATCGGCCTGGACCCGGCCACCGCCTCGGCGCCGTTCGTGGCCACGCTGGTGGATGTGACCGGCGTTGTCATCTACTTTTCCGTTGCCGCGCTGCTTTTGAGCGGCAAATTGCTGTAGCGCCGCGCAAGGGTTTTGGCGTCGCGCTCCAGAGCCTGCGGCAGAAGGAGGAGAACATGAAAGGGATCGCGGGATGGACGATGCTTGCGACGTGCCTGGCATGGTGCGCGGTGGCGGGCATGACGGCCGAAGCCCGGGCGCAGGAGAAAATTATCATCAGGGTCGCCACATATTACGCGGCGAGCCATCCGGTGCAGCAATCGCTTGAGTTCTTCAAAAGAAATCTGGAAGAAGAATCCGGGGGACGCTTTGCGGTGCAGGTGTATCCGAACAACCAACTGGGAAGTGAGGAAGTCTATACCGATCTGATCAAACGCGGCACGATCCAGATGGGTGTTTGCGGCCTGCTGATCAAAAAGGATGAGGCCAAGACCGCCCTGGCTGCGCCGCCGCTTGTGATCCAGACCTGGAAGCAGGCCGAAGCCTGCTTCAACGGTCCCATCGGCCGGAAGATCATCGGCGACTACACCAGGAATACGGACATCCACATTGTGGGGTATATGGTCAACGGCTTCCGCAACATTTCCAGCAGCTACGCGATCGACGCCATGCCGGAGCTGCAGCGGCTCACAATCCGCGTGCCCGAGATCGAGGTTTTTGCGCGTCTGCTCAAAGGCTTTGGCTGCGATGCCGTCATGATGCCCAGAAGCGAAGTCTACAACGCCCTGGAAACCAGGGCCGCGGCAGGCCAGGAAAATTCCCTGTCCGTGCTGAGGGCTTCCGGCTGGCATGAAGTGCAGGGCCATGTGCTCATGTCCAGGCACATGTTCGCGTGCAGCCCGGTGATCGTCAACGGCAGGTTTCTGGGCAGCATTCCGGCGAGCCTGCGCCCGGTTTTCGACTCCAACATCCGCAAGGCCATTGCCCACAACTGGATGATTTCCAGGGAGGATGAGGAGGCGTCCATCGCTTTCCTCAAAGAAAAAGGCCTGAGCATTGTGGAGCCGTCGCCCGAATTCCGTCACGCCATGCGCGACGCGCTTGAGGACTTTTTTGCATGGTATTATAAAGAGATACCGGGCGCCCAGGAAATCATCGCCGAAATGGACGCGCTGCCGAAATAGAGGGTTTCACCGCAGTGATGATTTTCGCGCCATAACCATCCGTATGCAGTATCCGCAATCTCTGTAAAAGCGAAACGCTTCTTTCTTTCGCGGCCTGATTCATATTGCCATACGCCGGATTCGCCGTTCAGCTTCTGGCAAACATCTTTTGTGCGAGATCCCAGTCCGCTGCGAAATCCACTTCCACGCAGCGAAATTCCGAGATATCGAGAGGCAGCACGGCAACACCTTTTTCAATCATCATTTCCAGGGCGCGCTCGAAGTAGTCCATGTCGTCGCAGGCGTCCAGGCACTCGACGAACAGGGGCAGATCGGGGCGGCGCACCAGATTGATGCCAAGCGCTTCGCCTTCACCGCTTTTGACGGTTTTGGACAACGCGGCAATGTGTCCTTGCGCATTCAGGCTGTACTTGACCTCTTCTTCGGCGCAGCGCTTGCGGTCCACGCAGACCAGGTGTTCTTGCGGCGCGGCCAGGATTTTTCGCAGCACGCCAGGCTCAAAAATGACATCGCCGTTCATCCAGATCACGTCGTCGTCCATGCGGCGCAGGGCCGAGAGCAGGCTTTTCGCGGTGTTCGTCACATAAAAGAACGGATTGTAACTGTAACAGGCATCCGGAAACGCTTCCATGATGAGAGCCATTTTGAAGCCCACCACCACGGTGACGGAGGCGATACCGGCCTCGCGCAACAGGCGGATCTGCCGGCCGAGAATCGCTTCGCCGTCGGGCAGCACGGACAGAGCTTTGGGAAAGGGGCGTCCCAGGCGGCTGCCTACGCCGGCCGCAAGAATGACTGCTTGCATTGTTCACCTCCAAATCTGTTCCGTTCTCGAAATCGTGTGCGGCAGCCGCCGAGCATGGCATTCGGGATATATGCAATAACAGGACCAAAAGAGAGACATTCCCGGCATCGCGCCGACCATGGCGCTGCCCGGCCTCCGAGACTCTTGCCCCGCGCCGTGAAACACGTTAGGACTTTTCCTCAAACCGAGGAACCGATCATGGCCGCCCTCCCGTCCCTGCGCAACATCGGCATCATCGCCCACATCGACGCGGGCAAGACCACGCTGACCGAGCGCATTCTGTTCTACACCCGCAAGATCCACCGCTTGGGCGAAGTGCATGACGGCACGGCCGCCATGGATTTTCTGCCCGAAGAACAGGAGCGGGGCATCACCATATCCTCGGCCTGCACCACCTGCGCCTGGAACGACGTGGTCGTCAATCTCATCGATACGCCCGGGCATGTGGATTTCACCATTGAAGTCGAACGCTCCCTGCGCGTGCTGGATGGGGCTGTGGGTGTATTCTGCGCGGTCAGCGGCGTGGAGCCGCAGTCTGAAACCGTGTGGCGGCAGTCCGAGCGTTTCGGCGTGCCCAAATTGGCCTTTGTCAACAAAATGGACCGGCCAGGCGCGGATTTTTCCGCCGTGCTGGATGCTCTGCGCGCCAGACTGCATGCCCTGCCTCTGCCGCTCAACATGCCGGTGGGCGCGGCCGACAGCTTCAGCGGTCTGATCGATCTGGTGCGCCTGGAGCGCCTGGATTTCGACCATGCCACCCAGGGGGCAACCGTCACACGCCGCGTTCTGACCGATGCGGAACAGGCTCTGGCCGCGCCCTGGCGGGAACGCATGCTGGAAACCCTGGCCGACTCCGATGAAACGTTTCTGGACGCCTACCTGGCCGAGTCCTTCAGTCTGCCGGACATCCTGGCCGCCATCCGCCGCGCCACCCTGGCCCGCCGCCTGACGCCGGTGCTGGCCGGTTCGGCCCTGCGCAACATCGGCGTGCAGCCTGTGCTTGATGCCGTGGCCGATTATTTGCCTTCTCCTCTGGACATCAAGCCTCCCCTGGCCCTGGACCCGGAAAGCGGAGAATGTCGCCCGGTCCCGTGCGATACCCAGGCGCCGCTGCTGGCTCTCGTGTTCAAGGTGCTCATGGACGGCGGCCGCAAGCTGGCTTTTTTGCGGCTGTACGCGGGCACGCTGCGCGAGGGCGATGCCTGTCGCGCCGTCACCCGCAAAGAGAACGAGCGCGTGTCGCGCCTGTACCGTTTGCACGCGGACCGGCGTGAACAGCTTGCCTTGGCCTCGGCCGGCGACATTGTGGCCGTGATCGGTCTGCGCCACGCGCATACGGGCGATACGGTGAGCGCGCCCGGCGAGATCCGCGTGCTGGAGCGCATAACGACCTATGCGCCGGTTATTTCCCGCGCCCTTGAGCCGCGCAACGCGGACGAAGGCAAGGCGCTGGACGAAGCCCTGGCCCGCTTCACCACGGAAGACCCCACGCTGACCGTGGATCTCGACGAGGGTTCCGGCCACCGCATTCTGTCCGGCATGGGCGAACTGCATCTGGACGTGGTGCTTGAGCGCATGCGGCGCGAATATGCCGTTGCGCCGCGTGTCGGCAATCCCCAGGTCATCCGGCGTGAAACCGTGGCCCGGCCGGGCGTTGCCGACGGCCTGTTCGAGCGCGAACTCGGCGACCAACTGCACCACGGCGATCTCAGCCTGGCTGTCGCGCCTCGTGAACGCGGCGCCGGCAACGTCATCGTGTTTTCTCCCGAAACGGAGAATACGGCCCTGCCCCGTGCCCTGCGCGGCGCCATCCTGCAAGGCGTGGAGGATACGCTGCTCTCCGGGCCGGCCACCGGCTACCCGGTGCAGGATGTGGCAGTGCGCATCACGGCCGTGCGCCGCCGGGAAGGCGCGAGTACCGCGCCGGGCTTTCAGATGGCCGCCGGACTGGCCGTGCGTCAGGCTTTGGAAGCCGCACGGCCGCTGCCGCTGGAACCGATCATGGCTGTCGAGATTTCCGTGCCTGAAGACTGGCTGGGTTCGGCCATCGGCCTGTTCGGCGCGCACGGGGGCAAGGTGGAAGCTCTGGAAGAGCGGGGCGGGCAGAAGTGCGTGCAGGGGCTGGCCCCGCTCGCGCGCTTGTTCGGCTTTTCCACCGAACTGCGTTCAGCGACTCAGGGCCGCGCCGGGCTTATGCTGCGCTTTGCGCGCTTCGACACGGCGTAGCGCCGCCGGATTCCCTCCTCATCGGCAAACCGCCCTCTCTTTTTCTTTGAGAAAGACGCCGGTTACGGAATCGGGATCGGCCATAATGCCTTCGGGCGTGCCGGCGGCAATGACGTGCCCGCCGTGTTCGCCGCCTCCGGGGCCGAGGTCGATCACGTGATCCGAAGCCATGATCACGTCCGTGTTGTGCTCGATGACGACAACGGAAGCGCCCCTGTCCACCAGTTGGTGCAGAACGAGAATGAGCTTGCCCACCTCGTGCATGTGCAGGCCGGTTGTGGGTTCGTCCAGGATATACAGCGTGTCGGGCAGGGAGCGTTTGCCCAGTTCGCGAGAGATCTTGATGCGTTGCGCCTCGCCGCCGGACAAAGTGGTCGCGGGCTGCCCGAGGCGCACATAGTCCAGGCCCACGTCTTCCAGAACGCCCAGGCGGCGGTCAAGCACGGGATAATTGCCGAAAAACTGCCGCGCCTCGCGCACGGAAAGATCGAGCACCTCGGCGATGTTCAAGGTCTTGTAGCGCACTTCCAGGGTTTCACGGTTATAGCGCCGGCCTTTGCAGACATCGCAGGTAACGTAAATATCGGGCAAAAAGTGCATTTCCACCCGTAGTTGGCCGTCGCCGCCGCAGGCTTCGCATCGGCCCCCGCGCACGTTGAAGCTGAAGCGGCCGGGTGTGAAGCCGCGCTTGCGGGCGTCTTGGGTGGTCGAAAAAATCGCGCGGATTTCGTCGAACACCTTGGTATAGGTGGCCGGGTTGGAACGCGGGGTGCGGCCGATGGGCGTCTGGTCGATGGCCACGATGCGCTCGATGGCGGCTGCGCCGTCCATGCCCTCGATCGTGCCGGGCTGATCCACCCGCAGACCCTGAGCCAGCGCCAGGTGCTTGTACAAGGTGTCAACGACCAGGGAACTTTTGCCCGATCCGGATACGCCGGTCACGCAGGTCAGCACGCCCAGAGGGATTGTGCAGTCCATGCCCTGAAGATTGTTGGTGGTGACCTTGTGCAGGACGAGCGTATCCCGTGCCCGCCGCCGCGCGGCGGGGCGCGGGGCGCGCAGATCGCCGCGCAGGTACTTGGCTGTCAGCGAATCGGGCATTTCAAGCAAATGGGCCACATCGCCCTGGTAGACGATTTCTCCACCCTGTGCGCCCGATCCGGGGCCAAGCTCAATGACGTGATCCGCCTCGCGGATCGTGGCTTCGTCGTGTTCGACGACCAGCACGGTGTTGCCCCTGGTCTGCAGGCTGCGCAGGGTGTTGAGCAGGCGCTCGTTGTCGCGCGGGTGCAGGCCGATCGAAGGTTCGTCCAGCACATAGGTCACTCCGACCAGGCCGGTTCCGAGTTGCGAGGCCAGGCGGATGCGCTGGGCTTCGCCCCCGGACAGGGTGGACATGGCCCGGCCGAGCGACAGGTAGTCCAGGCCCACATTGATCATGAAGGACAAGCGGTGCGTCAGTTCCTTGAGCAGCGGCTCGGCCACTACCGCGTGGCGGCCCCTGAACTGCCTGCTGTTGAGCCAGTCGAGAGCGCGCACCACAGACAAGGCGCAGAAGTTGGAGATATTCAGATCATCCACGCGCACGGCCAGGGCTTCGGGCCGCAGGCGCGCGCCGCGGCAATCCGGGCAATCCGTGGTTTGCAGGTAGCGCGAGAGCATGTCGCGCCACATGTCGCCGTACTGCATGCCTTTTTCCAGCAAAGGAATGACGCCGGGCCAGTGTTCGTTGCTGGCCGTGACCTCGCGCCCGCGTTTGCCGGCAAAGGCCTGGCTGTTGAAGTCGCCCTCGGCTTCCAGGGCCACGGCCCCGCCCATCCAGTTGCGGCGCAGCCCCGAGGTTTCGTCCCGGCTGCCTTCGCCGTAAAACAGGGCGCGCCGGGCCGGGCCGGAAAAATCCTTGAGCGGCGTGGACAAGGTGAAGCCAAGACGCGCGCCGAGCGCGGCCAGGGCATCCTCGTGCCGGGCGAAAGCTTTGCCGGTCCAGGGCAACAGGCCGCCGCCCTTGAGGGACAAACCGTGGTTCGGGGCAATGAGGCGCGGCTCGAAATAATCCACGCAACCCAGGCCCGTGCAGCGCGGGCAGGCGCCTTGCGGACCATTGAAGGAAAAAAGCTGCGGACTGGGCGGAGGCAGGCTGATGCGGCAGGCGGGGCAAACCGATTCCGTGGCCTGCACCGAGTCGCCCGCCCCATCGCCTTTGTCGTCCGGCTGGTGGACAATGAGCCGGCCTTCGCCGTGGCGCAGGGCCAGTTCCACCGAGTCCGACAGCCTGCCCCGGATGCCCGCCTTGATCACCAGGCGATCGATCACCAGATCGATGGTATGCTTCCTGTTTTTGTCGAGAGCCGGAACGTCGTCGATGCCGTACATTGCGCCGTTGACGCGGACTCGGACAAAGCCCTGGGCTTTCAGTTTTTTCAATCGGTCGAGGTGTGTGCCTTTCTGCAGTTCCACCAGAGGCGCCAAAAGGACAATCCGGCGGCCGGCTTCAAGGGCCAGGATGTCGTCAATGATCTCATCCGCCGTGCGCGCTTCAATGGACCGCCCGCAGTGCGGGCAGTGCATCCGGCCGATTCTTGCGAAAAAAACGCGCAGAAAGTCGTACACTTCCGTGACCGTGCCCACCGTGGACCGGGGATTTCTGGCCATGCTCTGTTGTTCGAGCGAAATGGCCGGAGACAAACCCTCGATTTTACGCACGGCCGGCTTGTCCATCTTGGGCAGGAACTGTCGGGCGTAAGCCGACAGCGATTCCACATACCGGCGCTGCCCTTCGGCATAGACGATGTCAAAAGCCAGCGTCGATTTGCCCGATCCGGACGGCCCGCACACGACCACCAGTTCGTCGCGGGGGATGTCCAGATCGATGTCCTTCAGGTTGTGCTGTTTTGCGCCTTCGATATGGATGCAGGCTTGGGCCATGAATGTCCTTACCTTTTCTTCCGGCGGCGCGCGGGGCGGTTGTAAGCGTGTTCGGCCATGCGCCCCAGTTCGTGCAGACGGCGGTCAACCAGGTCATAGAGCGAACCGGGGGTGAAGCCGCCCTTTTTGAGAGGCCGGCCGGCCGGCAGATCGGTAAGCAGTTCCAACGATTCGGTGATGTGGCGCACCGGGATGACGGAAAATTTGTTCTGGTTCACTGCGGTGACGATGCGCGGGGAGAGCATGAGGTGATCCGCGTTGTCGTAAGGAATGAGCACGCCCTGGTCGCCGGTCAGGCCGCGCCGGGAGCAGAGTTCAAAAAAGCCCTCAATTTTTCGGGTTACGCCGCCCACGGCCAGAATTTGACCGGACTGGTTCACAGCGCCGGTAAAGGCCAGGGAAAGGCGCAGGGGCACGCCGGCAATGGCCGAAAGCAGGGCGGCCAGCTCCGCGGCGGAGGCCGAATCGCCTTCCACGCCCCCGTAGTTCTGCTCGAAGCACAGGCTGCCGGTGAGCACCAGAGGTTTGTTGCGGGCGAATCGGTCCACGAGATAACTTTTCAGGATGAGCATGGCCTTGGTGTGGATGGGGCCGCTCAGTTCGGCTTCGCGCTCAAGATCGATGATGCCGCCGTGCCCCACGCCCACGGTGCAGGAAATCTGGTGCGGCAGGCCGAATTCGAAGTCGCCGTGCCAGGATACGGACAGGCCGTTGACCCGGCCCACGGCCCGGCCGCTGGTGCTGACCTTGATCAGATCCCGGTCATATTCTTCCATGTAAATTTCTTCGACCAAGTTGGCGCGGTAAATGCGGCTGTCCAGGGCGGCCTTGAGGTGCTCGCCCCGGACCATGGCTTCGCCGCGCATGGCGGCGATGGCCGAGGCTTCGACCATGACGTCGCGAATCTGGGGCATGCGCAGGGAGAGTTTGCGCTGATCCTCGCACAGGCGGGAACTGAAATCGACGAGGCCGGCCAGGGCTTCGCGGTTAAAATGCAGCAGATCGTTCTCGCGCACGATACGGGCCAGGCTGATGATCCAGTTGCGGATGCCGGCGGCGTTGCGCTCGGTGGTTTCCGTCATGTGGGCTTTGACCTTGAACAGTTTGGGAAAACGGTCATCGTGTTCAAGCAGGGAATCGTACATGAATTCGTTGCCGACCAGGATGACTTTCAGACCCACGGGCAAAGGATCAGGTTCAATGCCCTTGGTGCGCACCGCTCCTTCCGGGGCATCGCCCACGTCTTCCAGGCGGGCCAAACCGGAGCGCAGGGCGCGTAAAAGCCCTTCCCAGGCGCCGGGGTGCTGGAGGATGTCTTCCATGCGCAATACGAGAAAGCCGCCGTTGGCCCGGTGCAGGGAGCCGGCTTTGATCAGGGTGAAGTCCGTGACCAGGGCGCCCATTTCGGATTTGCGTTCGATGCAGCCGAGCAGGTTGGTCGGCGTGGGGTGGTTGTCGATGACAAGCGGCGCGCCGCGCGTGGCGCTGTTGTCCACAAAGACGTTGATTTCGTAACGGTAGGGATTGGCGTCGTACAGGAGGTCCAGGCCGGGCGTGCCGGCCTGGGGCGGCCCGGCCGGTTCGCGCGGCAGGAAACTGTCCGGATTGTGCAGGATGTCCTGATGCAGAGCCTTGAGATAGGCTTCAAGATCGGCATTGTCCGGGCAGGCCTGGAGGATTTTGTCCACAGCCGGGTCGAGCACGGCGCCGAGCACCGCGCGCACCACTTCCTGCTCCATGCTGCGCTCGTCGGAGCGGAAGCTCTTTTCCGCCCGCGACAGCTTGCGCACCAAGCCGGACAGGGCGTCGAGCAATTTGTCGCCTTTTTGCTTGAATTCCTGGCGCAGATTGGGTTCCAGGGCCTCGAACTCGGTTTCGTTCAGTCGCTTGCCTTCGACCAGGGGGTAGAGGGTCAGGCCGCCCTGGTCGTCCACTTCCAGATTGAAGCCCTTGCCTCCGGCCAGATGATCCATTTGGCGCAGCAGTTTCGCGCGTTCGCTCTGGTAGGCTTCAAGGCGTTCGGATCGCTTGCGGGTGAACGCGTCGTGCTCCAGTTTGCCGGGCAGTTCGCGGCGCACGGCGGTCAGGGCGTCGTGCAGCATTTTTTTGATTTTGCGGCCCATGCCGCAAGGCACCGTCAAGAGGCGGGGGTGGTCTTCATCGTCGAAATTGTTGACAAAGAGCAAATCGGGCGGGATCGGAGCCTTGCGCACGCGCGGAGCCAGAAAGTCGCGGATCATGTAAATGCGGCCGAGGTTGGCTGCGCCGCACAGGTAGATGTTGTATCCTTGGGCATCAATGTGCAGGGCCAGTTCAAGCGCGTGCAGGGCGCGCGGCTGGGGGGCGCGCCGGTGGCCGTTGTGGGGGATTTCGGCGCTGCTGGCCCAGGGAATGCGGCCGGGGGACAGGGTGGATACAAGGCAGGGCGCCGGCAGGGGATGGGGGATGGTCATGCGGATCTCGGAGATTATTCGTTTTCACAGGCATAGAGAACGCTGTTCAGGACGGATCGTCCGCCGTTTTCCAGAATGGCTCCGGCCAGTTCCAGGCCCAGGGTGTGGGCTTCGGCCGGGCCGGCGTCCGGGGCGCTCACGGAGCGGAGGCGAATGACTTCGCTGCCGTCCAGGCGGGCGATGAGTCCGTCCAGGCTGATGGCTCCATCCGGACTGCGCGTGGCGTAAGCGGCGATGGGCGCTTGGCAGCCGCTGTCCAGGCCGGCCAGAAAACCTCGTTCGGCCTCAACGCACAGGCGGGTGACCCGGTCTTCGAGCGGCGCCAGCAAGTCGGCCAGATCCGGGCGATCGGCGCGGATTTCCAGCCCGATCACGCCTTGGCAGGCAGCAGGCAGGAAGCGTTCCGGCGCCAGGCGATCCATGCACGGGGCCGTAAGCCCCAGACGGATGATGCCGGCTGCGGCCATGATCACGGCGTTGAACTGGCCTTCCTGCAGCTTGCGCAGACGGGTGTCCACGTTGCCGCGCAGGGGCACGACGCGCAGATCCGGCCGCCGCGACAGGATCTGGGACTGGCGACGCAGGCTGCTGGTGCCGACGCTGGCGCCGGAAGGCAGCGTCATCAGTCCGGAATGATAGACCGAAAACAGCATGTCCGCCGGATCTTCGCGCTCAAGCGCCGCCCCGAGCTTGAGGCCGGGGGGAAACTCCATGGGCATATCCTTCAGGCTGTGCACGGCAATGTCCGCGCGGCCGTCCAGAAGCGCATCCTCGATTTCTTTGACGAACAGGCCCTTGCCTCCGATCTTGGATAGGGAGGCGTCCGGGGCCGCATCGCCCTTGGTTGTGATGATCAGTTGGCGTATGTTCGCGTCCGCGCCAAGACGGGCGCGGAGCAGGCCGGCCGTGTGCTCGGCCTGCCAGAGAGCCAGGCGACTGCCCCTGGTGGCAAGAGTGATGGAATGCATGGCGATCCGGGGGCTATGGATTAATGACACGAAGCGCAGTTGCCGCCGGCGCAGCCGGAACAACCGCCGCTCGATCCCTGGCCGGAGGTTGGGTTGTACTCGTCGCCGCCGCCGTGCACGCTGCAACGCGACATGAGCGGCCGCACATCGTGGGCGCCGCAGGCGGGACAAGGCGCAAGGGCATCGCCGGACACCAGTTCTTCAAATTCCGTCCGGCAGCGGGTGCAACGATATTCACGAATGGGCATGACGCAATTCCTCACACAAAGAGCGCGCGGCGCAGGGCGCAAAGCCTTCAGTCCGCGTCCAATGCGGACTGGATGGCCTGAACGTTCTCAAACAAATAATGATCCACCAGAGAGCACCACAAGTGCCCCGCCGCGATATGGATTTCCTGAATCAGGGGGGTGTGCGTATGCGGCACGGCCAGGAGCACATCGCACCATGCGGCCATTTTCCCCCCCTCCTGGCCGGTCAGGCCGATGGTGAACATGTTGCGTTCCCGCGCGAGACGCAGGGCGGCGAGCACATCCGGGCTGTTGCCGGAGGTGGAAATGCCGACCAGGATGTCTCCGGCCTGGCCCAGGGCGCGCACCTGTTTTTCAAAGACCAGGTCAAAACCGAAATCGTTGCCGATGGCTGTAAGCACGGACGAGTCCGTAGTCAAGGCCACAGCCGCCAGAGGCGGGCGATCGATGAGGAAACGGTTGACGAATTCTCCGGCCAGATGCTGGGCGTCGCCCGCGCTGCCGCCGTTGCCGCAGAGCAGGATTTTGTTGCCTTTGGCCAGGGCTACGGCTGTGCGGTGCGCGGCCAGATCCACGCGCGCGGCCTGTTCGGCAAAGAATTGCTCGCGCAGACGCGCGCCGGCCGCCGCATGCCGGGCGATCATCGCCAAGGCCTCGGCATTCCCCCCGACTTCCTCTTTTTCCATGGTTGCCTCCGTTTCCGTATAAGGATAAGACAAAGCATTTGGACTGACAACTCTTCCGGTGGAAAGGATCGTGGGCGCATGACGCGATCAGGCTGCGTGGAGTTGATCGGCTCCGGATGAGAGCCGCCCCAATTCTGACAGTTCCGGTGGGTTGCATCTATGCGAAGCATCAAATCCATTTTGCTGGTGACCAAGCCCGGCCATGCCCGATCCGCCGCCTTGGCGGCCGAAATGCAGATTTGGCTGTCGGATCGCCATGTCTGGGCCAAGACCCTGACGCATCCCGCGCGGCAGGATGCATGCGGCGATATTCTGCGCGAGGCGGTCCAGGGCATGGACGCCGTGGTGGTTCTTGGCGGTGACGGCACCTTCATCGGGGTGGCGCGTCGCTTGTCCGGGCGGTCGGGCGATCGGAATGTGCCGTTTTTGGGCATCAATTTTGGGCGTCTCGGTTTTCTTACAGAGACCCCGGCCAAGGATTGGCAGCACACCCTGATGCTGATGCTGGCGCACAAACTGCACCGTGCGCCGCGCCTTTTGCTGCGCTGGGCGCTGGAGCGGGACGGCGAACGCATGCTGGAAGGCAATGCCGTCAACGACATAGTCGTCGGCCGCGGCAACTTGGCCCGGATAACGAACATGCACTTGAGCGTGGGGCGCAGATCTCCCGCGCGTTCCGGCGTTTTGGAAGATGCCGCGGATTTTTCCGGAGGCGGGCTTGGCTGGATTCGGGCCGACGGCATCATTGTCGCTTCGCCGCTCGGCAGTTCGGCGTATTCGCTGTCCGCGCGCGGGCCGTTGGTGCATCCGGATCTGTCGAGCCTGCTGGTTACGGCTGTTGCGCCCTTTCTCAGCAACGTGCCGCCTCTGGTTTTGCCCGGAGACAGTTGCATCCGCCTGCAGTGCGAAACCGGCCGCACGGGTGATGCCGAGGTCTGCCTGACTGTGGACGGACAGGAAGGTCATACCCTGCGCAGCGGGGATGTGGTGGATATCTGGGGTCTGCCCGGCGGTCTGGAAGTGCTGGTCCGGCATCCGGACAGCCATCTTCAGACCTTGCGGCGGCGGGGCTTCATCCGCAAGTTCACGCCCGTGAGTTCTTCGGATTGAAATAAAGGAAAACGCATGGCGGCATTGGATGATCTCAAGACCAGGCTGCATAGCGGCCTGGAACTGCAACACGCCTGCACCGCCCGTTGGCACGATCCCGGCGCCGCCGTTGAAACCGACGGCAATCCGCAGGATTTGCACGCCTGCATCGCGGCCCAGCATGCCTGCAATTTTCAGCTCTGGCACATTGAAGACACGGCCCGTCGTCGCGATGTGGGGCCGGAGGTCATCGCCGACTGCAAGCGCCGCATTGACGCGCTCAATCAGGAGCGCAACGACGGAATGGAAAAGGTGGACGCCTGCCTGTTGCGCGAACTGGCTTTTTTGCTGCCCGCGTCCAGGCCGGGGGCCGCGCCGCGCTACAACACCGAATCGCTGGGCATGGCCGTGGACCGCATGTCCATCCTCAGTCTCAAGATCTGGCACATGGAAGAGCAACTCGCTCGGCCGGACGTGGATGCGGCCCATCTGGGAAACTGTGCGGACAAGGCTTCCGTCCTGCGTGCACAACGTCGGGATCTTGCAGGCTCCATTCTGGATCTCGTGGATGAGTTCGCGCGCGGCGACAAGCAGCCTCACAGGTATTACCAGTTCAAAATGTATAACGATCCCGCGCTGAACCCCGAATTGTACAAGAATCAGGAGCCTTCCCATGCCGGAATATGAAGTGGTCGTCGGCCTTGAAGTGCACGCGCGCCTGTCCACCGAGTCCAAGATGTTCTGTGCCTGCCCTTCCGGCTACGGCGGCGAACCCAACACGCAGGTCTGTCCGGGTTGCGCCGGCATGCCCGGCGCCTTGCCCGTGCTCAACGCCAAAGCCGTGGAATACGCGGTCCGGGCCGGTTTGGCCCTGAACTGCTCCATCCGCACGGATTCCGTTTTTGCCCGCAAGCATTACTTTTATCCCGATCTGCCGGCAGGTTACCAAATTTCCCAACTCGAACTGCCCCTGTGCGAACGCGGCTACCTGAACATCGCCACGGGCAAGGGGGGCAAGCGTATCGGCATCAATCGCATCCATATGGAAAACGATGCGGGCAAGAACATTCATTCCGTGGCGGACAACGTCAGTTATGTGGACTTGAACCGGGGCGGCACGGCGCTTATTGAAATCGTCAGCGAGCCGGACCTGCGCGGCGCGGAGGAGGCCGTGGCGTACCTGCGCGGTCTGCACGCCATTCTGACCACGCTCGGCGTATGCGACGGCAATATGGAAGAGGGCAGTTTCCGTTGCGACGCCAACGTGTCCATTCGGCTGCGCGGGCAAGAGCGGTTCGGCACCCGGGTCGAGCTGAAAAATCTCAACTCCTTCCGCCATGTGCAGAAAGCCATTGAGTACGAAGCCGCCCGCCAGCAGGACGCCCTGGAAGACGGCGAACGTCTGGTGCAGGAAACCCGCCTGTACGACAGTGTGAAAAATATCACCCTGTCCATGCGCGACAAGGAAGAAGCGCGCGATTACCGCTACTTTCCGGACCCGGATCTTGCGCCGGTGCGCCTGGCCGAAGAGCAGATTGCGGCTTGGCGCGCTTCCCAGCCCGAACTGCCCGAGGCCCGCACCCGGCGTCTGATGCGTGACTGGGATCTGCCGGAACAGGACGCCCGTACCCTGACCGCGGACAGGCATTTGGCCGATCTGTTTGAAAACGCCTGCCGCCACTGTCAGCAGCCGCGCAAGATCCTCAACCTGATTTGCGGACCGCTTCTGCGCCTGCTCAACGAGCGCAACCTGACCCCGGCCGCGGCCCCCATGCGGGCCGAAGCCCTGGCTGATCTGGCCCGGATCGTGGACAGCGGCCTGATCAGCGCCAAGATCGCCGGCGACATTTTTCCGGAGTTGTGCGACAGCCCGGCCATGCCCGAAGCGTTTGTGCGCGAGCGCGGCCTGGCTCAGGTTTCGGACGCCGACGCCATCGAACAGGCCGTGTCCGAGGTTCTGGCCGCAAATTCGGCCGAAGTTGCGGCCTACCGCGGCGGCAAGACCAGGCTCCTGAGTTTTTTTGTCGGTCAGGTTATGCGCACGATGCGCGGCAAGGCCAATCCCGCCCTGCTCAACGAGATTTTGAGCCGGCGGTTGGAAGGATAAGCAGGATGCCGGCGGTTGCCGGAACAGGCGCAGCCCGCCGGATTGCCCCATGCTGATCAATATCACCGTTGTCGTCTGGAACCGCCTGCGGCTTACCCGGCTTTGCCTGGAGTCGCTGCTTGGCAACGTGCGCGATAACGTGGTCATCCATGTGGTTGACAACGGCAGTACGGATGGCACCCCCGCATACCTGCGGGATGTGGCCGCCCGGCACGAACGGGTCCGGCTGTTCGCGCTGCCGCGCAACATGGGCGTGGCTGTGGCCGCCAACCTCGGCTGGGCCGCCCTGGACGCGGACTACTATCTCAAGCTTGACAACGACATGCGCATCCTGCGCCCGGACTGGCTGGATGTCCTTTTGGATACGGCCGACCGCAACCCCGAGGTGGGGATGGCCGCGTATCAGGTCTGTTCCTGGCACAAGACGGCGCCCGTCACCTTGTCCGGCGGTGATGATTTTCTGGACTCGGACTGCTGCGGCGGCGCCTGTGTCCTGGCGCCGCGCCGCACCCACGAAAAATTCGGCTTCTGGAACGAAGATTACGGCAAGTACGGCTTTGAGGATATGGAGTACGGAGTGCGCGCCGGCCTGGGCGGGTATAAGGCGGGCTATGTTCCGGCGAGCGGTTGCGTGGAGCATTTGGGCTATGCCGAGGATGCCGTGGATCAGGCGCAGGAATCCAGCAAGAAGCGCTTTGTGGAGAGTGACGATACGGGGAAAAAGCTCTACGTCCTCAACAGATGGCTGTTTGAAAGCGGAATCAGACCGTTGTACGTCTCGCGTAAATATCTTCCAGACTTTTCTTCAGGTATTGTCCGCTTTCATTCCAATCCTGAATACCGGGCAGTGTTGAAACTGCACCGGAACTATTTGCAGCGCATCAGTTATACTGTTGACGCAGAAGGTATCCGCCTTGATTTGACGCAGCTTAATATATGACATGATTGCAAATTTTACGGCAGTTGCATGGCCTTGTCTTGCACCGGGCTGCGCATAACCCGCTATCCGGCTGCGATTTTTGCGGTGCCCCATTGCCTTCAAGCGCGCGCGCCTTGCCGCGCCAGCTTGGCGAAGCGGCGCACCGTCAGATGGCAGATGGCGATGCCGATGGCGTCGCTGGTGTCCACGGGCCAATCGGGCTTGATGCCGAGCAGGCGTCCGGCCATGAAGGCTACCTGTTCTTTTTCCGCGCGCCCGGTGCCGACCAGGGTTTTTTTAACCAGGGCCGGTTCGTAATCCAGAACGGGGATATGCCGGGCGGCGCAAGCGGCCACGGCCACGCCCCTGGCCTGGCCCAGTTTGAGGGCCGTGGCCGTGTTCTGGGCGATAAAGACCTGTTCAATGGCCGCCTCGGCCGGCAGCAGCCTTTCCAGCACTGCGTTCAAGCCGTGATAGACGGCGGCCAGGCGCTCGGCGAAGGGCAGTTTTTGCGCAGGGCTGCATACGCCGCAGTCCACGAGACTGAGCACGCCGGATGCTTCCCTGACCACGCCCCAACCCGTGTGCCGCGAACCTGGATCGATGCCGATGACGGTGATGTCGGCGGTTTTGTCGAGTTGGACCATCGTCGTTCGCGGTTCCTTTTTTTCCGGATTTTTTAATCCGTCCGGTAATGGCAGCCGCGGGCAACGGGATTGCGCAGAGCGGCCTGGGTGATGATGTAGGCCGTATGGCTGCCGTGGAACAGGTTGATGAGCGGCTTGGACAACGGAGTGCGCCTGTAAAAATCGTGCAGGTGGCTGGACTGGTCGCGCAGATCGGCAAAGGCCCGGCGCAGGCGGCTGGTGGTGCGGGTGATGCCCACATAATGCCACATGGTGTGGCGGATGCTCGACCAGTCTTGGGACAGGAGCGCCGGGTCGTCGTTTTGTTCGCAGCCGGGACTCTCCCAATCGGGTATGGAGTCCAGCAGGCGAGGATTCAGGGGACGGGCGTTGCGCCGGCTCCTGCGGGCGATATGCTGCCCCGCGCTGTATCCCCAGAGCAGGGCTTCAAGCAGGGAACTGCTGGCCAGGCGGTTGGCGCCGTGCAGGCCGGTGCAACTGCATTCGCCCACACTGTACAGGCGTTCGAGGGTGGAGCGGCCGTGCAGATCGGCCAGGATGCCGCCGCAGAAGTAGTGCGCGGCCGGCACCACGGGGATGGGGCTGCGGGTGATGTCGAGGCCGATGTCCAGGCAATGCCGGTAGATGGTGGGAAAACGCTCGGGAATGTCCAGCCTGACGCCGGAGAGATCGAGATAGGCGCAGTCGTCGCCGCAATGGAGCAGTTCGTCCACGATGGCGCGGGACACAATGTCGCGAGGCGCGAGATCGCCGCGCGGGTCGTATTTGGCGACAAAGGCCTCGCCCTGGCTGTTGATCAGGCGGGCGCCTTCGCCGCGCAAGGCCTCGGTGATGAGAAAGCGCTGGGGCGCGCGATGAAAGAGCGAAGTGGGGTGGAACTGCATGTATTCCAGGTTGTCCAGGCGCACGCCGGCCCGGTGGGCCATGGAGATGCCGGAACCGATGGAGGATGGGCCGTTGGTGCTGTGCAGAAAGATGCGGCCCACGCCGCCGGTGGCCAGGATGGTCCAGTCGGCCAGCATGGTTTCCACCTGGCGGGTGCTTTCATTGAAAACATAGGCTCCCAGGCATTGGTTGCTCAACTGGTAGCGGTAGGTCTGCTCGCGGGTGTGGTGGTGGCTGGTGATGAGATCGACAGCCGTACGTCCGGTGAGCAGGCGGATATTGGAATGATCGCGCACGGCGGTCAGCATGCCTTCCATGATGCTGCGGCCGGTGTGGTCCGCGCAGTGGATGACGCGTGCCGTGCTGTGTCCGCCTTCGCGGGTGAAGTTGAGCGAACCGTCGCTGTTGCAGTCGAAAGGTACGGCCGCCTGTTTCATGAGCACGCGGCGGATGATGTCCGGCCCCTGGCGCGCCAGAAAGCGCACGGCGCGGAGGGAGTTGTGGCTGTGGCCGGCCACCAGGATGTCCTCTTCCAGCGCGGGGATGTCGCTGCGATCCGGGCGATGGATGATGCCTCCCTGGGCCAGGGCGGAATTGCCTCCGTCGGCCTCGCCGTCGGTGATGAGAGCGACTTCGTGCCCGGCGTCGGCCAGGATCAGGGCGGCCGTGGTTCCGGCCAGACCCGCGCCGATGATCAGCACATGCAGCCGGTGCCGGATGGAGGCGGGGTTCATGCACAGGCCTCGAACATGCGGGTCAGGGTGAGGCGGGCCGGTTCGACGGCGTTTTGGGGAATCTCCACGGGGCGTGCCGTGCCGTCCTTGATGCCGAGGATAAGGCGTTCCAGCTTGGACGGCGTGACGGAGGCCATGTTGCAGCAGGCGCTGGGGCAGAGCGGAAAAACCGTGACCCCTCGGCCGGCCTGGCTGGCGGCCAGGCGGAGCACCTGGTTGATCTCCGTGCCGACAGCCACGGCACTGGCTTCGGGCAGGCTGTGCACATAGTCGATGATGAAAGCCGTGGACCCTGTGGCGTCGGCCCTGGCCACAACTTCCGGCGTGCATTCGGGATGCGCGACGACCTTGCAGCCGGGGTGCGCCGTCCGGGCGGCCTCGACCTGGGCGGCAGTGAAGCGGGCATGGATGGAGCACAGCCCCGGCCAGAGCAAAAGTTCCGCTTTGGCTGCGACGTCCAGATTTACAGCCTCGCCGCCCTGGCGGATGTCCAGAACGTGCATGGCCGTGTCCGGGATGCCGAGATCGCGGCCCACGTTGCGGCCCAGGTTTTTGTCCGGCACAAAGAGCACGCCCCGGCCCTGCCGCAAAGCCCAGTCCAGCATCGTGCCGGCATTGGCCGAAGTGCAGACCGCGCCGCCGTGGCGTCCGATCACGGCTTTCACGTCCAAAGACGTGTTGACGTAGGCAAGGGGGAGAGGCTTGCGGCCGGTTTGGGCGATTTTTTGCAGCACGCGCTCAAGCAGCGCGCCGGTGATCATCCTGGCCATGGTGCAGTCGGCCTCCGGCTCGGGCAGGTAGACGCGCTGGCCGGGGCGGGCCATGAGCGCGGCCGATTCGCCCATAAAGAACACGCCGCACAGCACGATGTGTTCCGCGTTGATGCCGGGAACCTCTTTGGCCAGAGCCAGAGAATCGCCCCGGAGGTCACAGTGGGCGATGATGCGGTCATTCTGGTAATGGTGGCCCATGACGGTCAGGCCGGCGCCGAGAGTCCGGCGCAGCATTTCAATACGTTCAGCCAGTTCGCGGGCGGCTGCGGCAGCGGATGAGGTCATGCTAGCGATCCTCCGGGGCGAGACGCATGCTCAGATCGGCGGCGGCCGCGGAATGGGTGATGCGCCCCACCGAAATGAAGTCAGGGCGCCGGGCGCCGGTCAGAGCCAAAGCCCGTATAGTCTCCAAGGTGACGTTGCCGCTGATCTCGGCTTCGATGGCCGGCGGAATGAGGGCCAGGGAAGCAGTCAGCGCGGCGGCGTCCATGTTGTCCAGCATGATGCGATCCGCCTTGCAGGACACGGCTTCGCTCACTTCAGCCGGGGTGCGGCATTCCACTTCCAGAGGCAGGCGCGGCGAAGCGGCGCGCAAACGGGTCACGGCCCCGGTGATCGAACCGGCGGCGTCGATGTGATTGTCCTTGATCAGCAGCATGTCCGCCAGGGACATGCGGTGATTGACGCCGCCGCCTGCGGCCACGGCGTATTTGTCCAGGCCGCGCATGCCTGCCTGAGTTTTGCGCGTATCCAGAAGGCGTGTACCCGTGCCGGCGAGAGCCTGCGCGTAGCGGGCGGTGAGTGTGGCGATGCCGCACAACCGCGTGACGATGTTCAGGATGACCCGTTCAGCCCGCAGCACATGCCGGGTTGCGCCGGACAAGCGGGCGATGGCGTCTCCGGCGCGAGCCGTGCCGCCTTCGGGCGTCAGGGCTTCCCAGGTGTAGGCAGGGTCCGTTTCCGGCTGGAGTTCCACGCAGGCGTCTACGATCAGGGGAATGACCGGCAGGCCCGCGATCACAGCGTCTTGCCTGGTCACGATCACGGCCCGCATGCGATCCGCGGGCGTGAAGATGCCGTTCGAGGTGGGGTCCGGACCGTCCTCGTCGAGAGCCAGGCGGATCAACGCCCGGAGCCTGTCGTGCAGAGGGCCGTGGAAGTATTGCGCAAAGTCAGGAGCCAAGGCTTGTCCCAAGGTAAGAGTGATGCTAGGGAAGTGGAGAGTCCGGAACGGCGCGGCGCCGCCCCGGTTCAGCCCAAGAAATTAGGATCTTGGCCTGCTTTCGTCAAGGACCGCTTCGTGGAGGGAACATGCGCTATCGTGAAATCGGCGAATCCGGCATCAAGGCATCCGTTGTGGCGTTCGGCGCCTGGGCCATCGGCGGCTGGTTCTGGGGCGGCGCGGAAGAAGGCGATGCCATCGCCGCCATCCACGCCGCGCTGGATAACGGCATGAATCTGCTTGATACAGCGCCCATTTATGGCATGGGGCATTCCGAAACCGTTGTCGGCAAAGCCATCAGGGGGCGTCGCGACCAGGTCGTGCTGGCTACCAAGTGCGGCCTGATCTGGGACGGCAGCAACCAGGGGCGGGGCGAATTCCATTTCGCCATGGACGAACGGACCAAACGCGACGACGGACCGATCAAGGTTTACCGCTACGCGGCGCCGGCCTCCCTGCGCCGGGAAGTGGACGAGTGCCTGAAGCGTCTCGGCACGGACCATATTGACGTCATGCAGACCCACTGGCAGGACGGCACCACCCCCATCGCCGAAACCATGGCTTGCCTTATGGATCTGAAGCGCGAGGGCAAGATCCGGGCCATCGGCTGCTCCAACGCCACCCCCGCCCAGATGGCGATCTACCGCGCCGCCGGTCAGCTTGATGTGGATCAGGAACTTTACTCCATGTTCGACCGCAAGCACGAAGCAGGCAATCTCACATACTGCGCCGAACACAAGATGTCCTTTTTCGCCTACTCGCCTCTCAGCCAGGGACTTTTGACCGGCAAGATCGGTCCGGATCGCGTTTTTGGACCTGGCGATCAGCGCCTCACCAAAACGCGGTTCAGCGTGGAAAACCGTCGGCGCGTCGCAGGCATGCTGGCCGCATTCACGCCGCTGACGGAAAAATACCAATGCACGGTGGGCCAGTTGGTCATCGGCTGGACCGTGGCGCAACCCGGCTGCACCCACGCCCTGGTGGGCGCCCGCGACCCCGGGCAGGTCAAGGAGAATCTGCAGGGCGGCGATGTTGTCGTCGCGCCCGAGGACTGCGCCTTCATGCGCACGATGCTCATGCAGCACGCGGCTGATTTGTAGCGGGCGCATGCGCTGCGTTATGCTCCGGGCAGTATTCAGAACGTCTGCCGCTTGAAGTTGGCGCCGGCGACGTAGAACGTATTTTCCACCATAAACAGGGCTTGAGGGTCGATTTCAAACACCACGGCTTCGAGCCGGCGCAGGGTGAGGTTGTTTGTCACCGTGAGCAGGATTTCCCGGTCGCCGCCGCTGTAGCCACCCTTGCCCCGCAGGAGGGTGGACCCCCCAAAACCCTCGGTGATGACGGCTTCGCTGATTTCTTCGCCCCGCGTGGAAACGATAAAGACCATTTTGCGCTGGTTGAACAGGCGCAGCACATATTCCATGGTGCTCGTGGCGATAAAAATCTGGATGATCGAAACGATGAACAGGTCCAGGGAAATGGTCGTGGACAAGGCCAGCAGGAACAGCAACGCGTTGAAAGTAAAGCCGAAGCGCCCCACCCCGATGTTGAAGCGGCGGTTGAGCATCACGCCGAGCAGATCGAGTCCCCCTCCCGAACCCATGGAGCGCAGCGAAATGCCGCCTCCCGCCCCGCACAGCACGCCGGCGGCCACGGCCGCCTGCAACTGGCCGTTGATGGGAATTTCAAAAGTGATCAGGGAACTGAAAATGCCGGTGGCGATGGTGGCATACAGGCTGTAAAAAAAGAAGCTCCGTCCCACATAAAACCAGGACAGGAGGAACATGGGGATGTTGAACAACAGGTACCAGGCGCCCGGATTGAGCAGATGGGTGGAGTACCAGACGAGCAGGCCGGTGCCGAACAGGCCGCCGATCAAAAATCCCTTGGGCGCGGCAATGGCCGTGGCGCCTACGGAAAAAAAGGCCGATCCCACGGTCAGCAGGAACAGGTTCCAGGGCACGGATTGAAAGAATTTCTGGCTTGAAGGCGAAGTACAGACCATGACATCCTCCGGGCGGATGACAGTTGCGCGGATGGCTTGAAGAAAATGCCTACCACAGATTCCAGAGCATGTTTGCGGCGACGACGATCAGAAAACAGGCGAAAAGGCGTTTGAGTTTGACTGTGGGCAATCTGTGCGCGATTCTGGCGCCCAGGCCCGCGAACAGGGAACTGGCGATGATCACGCCGCAACAGGCGGGCAGGTACACGAAGCCGAAGGTGTGCGGCGGCAGACCCTGCGCGTTCCAGCCGTTCCACAGGTATCCCAGCGTGCCCGCCAGAGCGATGGGCAGGCCGATGGCCGCCGAAGTGCCGATGCAGGAATGGAAGGGCACGTTGCACATGGTCAGAAACGGCACGGACATCGTGCCGCCGCCGATGCCGACCAGACTGGAAATGCCGCCGATGCCGACGCCCACGGCCATAAGTCCCTGTGGGCCGGGCAGGCCGCGCGTGGGCTTGGGCTTGGCGTCCAGAAGCATCTGGCTGCATACAAAAAACAGAAAACAGACAAAGAATGCTTGCAGCACCGTGCCGGACAATCGCACAGCCACCCAGGCGCCGCAGAAGGTACCGAGCATAATACCGGGAGCGATGCCGCGCCAGATGTCCCAGCGCACGCTGCCCTTAGCATGGTGCGCCCGGATGCTGGAAATCGAGGTGATCATGATGCAGACCATGGACGTGGCGACGGCCATGACCTGGATGTGTTCGGGGGGCAGTTGTTGCCAGCGGAAGGCATAATTGAACATGGGCACGAAAATGATGCCGCCGCCGAGGCCGAGCAGGCCGGCCAGGACGCCGGCGACAGCGCCGAAGCCCAAATACAGCGCGAAGGTGAACAGCATGGTACGCTCCGAAATCCGCGATAATGCCAAGTCGCTGTCGGCTTGACGGCAACTTGGCATACTTTTTCCGCTGCAAGCGATAAAAAAACACGCTCAAACAGCGCGCAGGCCGGAGTCTGGCTGCTTTGGGGGCGAAAGTCAACGGAATTCCCGGATCTTCCTGAAAAATTCCTTATCCCGGTTTCACATCGGCATTGCGCCCTGCAACGGTGCTTTGCCGGCGGCGGACAAAGGCGGATTTGTTTTTCGAAAAATGCTTACGCCACCCGGTACATGCGCCGTGGAGGCGTCAGACCGGCAACATGTTCCAGCGTGCCGGATTCGGCGCGATGGATGCGCAGAGAAGCCGAGGCCGAGGCATGGGCGGAGAAGGGCGTCGCCTCGGTTGAAGCGTCCGGGGACGGGTAGGGCAGGGTGAAGGAAAAGCCGGCGACATCGCCGCTGTCCTGGCTGTATGGGGTGAAATGCCGATCTTGCCGATTTTTTGACATCGTGCTGTCCGGCAAGGGCCCGGCAAGCCGGGACTGCGGGGCGGCCTGATCCGGAACCTGGATCGCCGGAGGCGTCCTGTAGTCCATGTCTTCTGCGTTCAGGGCTTTGTCGCCGGCCATCAACAGGGTCTGCAGCTTTTCCGTGAGTTCCATGACGCGGGGATCGCCGGGCGGCAGGGCATCGCGCTCGCGGCGGATCTGGTTGTACAGGACGATGTTTTCCGCAACCAGGCCGATCGGAGCGGCCGCCGGATGCGAAGCGGAGCCGGAAGCGCAGGCGTCGTACAAACGGCGGGCTTCGCGAGAAATGCTGACACGGTCGCATTGCCCGGAAAATCCTGCCGGGTGGGGCAGATCACGGATTGAATCCTTGCGGATGGTGTGCGGCGCGGCCAGCAGGGAATCGGCCGAGGAGTCCGAAGTCCGGTACGAAATGTGGCACGGCAACACGCCGTCAATGGCCGAACTGGCATGAGGGGCGGGAGTGGTGTGAGGCCTGAGGCTGTCCATGCATATCCTCGCGCTGGAGACGCTGTCGGAGGTTCGACTGTTTGCCGGAATTATGCAGGGAATGTGCCAGCCTCGTGTTCTCCGGGTCGTCCGGCCAGTTTTATGCTGCGAAGCCAACATTGCAAACCGATCCACCGCCAAGATCTTCACGTTGGACTCTCCTCGCGCTGTGCGAGTTGACAAGCCCGAATTGCCGGAGTACATAGCCAAAACGCCACGCGGGAGTAACTCAGTGGTAGAGTGCAACCTTGCCAAGGTTGAAGTCGCGGGTTCAAATCCCGTCTCCCGCTCCAGCTCATAAAACAGCCGAATCCGATACGGTCTAAAAATACCTTAAAAATCAAGGTAAAAATGAAAAAGACTGCCCGGATTCGGTTATTTTTTCCTGCAAACACTTCCATCGGGGGTATGAGCCAAGGCCGGCGACAAACCTTGTATCGCCGCCCGAAAGAATACGGCCTGCTTTGAGGCGGAGTTGCCGGCCAGACCAAGGAGACGCAATCATGGATTGGCGCGAAACGTACAAGTCGAAAACGGTTGACCCGGTGACCGCGTTCAAGGATCTGAAAAATGGCGACACGGTCGTATTTTCTCCGGCCGCGGGCGCGCCTGTCACCTTGGCCGGCGGGCTGGCCGAGCGCATGCGCCAGAACGACATTGAGCAGGTCAATGTTTCCCAGTTTCTGACCCTGCCGTCCGACATGGGTTTTCTGGCTGAAGACATCCGGCCTAAAATGCGTTTCATCACCAGCTATCTGGGCGGACCCACCCGCGAACTGGTCAACAACGGTCCGGGCGAATTCATTCCCAGCCATTTCAGTGACTGGGGCGTGCAGAACGGTCCGGGCATGGACACCAGCGTAGCCTGCGCCCAAGTGTCGCCGCCCGACAAACACGGCTACTGCACCTTTGCCATTTGCAACCTGTATATGTCCAACGCCTTCGAACATGCCCGAATCAGGCTCGGCGAAGTCAACGCCAACGCGCCCCGGGTACACGGCGACGGTTACATCCATGTTTCCGAGTTCACTCACCTGGTGGAAACCGATGTGCCCCTGCTCAGCATCCCCAAGCCCGAACTCACCGATGTGGAAGTCACCATCGGCCGGTACATCGGCGAGATGATCCATGACGGCGATTGCATTCAGTCCGGCATCGGTTCTCTGCCCGACGCGGTGCTGATGACTCTGACCCACAAAAAAGACTTGGGCGTGCACAGTGAAACGTTTTCCGACGGCGTCATGGAATTGTACGAATCCGGGGTGATCACCGGCAAAAAAAAGACCCTGATGCCGGGCAAAATCGTGGGCACCTTCCTGATGGGAACACGCAAATTTTACGATTGGATTGACGACAATCCGATCATTGCCCTGATGAAATCGGACTTCACCAACGACCCCCGCGTCATCGCCCAAAACGACAACCTGGTCAGCATCAACTCCGCTCTGGGTGTAGACCTGATGGGCCAGGTCATGGCCGAGTCGGTCGGCATGTACCAGTATTCGGGTACAGGCGGCCAGGTGGATTTTGTGCGTGGCGCCAGGATGTCCAAAGGCGGCAGGACCGTCATCGCCTTTCCGGCCACGGGCATGAGCAAGGGGCAGATGGTGTCGCGCATCACGGCGCAACTGCCTGTGGGCGCGCCCGTCACCACCATGCGCAATGATGTGGACTACATCGTGACCGAGTTCGGCGTGGCCAGACTCGGCTTCAAGTCGTTACGGCAGCGTGCGGTTGCACTGATCAACATCGCCCATCCCGACTTCAGGGCGGATCTCAAGAAGGATCTGGAACGGCTGAAGTGGTAGAGCCGGCGTTGCCGGGAACATCGCCGTGTCACTCCAGAAACAGTCAAACTGAAATTCTGGACAAACACGCGGATTGAGAGTATTGGGGGTACCTTCATTGCACGGCGCGGCAGTTCCAAAAATTTAGGCGACTTCCGGGGCGGCATGCCCATGGAACACGCAAAATGGTTTGTATTTTATTTCGTTGTCTGCTAAGTTAATGGTCTATCTTCTGGCGGCATAGCCAAGCGGTAAGGCAGAGGTCTGCAAAACCTCCATCCTCCGGTTCAAATCCGGATGCCGCCTCCAGAACCAAATTCATCGACGTCCGCCGAGGTTCAAAAAGCCAAGGTGGACTTCAGTTTTACAAGAATATCACGTTCGACTACGTTCACAAAAATCCGTTGACATTCGCCCAAAAAGGGAATTATATACTTGACTAAGCAACACCAATTTGCTATCTTCTCCTCAAGCCAAAGGAGAAGCCATGAAAAATCAAGCAAAAGTCTTGTCCGCATATGAGCTTATGGCACTGTTCCCCGATGAACAATCAGCCATAACCTATCTGTCAAAAATCCTCTGGCCGGATGGTCCGATATGCCCGTTTTGCGGGAGCGGCAGACATAATGTGTGCGGCAATCCCATGTATCTATTTTGCGCTACCTGCCGCCAGTCGTACACCATACGCACCAACACTATTTTTCACCGTTCCCATATCCCGCTCAACAAATGGCTCTATGCCATGTATTTGATTGTGACCTCTCGCAAGGGCATATCTTCGCTCCAGCTTTCCAAAGAAATCGGAATCACGCAAAAATCGGCATGGTTTCTGCTCCAGCGCATTCGGGCGGCATGTGGAAATCAGGTCGAAGCTCTCATGGCCGGAATCGTGGAAATTGACGAAACGTACCTGGGCGGATTAGAGAAGAACAAACACGAACACAAAAAGATGAAGGCCGGGCGCGGGCATGTGGGCAAAACCGCTATCATGGGCATACGCGAACGCGGCGGCAAGGTTATGGCAAAAGCACTCCCCGCCGTCAATTTCTGGACTGTCGAGCCGATTATTGAGGCAAAGATAGCCAAGGGCGCAACGGTCTGCACGGATGAACACGGAGCATATCGTGACCTTGGCAAAAAGTACGCCTACACGCATAAAACCGTGAAGCACTCGGCAAAGCAGTTTGTTGACGGCATGGCTCACACGAACGGCATTGAAAGCGTATGGGCTGTTTTGAAGCGCGGATTCTACGGCACATATCACAGCTTCAGTGAGAAGCACACCGGGCGGTATATAGATGAGTTCACCTTCAGACTGAACGAAGGGAATTGCAGGATAGACACCGTGGACAGAATCAAGTCGCTGGTAAAGGGTGCGCCGGGGCAGCGATTGACGTATAAGAGGTTGACGAGGGGGTAGGGTATGCTTGATAGGAGTATTCAATTAAAAATATTGGAAATTTTATATTCTACATACGGAAAACAAGATATAAGTGGAGCATGGAAAGATATAAATGCATTATCTCAAAATGAAGATATAATCTTTGCAAATGTTACATATCTTGAAGAAAAAAAGCTGATAAGACATTTATTCAAAACATATATTAACGGCGTAAGAGAACCGATTGAAATTTCTATAACAGCCTATGGGATTGACATTGTTTCTGGAAATACAGAGCGAATTGAACAGTTTGTTATTCAATCATATTTAGAAAAAGAAGATAAAAATGGAATTTTGGACCAACTTAGATCATTTCCCGCCGATACCATAAAACACCTTGGATTAAAGATTGTGGATTATGGCCTTGAGGAAGTTCAGATAGTAATTCGTATAATTCAAAAGTTTCTTTCTGATGGGGGATTTTCATAAATCTTCCCCATCCAAGTTTTTCTCCAAAAAACACCCAAAATTCCTCAAGATCTGTTTCTGTTTCAATAAACATGCCATTTCCATGTAACACGGCGCATCGTATCATATTTACCTCCATATATCAGGGTATAAGTATATCTCAATATAAAGATATATGCAAGATGTAGCAGTCCGCTTTCCGCCGTGATATGGCTATTCCTCATATCTGAATGACCGGAGGCCACATGCAAACCATCCACGCCCATGCCGTTGCTAATCGCTTCGGCCCGTTCTTTGCTCTCTCTCTCTCTCTCTCTCTCTCTCTCTCTCTCTCTCTCTCTCTCTCTCTCTCTCTTAAGCTTTCTCTCCCCATTATCGTCACGCACGCAGTTCTGGCGGCAGCATCCGCCGGATCTGCTCTTTTTGTTTTGATGGACTTGCCGGTTTGGGCAATGTCGGGAGCGGTTCCCGTAATTTTTAACGCTCGAGGTGCATCATGGCGGACTTACGTTTGATTCATCCGGAAGACGGGCGCACGGTGGCAGTGGAGAGTACGGAACACACGCGCTTCGTGCTTGATTTTCCGAGCGCCGACGCCGTAACGGGCAGAGACGGAAGCGATCTGGTTTTCACCTTTCCGGACGGCGCAAGCTTTGTCGTGACCGGTTTTTATACCACGTATCATCTCGAGAACGTGCCGGAGTTTGTGCTGGACGGTTTGGCCGTAGCCGGCGAAGAGTTCTTTACGGCTCTCAATGATGAGGATTTGATGCCCGCGGCCGATGCCGAGGCTCTGCTCGAAGACGCGCGTTTTCGCAACTGGGGCGACAGCGGGCTGGCTGACGGCCTGGGCGTGGAGAAGATGACGGGTCTCGATCTCGAACCCGAAGTGGGTCCGACCCCGATCCGAAGCGGCAGCATCGTCCTTGATTCTGGCAAGCCTGGCAGCCTTGCGGGCGTGGGCGGCCTGGGCGGCGGCGGCAGCGGCTATACCAGACCTGATCCCCTCCCCGATCCCAAGCCTGATCCCGGTCCCGATCCCAAGCCCGATCCTGATCCTGACCCCAAACCCGATCCCAAGCCTGATCCCGATCCCGATCCTGTTCCCGATCCTGTCTCGTTGACGATCACCCCCACGCATGGAAAGGAAGGCGTGCTATTTAACGGGGGCAAGGTGAGCTTTACGTTCCAGTCGGACGATCCGCCCGGAGAGGATGGCGTCGTCGTTGTCAAGGTGCTGGTCACCAATTCCATCACCGGTGACGCAATCCCCTATGATGTGCCGCTGAACGCGGACGGCTCCGGCTTGTTGTCCGTGCTGCACGGCAACGAAGAAGATGTGTACCGCGATCCATCCACGATGACGCTTACGGTTGTCAGCGACGGGTACACGGTTGTCGGCGGCGATGAGCAGGGCCAGGTCGTCGCGCATGTGGAGGATACCATCAACTGGGTAACTGCCTCGGTTTCGACTGCCGTCATGCAGGACGCCGACGGGAACGACGTGAGAGGAGTGACGGTGACCTTGCCCCTGGTCGCGCTGAACGAAGTGAAGGTGGACGTGTGGCTGGCCGAACGCGGCAATGTGAGCGCGGACATCCTCTCCCACCAATATGTGCAGGTGATCATCCCCGCCGGCGCGCAATCCGGCACAGTATACGCTTACGATCTGAGTCTTTCTCCCGTCGCCTCTAAAGGCGTCTTCTATGACGAGAGGGGGATTGACGGGTTTTACTTCGACGCGAGAGTTGTTGACAATCCCGCCGGTCCCCAGACCGGAGACTTTGAAGGACTTTGGGTTCCCATCTCGTACTATGAGCCGGTCGTTCTCGGCACGGCGTGGGGGAGTGCTGGTGGTGCGCCGCCCTCAACGCTCGCAGTGTCCAGGGTGCAGATCAATCCCCCCTACCCACCCTTCCCCGACGGCGCTGTCGCGCAGCTCATTTTTAAGACGTCTGACGGGGTGGAGCACCTCAGACCGATCGGCCCGGACGGCACAGCCACGTTTGAGGTGTGCGACAGCATCTATCGCACCACTGTTAACAACAACAACGACAAGGTGTCCATCACGTATGGTCAGGTCCTGTTGCCCGACGGCTCTCGTGAGTACGTCGGCAGTCAGTACAGCTATACTACCTCCAACTGGGTCAGCGCCCCTCTCCTTACAACCGAGGCCGCGATCGACCTGGTCGAGGTGAACGGGCAACTGCTCGCGACCGTCAGCCTGACGGCGTACGACTTGGACAAGAACAAGCTGGATCTGATGGACACCTCTCCCGGCCTGGGCCACGAGACTACGGTGACCTGCATCATCACCATCAACGGCGTGGAGCAGCCGCCGTGCGACATCATCATCAGCGGCACGAATTCGAGCGCGACGCTGTCCTTTGAAGAACTCGGCCTGGATGTGGCGTTCGGCGACACAGTGAGCGCGAAGGTACAAAGCTTTGAGCACGACGCGTACACGTTTGGAAAGCTGGGCTTCGCCGGTCCCGATACGATCATCTTCGGATCGGACATCCAGGCCTTGGCGGCAGATTTCACGGATGAGGCCGGCTTTTTGGGCATTCTCGCCTCCAGTGACGATGAAGGCGGCGGCGCAAGCTTCGGCGCGTCAAGCGGCGCGATGCTTGAGGGAGACGGCGACGCAAGCTTCGGCGCGGGTCATGGAGACATCGACTTTTTGATCGGCCCGGACGATCATTTTCTGGATACCTTGCTCCACTTCCATGTGCTCGAACCCGGCACCACCCACGTTGACGTGCCTGTCGAACATGTCGCTCCCGGCTGCGATCTGCACACGGAGGTCTATGTGCAGGTCAATGAATCCGCACATCCCCTGTCCCTGACCAACGCGGACGATCTGGCCGCCAATCTCGGCATCACCATCCACGACGGCCAGATTCATCTGGATGCGCAGCATTGGCAGGATACAGGCCATACCGAGATCATCCACGACGCCGCCTATGTGGAGTGGCACTACACCCACGACGGCATCGACGCCACCATCCTGGTGCAGAAATCCATTCTGGAGAACACCCACAGCTAGATCTTCTCACGCTTGAACACTTTTGCACGAGGGCATCCCGCTTGCGGGGCGCCCTCGTTTGCTGACACGCATGCAAAAGGGGATAATCATGCAATGAGACTTGACGTATTGTCGTTTTACCAATAAGTAGTATTTATTGGTAATCAGCAAAGGAGGAAGCCGCTATGAAGCATACCTCTGTTTCCCTTGGCGAATACTTCACCAATTTTATTGATACCCAAGTTCAGGCCGGCCGCTATGGGTCCGCCAGTGATGTTGTTCGAGCTGGCTTGCGCCTGCTTGAAGAGCATGACCTCAAACTGAAAGCCTTACAAGAAGCGCTCATAGCCGGAGAAAAATCAGGCGACCCCGATCGCTTTGACAGTGAAGCCTTTTTGTTGCGGATGCGGACCAAGCATGGGCAATAAACACCGTCTGTACAGGTTGTCGCCGCTGGCCGAGGCCGATTTGGAGGAGATTTGGCTTTACACCTTCAGGCAATGGTCGCTGGAACAAGCTGACGAGTACCATCGCGGCATTATGGCTGCCATCGAGGGCTTGGCTTCTGGAAATAAGGTCTGGCAACGGACTGACGTTCGAGAGGGGTATTGGAAATACAAGGTTGGAAGGCACGTTATCTATTTTCGCTGTCCGAACGGCTATCTGGATGTGATCCGCATCCTGCATGGGCGGATGGATGCGGATAGCCATCTGGAAAGTCAGGATTAAATCGTCATACATGCCCCCGTCTTGAACTCTCGATCCTGATGGGGTATCTTCCGAGGTAGCGGAGGAAAGCATGCCCAACGACATCCTGCTTGCAACTGCCCAGGCCGCGCCGGAAACTCTGCCCCGCGAAGCGGACAAGGCAGCGGTGGATAAGGCGGCGGTGGCTATTGACTTCAATGACCCGACCCTGACTCTTGCTTACGGCGCGGATACGATGAACGCCATCGCCGGCTTTGCCGACAATCTGCTGCGGCAGGTGCGGGCCAGGGATGCCGGCCCGCTTGGCGAAATCCTCACCAAGCTGCTCACGCAGGTCAAGTCGGCGGATTTGGACACATTTCCCGGAGGAGAAAATCCCTTAAGCCGTCTGCCGTTTTTGGGTTCGTTGTTCAACTCCTTTGAACGGCGCATGATCGGGCTGAAAAAAATCACCGACCAGGTGGACGCCGTTGCGGCCGGTCTGGACCAGGCCATGGTGGGACTGTTGCGCGATATAGAGATTCTGGAACAGCTTTTCCAGAGCAACAGGCAGTTTCACCAGGATCTGAGCGTGTACATCGCGGCCGGGGAACGACGCCTGGAAGCGGCCAGAAATACGGACTTGCCCCGACTGCGGGCCGAGGCCGAACAAAGCGGCGACGGCATGAAGGCTCAGGAGGTGCGCGATTTTGCGGAACGCCTGGACCGTTTTGAGCGCCGCCTGCATGATCTGCGCATCTCCCGCACGGTCACGGTGCAGTCCGTGCCGCAGATCCGGCTGATCCAGAGCAACGACCAGACCCTGGCGGAAAAAATCCAGACCAGCATTCTGACCACCATCCCCATCTGGAAAAACCAGATGGTGCTGACCCTCTCCCTGTATCGCCAGCAAAAGGCCGTGGCCCTGCAACGGCAGGTTTCCGATGCCACCAACGAACTGTTGCGCACGAACGCCCAAATGTTGGAAGAAGCCAGCCTGGGAGTGGCCCGCGAATCCGAGCGGGCCATCGTGGACATGGAAACCCTGCGCGAGGTGCATGAACGGCTCATCACCACCATTGAGGAAAGCCTGAAGATCACGGCTGAAGGCCGGGCCGGCCGCCGCAACGCGGAACAGGAACTGTGCGGCATGGAAGATGCCCTGCGCGCCCGCCTGCTGGAAATAGCCGCCCGCGAACGTGCGGCTTCTGCTGATCATGGATAAGGAAATGTCCGGGGCGGATCCGCCGGGGGAAAAATTCCCCCTGCGCACAGATTCGGGCGCGGCAGCTCTCAAGTTTCTGGCCGCGGCCGCGAGCGGGCTGAAAAGCCGCCTGTCCGGCTTTGCCAGGCGGCTGGGCTTTCATGTTGCGGGCATGCTCTGCGCCATGTGGATCAGCCAGGGGCGCGTGGCGGATTGCTTTTGCGCCTATATCGGCTTGCTCTGCCTCATCCCGTCCGGCTTTTCCCCCAGGGAAATCCGCTTTCTCTTCCCCACGGCCATCGGTCTGGGGCATGTTGTTCCGCTGTGGATTTGGGGGGAATTCTCCCTGGGCCAGGCGCTGTTCGTTGCCGGCCTGCAAAGCTGGCTGCTGGGCGCGATCATCCGGCGCTTCAGCCTGGGTTGGGACTGGCTGATGTTCCCGGTCTTGACCCTGTGCGCCCTGGGCAGCCTGCGCGATGCCTTCCCCTTTCCCTCTCTGGCTTTTGCCACCTTGTGCGGCACGGCCGCCTACGCCTGCGCCGTCCGGTACGCGCAAAAAAAGGAACAGGCGCATCCGCCCGAGGCGGAGCGCATGGAGGCTCCGGGCAAGAAAGAAGAATTCGCCGAGTTTGAGGCTTCGCTCAGCCTGCTGCGGAAGAAAAAAAAGCGTCTGTCCCCGGCGCTGCATAAAGATATGGAGATTCTGGTCAGGGCCGCCGGGGGCATTCTGGACTGCATGCGCGAAGACCCTGAAGACCGGCCCGCCGGAACGCGCTTTCTCACCCGCTATCTGCCGGCGGCGCACACGATTCTGGATGAACACATGCGTCTTGGCGAGAGCGCGGCGCACGCGCACGTGCAGCAAAGCCTGAAGAGCGGCGCGATCATGCTGGAGCGGCTGGCCGCGGCCTTTCAGAAGGAGCATGACCACCTTTTGCGGGATGATATCATGCGCTTCAACGCGGAGATGAATACCCTGGACAAGCTCCTGAAAATGGACGGGCGTTGACCGTGAGGACCGCATCCGCCCGGATTGTGCTGCTCCTCCTGGCCCTGCTTGCTGTGACCGGCTGGCATTACTGCTTCACCCGCCCTGGTGATCCGGGCGGCCCGCGCACGGAAGCGCTGGGGGAAAGCCCCCGCCTTCCGGGGGAACAGCCGGTTTCGCCCCCAGTTTCGCCCCCAGTTTCACCCCCGGTCGTGCCCCCGGTTTCGCCTCCAATCCGGTCGATTCCGCCGCCTGCCGAAGATCTTTCGCCTGTGCCCGGATTGGAGGACTTGCTGGCGAAGCATCCACGGACGCTGGTGGCTGTGCGCAAGCTTTGGGATGCGGCAGGCATCCTGGCTCTGGGGGCCGATCCTTCCCGCCTGCAGCATGCCGCATTGCGCAACGCGAGCCTGCCCGGTCTGAGCCTGAAAAACGTCAAGCTGGAAGGAACCCGTTTCATCAACTGCGATTTGGGCGGCCTGACCCTGGACAACGTCGAGTTCGACGGCGTCATTTTCCGCCAGACGCATCTGCGCCACGCCCGTTGCAGCAATGTGACCTTCAGGGATTGCCGTTTTGAAAACGCCGGTCTGGAAAAGGCCGTACTGGAAAATTGCCGCTTCCTGGGCGGAAGCCTGGCGCGGGTGGAGATTTCGGGCGAAGACCGGGCGCCGGCGGCTTTCAGGGAATGCCTGCTGCGCGATGTGGTGTTTGACGCTTTTGCTTTTGACCGGGCCGGCCTGCAAGAAATCACCGGGCGCCTGACGCTCGAAACGATCACCGATCTGCATAAAGATCCGGATTGGCCCCTTGTGACCGGCAAGAATCTGGAACTGCTCATGAAGGATTGCCGCATCCGCGACCCTGAGGCACGCCTGCCCTTTGCCAACATCACGGGCGATTACCGGGTTCAGGCGCGCAATTGCCTGTTCGGCAACAGCGATCTCTATCTCCACGGCTACAATGACGGCTCTCCTCCCAAAGACGGCAAGCGCGTGCTGCATATGGACAACTGCGTTCTGGAAAAGGAAGTCTTTGTCCATAGCGACGGTCTGGCGCTGATCCGCCGGAGCGCAATCAGCGGGAGTTCTTCCCTCTCCGGCGCGGATCGCAGCCTGTGGTGGCTGGAACATTGTTCCTTCAGCGGTGAAGGCGGGCATGATGTGTATGTGTACGGCGATGCCGGAACCAGCATGTATGTCCGGGGCACGGGTCAGGACAATGAGCCTGCCCGCCTGATCATTTACAATGAGGGCAAAACCAGCCTGCGCGATCTGAGTCTGAAAAATCCTGTTTTCGGCCGCCGGGGCGTGATGGCGCGAGAATTGAACCTGCGCCGGGCGCGCCTGGAGGGCGGGGATCTGAGCGCATTGCGCCTTTTGGCCGGGCAATGGGAAGATGTGACTGTGCTGCCGGAGGTGGCCGTGTCGGACACTACCGCCCTGGGGGCGCTCAAGGTCAGAAACCTGCATTTCCCCCAGGGGCAACCCTGGCGCGGCCGGGATCGCGAAAAACGGGAACTGGATCTGCCGCCGGATTCCCCTTCCTTGCTGTGGGATGAACCGGCCCCGCCGGAGTTGGCGGCCGAACAATGAATCAGCTTTGCAACTGCGTGATCAGTTCGGTCTTGACGGCCTCAATGTCGCCCAGGCCGCTCAGCCGGATGAAGCGGGTCAGACCCTGATCCGCCAATTTCTTGAAAAAATGCGCGGCCGCGAGCGTGCCGTTCGTTTCGTCGTAGTAAATGTCGTGGCGCTTGTCGATGGCGGCTTCGTCCTGGTCGTCGGCGCGGGTCGAGAGCGCGCCGCCGCATACCCGGCACACGGCGCCGCTCGGCCTGATCGCGGGATTGTTGATGTTGTTCGGGTGATTGTTGTCGCGCGCGCAGATGCGCCGGCCCGTGATCCGGGCCTTGGCTTCGGAGCGCGGCAGATCGATTTCCACCACGCAGTCCAGCTTCATGTTCGCGGCCTTGAGCGCATCCCACAGTTTTTCAGCCTGCGCCGTGTTGCGGGGAAAGCCGTCCAGCAGCCAGCCCCCCGTGCCCTGCTTTTTCAGGGTGGCCAGAATCATGGGGATGGTGAGATCGTCCGGCACCAGATCGCCGCGATCCATATAGGCCTTGGCCTGCTTGCCGAGTTCCGTGCCGCCGCCCACATGTTCGCGGAAAATGCCGCCGGATTCAATGTGGGCCAGATGGTAGACGTTCTTGAGCAGAGCGCCCTGCGTGCCCTTGCCGCTGCCGTTGGGGCCGAAAATGAGAATGTTCACGCGTGTCCTCCCTGGCGGAAGTTGCCAGGTTATTGTTGAGCTTCAATAGTCAGATACAGGTCGCCGGTCCATTTGCCGACTTTACGCCCGAGACCCTTGAGCCGGATGGCTTTGCCGATTCTGAAGTCCTGGGGCAGGACGACTTCAACCACATGCAGTTCGTTCTTGAGTCCTTGCCGGATTTGCAAACGCACGCGCGCGCCGGGAAACAGCTTGCCCTTGGGCAATTGCACGGCCAGCGTGTCGTCGATTTGCTGGCGCAGCCAACCACGCATCATGCCGCCCAGACCGCCGGTGAAATCCAGGTTGAGGAACTTGTCGCCCCACTCCAGATTCGGCTTGTTGGCCTTGGGCGGCGGGGGGGCGATCCCGTCCGGCTTGTTCTCGTCCTCCCGCACGGCCTGCTGTTTGTTCACTTCGCGGTAAATGTCCTCGAATACCCGCCGGGCGAACTGGTCGTCCAAGATGTCGCGCAGCACGTCTTCCTGCTGGGCGTAGGCGCTATCGGCCATGCGGCGTTTGCGGGCTTCGGCTTCGCTGGCCGGATTTTCCCCGGCGGCCTGTCCTGCAGCCGCGCCGGCGGCTTGTCCCGCCGTTGAAGATGTGTGTTCGGCCTGCGCGGCCCGGTGTCCGGCGGTCTCTTGGGCGTCTTCATGGCCGGGCGCGCCCGGCGCGTCGTGATCGGATTCGCGCTTCGCGCTTGGGCCGGGTTCGTGCTTCGCGTCCTGATCAGATCCACGCTTCGCGCTTGGGTCCGCTTCGCGCTTCGCGCTTGGGCCGGGTTCATGCGCCGCGCTTTCCGGCCGTGCCGCCCGTTCTTTTTTTCCGCCGGTTCCGGCGGTCGCGGTCTTGGCTTCCTTCTCGGACAGGACGCGCATCAGGACGACATAGGCTTCGTTGAGCAACTGGAACTGGCGGCTGGCATCCGCCAGATGCGGATTGAGATCCGGGTGCAGTTCAAACGCGCGCCTGCGGTAGGCGTGTTTGACGTCTTCCGTGTTCGCCGTGCCGGCGACTCCGAGGATGCGGTAGCATTCCTTGGCGGTCATGCAGTCATCCGTTGCTCATCCATACAGGCGGCGGTGTTCGATCATGATGCAGCAGTCGTCAGCCACGTCCATGCCCGCCTCGGCGGCGATGCGGCTGGCCTCGGCGTTTGTGATGCCAAGCTGCATCCAGAAGGTTCCGGGGCGCGGCGTGAGCGCGGCAGCCTCGCGCGCGTGTCCGGCACAGTATTCCGGGGCACGAAACACATTCACAATGTCAATGGGCGCGGGCACATCGCCCAGGTGCGGGTACGCTTTGAGTCCCCACACTTCCCGGCGCGCGGGATGGATCGGCACGATGGTAAAGCCGGCCCGGATCAGATAGCGGCCCACGGAATCCACGGCTTCGCCGGGCTTGTCCTTCGCCCCGACAATGGCTATGGTCCGGGGAGCGCGCAGGACCCGCCGGAATCGGTCTGCCTGCATAGGCTCCTCGCATGCTTGCGCCGTTGTTTGACGCTCCGTGGCACTGTGACACAAAGGAGTTTTCATGTCGACTGTTTACGAACAGTTGCCGGCCGGCGAAGTCGCGTTGCGGCACGAGCGCTGCCGTACATTGTTGGACGCCCGCCTGCCTGAAGCCGGCGGCTTGCTGCTTTTTTCGCCGATCAATCTGTACTATCTGGCCGGCACTCTGGCCGCCAGCGCGCTGTGGCTGCCGCTTGCGGGCGATCCGGTCCTGCTCGTGCGCAGAAGCCTGGAACGGGCGCGCAGAGAAAGCCCGCTCAAACATATCCTGCCGTACCGTGCGTATGAAGAATTGGCCGATGCGTGCGCCGGCGTGGGCAGTCCGTTCAGCGAGGTCATCGCGGCGGAAAAAAGCGGTCTGAGCTGGGCCGCGGCCGAAGCGCTGCAGGCCGCGTTGCGGGCGCGTTTTGAGGATGCGGCCGGGGTGTTGCACCGGGCGCGGGCCGTCAAAACCCCATACGAACTGATCCGCGCGCGCGAGGCCGGCGCCCGGCACCGGGGCGCGTACGACGCCCTGGCCGGGCGTCTGCGTCCGGGCATGAGCGAACGCGAGGTCGCCGTGATCGTCTGGAATGAACTCATGGCCCGTGATCACGCCATGGTCCAGCGCTCTTCCAACTCGGCGGAGCCTTCTCCGGGCCAGATATCGGTGGGCGACAACGCCAACTTTCCCGATGTCTGGGGCGGCACGGTCGGGGGCCGGGGTTGGCATCCGTCCGCTCCCTATATGGGCAATCCGGGCGCGATCTGGGTCAGGGAGAGCTTGTTGATGGTGGATCTGTGCTGCAACTGCCAGGGTTATCATACGGACGTGAGCCAATTGTTCTGGAGCGGCAAGGCCGCTGCCGTTCCGGACGCCGTGCGCCGCGCCCACGAAACCTGCGTCGCCATCCACGAGCGCGCCGCGGACCTGCTCAAGCCGGGCAACACGCCGGAGCAGATCTGGGAGGCTTGCGCGGCCATGGCCGACCGGGCCGGATACGCCGACAGCTACATGGGACTGGGCAAAAACCAGGCCAGGTTTCTGGGCCACGGCGTCGGCCTGACCTATGACGAATTTCCGGTTCTGGCCAGGCGCTTTGACGAACCGCTGGAGCCGGGCATGACCCTGGCCGTGGAACCCAAGATCGCCCTTCCGGGCCTGGGTTTGGCGGGTCTGGAAAGTGTGTTCGAGATAAGCGCGGACGGCGCCCGTTCCATCACCGGAACGGCGCACGGTATTGTATGCATCGACGGCTGACGGCAGGCCATGCGGGTGCCCTTGTCAAGCGCGGCTCGCTCGGATAAGCTCTTGTTCGTGATACTTTGGGCATGTCCCGGCACAGTGCCGACCGGAGTCACACTATGAGGAGAAACATATGGAAGAAATCCGGAAAGGCGACGACGAACGTTTGCAACTGGTTACGTTCAGTATCGGCGACGAGGAATTCGGTGTGGACATCCTGAAGGTTCAGGAAATCATTCGAACCATGGAAATCACCAAGGTGCCGCGCGCTCCCGAATTCGTGGACGGCGTGATCAATCTGCGCGGCAAGGTCATTCCGATCATCGATCTGCGCCGCCGCTTCAATTTGACTCCCCGGCCGCACGACAGCCACACCCGCATCATTGTCATCGAAATCACCCAGATGGTAGTGGGCTTTGTGGTTGATGCCGTGTCCGAAGTGTTGCGCATTCCGGTGGATACGGTGGAACCCGCGCCGCCCGTTGTGGCCAGCCTGGATTCCGATTACATCAGCGGCGTGGGCAAGCTGCGCGACCGCCTGCTGATTTTGCTGGATCTGGATCGACTGCTGTCGGCCGAGGATCTGGATCGGCTTTCCAGCCTGAACTGATCCTGGCTGCGACATTCGGGTGCCTGGCGTGGAGTATCAGCAGTTTGTCGCGCGTCTGCTCACGGCCGGGGAGGGGGCGATCACCGTCAGCCGCAGCGGACGGACTTCGGCCGCCCGTCTGGCTGCGGATCTTCACCATGCCGGTCGCGGCGTGGTCATGGTGGCCCGCGACCGCGAGGAACTGCTGACCCTGCGCGGCCTGGTCAACCTGTTCACGCCCGATGTTTCCACCGGCAGCACGCGCGCGCACATTCCCCGGCACGAGCGGCCTTGGGCGCTCATGCCGCCGTTTACCCTGCGCACGGCCAACCGCGAAGGCTGGGCCGGGCGCATGGCCGCCCTGTATGCTCTGCGTCACGGCCGGGCCAAATCCGTGATCATCACGGCCGACAACCTTGTGGCGCGGCATATTCCCCTGGATTTTTTCGACGGCCGGGAACTGCGCCTGGTCCGGGGCGAGGAAATGTCCCCGGATCTGCTCATCGAGCAGGCCGTGGACTGGGGCTACGAACGCGCGCCCATGGTGGCCAATGCCGGTGAAGTGGCCAGACGTGGAGACATTCTGGACATCCTGCCTCCCGGTTATGAAAAGCCTTTGCGCCTGGAATTTTTCGGCGACAGCATCGACGAAATCCGCCTGTTCGATCCGAATACGCAACGTTCCGTGGCTTCGCTGGCCGAAGCCCTGCTCCTGCCCATTCATCCCGTGCAAGGGGATAAGGCCGCCCTGGACAAAGTATCCGGCCGCTGGGGGCGCCTGTTCCAGAAAGGTCTGTTGTCCGAACGTGAAGAGCACGGCCTGAAACGCGCGCTGGAGCGGCGCGACTACAGCCTGTTGCCCGGAGTGTGTTACGACGCCTCCACAGTGCTGGAGGAATGGCTGCCACGGGAGGCGGTCTGGATTTTGCCCGGCCGGCGCGATGCGCTCGAAGCATTGAACCTGGCTGAAAACTCCTGGCGCGAAGCCTTGGGCGAAACCATGCCGGAACAAGCGGAGCGCCTCCAGCCCGCCCGGCTGGCCCTGCGCGAAGCGGACCGGGCCAGGGGCTGGGAAGGCGCGCCGGCGGTCTTCGTCGAACCTATGGTCATGGGCGTGGAAACCTCGGGCACGGATCTGCCGGAGCGGCCCGTGCACGGCTTTACCGAACTGTTTGCCCAGCCCGGCGCTCAGGATCGCCCCTGGCAGACCCTGGTGCGCGGCCTCACCCGCTGGCAGAGCGAGCGGCGTCAGGTATTGCTGGCTTTTGCCAGCGAACGCAGCCGGGCCAAGTTTCTCAAGCTCGCCGAACAGGATGGCCTGACGCCGGCCCTGCGCTACGATGCCCGGAGCCGGGGCCTGTTCGCCCTGGTCGCGCCGGTGCGCGGCGGGGCTGACATGGTTTGGGACGATGTGCTGTTTTTGGGCGAAGATGTGCTCCAGCCGTGCGGCGCCGGTCAGGCCCGCGTGCCGTCCGGCGCTTTCCGGGGTTTGGATCGGCACGACGAACTGGAACCGGGCAGCCTGCTCGTGCACCGCGATTACGGAATCGCCCGCTTCGGCGGCCTGGCGCGTCTGGAATCGGGCGGCGCGGCCAACGACTTTTTGCTCCTGCACTATGCCGGGGACGACAAGCTGTATCTGCCGATGGACCGGCTGTCGCTTGTGCAGCGTTTCAAGGCCGAAGAGAGCGTGCAGCCCCAACTCGACCGTCTGGGCGGCGGCGCCTGGCAGAGCAGCAAGGACAAGGTCCGCAAGGCGATCGAACGCATTGCCGGAGATTTGGTGGAAATGTACGCCTGGCGCAAGGTGGCCAAGGGATTCCGCTACGATCCGCCGGGCGAGCTGTACCGTGAATTCGAGGCGTCTTTCGGTTTTGAAGAAACGCCGGATCAGGCCAGGGCCATTCAGGATGTGCTCGACGACATGGAGAAGCCCGAACCCATGGATCGCCTGGTTTGTGGGGATGTGGGATTCGGCAAGACCGAAGTGGCCTTGCGGGCGGCGTTCCGGGCGGCCGCCGAAGGCCGCCAGGTGGCGCTTTTGTGCCCCACCACCGTACTGGCGGAACAGCATTACCAGACCTTTCGTTCGCGCCTGGCCAATTTTGCGATCAATGTGGGCCTGCTCAGCCGTTTCGTGCCCCGCCCCAAGCAGCAGGACGTGCTCAAGGCCGCGGCTTCCGGCCGGATCGACATTGTGATCGGCACGCACCGCCTGTTGTCGGATGACGTCAAGCTGCCCAACCTGGCCCTGCTCATTTTGGACGAGGAACAGCGCTTTGGCGTGCGGCATAAAGAAAAACTCAAGCAGCTCAAGCGCAACGTCGACGCCCTGACCTTGACCGCCACGCCCATTCCGCGCACGCTGCAATTGTCCATGTCCGGCATTCGTGAACTGTCGGTGATCGAAACGGCGCCGCCCGAGCGCAAGCCCGTGGCGACAGCCGTCATCGAACGCGATCGCAACGTGCTGCGCGAAGTGACGCAGCGCGAACTGGAACGCCAGGGGCAGATTTTCTGGGTGCATAACCGGGTGCAGAATTTGGACAGGGTGGCGGCCTTTGTGCGCGAACTGGCCCCGGAGGCGCGTATCGGCCTGGCCCACGGCCAGATGGCGGAACGATCGCTGGAAGAAACCATGCGCCGCTTCTGGCACGGAGAACTGGACATCCTGGTATGCACGGCCATTGTCGAGTCCGGCCTGGATTTTCCTAGGGCCAACACCCTGATCGTGGATCAGGCCCAGATGTTCGGGCTGGGGCAATTATACCAACTGCGCGGCCGGGTCGGGCGCTCGGATCGCCAGGCATACGCCGTGTTTGTCGCGCCCGAAGAAGAAGTCTTGCCGGACAAGGCCAGAGAGCGCCTGCGCATCATCCTGGATCTCGACTACCTGGGAGCCGGCTTCCAGGTGGCTATGGAAGACTTGCGCATCCGGGGCGCCGGCAATATCCTGGGTGAAGTCCAGTCCGGGCATATGGCCAGGGTGGGACTGGATCTCTTTTTGGAGATGCTGGAGGAAGCCGTGGCCCGCCTTAAACATGGAGGAATCGACTCCCCTGTGGAGACAGAGCTGAATATCGGCGTCACCGCGCGCATTCCCGAATCCTACATCGCCGACGGCCGTGAACGCCTGCGCTGGTACAAGGCTCTATCCTCCGCGCCGGATACGGCCACGCGCCAGGACCGCGAACTGGAGCTGCGCGACCGTTTCGGCCCCCTGCCGTTGGAGGTTCGGGTCTTTTTGGCCGTGTTGGCCCTCAAACAGCAACTGACCAGCCTGCAGGCGGTCAGGGCTGACGTGCACGCGGAGAAGCTGCGCATTGCCTGGGAAGCCGGCCAGACAGCCGTGTCCGGGCACGACTTGGCGCGTTTCGTGCAAAACCGGGCGCATCAAGCCCGCCTGACGCCGCCCGGCACTCTGGAGTTGCGCCTGGACGCGGTTCTGCCGCTGCCCGAGCGTTTGGCCCAGGCCCAAAACCTGCTGCATGCCCTGACTGCGGAGTCCGCATGAAACCGTTTTGTCTGCTTATCGTTCTGCTTCTGCTCGCGCTGCCCGGCTGTCTGCCGGAATCGCGGCAGCAGGGCGTGGCCGCGCTGGTGAACGGGCGGCCCATTTCCTTGCGCCTGGTTGAGGTCCGCCACGATGTCGGCGACGGCCTGTCGGCCATCGCCCAGAATCCTTCCGTTGAACTGCTGCAACGGCAATACGGCGCCATTTTGGCCGAATTGATCGCCCAGGAACTGGTGGCCCAGGAACTGGAGGGGCTGGGACTCGGCGTGGCGGAGGAGGATGTGGAGCGGGCCATGAATGATATCCGGAACGGTTACGGCGATGAGGCCTTCAGCGAGGTCTTGTCCGAAGAATATCTGGATGAGAGAACCTGGCGCGCCCTCTTGCGGTATACGATGGCCATGCTGCGTTTCAACGATCAGGTGCTGCGCCCGAAGGTCCGTCTGGCCGAGGATGAGGTGGAAAAATATTATGCGGCGCATGCGGCCGAATTTTTGGAGCCGTCCCGCTTGTCGCTTCTGGTGTTGACCGGCTCGTCCCAGAAGGCCGTGGCCGAGGCCCGGGACCGGGTTCTGGCGGGCAGGGAAAACGAAAACCGGCACGACGCGCCGGACGTGCAGAGCCAGCGTGTGGCCATCCGGCCCGCTGCGCTGCCGGAGATCTGGCAGGAGGAAATGGACAGGCTGGCGGAGGGAAAGGCCACGAGAATCCGCGAGGCGAACGATCTCTTCCAGTGCCTGATTCTGGAAAAGCGCAATCCGGCGCGGCGTCTGACCCCGGTGGAAGCCTACCTGCGGATTGAGCAGGTTCTGATCGAGAGAAGCATGGAGGAATTGTTCGCCGAATGGCTGGAGGCCGCCATGGCCGGAGCCGATATCAGCGTGGTCGCGCAGTTGCTGCCGCGCGGCGGGAGCACGGACGAGGCCGTGCCGGAACAGGACGCCGATCCGCGCAACAGTGAACCTATCTTGGGCGCTCCGGACGAAGAAGCCGAGGACGACATGGCCGATGCCCCGCTGTCGCCCGCTCCGGACGGGGCGAATGGCGAGGGCGCGCAGGAAAAAGCGCCCGAATGATTTCTGCGGCCCGCATCGGCCCGCGTTGTGTGTTGTCCGGCCCATTGCCAAGCCTCGGCGTGCGTTGCATGTTTGTCGTAAACGGGATATGAAACGAACGCGCCCGGCGAACCGTGATGCAGGAGTGTTTTCTTTGCGCCATATTCTTACATTGTGTTGTGCGGCCTGGTTGGCCTGCCTGCCCCTGATCGGCCGCGCCGCGCCCGCCGCGCCGCCTGTGCACACCGTGAACAAGGCGGTGGCCGTGGTCAACGGCGAGATGATCACCCAGTTCGATCTGGAAATGGCCTCCATCCCGGCCCTGATGCAGGAGGGTCTGGACCCGCGCGATCCGGCCAACGCCGGCCAGGTGCAGGAGGTCATGCGCAGGACGCTTGATACCATGATCGTCGACATTCTGATCGTGCAGGAAGCCGAGCGGCTGAAGATCGCGGCCACAGAGGGCGACGTGCAGTCCGAGTTGAAGGAGATGGTGGAGCGTAGCGGCATGCCGGAGGAAGAATTGTTCCGGCAGTTGACCCAGCAAGGCATGACCAGGCAGCAGGTGCTCGATCGTCTGCGCAAGAGGGTGCTGCAGCAGCGGCTTATGGCCAACATGGTCAACCGCAAAGTCATTGTGACCAAGGAAGAGGTCGCCAGGTATTTCGAGGAGCACGGCAACAGCGTCAACGTCGGCGGCGAGGTGGAGTTTGCGGTGCTTGTTTACGCGCCGCGGGTGAAGTCTTCGGACTGGGCCGACCGCCTGAAGGCAGGCAAGGTGACGTTTGAGGATGTGGTGAAGCGCGTATCCGTGGGGCCGAGGCCCGAAGAAGGCGGCCGCATGGACAGAATGCGTTGGGACGAAGTGCTGCCGTTGGTTCGCATGCACTTGGAAGATCTCAAACCTGGGCAGGTTTCCGCAGTGTTCAATCTGGACGGCCTGGATACCCAGTGCAAGCTGATCGCCGATCATAAGGGCAAGCAGCTCACGACTCTGGAGGAAGCCGCGCCGCTGATCGAAGACCGGCTGCGGACTCCCAAGCTGGAAGAGCGTTTCAAGGAATACTTGGCCCAGTTGCGCGCGAAAGCACGGGTGGAGATCCGCCTGTAAGCGGCGCGCGGCTGTTGTCCGAATCCGCGCATCCGCCCGAAGCGGGGCTGCGGAGCGGGATGTTGAGGTGGAAATGCCGCTTGTCGCCATGGGAGAACTCCTGCGTGCAGGCCGCCAGAAGCGCGGCCTGAGCGTGGAAGAAATTGCCGCGCAGTTGAAGATCAGCCCCAGGCTCATCCGTGATCTTGAGATGGGCAACGAACCGGCTTTGCCGCATGCCGTGTATGTGCGCGGCTTCATCAAGTCGTATGCCAAGCTGCTGGACATCAATCCGGACGATTTGGCTCCCGGCCTGGCCGTGTACGAGCGAGAGGAAGAGGTTGCGCTGCCGCCGCCGCCGCGTTCAGGAGGCGGCTTGCTGGTGTTGGCTGTCCTCTGCGCCCTCGCCTTTGCCGGTTACTGGTATTACAACACCTACTTCATGCCGGCCAGGCAGGCCCAGTCCTCGGAAATTCCCGCCACCCGTTCCGAACCGGTCCGCCCGGCCCTGGAATCCGCACCGCAGCCGGCTCCGGGTCCTCCGGCCGCGCCCGTTTCGCAGCCCGCTCCCCCCGCTCCAGCGTCCCAGGCGCCGGTTCCGGTCGCTGCCCCGGTGATTGCCGCGCAGCCCTCGCCCGCTGCGGGCGAGGGAACGGATCTGCCGGATGTTATGGAGACGGCGGGCGAAGAGGCACAGGTTCTGCTCAGCAGTTTTCGCGCGCCGGAGCGTGAAATGCCCGTTACCGGCAGCGGGCGGGGGATTACGGTCAACTTGGGCGTTCCGGGCGGCGGCGCGCTCCCGGTCAACCAACTGGTGCTGACCGGCATGGCCGAATGCTGGGTGCATGCCACGGCGGATGAAACAGACACCCGGGAATTTTCCATCCGCCCGGACGAGACCTTTTCTCTGAGTTTCAGCAAGACGCTGGTGATCAAGCTTGGCAACGCCGGGGGCGTGCGCCTGAAATACAACGGCGTGAATTTGCCCGCGCCCGGCAAGGACGGGCAGGTGATGACCCTGAGCTTTCCAGAGGCCGGATCGGGCTGACGCGCATGGAGTGGACGGACACGGCCCTCGTATTGCGGGTGGGACGTTTTCGGGAAACCGATTTGTGGGTTCGCCTGCTGGCGCGGCGGCGCGGGTTGATTTCGGCTTTTGCCTTTGGCGCGAGCCGCAGCCGCCGCCGTTTTCCCGGCTGTCTGGATTTGCTCAACGTGATCCGGGTGCGGGCGAAAGATACGCGCGGCGGCGCCTATCTCAACCTGGAAGAAGGCACGCTGTTGGAGGGTCCGCGTCGTTTGCGCCAGGATTGGCGTCGCCTGGGCATGCTCATGAACTGCGTGCGCTTTCTGGAAGCCCTTGGCGTGAATCCGGAAAATGCGGACGATGCCTTCACCCTGACCCGCGCCCTGCTTGCCTTGGGCGAAGAGGCGGACGACTTGCGCCCCGGTCTGCCGGTGTTGTACCGTTTGCGCCTGGCTTCGGATCAGGGCTATGTGCCCGATTTTTCCGCCTGCGGATCGTGCGGCGCGGGCTTGGCCGATGCGGCGCATCCGGGCCGGTTCGCTATGCGTGACGGCCTGCTGTTGTGTACGGATTGCCATGCAGCGACCGCCGCAGGGGGAGAGACCATGATCGTGTCGGCCGGGGTCTTGGCGGCGCTGTGCACGGTGCAGCGCGCCCTGCCCGGAGCTTGGAACGCCCTGGCGCTCTCTCCCGAAGATTGGCGGGCCTGTGTGCGTTTTTCGGATGTTTTTGTGCAGTTTCATCTGGGTTTGAGTTGGGAGAAGGGTCGCTTTCGCCGGCAGTAGGCAGTGCATGGGATCTTGGTTTGAGCAATGCCGGGAGCGGCTTGCTTTGTCGTGCCGTTTCGCCGCCGCCTGTAAGCTTTCCCGCCGTCAAACGACAATCTCAAGCGTGTACGCTCACTGTGCCTGTGCAACGCCAGGCGGCGATGGTGTATGGAGGACGCATGTATTTTCAGGATGTGATTTTCAATCTGCAGCAATACTGGGCGGCTCAGGGCTGCCTCATCGTCCAGCCGATGGACCTTGAGTGCGGCGCGGGCACGTTCAATCCGGCCACGTTTTTGCGGGTGATCGGTCCCGAGCCGTGGAACACGGCCTATGTCGAACCGTCGCGGCGGCCCACGGACGGCCGCTACGGCGAAAATCCCAACCGCTTGCAGCATTATTTCCAGTTTCAGGTTATTCTGAAGCCTTCCCCGGACGATGTGCTGGAACGCTACCTGGACAGTCTGAAAGCGCTGGGCATTGACCCGGCCCGGCACGATGTGCGTTTTGTGGAAGACGATTGGGAATCGCCGACGCTCGGCGCCTGGGGTTTGGGCTGGGAAGTCTGGCTCAACGGCATGGAAGTGACGCAGTTCACATACTTTCAGCAAGTGGGCGGCATTGAGCTTATGCCGGTCAGCGCCGAGATCACCTACGGCCTGGAACGCCTGTGCATGTATCTGCAGGGCAAGGAATCCGTGTACGAACTGCTGTGGAACCGGCATGTCACCTACGGCCAGGTGTACCATCAAAACGAGGTGGAGCAGTCGCGCTACAACTTTGAAGCCAGCGACGCCGGGATGCTGTTCGGTCTTTTCCAGGCCTATGAGGCGGAGTGCCGGCGGCTGATCGAGGAACGATTGTTGTGGCCGGCTTATGACTACTGTTTGAAAAGTTCGCACGCCTTCAATTTGCTGGATGCGCGCGGAGCGATTTCCATCACGGAACGCACGGCCTATATCGGCCGGGTGCGGGCGCTCGCTTCGGGAGTCGCGCATCTGTATGCGGCACAGCGCCGGGACATGGGATATCCCATGACCCGGACAGGGTAGGGGACATTATGGCGACCTTTGTGCTTGAAATCGGTTTTGAGGAATTGCCGGCCCGCTTTCTGCCGGGACTCGAAAGCGAGTTGGATGCGCGTTTGCGCGCGGCCCTGGCCGAGCAGCATCTGGATTGCGCCCCATTGCGTCTGGCGGTGACCCCGCGCCGGGCGGCCGTGTGGGTGCGAGATCTGCCCGAGGCGCAGCCCGTGCGTGAGCAGGAGGTCATGGGACCGCCGGCGCGCATCGCCTTTGCCGCGGACGGCAGCATGACCAAGGCCGCGCTCGGCTTTGCCGCCGGCCAGGGCATCGCGCCGGAGGATCTGTACCGCGTGAGCACGGACAAGGGCGAATATCTGGCCGGAAAAGTACAATCCGGCGGCGGGCAAACGCTTGACGTGCTGGCCGGGATCTGCGCCGATCTTGTTCTTGGCCTGCCCTTTCCCAAGCGCATGCGCTGGGGCGGCCACGAGATGCAGTTCGCCCGGCCGTTGCGCTGGGTGCTGGCGCTTCTGGATGAAGCCGTGGTGTCCTTCAGCCTGGGCGGCTTGCACAGCGATCGCTTGAGCCACGGCCACCGCGTGCATGGCCCCGGCCCTTTCAGCGTGGCTTCGGCCGAGGACTATGCCCGGACACTGACGGAACAGGGCCGCATCACCCTGTTTGCGGCGGATCGCCGCACACGGATCATCGAACAGGGCGACCGTCTGGCCGTGGCGATCGGGGGCCGCGTTCTGTGGAAGGACAGTTTGCTGGACGAAGTGCAGGGTCTGACCGAACACCCGGAACCCATGCTCGGCTCCATCGACCCGGCTTATCTGGAGCTGCCGCGCGCCGTGCTTTTGACCAGCCTGGAGAAACACCAGAAGAGTTTTGGGCTGGAAGGGCCGGACGGCAAGCTCAAACCGCATTTTCTCACCGTGCTCAATATGACGCCGCCCGATGCGGCTGTGGTGCGTCGCGGCTGGGAACGGGTGCTGCGCGCCAGGCTGGAGGATGCCCGTTTTTTCTGGAAGACCGACCAGGCGGCCGGCTTCGACGATTGGCGCGCTTCTTTGGACAGCGTGACCTTCTTGGCGCCGCTTGGTTCCATGGGCGACAAAACCCGGCGCCTGGCCGAGTTGTGCGCCTGGCTGGCGCATGCCGTGGCGGAGTCCGGCGGCGAAGCGATTGATCCTGCCCTGGCTGCGCGCGCCGGCTTGCTGTCCAAAGCGGATCTCGTATCCGGCATGGTCGGAGAATTCGACACGCTGCAAGGCATCATGGGCGGCATTTACGCCGGACTCAAAGGCGAGAGCGCCGCCGTGAGCGCCGCGCTCGCCGAGCAGTATCTGCCGGCCGGTCCGGATTCGCCCATTCCTTCCAGCATGCCGGGCGCCATCCTGTCCATGGCGGACAAGGCGGATACCCTGGCCGGTTGCTTCGGCCTCGGCATGATGCCTACGGGCGCGGCCGATCCGTATGCCCTGCGCCGGGCGGCCCTGGGCATAGCCCGGATCATGCTGGACAAAAAACTGCGCTTTGACGTGCGCGGGCTTTTTGCCAGGGCGCTTGCGCTGTATGGCGAACGCGCCTGGAAATTCGCGCCGGAAGAAACCCTGCTCAAACTGCGAGAATTTTATGCGGGCAGGGTGAAGAACATGCTGCTCGGCCAGGGCGACACCTTGCTGGTGGAGGCCGTAACCGCCGCCGATGCCCTGGATGTATGGGCCGCGGCAAAGCGCCTGGAAGCCCTTGCGGCCATGAGCCGGGCGCCGGACTTTGATCAGGCCGTGCAGACGTTCAAACGGGTAGCCAATATCGTGCGCAAGCTCGATCACGCGCCGGACGGCGCCTGGAAGCCAGAACTGCTGCAAGAAGAGCCGGAACGGCGTCTGGCCGAAGCGGTTGCGGATTTTTCCGTCCGCTTCGCGGCCCTGGAGCGGGCTGACGACTACCCGGCCCTGTTCCGCTTGTTGGCGGCGCTCCGGCCGGCAGTGGACGGTTTTTTCGACGGGGTGATGGTCATGTGTGATGACCCGGCCCTGCGCGCCAACCGGCTCAACCTGCTTGGCGCTTTGTTGCATCCTTTGTCGCGGCTGGCGGATTTTTCGGCCTTGCAACGATGATCGTGCGAAGCGATACTGCTACAAGGAGGTTTATATGTTCACACTCTTGCGCGTTGTTGCGCTGTCATCGGCTCTTGTTTTGGGCCTGTCGTTATCCGGCGTCGCCCTGGCGGCCGAAGCCGCCTCCGTGCCGGACAAGCCCACCCAGGCCGTTGAACGGCGCACGCCCATCGCGGTTGAACACGAGGGTACGGACAGCACCGGGGCACGGCTGGCCACATGCATCAAGGAGGCGTTCAACAGCAGCAATCTGTTTTTGCTGACGGAAAAGGACAGCCCGAAGATCCGCCTGCTCTTGTCCACGGTGGCCGAGTTTCCTTCCCGCTCCGGTTTGGGATCGGCCTACGCGGCCGTCTGGGTGTTCTCGCAGAGCGAAGCCACCTTGCGGCACTACCTTTTGCGCGAAGTGGGCGTGATCACGCCGGATGAAGTCAACGATTTGGCCGCGAAGCTCAAGGAACGCACGGACGGGCTGGCGATCAGATACGGCTATTTGTTCAACTGACTGAGCCGTTTTCCAGGCATGCGGCCAAACGCAGGGAAAGCGCCGCCAATCCTTCGCCCGTGGCGGCGGACACCGGCACGGCTTCCGGGTGGCGTTCGCCTAGTGCCTGGCGCGAATCCGCATCCAGCAGATCCCACTTGTTGAGCACGCAGAGGCGCGAGGCGGCATAAAGGCCCATGTCGGCCAAAATGCCGTCCACGGCCGCGCGTTGCTGTTCCATCTCGGGATGGGAGGCGTCGATGACGTGGATGAGCACATGCGCCGCTTCCAGTTCTTCCAGAGTGGCCTGGAAGGCTTCCACCAGTTCCTTGGGCAGGTTGCGGATGAAGCCCACGGTATCGGCCAGCACGAATTCCCGTTCATACGGCACGCGCAGGCGGCGCGTGGCAGGGTCGAGGGTGGCGAAGAGTTTGTTTTCAGTCGGCGTCCTGGCCTTGGTCAGGGCGTTGAGCAGGGTTGATTTGCCGGCGTTGGTATAGCCCACGAGCGCGGCCAGGGGCAGTTCGCCCTTGCCCCGGCGCGCCCGGTTGGTGGCGCGCTGGCGGCGCACATCGTCCAGTTCCCGCTTGACCCTGGTCAGGCGGTCGCGGATGCGGCGGCGGTCTGTCTCCAGCTTGGTTTCGCCCGGCCCGCGTCCGCCGATGCCGCCCATCAGCCGGTCCATGGCCCGGTTTTTCCCGATCAGGCGGGGCAGAATGTAGTTGAGCTGGGCCATTTCGACCTGGAGCTTGCCCGCGCGCGAAGCCGCGCGCTGGGCGAAAATATCCAGAATGAGCTGGGTGCGATCCAGCACCTTGCGCTCCGTGACTTGGGACAGGCTGTGCAACTGGGCCGGGGTCAGCTCGCCGTCGAAGATGATCAGGGAGGCATGCCCGCGCAGGGCCATCACTTCGAGTTCCGCCAGTTTGCCCGATCCGAGCAGATGGCGCGGATGCACTTGGGCCACGCGCTGGATGAGCGTGCCTGTGACCACCACCCCGGCCGTGCGGGCCAATTCGGCCAATTCGGCCGCGTGGCGTTCCTGCACGGCGCGCGGCAGGGTGGACACGCTGACCAGAACGCCTCGCGGCGCGTCGCCTGTTTCGCGCGTTCCAGACAGCATCCGGCCCAACTCTTCTTCCAGAGCCGCGGCTTCGGCGGCGAAGTCCGTGCGCACCTGATCCCAGGGCGTCAGGGGGCTGACCCGGCAGGGCGCGGTTTCATCCTCGTGTCCGGGCAGGAGATGGGCGGACTGAAAACTGACCGGATCGCCCCAGTCGTTGACCGTGAGCACGCCGATGCTGTCAAGGCGCAGAAAAAGCATGTCCATCAGGTCTTCGTGCGACAGGCCGTCGGGCTTGAGATGGGTGTGCATGAGGCGCACGCCGCGCAGCCGGCCTGCGCCGCTTCTGGCCCGCGACAGTTCGGGAATGGTGATGGCGTTGGCGTCGCCCACCAGAATCTGCTCCACCCGGCCCTGGCGGTCAATGAGCAGGCCGATCTGGCGGGACAGCGAGCGTGACAGGGCGGCCAGTTCACGCGCCTGCTCGACGGTGTAGCCGCCCGCACCCGGATAGCGCCGCTGCCCGAGCCGGGTCAAGGCCTTGGTCTGGCTGGTTTTGAGTCCGGCAGTGTTGCCGTCGAGGCTTGCGGCGATGGCTTTGGTCCTGTGGTTTGCAGTAAAAAGAATCTATGAAAGGACCACAGCTTAAAAGGGCACTTCGTCCATGCCGCTGGCCTCGGAGGGAAAAGCCGGGCCGAGATCGTCATAATCGTCGCCGCCGGACGGGCGCTGTGAGCGTCCCTGCCCGCCGCCGGAAGAACGGGGAGCGCCCTCACGGCCTTCGCCGCCGGATTCGCCCCGGCGGTCGAGGAATTGCACGCGCTGGGCGCGGATTTCCGTGGTATAGCGGTCCTGGCCCTGTTGATCCTGCCATTTTCGGGTCTGGAGATTGCCCTCGACAAAGACCAGGCTGCCTTTGGCTAGGTAGTTGGCGCAATTTTCGGCCGCCTTCTGGAACACGACCACGCGGTGCCATTCGGTGCGATCCACCTTGTTGCCGTCGCGGTCGGTGTAGGATTCGTCAGTGGCGATGTTGAGCGTGGCCACCGGCGCTCCGGCCTGGGAATAACGCAGTTCCGGGTCGCGCCCGAGGCGTCCGATGATCATGACTTTGTTCAACATGACAATCTCCTTGGGTTATGTAAATCGGCAATTCCTCAATGTGCGCAATACCGGGATCGGCACAGTATGCCGCTCCCGTCATTCCTGTTCTTCCCATTCGGTTTGCACCCGCACCACCACTTCTTCGATCTCCCTGATCCGGTTCTGGGGGCAGACGCCGATGAGCGGCTGCCCGGTTTCCGTGTTCTGGTTGTGGACAAAGTACACGGAATAGATCACGCCTTCGGGGCCGAAGTAGTACAGGGGCGTTTCGCGCTTCATGCGCGACATGATGAACAGTTCCATGCCTTCGCTTACGGTGACCGAGGCGCTGCCCGAAACCTTGACCTTGAGGTCGACGGCCGGGGTGAAGTAATACTTGGCCCGTTCCGGCGCAACAAAAAGGTACAGGGCTTTGCGCAGGATGCTCTGCTGCACTTCGTCCTTGGACAGAAAGTGGCGCAGGGTAAACAGGGGCGTGCCGGCCTCGACGAAGCAAGCCTCAAGATCGCGGCGGATGTCGCTGATCACGCCTTTTTGCCCGGAGGTGATGGGGCGGGTGTTGCGCTCGCGCACGATGGAGGCCAGGAGGGTGCCCGGTTTTTCCTTCCATTCGCCGCTGGGGCCGACGACCTTGTCGCCTTCCTTGATGTCGGCCAGCTTCACCACGCCGGTATGCGGGGCGCGGATGACTATTTCTTCATAAGGGGCGGCTTTGATTGCTTCGAGCAGTCGTGAAACGTCCAGCATGGATCACCTGTATGTGGAGCGGTCTATCGGTAATACAAGTTGCGGCCGCCCATGGTGAGCAGGGCCTGTTTCAGGTTGGCGCGGGTTTCGCGGCGGTCCCAGACGCCCTGGATATGCCCGCGGGCAAGCGCCCTGTAAGCGCCGTGGTAATGCGGGGGCACAGTGAGGCCTGTTGTTTCGGCGATCACGCCGGGTCCGGCGAAACCCAGGTTGGACGAGCGCATGGCGAACTGGTAGGGCGAGCAGCCGAGAAAACTGGCTACCGGGCCGGCATAGGAATTGGTGTCGTAGACCACGATATACAGCCCCCCGGCCTCGATGTAACGGCGCACGGCCACGGTGCAGCGGGGCATCTGGATGAGACCGTTTGTGCCTTCCTGAATGCGGATGCCGGCTGTGCCGTGCGCGTAGGCCAGGAAGGGATGGCGCTTTTTCATGGCCCGTTCGGCCGCTTCCACGAATTTCGCGCCCTCGGCCGCGCCCACGGAACCGCCCCGGAAAGCGCCGACCAGAACGGCCACGACCATCTTCATGCCGTGCAGGCGGGCTTCAAAGGTCAGGCAGCCGCTGTTCAGGGCCGTAGCCTGGCAGGCTTCCTGGATTTTTTCGTCAAAACCGGGAAAGCGCAGAGGATTGCCGGCCTCGACTTCGCTGTTGAATTCGCTTATCGAGTCCTCGTCAAAGACGTTCTTGATAAACCACTGGTATTCCATGGGAAAATGGTGGCCGCAGAAGGTGCATACCCCGGCGAATTCGCCGAACAGATCCGGCGCCCAAAGATCCAGGCAGCCGTGGGTGGCGGCGTTGGTGCAGGTCACGGCGCGATCGTGCCTGGCCCTGGGGCTGACATAGGCCCAGGCGCCCTTGCGGTTTTCCGATTCGTCCCAGTTGGAGAGGCGGGTCAGTTCCCGCACGGCCGCTTCCGTCTGGCCGGTCTGCGCGAACTTGAGGTAGAGGCGGCGAAAGGGCGAAAAGATGCGCATTTTCAACAAATGCAGCTCTCCCCCGATTTCTTCGGCCACATAGTCCACCTTGCGGCGATGCTTCGTGTACAAATGGTATTTCAGGCGGGCCGAGGCGTTCCAGAAGGCTTCCATGCCGTTTTTGCGCACCCTGGCCGAGAGCGTGCGCTTGTCGATGCAGGCTTCGTGGGAGAGCTTGAGGAATTTTTTTTGCCGCTTGTGCACGAGTTGGGCGCGGGCCGCGGGCGTCAGATCCCAGCGCAGGTAAAGCTGGTCCAGGTTGAGGTCGCTACGCTCCAGGCGGCGCAGGGCCATCGGCCGGAACCAGGCTATGCCCCGCACGCTGAGCACGGCTTCGTCCGTCGCGCGCAAAATTTCCTGGCGCAATGAGCGGAAAAAATCGTAGTGAAACGGCCTGGCCCCCAGGTGAGGCTCCTGGATGATCCGGTCGATGTAGCCCATGCGCTTGTTGTCTTCGGCCGTGATGTGCTGGTGGGTGGCGCAGAATTCGATCAGTTCCGGGCTGGCGCGCTGGCCGGCGCGCAGGCGGCCTTCGATGGCGGCCGCACCCTCGGGAGAAATGACGGAATAGTAGCCGTGCGAGAGCATGAGCCGCCGGTCGGACAGGGCCACGGCCTCGGCGCCGCCGGAGCCGCCTTCGGAAATCACGGTGATCATGGGCACGGTCAGGCCGGCCATTTCGTACAGGTTGCGGGCGATCTGCTGGGCCGCGCCGGGCGCGTCCTCAACCGGATACGATCCGGGCGTGAAGACATAGGTGTGGATGGGGATGCCTTCGGTTTCCGCCACCTTCATGTAATGCAGGGCCTTGGCGTTGCCCCAGGGCTTGACGCTGCCGCCGTTGCGGAATTCTTCGCCGTGGCCCTTTTCATGCCCGATAACCATGACGAACTGGTTGTGGCTCTTCTTGCCCCGTGTGCGGGTGACGTAGGCGCGGGCAATGAGCATGCCGGGGTCGATGCTGTTTTCGTTCATGCCCCCGAGTTCGGTGAAGTTGTCGTACACGTTTTCCAGAATGTCGCGCAGGCAGATGCGTTGCGGGTGCCGGACAATGCGCACCCTGTCCATGGGCGTGAGTTCGGCTTCGAGCTTGCGCTCCATGAACGCGAACAACTCCTCCAGCGTGATCAGTTCGGAATTGGCGTCAAGCGCCTGCCCGCCGGCGACCCGGCGGTGAAATTCCTTGAGGCGCGAATCAAGCAGATCCACCACGTCGTCGTGCTTGCCGGCGCAGATGTCGCGCAGGTAGACCAGGCGTTCCGCCAGGCGATGCGATCGTTTTTCAATATCCATGGTCTGTCCGTTTTCGCATTTCAAAAGCGCAGCAGGCGCTCGGTGTTGGCTTTCAGGTAGTTGATGTTGGATCGCAGGCTCTCGCCGAGGGCGTTGCGGCCTTCAAGCGTGAGCGTATCCAGGAACTCCAGGCCCCTGGCCTTGGCCTGCGCGAGATTTTCGCCCCAGATGATGGCCAGGGCCAGGTTGGGGTCGAACTCGATGGGGATGTCGTAAGGCGCGTCCGCCGGCACATGCGTGTGCAGGGTGAGCCAGGCTTGCCGGGTCCAGGTGAAGGTTTCGATGCGCCCGACCCAGGGCGTGAAGTGGTATTCCGGATCTTCGGCAATCAGGCGGTATTCGATGCCGACCCCGGCAAAGGCGATGTCGTCCTGGGTATAGCCGAGCGGGTCGCCAAGGCCGACGCGGATCTGCTCGGCAATCAGGTCCACGCGCTCTGCGCGCGCTTTTGCGATGCGGGCGATGCGGGCGGACACGCCGTTTTCCACCTGGATGCGCGTATTGACTTCCATCAGAAAGGGATTGCCGTCGCGGGCGACGATCCATTCCCAGGTGCCCACGTTGTCGTAGCCCATCTGCCGGGCCATGTTCAGGGAATGGTGCGTGATGTCGGCCAGGAGTTTTTCGGCGTCGAAACCGTACTCTATGGAGGCGGGATCAAAACCGGGCGCGACTTCGATGCGCTTTTGCAGGCCGGCGGACTGGATGGAGCAGTTGCGCGTGCCGAAATGCACGGGGTTCTTGCCGCCGCGGTCGGCAACAATCTGCACCTCCAGGTGGTTGAAGTCGCAGATGCGCTGCTCGATGAGCACGCCCTCATCCTTGAACTGGCGCAGGGCATAGTTGCGGATGCGGCGGTAAACGGAGCGGAACTGGTCGATGTCGTACACTTCTTCAATGCCCATGCCGCCGCCGCCGGCCGAGGCCTTGACCAGCACAAGAGGACGGCCTGCGCCCTGCTGTTCCTGAAAGTCGAACAGGGAGCGGGCGATTTTTTCCGCTTCCATTTCGTCGTAAATGGGGCGGTCCGATCCGGGCACCGTGGGCACGCCCAGGCTGCGGGCCAGGCGTTTGGTGTTGATCTTGTCGCCCAGGTCGCGGATGACCCGCCAGGACGGGCCGATGAAGATGAGCGCGCGCTCGCGGGTCGTGACCCGGCGGGCGAAGCGGAAATCTTCGGCAAAGAAGCCGTAGCCGGGATGGATGGCCGTGGCCTGCGCGGTGTCGGCCACAGACAGGATTTCGTTGGCGTCGTGGTAGGAAGCGACCCGGTACAGGGAATGCGCGCCGCCGTGCTCGCGCGCAAGGCGCACATGCCCGGACTCGGCGTCCTCGGCCGTGTACACGCAGACAAAATCAAGGCCGAGATCGCGGCAGGCCTGGACGATGCGTACGGCGATCTCGCCCCGGTTGGCGATCAGCACTTTGTGTTCTTGAAATTCCACTCGCTTGCACCTCATGCGCTATGCTCCGGCATGCATGCCATAAAAGACGGCGTTTGAAAAGAGCGGCAAATCTTGCCGCTTTTTCACTGGCACGCCTTTTGTACCAAGGCCAACGCGGGACGGATATCCTGCAAAAGTTTCCGGATGCACGGCGGTCCCGCATGGGGGCCGCGTAAAAATCAAGCATACATGGAAGGTGACGCAAATGAGTTTGACAGCCAGCATGTGGACAGGTGTTTCAGGACTGCTCGGCCACGGCGAGAAAATGAACGTGGTCGGCCACAACATCGCCAACGTCAGCACCGTGGGCTACAAAGCGCAGCGGATGGATTTCGAGGATTTCATTTACGCCACAACGCACAGCGCCTCCGGCCCCGCCCAGATAGGGCGCGGGGTGGACATCGGCATCATCATGGGCGATTTTTCCCAGGGTTCGTTTGAATCCACGACCTCGGCCGTGGAACTGGCCATCGGCGGATCGGGCTTTTTCAAGGTGCAGCCCATCGGCACCGAGCAGGCCTATTACACGCGGGCCGGTAACTTTCACTTCAACATCGACGGCTACCTGATCGACCCGCACGGCTACGCCCTGCAAGGCTGGAAGATCGACAACAGCTCAGGCCCCGTGCGCGCGGCCGGCGGCGCCGGTCCCTCCGAGGGCGGCACAAGCCCGATCAAGGGCGCGGGCGTGCCCCGCGACGTGCGTCTGGACACCTGGACCGTGCCGCCCAAGCAGACCACCAAGACGTCGATCATCACCAACCTGGCGGCCGATGCCGGCGACAACTCGCGCAACGCGCCCAACCCCTTTGCCGCGCTCATCCAGTCCTGGGACGGCACGCAGCCGCCGGTGAACAACCGGCCGACCATCGCGCAGGATTCCTTCGCCTACACCACAAGCATCAAGGTGTACGACGAAAGCGGCCTGCAGCACGTTATGACCATTTACTACGACAAGGTCGATCCCAACAGCTACGACGGCAAGTCCGGCGAAACCATGTGGGAATACATCGTGACCATGGACCCGGCCGAGGACAAGCGCCAGGTGTGGGACGCCTCGATCAACGGCGGGGCCGGCGGCCTGGTGGACGTGAGCACGACCAAGATGGGCGGCCTGCTGATGAGCGGGCTCATGACCTTCAACGCCAGGGGCGACGTCATCGATCAGACGGCCTACACCCTTCTCGGCAACATCCCCTATACCAAGGACGCGACCGGCTCGCCTGTCGTGGATCCCACGAATCCGTATTACGCCTGGAAGTATCCGGCCGCGATTCCGCCCGGAGAATCGCAGGCGCTC